>WNFV01007025.1_pt1 | contig 13152 bp, 11 predicted proteins | sample 5400101 | NCBI WGS metagenome assembly WNFV01 (sample SAMN13153361, study PRJNA577476) | soil metagenome | isolation source: 115 cm soil or saprolite under grassland replicate 1 | place: USA:California | collected 2016-06-15
CCGAGCGAGGAGGCGCTGGAGCGAGAGGTCCACCGGGTGCGAGCCGTGTGCGCCTCGCTCCTGCTCGACACGCGCCCCGTGACCTTCCGAGCCGTTCAGGGCTGGCTCACCACGCTGCCCCTCGGCATCGACGCGCTGCGGCTCCGGCGGACCTTCGACACGAAGGCGCTCGCGGCCGCGTTCCCGTTCGCGAGCGCCGAGCTCGAATCGACCGGCGGGATCTTCCTCGGACGGAACGCCACGACCGGAGGGCTCATCTTCGTCGATCGATTCGCCCTGGAGAACCACAACCAGGTCATCCTGGCCCGCTCGGGCGCAGGCAAGAGCTACCTCGCCAAGCTCCAGATCCTTCGATCGCTCTACGAGGGCGTCGAGGTGCTCGTCATCGACCCCGAGGACGAGTACCGACGGCTCGCGGAGGCCGTCGGCGGCGTCGTCGTCAGGCTCGGCTCCGCCGGAGAGCGGCTGAACCCGTTGGATCTCTCCGAGGCGGGTAAGCCAGAGGCCCTGACCGACCAGGCCCTGTTCGTCCACACCCTCGTCTCGAGCCTGCTCGGCGAGATCTCCTCAGAGGAGAAGGCACTCCTGGATCGCGCGATCCTCACCGCGTACGAGCGGGCGGGGCTCACCTCGGACCCTCGAACCCACGCTCGGCCTGCGCCGGTGCTGGCCGGTGTCGTCAGTCAGCTGCGCCGCGAGCCGAGCGGTCCGGCGCTCGCGGATCGGCTCGAGCCGTACGTCTCGGGCTCTCACCGCGCGCTCTTCGACGGACCGGCGACCGTCCGCGCGGAGGGGCATCTCGCGGTCTTCTCGCTCAGGGAGCTTCCCGAGGAGCTGAAGACCGCCGGGACGCTCCTTGCCCTCGACGCCGTCTGGCGGAAGGTGGCGCGAGGCGATCGACCGCGCGTGGTGGTGGTCGACGAAGCTTGGTGGCTCCTTGGCGCGGGCCGCGACGCCGGTGCGCGGTTCCTACAGCGCCTCGCGAAGTCGGCGCGGAAGCACTGGTGCGGTCTCACCACGATCACCCAGGACGTCACTGACGTCCTCTCGACCGAGCTCGGACAGGCGGTCGTGACGAACGCCGCGCATCAGGTCCTTCTCGGGCAGTCGCCGCAGGCGATGGAGACCCTCGGTCGGGCCTTCAACCTGTCGGCAGGCGAACAGAGCTACCTGCTCACGTGCGACCGGGGACAGGGGATCCTCGCGGTCGGAACCGAGCGGGCGGCACTGGACGTCGTGGCGTCCGAGGCGGAGCACCGGCTGGCCACCTCCGATCCGGCCGAGATCGCGGCGCTCGGGGAGGGGGAACGCTGATGCTTCGGAAGCTCGCCGCCGCGGTCGGGGCAATCCTGCTCGTCCCGGTCCTCGTCCTGGCGGCGGCCATCGGGAGCGTCAGCGGTGGGAGCGCCGCGGGCGCTCCGGTTACGGCACGCGTCTTCTGCGCTCCGTCCGGCTCGCCCACGCCAAGTCAAGCTCCCGCCGCGCCAACCGCGTCGAGGGGTCACACGCGGCGGTGTCAGGACGGCGAGCTCGAGGCGATGGTGCTCTCGAACCCTCGTATCCACCTTTCTTCGTATGCGGCGGGCGACGTCGCGGCAGGAAGGATCGACCCCCGGGTTCTCGAGGTGCTCCTGGTCCTCGCGGAGCGGTTCGATCTCGGCTCGGTGGGGCCACTGATCACGGGGCACAGCTACTACGTCGCCTGGACGACCACGCCCTCGAACCACGCGTTCGGCAGAGCGGTCGACATCTCGGTCATCGACGGGCAGGCCGTTTCGATCTACAACCCGGCGGCACGCGAGGCCATGCAGCTCATCCTCCGGCTCCCGCCGCTACTTCCCGACGAGCTCGGCGGGCCGTGGCTCCTGTACCACGCGGGCGTTCGCACGTTCACGCGCGATCACCACGACCACATCCACATCGGGTGGGATGGATGATCGCGGCGCGCCACCCCGGGAAGCTGCGAGGCCTCCTCCGGTTCCTCCTGGATCCGTTCGGGGTCATCCGGAATCTTCTCCACGCCCTGGAGGAGTTCCCGAGCGCTCGCGAGGGCTGGATCGCGCTCTTCCTCGCGATGAGCCTCGCCCTCTTCGTTGGGTGGCGGTTGCTCGTCGGCTGGCGGGATCGGCGCATGAGGAACGAAGCCCGGCGGATCCGCGTCCTTCCTCCGCCGGAGGCCCATCCGGAGCAGGCCCGGCTTCTGTGGATGAGCCTGCACGCGCTGCTTCGACCGTGGTGGAAGCGCCTTCTCCTCGGCCAGCCGCACCTCGGGTTCGAGATCGTGGGCAGACCCGAGGAGATCGACCTCGGGGTGTGGGTTCCGAAGGCCGTGCCTCCGGGTCTCGTCGAGCGGGCGATCGAGGTCGCGTTCCCGGGTGCCAGGACCGAAGAGACCAAGACGGACGCGCTCGGTGAACTGATCGCAGCGCAGGGGACCTATTTGGAGGCCTGCGAGCTCCGCTTCGCGGAGCCCGACTGGTTCCCGATCGGAGGCGCTACCGGCGAGGAGCCCCTGTCCTTGGCGCTGGCGGCGTTGACCGACCTTGGAGAGCGTGAGGCCGCGCTCATCCAGCTGCTCGCGCGGCCTCGGACCTCCCGGGCTCGCCGCCGGGTCCTGCGAGCGGCACGTGTCCTTCGGGCAGGCGGCCGGCCCGGGTTGGACTCCTGGCGGGTTGGGCGCGGATCCGCCGGCCATCGGCCAGCGCCCGATCCAACGATGGAGGCGGATGTCAGGGCGATTCTCGCCAAGGCCACGTCGCCGCTTTGGAGCTGCACCCTGCGCGTCGCCGCCTGCGCCGACGATGCCGCGCAGGCCCGGGGGAGGATCCACGGCCTTGCCGGAGCCTTCGCGGTATTCGAAGGCCGGAACGGGCTCCGACGCCGGCGGTGCCACCGGCCGCGGCATGCCATACCCAGGCGGCTCCCCGGGCGCTCCATCCTGCTCTCGGTCCCGGAGCTCTCGGAGATCGCGACGGTTCCGGCGGCCGGGGCGGTGGCCGGGCTGGAGCGCGCGGGGGCGAAGACGGCGGCCCCATCCAGGGCGCTTCCCCAAACGGGCAGGGTGCTCGGTCGCGCCGACCACCCTGGGATCACTCGACCGGTCGCGATCGCGACCGAGGACGCTCGCCACCACTTCCATGTCGTCGGAGAGACCGGCACGGGAAAGTCAACGCTGCTCGCGAACCTGGTCCTGCAGGACGCGGAGGCGGGTCGAGCGGCCGTCGTCATCGACCCGAAGGGAGATCTCGTCGAGGCGATCCTCGAGCGCCTCCCCGCGGGGTGCGAGGACCGCACGTGCATCATCGACCCGGACGACGGCAAGGACGCCGTGGGCCTGAACGTGCTGTCGGGCAACGACCCGGATCTGGTCGTGGACCACGTCGCGGGGGTCTTCAAACGGATCTACGAGCCGTGGTGGGGCCCGCGCACCGACGACGTCATGCGGGCGGCGTGCCTCACCCTCGCGCAGATCCCCGGGGCGACCCTCGCCGAGGTGCCGCTGCTGCTCACCGACTTCGAGTGGCGCCAGGCCATCAGCGAGCGACTCGGCGACGTTGGAGGTCTGACGGCGTTCTGGCGCTGGTACGAGCGGCTCCCCGAGGCCCAGCGCGCTCAGCACATCGCGCCGCTCCTGAACAAGCTGCGCGCGTTCCTGCTCCGGGGCCCGGTTCGGGCGATCGTCGGCCAGGCCAGGCCGAAGCGGAACGTCGAGTCATTGATCGACGACGGGGGACTGCTGCTCGTCCGCGTCCCCAAGGGGACGCTCGGGGAGGACACCTCCAGGCTCCTGGGTGCCTTCGTGGTGGCCCGCGTGTGGCAGCGGTGCATGCAGCGCGCCGCCCTTGGCGAAGAGGAGCGTGCCGACGCGACACTGTACGTCGACGAGACGCACAACTACCTGGCGCTCCCGCGCTCGTTCGAGGACTTGCTGGCAGAGGCGCGCGGCTACCGGCTGTCCCTGGTGCTCGCCCACCAGCACATGGGGCAGCTCACCAAGGACGTCCGCGACGCGCTGGGCGCCAACGCCAGGACGAAGATCGTCTTCACCTGCTCGCCCGAGGATGCCTTCATCCTGGAGCGGCACTTCGTCCCTGACCTGTCCGCCTACGACCTCTCGCACCTGGCGACCTTCCAGACGGCCTGCCGCCCCTGCGTGCGAGGAGGACAGGGGCAGTCCTTTACCTTCCGGACCGAGCCACTGCCGGTGGGCTCGGACTCCCGAGCCGAAGAGGTCAGACGGCGAAGCAACGAGCTGTTCGCCGTGCCCCGCGACGAGGTCGAAGGCGTCATTGAGGGTCGCCAGCTCGATGCGATCAAGGTCCTGCTGCCTCAGGTGCGAGGACGCGATCTGCGATCGCGATCAGTGGAGCGGTCCGTCAAGCGATCCCGCGAGCGCTCCCCCGATCCGTCATCACCGCTTGACCCGCACCTTCGCGTCATCCCAGGTGAGAGGCCATGACGGGGCGAGTGTTTGCCGGTCAGACTCGCTACGCTGCGCGTGCAAGCACGCGCAGCATCCGCTCGAAGATCCAGAGGGTTTCCTTATCGGTTACCGAGCGAGATCAGCTCATCTGTCTCGATCTACATGAGCATCGCGTCCTTACCACCGATCAGCTGTTCGAGCTTCACTTCGAGAGCATCCAACGAGCACGAGCACGCTTGTCTCAACTCCATGAGCTGGGCGTGCTGTGGAGGAACCGGCCACGTGCGCATCTCGGATCGCTTCCGTGGCACTACACGCTGGACGAGATGGGCGCCTGGATTGTCGCCGAGCATCTCGGGATCGAGCTTCGCGGCGTCAGCTACCGGAACGATCTGAAGCGAACCCTTGTCGACGGTCCGCGGCTGAGGCACACGAGGGCCGCGAATAGCTTCTTCACCCGGATGCTTCACGTCGCGCGATCAACGCAGGGTCCGGTGAGGATTGCCGAGTGGCGCGGCGAAACGTGGTGCGTGAACCGATGGCAGGCTCATGTTCGTCCCGACGGCTTCGCGCGGCTCGTGGGTCCCGACGGGTCCCTGGAGCTTTTCCTCGAGCTCGACCTCGGAACGGAGATCCGAAGCCGGCTCGAGGAGAAGATGGAGCGCTACCGGGCCCTGGCCCGGGCGGCGACCGCTCCGGACGTAGTGGTGTTCTGCTTTCCGAGCGAGGCTCGGGAGGCGAGCGCCCGTCAGGTGCTGGGCGGAACGCCCATGCCGGTGGCGACCGCCACGCTCGAGCGGCACCTGGCAGATCCGTTCGGGTCCATCTGGCTGCCGCTCCACGGCGACCGACGTGTGCGTCTCATCGACCTTCGGACCTGGAGGCCGGTGTGAGCGACGCGATCGGTGTCGCCCTGATCGCCGCGGTCTCCTCCCTCGTTGGCTCTCTGCTCACGTTCATCGTCGGGATCCGCTCGCTCCGCCGATCGGTGAGCACCTCCAACGGCGAGCCGCTCGGCCGAGTCCTCGAAGGAAGGCTCGACCGCGTGGAGCGTCGCCTCGACGGCTTGGACCGCTCCATCAGTGAGGTGCGGGAGTGGCTCGCGTTCCGCGAGGGGGGAGAACGCCCGCCCTTCTGGACCCCCGGGGGCCTGGGGTGAACCGCAGACCTTCCCTTGTCCGCTCCGTCGCGGCGGGCCAGCCCTCTCTGTCCCGCCTGCTGACCGTCGAGGAGCTGGCTGATCTTCTGCAGGTCCCACCGAAGACCATCTACGCCTGGCGGTACAAGGGCGTCGGCCCGCCTGCCGTTCCAGTTGGCAAGTACCTGCGGTTCAGGGTCGAGGACGTCGCCGCGTGGCTCGATACCAGGTCCGACGGGCAGTCCGACGTACGGCGCGGTGTCCTCAGGCCACGACTCGGCGGGAATCGGGCGGAGGGCAGGCGATGAGCCGGGCCACCGACCGGGTACGGGCCGAAATCGGTCATAGGAGGGCGCTAGGGTCGCACACCTCCATGACAGGAACGTCTGCGACTGGCCGAGCGCCGGGGAGGGGCTCATCAGCCCCGGGCCAGCGACACCAGCCTTGAAGGAGGCCACGTAGGTGGCGCACATCCAGCGTCGCTGCGCTCAGCGATCATGCCGTCGGGTGATGCCGGCCGGAGCCAGAGCGTGCCCCGTGTGTGGGTCGCGGGGGTCAACCTGGGTCGCTCGGTATCGGGGCCCTGACCAGGTCGAGCGGACTCGCTGGTTCAGTCGCCGCATCGACGCCGAGCGGTACCTCGCAGAACAGGAGGGACGCAAGGCGGCGGGCGCATGGACGGACCCGGGCGCGGGCCGCGAAACGCTCGGCTCGTTCTATTCCCGGAGAATGGCTGACGCCGAAGCGATCGGGGAACCGGCGCCCTCGACGCTCGCCAAGTACGAGGGGGTATGGCGGCTCTACGTGGGACCTCGGCTCGGCGGCTACCCGTTAGCTGCGATCACCCGCGAGGACGTGCGGAGCCTGGTGGACTGGGCACGGCGCAAGGGGTCGGCGTGGCAGGCCGCTGAGGCCCTGAAGCTGCTCAGGATGCTGCTGAACCGCGCGGTGGACGCCGAGGCGATCGGGCGCAACTCAGCCGCGAGGATCGCGTCGCCTAAGGCTAAGCGCTCGAGGGTTCGGGTGCTGACGCCGCAGGAGCTCGCCAGGGTCGTGGAGCACCTGCCCGAACGCTGGCGCGCGTTCGTGGTGGTTGGGGCGTATTCGTCCCTCCGGTGGAGCGAGCTGGTCGCTTTGAGGCGTGATGACATCGACGTGGAGGCCCGGACGCTTCGAGTGGACGAGAAGGTCGTGGAAGTCCGCGGTGGGTTCGCGTGGGGCTCGCCCAAGACGCCGGAGTCGGCCCGAACGATCGACCTGCCCGAGGCTGCCATCCGACCGCTCGTCGAGCACCTGCTTCGGTACCCACCGCTTCGCGGCCGGGAGGACCCGCGCCTTGAGGGGCTCGTCTTCTACGGGGAGCGAGGCGGTCCGGTCCGCCGCCACGTGTTCCGTCCGGTATGGGATCGAGCCTGCAAGGAGGCGGGCATTGAGGGCGTCCGCCCCGAATGGCTCCGGCACACTGGCGCGAGCCTGGCCTACGCGGCGACCCAGGACATGAAGGCGGTCGCCGAGCGCCTGGGCCACACGTCGACCCGGATGATGGACACGATCTACGTGCAGGTCTACGCGGATGCCTCGGCGAGGGTCGCTGATGCGATCGACCGGCTCGTTCGGGAGTCAACACAGCAGACCTGATCGTGATGCGCCCCGGTTCACTGTTTGCTGGGGCGCCCTCGGTTCGGGCTTGACACGATTCCGGCGGGACAGGCAGACGCTGACGCCGGTGGCCGAATCGGTGTTGTCGGGTCCCCTCTGTCTCGGAGACGAAGCGGCGCGATTACGGGCGCACCCTCCCGACCTGGGCCCTCATAACAGGATTGCCCGGACCAGGGAGCATTCTTGTTCGCCGACCCAGCCGCTCAGGCGCTTTCGCGGCTCTCGAGAGGAGCATCAGGTAGTTACGTCGATTCGAACGGCCGGCCGGGAAGCGCCGAGTCACAGCAGGCGTACGTCCTGAGGTGAGGGGCGGCGTGGGGCTGGCAGGGGTGTGGGATTGGCCTTACACGACCGGCTGTTGGTGCGGCTGCTTTGTATGCATGCCTGGTGAGGCGGAGGCCATCGTGCCTCTGCCCGCGCAGGGCAAGTTGTGCCTGACCTCATATCAGCTCGGGCAGTCTGGCTTGGCACTGTGCTCGGGGGATTCGAGGTCCCATTTCAAGCCGAAGGTTCCCAGGGGTGCCTGGCCAAAGTAGTCGATGATTCGGAACTCAGGCGTCCACACGGTCCCGAAGTGCTCGTACAGGTGCCCGGTAAGGGACATGAGCACTTGCCCTGGATCGGCGTCGATTGATGCCAAGGAAGGACGGGGTTCGGGTGATGGGTCAACGCGGCCGTTGTCGGGATTGAGCCAGACCAAGCAGCCTTTGTTGAGGACCCAAACGCTATCGATGAAGAACTCCGGATGGTCCTCACCCTCCTCCTCGGCGAGTTCGACAAGCGTCATCCCAAGAGTTTGAAGATCTGCGCCGTCATATGCGAAGACGAGCCCGCACGTAGGCACATAGCTCCAGACCTTGCCGTAGACCGTCCTGGTCTTCGTGAATCCAGGGTTTGGCCGAAAGGCCTTCTTCCGCATGCGCTTGATGCCTGCGATCTTCGGCCACGCATCGCGGAGTTGGGTCGAGTCGAGGAACGACTTCACCTCGATGACACCGTGCACGCATTCGATGGGGACGACGCGATAGTTGTCCGCGTCCCAGAATGGAGGTGTCGATGGGTCGAGGATCATGATGTCGCACTGTGCCGACACCTCGCCATCCACGGTGATGGCTTCACCGCTGTGCACCGCCGTCGCTGATCTCGGCAGGTACTTCATCAGATAGTGATTGAGCACGTCCGACTCGCGGACCGTGCCCTTCGATCCTCGATGCTGTACGGCTCCACTCGCAGCAAAGTCAGCAAGCATCTTCTTGGCGACGGAGTCGAAAACGTCCCTGAGGTTCATGCCCTGGCGGTCGGTCACGCGAAGCAGTCTCGCAGGTCGTATGGGACCAAGCCTGGCCCCGCGATCCGGACGGGTGGATTGTCCTAGAGCGGCCTGACGTGAGAGCGAGGGGTCAGCCCATGAAGCCTCCCCGCGCGGTGAGCCCGAGGGAGCCCGTGCTGGCAGGGCTGCCGGTCAGATGAGGTGGCTCGCTCACCCTCAGCCTGATTCTGAGCAGTTGCCGCCTGCCAGCCTAGGTCTTGGAGTTGGACAATCGAGTTGAACGACGCTATCGGCCGCCTCGATCGGGAGCTACGACGCCGAGGAATACGCGCGCCAGTTGGCCGAGGGTCTATAGGCGGTGTCAGCCTCACTTACCTCATAGGGGCGAATTGGTCACGCGCCGGCACGGGAGGCCTCCGCCCTTTCCCCCGTGTACGGATAAGGGCCGTTGTCGGCGGATCGCGAGGACTCGAGGGCGTTCGCCCCGAGTGGCTCCGGCACACCGGCGCCAGCCTGGCCTACGCGGCGACCCGGGACATGAAGGCGGTCGCCGCGCGCCTTGGTCATACGTCAACCCGGATGATGGACACGGTGTACGTGGAGGGTCTACGCGAACGCCTCGGCGAGGGTCGCCGATGCGATCGACCAGTTCGTCCGGGAGTCGACCCAGGACACGTGACTCGTGACAGCCGTACGCGGGAGCGGCCAAGCGCGGGCCCAGGTCTCGGAGCTGTCACCCGGCATGGAGGCTCAGCCCTGGCGAAGGGCCCAGCGCAAAGGAACAGCGTCCGGTTGATGAAACGGCCCTGTGACGCCCTATGACGGTTGAGGTGCGTGGATCGACGGTCGTGCCCGAGCCGACCGCATCGATGTTCTACACGTGTTGAGGGCAGAGGAACTCGACCGCAATGCCATTCCGAGCGAGGGGCGCCTCAAATTGACGCCAGTCACTGTCGACAGCGTTCAGGACGACGGCACTACCGTGTGCTCTTGCCACCGCTGCGAATTTCTTGTCAGACGGATCGAAGCCGGCAAGATCGGAATCTGTTGGGAACTCCTCATAGTCTTCTCCGCCGCCGAGTCTGGGCGTGATTGGGACAGTGGCGCAGACCTGAACATTGGCAATGTTCTGCCAAAGCCAAAGGAGGAAGCGTCCGCCGACTCCGGGTTGGCCGACGGTGCGAACGTTGTTTGAATACTCCTTAACGATTCGGCCGGCATCATCAACCACGACGATCGTCGTCTGCATCGCCTGTAAAGCACTGACGCACGACGCTATGCACGCTTCATCAGCCTGCCGAGAAAGCCGGTCGGCCACGCATAGAACGTTTGTGTCAACGACAGATGGCACCAACTACGCGCCGCCTGCGGTCGTTCGAGCGGTCACCGCTTGGGACATGGCACTCATCTCCCCGAGCGGATCACCGAAGAAGCCTCGTGGCCAATTCGCGATGTTCCCAAAGACATCCACCTCAAGAGGCGAAATCGTCGACTCGGCATCTCGGAAATCGCAGAAGTAGAGGCGGACATCATCGGAAGACGCGGCTTGTTCAGCAATTCGGCGCTGCAATCGCTGCAGGAGGTGTTCACTGTGGCTTTCGACGATGATCTGAATCCGGCCTCGAGCGACTGCATCAATGAGGACATCGGCGAGACCAGCCTGCACCGAGGGATGAAGATGAATCTCCGGCTGCTCGAGAATCACGACCGAGCCAGGGGGCGAGTAGAAGAGCAACACAATGATCGGCAGGATCTGGGAAACCCCAAACCCAACATCAGTAAGTAGCACCTCGGTCGCATCGCCGGTTCTACGGACCTTGACCTGATACAAGTTGCTGCCCTCGGCTACTTCGGCCACAGAGAACTCTGAGATGAGGCCGAGTTTCCGCAGCCAATCGGCGACATACTCTTCGAGGAACGGATGTCTCCGCCCTGGTCCCACGTTGACCTTCAGGCCCCCAGCACGGGCGGCGAGAAGCGCATCGACAACGCGTTCACCTCGTGCTCCGACGTCCGTAGGCTGGGCGCCAGCCCACGTGTACTGCCGCTTCGGGTACTCGCGAAGTGGGCCCAGATATCGAACCTGTTCCAGGAGCGTTTCGAACTCCAAAACGAAGTCGCTGAGGAAGGCCGCGTTTTGGAAATACGTATTGATCTGATCCGGAAAGCCATACGACTTGTACGGTGCGGGCAAGTCCCAGGCGCGCCCCCTTGTGCGACGGAGGCGAAACGCGTCAGTAGCGTCCTCTGGTGTTACTGCCAACTCGTATCCCTTCCCCACACCTTTCGCCTTTAGCTCAAAGCCGTGTTGGGCGAAGTCGTAGGACATGCGGCGAACGATTGGGCGTCCTCCCTTCCCCCGCACAACCTCTGCGGAATGAGATAGCGACCTACCCGAGAAGAGTGTCTGACCGAGATGATCTGGGTCAGGCACGTCCAGCGGTTTCGAAAGCGTCCAGTCCAGTCGCCAGGAAACGGGGACCTCCTCATGATTCCACTGAACGTCTCGTAGGGTGCCGAGCTCCACGTAGCTGTGAGCGTCGCCGAGGTCCAGCGCTAGTGAGCGATCAGACGACTCGGCTGTCTGCTTCAGCACCAAGAGAAGTTGAAGGATGCTGGTCTTCCCCGATGAGTTGGAACCGAACAGCCCGGTTATGGGTCCGAGTGAGAGCGGCTGAATCTCTCGCCATGACTTGAAATTCCGAAGTCCCAGCGTCGTCAGCATGCCACCTCGTTTCTGAATCGGTTCACCTGTACTAGCCTCTGCAGAAGACCCATGTGTCGCTTGCCGAACACGGCGCATTCATGTTAGAGGACTGATTGACCAGGGACGCTAAGGACAAGGCGGCGTCCCGATTACCCCACGGATCAGGCTTCTAGGCTGGCCATTCTCGAGTACCCCCCGCCGTGCTCGAGCTGCCACCTAATGTGCGCGGCGGAACTCTTGCAGGGGGCGACCCCCATCGCCAAGCCAGAGTCGGGAACGTCTTCCTGTAGGTCGAATGCAGGGAACGAGAACGAGGCAAGCAAGAGGACCGATGCGCTTGGCTCTCGGCCGGTCAGGCGCTCGAACGCCTCCTTCTCGTGGCCGCGGCTGGGGGTGTTGTGCAAGCGTCCTACCAGAACTAGCGTGCCACTTGGCGGAGCTCCGACCCCGTGTCGGTGAGCTCATCGGCGCTCCTGGGTTCCCCCACGCAGTGATGCGGATGGGGTACCCAGAAGGGGAGTCCCGCAGGACGCCGCGCAGGCCTGTCGAGACGGTGTTCGAAGGGACCTGAACGCGCGCCAGGGAGCCGGAGATCGATGATCGAATCGTGCACTTGTCGTCGAGAAGTGAAATCGGGGAGACGGACTCCCTCGGTACCCAGACGACATCGACGGCGTGCCGGATTAGCCGCGCTCGGGCGTCTGCCGCATCGTCTGGTCCGCTCTCATCCAGACCCGACGCACGTCCCCGGCTTCGCGACGTCGACAGCGATTCGTTCGCCATACCGTGAAGCTATCGTTTCCGCATGACCGACGTGATTCGGTTCGCCGTGGGGAAGCCCCACGGGGCGCGATCGGCTACGTGGCGAGTCTGGAAGCATCGGACGTCGGACGACGTCTACGTAGCAGCCCGGAGAATCGCTGGACAGTTCAAAGTCAGCCTCCACAAAGATGGGACGTGGCTATGGGGCTTCAGTCGGGAGCAGGTCGAAGGCCCCGGGTCGGTGAAGCCTCCGGACGCACCACGCCAACGTCGTTTCACACCTACAGAAACGGGACCGGGACTGATTCGTGCGGTGACGGTCTTCGTTCCGTCTTCGGAAGTCGTGGTCCCGTCGTACGGCGGATCCGAATACGGCCCGATCTACTGGTTTCCCACGCCTGTGGACGGCCGGATGGCTTGCTTCACCGTGAGCTTCACGTCCCCAGGGACTCCGGTCACCGGCTGGCCGGGACGTCGGGGGATGGGGACGAACCTGGTCGGCTCGTTCGAACTGTCCACCGCATGGAGGGGATGGGTCACGGTCCACGAAGACGAGGTCCCCGAAGAATCGGCCCGCGCGTGGGCGGAACGGAAGGCGGCGCTCCGGTTCGAACGTAAGAATCCAGAGGGCGAACCCTTCGATATTCGCGCAGCCGGACACGACTTCCTGGACGATGGCTCGTTCTACTTCGTCGATTTGTTCTGGGGAACGTCCGCCACGCGGGGTTAGGCGCGCGCCGGGCACGGGTTGTCCCATCACGACCGGACACGGTCGCTCGGCGCCTTCGCTCGGGCCGGGCGTCGATGATCCACGAAAGCCCCGTCCGGCCCGTGACGTTGACGCCGGTGCGGCCGTTCTAGTCCAACGCGAGCTGACCAGGATCGGTGGATTGGTCACGCGCGGTGCATCTTCGTCCCGCCCCAGTCGAGCCTCCAAGTGGGTCGGCTTGGGGTAATCGTGACGGCTCCGTGTACGCCGCGGGGCCAATGCGGGGCCACTTGCCCTCGTGACACCCGGACATGGCCTCTGACCTGCGTAGTCCCAACGGGGTTCGAACCCGTGTCTCCACCTTGAGAGGGTGGTGTCCTCGGCCACTAGACGATGGGACCTCGCGACGACGCCGGCAGACGAGTCTAACAAGCGGTCTCCGGTGATCTTCACCGTCGGGCATGGGACGCAGTCGATCGAGGAG
>WNFV01009502.1_pt1 | contig 13152 bp, 16 predicted proteins | sample 5400101 | NCBI WGS metagenome assembly WNFV01 (sample SAMN13153361, study PRJNA577476) | soil metagenome | isolation source: 115 cm soil or saprolite under grassland replicate 1 | place: USA:California | collected 2016-06-15
TCCAGCGCCACGAGTTCGAGGACGTTCTGAACGACATGAAGAACGATGGCTTCGCGATCCGGCCGGTAGATGAGGCGTTCGCCTCCTTCACGGAGAAGCGTGCGAAGTACGCGCCGCGGCTGGATGCGATCGTGGTGTTGTTGGCCGCACCTCCCGGGCAGTGGATCGGCGATCGCTCGTTCCTCGGGCGCACGGCACACTGAGGCCTGGCTGACCGGAGGAGATCCGGACACAAGGCGGAACGGCTCGTTCATCGTAGGCACCGAGTTCGATCACCGATTTCCGGCCGAGACCAACCACGGGCCGTGAACCTGCCGTTCGCCGGCGCGGGGTTCTTCCGCGCGATCTCCCGGGCCAACTCGAGGAATGCCGGCACGGCCGGCGAGGGGGAACTGCCGGACCTCGGCTCAGCGGCGACGGACCAGACCACGACGGTTAGCGCCTAGGACCCGAGAGCGCGTGGTCCGGCGATTGAGCCGTCCACGCGCGAGGCGAGCGAGATCGACAATCTCACGCCCCGGGAGCTTGATGTCGCGCAACTGCTCGCCCTTGGCACACGAACGTCGAGATCGCGGAGATCCTCCGCTCGTCCAGAAGCTCTCTCGACGCCCGCCGCACGCGTCGGAGCCGGACGGCTGAGCCCCTTGTCACGATGGCGATTCTGTCGCGGGAAGTTTCATCTCCGCAGGACAGAGCCAAACGTGACGTCGTAGACGAGCCACGGCGGTCGACCCGTGATCCTGACCGTCGCAGTCGGTTTCGGATCCACATCGAGCTCCGGCGGTGGGGCGGTGCGAAGAACGACGAAGGCCGCCGCCTCCCGGCTCGCGAGTCGTTCCAGGGCCGTCGTCGCCCCGGCGCCGCTTGGCAGGGGACCCCCCAGGCAACCGGAGGCGAACTCGATCTGCGGGAATGCGTTGGTGCTTGCGAAGGCGCACCTACCGTCCCCGGCCAGGCGCCGCAGCTCGGCGCCAACGCGCCACGGTCCCTCCCGTTCGGCCAAGACGTCGTTGGCCATCCGCCGGGCGGTGCCAACCTGCCACACAAGCCAAAACGCTGCGAGCACGACGACACCCCATGCGATGGCCCGTCCAAAGCGACTCCGATCCCTGGTGAGGGCCACTGCTCCTACCGCGGCAGGGACAGCCAACAGGGCGTAGGCCGGCAGGAAGAACCGCGGAGCGAGACCGGAGACGAGCAGCAGGTACTCGGCAGCGAGTGCGAGTCCGCCAAAGAACGCGCACCTCACGGGAGCCGCCCACTGCGTTCCGCGGGTCCGCACCAAGGCGAACAATCCCAGCCCGACCATCCCACCCCACCACACCACACCTCCGATCGGGACCGGAGCGCGGGCGCCGGCAAAGCCGAGCGTCGGTCCATTCGTCAACGCCAATTGCTGGAGGGCCGTCCGGCCCAGCCCCGTGCGCTCGATGTGGCCGACCCTGACGGCTTGCTGGAAGGCCTCGATGGGTCCGCCGAACCGAACCGACATCTCCAGAAGCCAGGGGATCCAGCCCAGGAGGAGACCCGCGGCGAGGATCGTCAGGCGGCGCGCCGCGCGACGTTGGAAGAGCAGGACGTAAGCGGCCAACGAAAGCGTGAGCACCAGGCGCCCAAGCAAGGATCGGCTGCGGTCGATCCGGCTCTGTCAGCAACCTCACGAAGACACCGGTTGCAGCCAGACCGGAGATCGCTGACCACAGGTTAGGCATGACCTCCGACCCGTAGAGCAGCGCCAGCCAGGAGAGCGCGAAGAACGAGCCCGCGATGGGCGTCGCGATCCCGATCGAGGGGATCCAGGTAAGCAGGGCCACGACCAACGCAGCGCTCGACATGATCGCCAAGACAACGCGCACAACGGTCAGCGACCCGCCCGCAATGGTGACGGGCGCCACGAGGAGAGTGATCCCCCGTGACCTGGACGCGACGAACATCATGGCCCGAAGCCCGGGAGTCACCTGAGACAGATAGATGACCTCATCCCATGACGGCGGCCGTCTGATGGAGAAGAGCACGAGCTGCGAGGTCAGGTACACGGCCCCAAGCACGATGATGAGTCGGCGAACCGCCACCGGTGTCCTGGTCGTGGTCATACTGGGACCATCATCCCGTGAACGGGAGGGCAACGGGCACCGGGCTCACGCAGTCGGAACTTTACAACGACAGTTCCACGAGCGTCCGGATTGGCACCACGAGGCCGAGCCCCCAGCCGCCCTACACATCTGCTGTGGGCCAACGCCTGGACTTGTTGCCCGGTTTGGACTGCCCCTAGATTCTAGCTCTATCCCCCATCACGGCTGCCCCGGCCGAAGAGATGAGACCGAAGGACATGTCCATCTCGGCAGAGCCGGGGGAGGGAGATGGGCGTGTTGGTGAGGTGTTTGCCGGTGCAAAGGGGTACAAGCACCACACGAAGGGGTCAGCGATGATCGGCAAGCTACTCGTCATTGGCACACTCGCGGTCGGATTCGCCGCGCTGCCGGCACCGGCCGCGGTGGCACACAACACCGCATGCTTCGGTCAATGGCTCGACGTGGAGCGTGGGGGCACCGCCCACGACGATTTACGGGAACGCTTCGGCGTCCTGCCCCCACGTCCACTACCGCATGACGATGGAGACGATCCTCCAGAAGTGGAAGGACGGCATCTGGAACCGCATGGCCTCCAACTTCAAGGATGAACTCAACAGAAACACTATCAGCCGACAGACCAGCTACGGCTGCCCGTTCTGGACCAGCGTCAACCGCATCTGGCGGGTGAAGGGCGTGCTCAACGTGACAGCTCTTCCGGCGGGCCCCCCATCGAGAGCCAGACCTTTTACCGAGGCCAGAACACGTACCACTGCGGGACCTAGTACAGCCAGACGGTGCGGCCGTCGCGATCGATGTCGAGGTTCGTGAAGGCCGGCCGGGCGCCACCCGGGGATCCGTCGCGGGTAGCACGACATGAAGCCAGCGCCGGCCGACGGAACCACACCTTCGCCCGGCAGATGCGAGTGCTGTCCGAGCACGGGGAGCTGCTGCGGGACCTCACCCTGGATCCGACGCGGGACTACCAACCCCGGAGCTGAGGTGAAGTCTCTACGATGCCCCGAGACGTCCGTCCGCGATGTCCTGCGACATCACATGACGGCCCTGCCGGCTCCGCGTCGTCGGCGTCGGTGCGGCTTTGCGGACGCCGACCCGTCTTCAGTCCCTCGGCCCCGCGTGCGAGACCCTCGTGCCGGTTCCCGGCTCCGCCGGCTCCGGCGAGATCCGCAGCCTCGCCTGGGACCCCTCGTCGCTCGCCTCTCGGCGCTCGGGCGGTCTCCCTGAATCTCCGAGCGCGCCTCCTCTGAGGTGCCCGGATGCGGTCACGCCTCGTGCCGTTCCGCTCGCGAATCGGTCCCAGCCTCGGCCGCTCACTCGCCCGGGCGGCCGATCCGTTGCCAGCCGTCGGGCTCGCGTGCGATGCCTCGGTCCGAAGACCGGTTGGCGGACCGCCGGCCTTCCGCTCGCGACGGCTCGGTTCCGGCGGGTCACCCTCCACCCGTACAAAGGCGAGGAAGGCCTCCTGACCGTGGCGTTGCGCTCCGACGAGAAAACGGGGAGTCGGTGCGGGGAGCCTCGTTCGGAGGCCTCTGAGCACGACTTCCCGATCGCGGGCCGCCGACGCCAAGCCGGCCCACGCGGTCCGGACGTGGCGGCAGTGTCAGCGAGGGTTCGTACGCTCTTGGCAGCCAACGAGCGGGAGAGCGCAGCGGTGCCGACCCGGAAGCGGATGGTGATGAAGAAGGGGGCGAGGCTGGCCCTTGCCCGCGAGTGGGCCGTTGGGGAGGTGATTGGGGCGGGCGGCTTCGGCCGTGTCTACGCCGTCACCTCGGACGGCGAGGAAGCGGTGGCGAAGCTGGTGCCCAAGGACCCGGGCGCCGATCGCGAACTCCTCTTCGTCGATCTTGGGGACGTTCGCAACGTGGTCCGGATCATTGACAGTGGCGAGACGGCGGATGAATGGGTGCTCGTGATGCCCCGGGCCGATCGATCGCTCCGACAGCACCTCGACTCCCGAAGCGACAAACGGATGGAGGTCGAGGAGGCGGTGTCGATCCTGACGGACCTGGCGATCGCACTGACCGACCTCGATGGCAAGGTGGTGCACCGGGACCTGAAGCCCGAGAACCTGCTCTTCCTGGATGGCACGTGGTGCCTCGCCGACTTCGGCATCTCGCGCTATGCGGAGGCGACGACGGCCCCGGACACGCAGAAGTTCGCGCTCTCACCCCCGTACGCCGCTCCGGAGCGGTGGCGGGCTGAACGAGCGACCACCGCAACCGACGTGTACTCGCTGGGCGTCATCGCGTACGAGATGCTGGCCGGTTCCCGCCCGTTCCCGGGGCCGAGCGTGGAGGAGTATCGCGAGCAGCACCTCCACACGGATCCGGCGCCCCTGGCTGAAGTGCCGACCACGCTTGCCTCGCTCCTCGAGGAGTGCCTCTACAAGGCGCCAGGGGCGAGGCCAACGCCTGAGAATGTGGCGCGGCGCCTGGCCAACGTCGCGTCCACGCCTCAGTCCGAGGGTTTAGGGAAGCTCCGAGAGGCGAACCGAGACGAGGTTGCCCGGCGAGCCGAGACGGCTCGCCTAGAGTCGGAGTCTCGGACCGAGGAGGAGAAAAGGCGAGAGCTGGCTGAGTCGGCCGACAAAGCCCTGACGCGCATCGGCGATGGGTTGCGCGAGGCGATCATCACGGCAGCTCCGTCCGTCCAACAGGAACAGACCCGCGGCGGTGGCTGGTCGCTGCGGCTGGGCCGAGCAAGGTTGAGCCTTTCATCGCCCGAGCGGACAGGAATGGATTCTTGGCGTTGGGAGGCACCTGCGCTCGATGTCATCTGCCACGCCGCACTCGATCTCAGGATTCCAGAAGACCAGCACCAGTACGAGGGACGCAGCCACTCGCTGTGGTTCTGCGACGCCGTGACTGCCGAGGAGTTCGCGTGGTACGAGGCAGCCTTCATGGTGTCGCCCCTGATCCCGCGGCGTGGCCGGCAGGATCCCTTCGCGCTTTCCCCCGGCGAAGAGGCCGCGAAGGCCCTGTGGACGGGAATGGCCGAGTACCAGGTCGCCTGGCCGTTCACGCGTCTTTCGGTCGAAGAGCTGGATGATTTCATCGATCGTTGGGCCGGCTGGTTCGCCGACGCAGCGGCCGGGAAGCTAGGCCATCCAAGCACGATGCCGGAACGACCAACCCAGGGAACTTGGCGAAGGGGTTAGCTCGTTGTGATTCCGTCACTCGTGGCCTGCCCCCATCCTCGGCTGGTCTTGACCGCCACCCGAATGCCACGAGCGACGCCTTGGCCGGTGTCTTCCCTGGTCGCCCTCTGTCGTAGCAGACTCTTCCGATATGGCGATGCCGCTTCGTCTCTTCGCGGTCCGGGAGGAGTTTCGCTCAGCGATGGAAGACCCGCGCAACCTTGTCGCGATTCACCGCGAGTTGCGCCAGGGACCTGGGCGCCGAACGCGCGAGGTCGCACTCAACCGAGCCATCGTCATGTTCTCGGTCGGCGCCTGGCAGGCGTACGTCCAGGACGTGGTCACCACGGCCTACGATCTGCTCGCACCTCCGGCGGGTCAGCCCCAGGGTTGGTATCTCGTCGGAAGCGGTCAACTCGAGCTGGCCATCGGTCGGTACAACACGCCGAACGCCGAGAACACGCGGGACCTCCTCCTGCACGTTGGCTTCGATCCTTGGCCGGCTTGGACCTGGCGCGAGGGCCCCGTGCGGCTCGCACCCGTCGATGTGCGGAACCGACTTAACCGCTGGCTGCGAGTCCGGCATGCTATCGCTCACGGAGATAATCTCCCGAGCGTCCCGATGCTCCGTATGACTAGGGCCGGCGTCCCGTCGCTCCGACTCGCGAACGCCGAAGCTTCCATCGTGTTCTTCGACCGCCTTGTGAACGCCACGACGGACGGGCTTGTGGCCACCGTCGGTCCCTAGGACCACGACGGGCTCCTGACGGAGCCGGGAAGGAGCGTCACCAGTGGCGCGGGAGCGAAGGAAAGAGCTCATCGAGCAGCTGGAGAGGCTGCGCAACAGCAGGGTCCTCGCGTACGTGACAAGCGACAGGAAGCCGGCGTCCGGACAGATCGGCGACGACGCCGTGCGACCGCTCTACGACCACCTCAGGCAAATGGGGCACGTCAAGAGCCTGGACCTGTTCCTCTACAGCACGGGCGGTGCGATCGACGTCCCGTGGCGGATCGTGACGGCCCTCCGCACGACCGCCGATGAGTGGCACGTCCTCATCCCATTCAGGGCCAACAGTGCTGCGACGCTCCTCGCCCTCGGCGCCGACACGATCGTGCTTGGTCCCCAGGGTGAACTCGGCCCTATCGATCCGATCCTGACCCTCCAACGGTTGGTGCCGATCCTTGGCGGCGGGCAGAACCGGATGCAGGACATGATCAGCGTCGAGGACGTGATGGCGTATCAGCGTTTCGTGAGCGAGCGGGCCGGCCTGTCCGATCAAGGCGCGCTCGCCGTGGGTCTGGAGAAGTTGGCCGACCGGATGGATGCGCTCACGATCGGGAGCCTGTACCGAACCCATGCGCACATCCGGGACGTGGCGCGATTGATGCTGCTGTCAAGGAAACGGCCCGCCAACGAGCAGACGATGGCCACGATCGTCGAGACTTTGGCTGAGAAGGTGTACGCGCACGGGCATGCGATCGGTCTCAAAGACGCGCAGGCAATCGGACTGCCCGCGAAAGCGGCTACCGCAGACGAGGATGCGGCCATGTGGGACCTCCTGGCCGAGTACGAGGGTGACCTACGGATCCTTCAGAACATCGATCCGGCATCCGTCACTGCCAACACAGACACTTACCAGGAGGACAGCACGATCGCCGTCATCGAGTCATCCTGGGCTTCGAGCGAGCATCGGGGCCGTGTCGAGGTGAAGGCGAAGCGTCAGATGCCGCAGAACTTCAACTTGTCGCTGAACGTTGCCCTACAGCTGCCGCCAGGAATCAACGTGAACCAGCTTCCCGCGGCCCTGCAGCAGGCGCTCCAGGCAGGTCAGCAACAGATGGCGCAGCAGGCCCAGCAGGCGGTCGACGCCGCGATGAAGCAGCAGGCACCCGTCGTCGGGTTGGATGTGGCTTTGCGTGACGGACGGTGGGTGAACGTCCCCTAGGTGAGTTCCAGCGCCAAGCCCGAAGCAAGGAGGCTCGACTGTGGTTCAAGGACCTGGTCGAACGAAGTAACCGCCTCGTCTTCGACTTGGCCGACGGCCGGGTCAAGGTGCCCGAACTCGGACGTGATCTCCAACTCATCGTCGCCAACGACGGTCCACGTCACCTGTACGTGCACGGCCATCCCTGCCTCCATCGTCCTGCGCGGGGGTCCAAGACATTACCCCGACGCTGGTCTTTCCGCACCTGCCGAACGACGTAGCTAGCCTAACCCAGGATGCGCGTAGGTCGTGCAACGCTGCTGGTCAGGGGCTCGGTGGACGCCGTCCGCGGCCGTAGCACCTTCGACCACCAGACCCCGCCGGCGTCGATCGACCCGCGGACGTCCCCGAACGCTGAGATGAGCTCTTTGGCTGACCGCTCCCAACTGTCCGGTACGGTATCGGGATGGAGCCGATGGACGAGTTCCTGCGTCGGCAGCGCGAGGGAGCCGCGGTCAACGTCGAGGCGTATGGCGATCTGACGGCTGCACGGGCTGATCTAACCGCAGCCCAACTTCGCGCCGCCCAGCAGGTGAAGACGATTCCTGGCGGTCAACGCGACCGCGAACGCGCTGCTGCTCGTGCCGTCCGAGGCGTGTTCGCGCACAACGCTGAGCGGTCGCGCGAGAAGGCCAAGGACGTCCTGTCCGCCGTCGCCGATTTGAGTAAGAACTGGGGCGAACATCAAGACTTGTGGGACGACCTAGGACCCGAGGACTTGGCAGTCGTTGAGGATACGGTTGCCTCATGGGAGGGCCTCCGACAGGCGGCGATAGACGCCCGCGAGGCGGATCGCACCCTTCAAGCATCGGTCGGGAGCTTCCGCTCGCTCGGGCCTGATGCCGCCAACGTCTCGGATGACCTGCTTTCGGCACTCACGGCGACGGCCTCAGCATCAAGCGAGCTGAGCGCGCTGGCCGACGAATACCTCGGTCAGCTGTACGAGATCCGTCGGCGGCTTCAGTGATCTTCTTCCTCTACTGGTTCGGCGCCCCCGAGGGCGACGGCGGCCGAGACCGCCGTGGAGCGCTGCGCGCAGGGTCCTCGCCGAGTTCGAGGCCGAGGCGCTTGCCGCCGAGGTCCCCGAGCAAGCGGAGCATCTGTTTTGAGCCCAAGAGCCGGCGGCTTCGGGCCGTCGAATCAGGCTGATGAGGTTGGGTCTACCGAGACATGCATCTCGCCGTGAGCAGCGCGGTCGAGTGATCCGAGTCCTTCGTCCGAGGCCTGACGAAAAAGGTGGTTGTAGCGCTCCGCCGCCTTCTGATCCCGTATCTATCCCGCAGGACATCGAAAAGCGAGGGGTAACGACCGGAACCGACCCGGAACCGTATCCACAGGTGAACGGCCCTTTTCGGCCTCCGCTGCAGGTCATGGAACCGGCCCGGCTCAACCTCTCAAGGTGGAGACACGGGTTCAAATCCCGTTGGGACTTCCGACTCGCCCGACTTCGGGTCGGGATCGTACCCTCTCTTTGTGACGCCCCCGCAGCATCGTCCGGCCTGCCCGACCGCTTCGCTGGACGGAACGCTGCGCACCACACGCACCGCTAGTCGGACCGGTCCTCCTGAAACTCCAGGTTCGCCTCGGTCGCCTCGATGCCGCCCAGCTCCCTGCCGTCCCGGAACGTGACCGTACTGCCCGATGGAGCATGGTGCATCAGCACGATGCCGGGCATCGTCCTCACCGCTTCCCTCGCTTCCTCCTCGGTGTCGAAGTCCTGGGTCCCGTCCTTCCACGTGAGCGTATGGGTCACGTCTTCGACCTCCTCAGATTGTCAGCCCGTGGTCCGGCAGCCGCTTGAGCAGTTTCTCGTGTCGTTCGATGCCTTGCTGAATCTGCTCAAGGGGGATGGCGCTCACGCTCGGGTCGTTCGCAAGCTTCTTCATCAGCGCGTCCTGCCACCTCTCGCGCTGGATGCGTAGCGCCTCCACGATGACTCCGACCTCCTCGGGCCAGTCCAGCTCCAGCGTGTACTTGTTCTCGTCCGGCATCCGTCCTCCTTCTGGGGACATGCCTACTTCAGGTTGAGCCATGCGAGGAGTGCAGCAACGGCCACGGCGGACAACACGGCCGACAGCACCCTCGGCCACACTTCCTTCTCCAGCTTGCTTCGGTCCGCGCCCATCATGACCGCCACCTCGAGCGGAACCCGGAGGATGAAGGCGATCGCCTGCAACCCTCACCACGCCGGGTTCAGGACGTGTCGGCGCTCCGCTCGAACCTCCTCCTCGGACGCGCCCACGGTTCGATTCAGTCCGTCCACGATGTCCTGGCGCGGGATCCCCCGATGTGTGGTGTCTCGCAGGATGACCTCGAACAGGTTCGTCTGGATGATGGGACCACCCACGGCCGGGGCGGGGTAGCTCGTCAGCCCCACCGGGACCCGCAGCCGGGCGGCGATATGGCTGGCCCTACTGATTCCGCGCGCCACCGCCTCCCGGACCTTCTGGTATTCGGGGACATCCTCGACGTTCGGCGGGTCGGACAGGTCCCTGAAGTTGCGCCGCCTCGCGGCCTCCTCGTACTTGTCCTCCAATGCCCACAGCGCCTTCACGTCAGCGTGGAACCGCTCCATGAACTCCAGGTCGGATTTCGTGCTCCAGTAGCTCACGTCGGGGATGGTACGGCTGACGGCCGACGCTTCACGAGCGGGGTTTGGCGCGACGGCTGATTCCTTGATGGGCTCCCACCCAGCGACGCGCCGACCACCCACGCGTCTCCTCGACAACAGACACGGCCAGACCCACTGCACCGCCTGCGCCAGGAACCCGCGTCACCATAAGCCCCGCGAGCTCACCGACCGCGACGTTCACGACGGCGCGAACCAACCGGCGCGGAAGGGACTTCGCATCAGCCACCTCGATGAGCTGCCTCTCGAACTCGCGATGCACGACGTTCTCAAACTCGTCGAGGGATGATGCCTCGTCCCACGCGAGTGCTTCGACTTCGCGAAGAACGTTGCGGTACTGGCGGACTCCTCGGTTGGCCCGGATCTCGACGATGTTCGCCCACGTCATGCGGCGAACGTCCGGGACAAGAATCGTGAGCGCGTGCGGCCCGAAGGCCGGAGCTGCGGTACCGTTTCGGATCTGGGCCGTGAGGATGCGACGGTGCAGCCCATCCATGCTGACCGCGCTCCCGTACGCCGCGCCGACGAGCATGTCGCGGTTGGCCTGCTTGACCACCAAGTCGCGCACAAAGTGTTCAGGCAGGACGGCCTCTACATCTGGATCCTCGCGGACCTCGCGGTCGCGTCTCGACAGCACGAATCCACGGTCCTGCGGGTCATCGGCATGTCCGAACTCGAACCAGTCGCAACCTGATGTCAGGTCGCGTTTGATGGGCTCGAAGGTCGCTCGCCATGACACGGATGCCGGGGAATCGAGAACGACCATCGCAGGTGCGTCCGCAGGAGCCGTGCTGGGCTTCATCGCGAGACTGAAGTTGCTGGCCTGTTCCCGCGAGCGTTCTGTGGGCCGTTGCCATGCGCGTGGAGCTTCGCCATCGGGCGGCGTCCAGAACCGCGAACTGCCACCCGGTCCACCCTGGATGCGATACTCACCGTCCTCGACTAGGACGCGGTCGTACAGAAGCGAAGCGAGCTTCAGCCGCGCAACGACTGACTGCGCGGGAGCGCCCGCCACGAGCGACTTAGCGTTCGACCGCAGCGGGAAGAAGATGCCGGAACCCTTGCCCACGAACGCAGGGTAGCTCGACCTGACGACAGGCAAGGATAGACCCGCCGACCCCCGCTGGATCGAGTCCCATCTTCCGTTCATCTCCGGGCCGGTCCTCGCCGGAGCGGCGTTCAGGGCACGCGAGGAGCATCATCGAGTGCCGGCAATCCAGCCTCCCTCGGCGAGACGTCGCCGACGAGGGATTGACTGTGTGACGTGTGGTCGCCCTGACGCGTGAGGGGATAGCCTCCGATCTTCGGTGAAGCGGGTGACTGGGTGCAGGGCCAGTCCTCTCGGGTGCACGGGACTGAGCCGACCTGGAGCTCACCAAGAGAGCGGCCCCGAGAAACGTCGCCCGGTCTTGCGACCGTTCTTCGCTCCTCAGGGCCGAGCGAATCCTAGGGGCCCAGCCCTGAGCGAGTCAAGCCCACACGAGGTCGTGTTCGTCCGCGTCTCGACGGAGACGTCGGGATCATCCGCTGGCAGCTGGCGAGGCAAGCCACGCCTCCACATCCTCCCATCGGTATCGAAGGTGACGCCCAACACGATGCGCGCGCGGCCCCTGCCGCTTGTAGCGCCACGTGTACAACGCCTTGACCGGGACCTGAAGGTAGGCGGCTACCTCGGTTGGCGTGGCCAAACGCCGGGCCCTCCCTGTCGCCTTTGCCGCTTCATCTCCCACACCACTAGGCATCGTGGCGACGAGGGTAGCGCGGGCCAGTGACGCGTTTGCTCACCGCGGCGAGGACCATCAGATGCCCCGCCGGACGGGTGACGGTTCGTCGCTCACGCGTCGCGTCAACTTTTCGTCAACTTCTGGGCCCCGAGCCGCCGATCTGGCGGAATCCGGTCAAGAGAAAAGGCCCTGTGACCAGACCTTCTATGTTGTCAAGCGGCCAGCTCAACGCCTCTCGCATCGGCCAGGAGGTGACGGTAGACCACGTTGGAAAGCTGTCGCTTCAGGCACCGCATGGCCTCCTTGTGGGTCTTCCCCGTCTCCCGCTGACGTGCCATGTAGGCCTGCGCCTCCGGGAAGATCCGGCACTGGACCAGGGCGATGTAGTGCAGGGCCCAGTTCAGCTGACGGTTCCCTCCTCGGTTCAGACGGTGTCGGTGGGTCTGTCCTGAGGAGGCGGAGAGAGGAGCCGTCCCGGACAGCACAGCGAAGGCGGCCTTGGACCGGACCCTGGAGGGATCGCCAACCTCCCCCAGGATCTTGGCGGCGATGAGCGAGCCGACACCGGGGATCTCGGTGAGGGTCGTCCGGACCTTCCGGACCATGGCTTCGATCCGCCGGTCCATCGCAACGATCTCCCCCTCGAGCCTGGACAGCTCACCCAGGCGCCGGCGGACGAGCTCCGCCCGCACCGACCGGTCTCCTCTCAACCGGGACCTGGCCTTGGCCTGGTGACGCTTGGCCCTGAGGTTGGGGACCTCCCGCTCGTACCCAGGTCGGATGTTCACCAGGTCGGCGTGGGCCCGGTTGGCCACCTGGGTCCTGGCCCGAACGAGCTGATCGCGGTAGTCGACGAGGGCCCTGAGATCAGTGAGCGCCTCCACTCGGTGGGCCGAAGACAGGACCTCGCCGCTGGCCACGATCCGAGCGATGGCCACCGAGTCAACTAGGTCCGACTTCCCCTGGGCGTGCCGCCGGCGTCGCTCCCGGGCCGTCAGCGTGGTCGGCACCTCCCGGACGTCCTCACCGGCGCCGAGCAGGTGCCTCGACACAGATGCACCGTAGCTGAGCGAGCACTCGATCCCGATCACCCTGTTCGGTCCGCGTTCGCGGATCCATCCCAGCAAGGCCCGGTGCCCTCCCGGGTCGTTGGAGAACTGCGGGAGGACAACCAGGCGTTGGGTTGAGATCCAGCCTTCTATCAAGTCACTTCCGCCGGCCCGGTCCCGGTCGGAGGGACGGTCAGGTCAAAGGTCAGCGGTGCGCCATCGACCGCGACTTGGGCTTTCGAGTCACCTCCGGCCGGTCCCGGTCGGAGGGACGGTCAGGTCAAAGGTCAGCGGTGCGCCATCGACCGCGACTTGGGCTTTCGAGTCACCTCCGGCCGGTCCCGGGAACCTTCTCCCGAAGGAGGAACCCACCGGGGGATTTCATACGCCAGGGCCTTTGCTGGTGGGCGCTAGAGGATTTGAACCTCTGACCTCTTCCGCGTCAAGGAAGCGCTCTACCCCTGAGCTAAGCGCCCGAGCCCGCCGATTCTACGTGCCCAACGGAGTTTCGAGGCGGGGACCGGAATTGAACCGGTGTA
>WNFV01008555.1_pt1 | contig 13151 bp, 10 predicted proteins | sample 5400101 | NCBI WGS metagenome assembly WNFV01 (sample SAMN13153361, study PRJNA577476) | soil metagenome | isolation source: 115 cm soil or saprolite under grassland replicate 1 | place: USA:California | collected 2016-06-15
CGCGAACTGCTATGGAGTCGGCTCATACCAGCACGAGCCGCTGCTGGTCGAGCCGGACGCGATCCGCCGCCACGACGAGTCGCCGATCATGCCCTCGCTGATGGAGTTCACGCCGGAGCATTTCGCGAACGCATGGGCCTGCGCCGTCGAGCTGCTGCCGGCGCTGCGCGATGCCGAGCTGACCTACAAGATCAACGGGATGTTCTCGTTCACACCAGACAGCCTGCCGCTCCTGGGCGAGTCGCATGTCGGCGGCCTGTGGGTCGCCGAGGCGGTCTGGGTGACGCACGGCGGGGGCGTCGGCGAGGTGATCGCCGAGTGGATCGTCGAGGGCGCGCCGAGCCTGGATCTGCGCGAGTGCGACATCAACCGCTTCGAGCCGCACGCCGCCAGCCCGGCCTATGTGCGGGCGCGCGGCGCGCAGCAGTACCGCGAGGTGTACGATATCATCCACCCCTTGCAGCAGATGGAGCAGCCGCGCCCGCTGCGCGTCAGCCCGTTCTACACGCGCCAGAAGGAGTTGGGCGCGGTCTTCTTCGAGGGCCGCGGCTGGGAGCGCCCGCAGTGGTTCACCACGAACGACGACCGCCGGGGCACGATATATCGTGCCCCGGCGGTCGTCGTTCGTCGGTCAGGCTGGGCCGGGCGCTTCTACAAGCCGATCGGCAGCGTCGTCTACAGCTGCATGCTCGACGAGCGCGGCGGGATCAGGAGCGACATCACGGTCGCACGGCTGGACGAGCGCCGCTTCCAGGTGGCTTGCAACGGGCCGCAGGATCTCGTCTGGATGCGCCGGCATCTGCCCGACGACGGCTCGGTCGAGCTGCGCGAGACGACCGCCGGAACGTGCTGCGTCGGCGTGTGGGGGCCACGCGCCCGCGACCTGGTGCAGCCGCTCAGCGACGACGACTTCTCGAACGCGGCCTTCCCCTACTTCACTGCCCGGCAGGTGTTCGTCGGCGAGGCTCCGGCGCTGGCGCTGCGCGTCTCGTACGTTGGCGAGCTGGGCTGGGAGATCTACACGACCGCCGACTATGGCCTGCGGCTGTGGGATACGCTCTGGGAAGCCGGCAAGCCGCTCGGCGCGATCGCCGGCGGGCGCGGCGCGTTCGACGCGCTGAGGCTCGAAAAGGGCTATCGGCTGTGGGGCAGCGACATGCACACCGAGTACAACCCCTACGAGGCCGGGCTGGGCTTCACCGTCAAGCTCGACAAGGGCGAGTTCGTCGGCCGCGAGGCGCTGACGCGCGTGAAGGAGCGCGGCGTCACGCGCAAGCTCTGTTGCATGACGCTCGACGATCCGACAGCCGTCGCCCTCGGGAAGGAGCCGATCCTGGACGGCAAACGCACACTTGGCTACGTCACCAGCGCCAACTATGGCTACGCGGTCGGGCAGAGCATCGCCTACGGCTACCTACCGCTGGAGTACGCCGCCGCCGGGACGAAGATCGAGATCGAGTACTTCGGCGCGCGCTATGGCGCGACCGTCGCGATGGAGCCGCTATACGACCCGAAAGGAGCGAGGCTGAGAAGTTAACGGGCCAGGCCAGCCAACACTTTTGACATTTCGCAAAAACGCGCTATACTCCCGGTATACTATCCCTGTCCAACACGCGCATCGATAACTCGATCCTACCCACGCCGGTATGCCGCTACGCGCTGTCGCCGCACAACGCGCCGGTCGTTTCGCCCTCGCGCGGGTGCGCCCGAAGGAGGCCCTGTGACGCGGCGATATGACCGGCAAGGCGCTGGTGCCGATCACCAGGCAGCCCGACGGCACCTTCAAGGCCACGCTGCTCCAGCAGGAGTTCATCCTGAAGGATGAGGCTGAGGCGCTGGATATGGAGCGACGCGTCGGCAGCCGCGGCTACTACCCCTTCCGCGCCACGCCCGAGCAGCTCGCCATGTTCCAGGCCAACCCCGCGAAGGTAGATGAGTTCTTCCACGAACAGATGCTGCGTGTGCTGGAGCAGTGGATGGCACTGGCAGACGAGCGGCTCAAGGACACCGGCATTCGCTGCTTCGTCAGCCCCGGCAACGACGACCCGTTCATGATCGACGACGTCCTGCGGCGATCCCAGCGCGTCGAGATGGGCGAGGGGCGCGCGATCGAGATCGGCGACGGCTTCATGTTGATCTCGACCGGCTGGGCCAATGTGACGCCCTGGAAGACCTACCGCGAGCTGCCGGAGCCGGAGCTGGCAGCCAAGCTGGAGGCGATGATCCCGCCGGGACTGAACATGCAGCGGACGATCTTCAACTTCCATTGCCCGCCCTACGGCTCGAACCTGGACGAGGCGCCGCAGATCGACGCGGATCTGAACATCAAGGACGCCGGCCGATCGCTCGTCCCGGTGGGCAGCACGGCGGTGCGCGACGCGATCATGAAGCATCAGCCACTGCTCTCGCTGCACGGCCACATCCACGAGGCCAAGGGCACCGCGCGGCTGGGCAAGACGCTGGCCATCAACGCCGGGAGCCTGTACGAGCAGGGCGTGCTCCAGGGGGTGCTGGTCGAGCTTGATCCGAAGAAAGGTATTCGCAGCTATACGCTGACTACGGGATAAACGCCAAACGCTAAACGCCAAACGCTAAATGTTAAACGCTGAACGGATTATCCGTTGGTATTTATCGTTCATCGTTCATCGTTCCAAATGTTCGTCGGTGAAAGGAGAACTGCCATGAGTGCCGGTGAGTCCGCACAGAGGATCCCGAAACAGGCGACGGCCAGCGGCGCGGCCGAGTCGACCCTGTTCCTCAGGAAGGCGACCGGGCTGGTGCGATCCTGGTCGGTGTTCGATGCGTTCATCTACGCCTTCTTCTCGATCAACCTTGTGACATTGGGCCTCTACATCATCAGCCAGATGTGGTTCTTCGAGGGCGGGCTGATCCCGGCGCTGATCGTCAGCGCGGTGATCATCCTGGCGGAGATCGTCGTCTACGCCGGGCTGATCGCGGTGATGCCGCGCGCTGGCGGCGATTACGTCTGGCAGAGCCGGATCCTGGGCGGCGGCCTCGGCTTTGTGCTGGCCGTGACGGGCTGGTGGTTCATCCTCTGGCTCTGGACGCCGATCTACGCCGATATGCTGCGCCAGATCTTTTTCGTACCACTGCTAGGGATCATCGGCGCGCAGGGCGCCGCGCTCTGGTTCGCCTGGGATCCGACCGCCTACTTTATCGTCTGCGTCCTGACGGTAGTGTTCGTGACGGCGGTGATCGCGCTGGGCATGAAGACCTACGCCCGCGTGCAGAAGTTCTGCTTCTGGGTCGGTAATGCCGGGCTGCTGATCGTCTGCCTGTTCCTACTTTTCGGCAGCAACGAGGCGTTCAAGGCCGGCATGGAGGCCAACGCGACGAATCTTTTCGGTGCGGCTCCGGGCGCCTACGACGCGACCGTCAAGGCCGGGCAGGCGGCCGGCGCGACCACGCCGCTTTTCGGCGGGTCGCTGCTCTCGATCTTCCTGCTGATGCCGTACCTGACCTTCTTCAACCTGTGGCCGAACTGGGGCGCGACGCTGTATGGTGAGGTCAAAGGCGCCGACGACTTCAAGAAGAACTTTTGGGGCATGGCGCTCGCGCTGATCGTGACCACGATCATGGCGATCGTGTTCTACATGTTGGTCGAGAAGACGATCACCTGGGACTTCCTCAACAACGCCAACGCCGCCTACTGGAGCTATCGCTGGGGCCTCACCACCGACGCACCGCCGATGAACGTCTGGCCCTACCCGGCGATGCTGGCGATGTTCCTGACCAGCAACCCGATCCTGCAGTTCGTCGTCATTCTGGCGATGAGCATGTGGTTCTTCGGCTGGGCCGGGACGATCTTCCTCTCTTCGACCCGTGTGATCTTCGCCGCCGCGTTCGACCGGCTGCTGCCCGAGCGCGTCGCCAGCATCAACCCGCGCACCCGCACGCCGATCTGGGCGTTGGCGCTGATGGTCGTGCCGGGGCTGATCGTCTCGGCACTGTATGTGTGGAACATCTTCAACTTCGCCAGCCTGACGCTGGCCTCGACGCTGGTGATCGCGGTGACATTCCTCGGTTCGACGATCGCCGCGATCGTGTTGCCTTATGTCAAGAAGGATCTGTACGAGGCCTCACCGATCGCGAAGTACAAGATCGCCGGCATCCCACTGATCACGATCGCCGGCGTGATCTTCGGCGCCTTCCTGCTGTTCCTGCTCTACGAGTGGCTGCTCGACCCGAACGCGCTGTATGGGATCGGCTGGAGCATCAACGAGAACGGCGTCAAGAACACCACATCGCTGATCTTCATGGGCGTGATGTACCTGCTGGCGCTCGGGATTTACCTGGGCGCGCGCTGGTACCGCAAGCGCAGAGAGGGCATCGACCTGGGGCTGATCTATAAGGAGATCCCAGTCGAGTAAGTTCAGAGTTTTGAGTTTTGAGTTGAATCCGGCAACTCAAAACTCAAAACTCAAAACTCGTCATATGATAGACATCCACGACGACATCGAATCGGAGGCCCGGCGGATCGTCGCGGCCGGGCAGGCGCAGGGGCTGTTGCTGCGCCTGCTCGGCGGCCTGGCCGTGCGCATCCACTCGCCGAGCGCATCCCACCGCGCCCTGGCGCGTGCCTACCCGGACATGGATTTTGTCATCCCCGCGCGCCGCAGCCACGCTGGCGAGAAGCTGCTGTCCGGCCTGGGCTACGAGCCGAACAAAAACTTCAACCTGCTCAACGGCGACTCGCGCCTGCTGTTCTACGATAACGCCCACGAGCGCCAGATCGATGTGTTCGTCGGCCAGTTCGAGATGTGCCATCGCCTGCCGATCGCCGAGCGGCTGGACAAAGAGTCGCTGACGATCCCTCTGGCCGAGCTGCTGCTGACCAAGCTCCAGATCGTGCATCTGAACGAGAAGGATGTGCGCGATATCTGCGCGCTGTTGCTCGACCATCCGCTCGGCGATGCCGACGACGAGACGATCAACCTGCCGCGCATCGCACAGCTCTGCGCCGAGGACTGGGGGCTGTGGAAGACCGTCGGCGTGAGCCTGGACAAGGTGCGGGACTTCAGCGACACATACGGCCTGGAGGACGGCCAGCGGTGCACGATCGGCGAACGGCTCGGCCGGCTGCGCGAGGCGCTCGACCAGGTGCCCAAGTCGCTCAAGTGGAAGGTGCGCGCGGCGGTCGGCGAGCGCGTGCAGTGGTACGAGCTGCCGGAGGAAGTGCGGCGGGGCTAGCTTACACCGATTTCTGGCACGGATTGCACGGATTAAGTTAGGCTAATCTGTTGGCATATGGCAACGATTCGGATGCTAGCCCTCGAAGAGGCAAAGCGCTATATCCTGACCGCGGCATTTCTTGTCGTCCAGACAGCGCAAGCCCACGACGACCTGGCTGAGATGTTCATTCGTCGTATGCAGACCATCCATCAGAAAGGGCGCGACGCCCTCCAGCGCTATCGCACCGAGCATGAACAGCGGAAAGATGCGTTGATCGGCGCATTGCGTGATGTCGTGGTCGCCTAGAGGTGTGTGTCTTTTCGCAGATCATGTGGGAGTTGAAGGCCGGCGACTTGGCGGTGGTTGGCAGCGATGCCTTTGCGGATTATCGGGAGCAGCTCATTAGCGCATCATCCTGTTCCAATCCTGCTCATACCCCAGGACAAACTCACGCCGCCTCATTGACCGCCGTCTCCAATCCCATTCGGCGAGTCTCTGGCAGCACAATGGAGAGCAACGTCACAGCCGCCATCAACACGCCGCTGCCAATGAACAGCACATTCAGGTCGATTTCCAGGATCGCGCCTGCCAATGCGTTCGAGACAGGAGCCAGCCCAATCGAGCAGAAGAAGAGCAGACTCATCACCCGGCCCATCAGTTCCTGCGGAATGCGCTTTTGCAGCCACGTAAACAGCATCATTCTTTGGTAGCCGGCTATCGCGCCCAAAAGGAGATTGATGACGGCTACCACAGCGGTGGAGGCGAACAGCGGCATCAGCGCGACTCCAACGCCGAGCGAGGAAATGACGAGCAGGATCACTGTACCAAAATGCTCAGGCTTGGGTGCTGGCAGGAGATTGGAAAGAATGATGCCCAGCAGCGACCCGGCGCCAAAAGCGGACATGATGATCCCGAACGCTGCCGCACCTTCGAGGAGCCGCTGATCCGCTAGCACAGGGATGCCCACCGTCACCGGCCCCAATACCAGAAAGTTGATCGCCACGATGAGCAGGAAGAATACGCGCAGAACCATCCGGCTCCACACGTAGGCGAAGCCTTCTTTAATGGATTCAATGACACTCTGCTGCTCGCTAGCTTGCTTTGTGACGCCGGGAATATGCATCATGAGGAGAGTTACCAGCGACGCGACAAACGACAGCGTATCGATGGCAAACGCGATCCCGATGCCTTGCGTATCTGGCGCGCCATCAGCGGCAGCAGCATGTCCTAGCAGCGCGATCAAGGCGCCAGCCAGCACCGGGCCAAGGAAGAAACTGAGCATGGCTGTGCCTTGCACAAAGGTATTACCCGCTTGCAGCTGATCTTCTGATAGCACCTGCGGCACAATGGCGGTCTGTGCGGGGAAGTAAAAGGCATCCGCGAGGCCAAATGCCAGCGCGAACACATACAGCATCTCGATCCGGATAGTGTTGGTCAGCACCAGCACTGACAGCAGCGCGACTAGCACAAAGCGCGCGAAGTTCGACCAAATCATGACCGAGCGCGGCGAGAAACGATCCACGAACGCCCCGCCGACGAGCATAAACAAAGCTCGCGGAATGCTCGCAAGTGCCAAGATGGTTCCGAGTGCGAGGGCACTGCCCGTGAGTTGCAGTACCAGCCACGGCAGCGCGATCATGTAAAACTGATCGCCGAGCAATGAAATGCCTTCGCCAATCCACAACAGGCGAAAGTTGCGCACGCTCAATGGACTGGCTGGCTTTTGAACATTCACTTCAACTACGTTATTCATGCTATCTTCCAATCTTGAAATACTGCAGGCTATCATAAAAGCGATCAGAGATCTGTCACCCTGAGCGCAGGCCGCAGCCGGAGCGAAGGATCTCTGATTGAACGGTGCAAGAGATGCTTCGCTGCCGGGTACCCTTTGCGTGCAGCATGACAACCCGGAGCGGATTTGCGATAGCCTGCACTTAGTTCAACCGAATCGATCGAGCCGATGCCCGATTCGAGCTGGTGGCGACGGGAGATTCGGCGCGGCCGTAGCGCAGCAGCCCGGTACCGAGCCGCACCAGCGCACGTCCGAGCGGCGTGGCTGCGCGGCGCGTGAGCGCAGCCCGCGGCTCGCGCGCCAGTGCGGCTCGGCGACGCCGCTCGGCGGCGGCGAGCCAGTCGCTGCGCTGCTCGCGCGAAACCTGTGCGACGAGATCAGGATGTAACATGGTTCGTCCCTCCTCCCAGGTAGAAAATGCCATCGGAAATGGCAAATTAATATATCTACGTGGTGATATTATCATATCGCGATGAAAATGTCAATAGTTATTTGGTTATAATTTCCATTCAGTTGTAGATAAATGATATTGGGGATTCAAGAAATAGCAGATGGTCGCGGGCCGAGGGTATGGAGGGATGGGGAGATGCCAGTGGTTAGCCAACACACAATCCGCTCAATCCGTTCCCGTAATCCGTTAACAGCGACTCTTGCGACGAGCCAATCTGTGCAATCCGTTTCATAATCCGCATCAGCTTGACAGCACCAGATCCCCATGCTATCATCGGAGTTGCATCATCCGGTTACTGTTTCATATCATGCAACAAGCGATCGAACGCGAATCAGGCACGCTCATCCAGTCGGTTCAGCGCGCGACTCGCCTGCTCAAGGCCTTCGAGAACGGCCCGACCGAGCTGGGCGTCAGCGAGCTGAGCCGCAGGGTGGCCCTGCACAAGAGTACCGTGTCGCGGCTGCTCGCGACGTTGGAGCGTGAGGGGCTGCTCGAGCGCGTGCCAGAGACCGACAAGTACCGGCTCGGCTTCATGCTGGTGCGACTGGCCGGTCAGGTCGTGCATTTCGGCGATGTGCGTGCGGCCGCCCGACCGCTGCTGATCGAGCTGACCGAGCGCTCACGCGAGACGGTTCACCTGGCGGTCCTCGACGGCGACGAAGTCATGAACGTCGAGCAGATCTCCGGGCCGCATCTGGTGCGCGATACGAATTGGGTCGGCCGGCGCACACCACTCAACTGCGTCGCCAACGGCAAGGCGCTGCTGGCCTTCCTGCCGCCTCGCGATACCGACCGCATCCTGGCCGGCTCGCTGCCACGCTTCACCAAGCGAACGATCACCGATCCGCAGCAGCTACGCGCCGAACTTGCCGCCGTACGCGAGCGCGGCTACGCCTATGCGCTCGGCGAGATCGAAGAGGGGCTGAACGCCGTCGCCGCGCCGGTACGTGACGCCGCCGGTACAGTCGTTGCTGCGGTGAGCATCTCGGGGCCGGCCTACCGTGTGACGGCTGATCGCATCGCGGCGCTCGGCGCGCTGGTTGGCGGCGCGGCCGCGCAAATCTCAACTCGGCTTGGGTTCTTCGGCTAGCAAAGGAGCTCGCATGAAAACCAGCCTCCAGATCGCCACCGAGGCGCGCCTGGAACCGATCGGCGCGGTCGCCGAACGGTTCGGCATCCCGGATCGTTACGTCGAGTGGCACGGCCGTTACAAAGCCAAGATCGACCTGAACATCCTCGACGAGTCCCGGCACGGCCCTGCCGGCAAGTACATCCTCGTCACCGCGATCACGCCGACGCCGCTGGGTGAGGGCAAGACCATCACGACGATCGGGCTGAGCATGGCGCTCAACCGGCTGGGCAAGAACGCGGCCGCCGCCATCCGCCAAAGCTCGATTGGCCCGGCGCTCGGCATTAAGGGCGGCGGCGCGGGCGGCGGCTACGCCCAGGTCGTCCCGCTTGAGGAGAGCATTCTGCACCTCAACGGCGACTTTCATGCGATCGCGCAGGCACACAACCAGATCGCGGCGCTGACCGACAACAGCTGGTATCATGGCAACCTGCTCGACATCGACCCTGACCACGTCCAGATCCGGCGCGTCCTGGACATCAACGACCGCTTCCTGCGTGCGATCACGATCGGCCAGGGTGGGCAGCCGAACGGCGCACCGCGCCAGGCCGGCTTCGACATCGTCGCCGCGAGCGAACTGATGGCGATCCTGGCGCTGGTCGGCGGCCGAACCGATGTCGAGGCGCTCAAGAACCTGCGCGCGCGGATCGGCCGCATGGTCGTGGCCTTCGACCGGCGTGGCCGGCCGATCACCGCCGAGGAGATTAAGGCCGCCGGCGCCGCGACGGTGCTGATGCGCGAGACGCTCAAACCTAACCTGATGCAGACGATCGAGAACACGCCCGCGCTGATCCACGCCGGCCCGTTCGGCAACATCGCCCACGGCAACTCGTCGATCCTGGCCGATCAGATCGGCCTGCGCCTGGCCGACTACGTCGTGACTGAGGCCGGCTTCGGCGCGGATATGGGCGGCGAGAAGTTCTTCGACATCAAGTGCCGCGCCTCCGACTTGTGGCCGGCGGTCGCCGTCGTCGTCGCGACAGTGCGCGCGCTGAAGAGCCATACCGGGAAGTACAAGATCACGCCCGGCAAGCCGCTGCCGCCCGAACTGCTGGCCGAGAACCCCGACGACGTGGACGCGGGCGGCGCTAATTTGCGCAAGCAGATCGCCAACGTGAGGCGCTTCGGTGTGCCGGTCGTCGTCGCGCTGAACGCTTTTCCGACCGATCGCCCCTCCGAAGTCGAGGCCATCCGCCGCATCGCGCAGGAGGCTGGCGCGGTGGATATGGCCGTCAGCACAGTTTTCGCGGAGGGCGGCCAGGGCGGGGAAGAGCTGGCCCGCAAAGTAATCGCGGCGGCCGAAGGAGCCGCGGATGCCGCGCCGCTCCCCGAATTCTTGTACCCGCTCGACCTGCCGATCAAGGAGAAGATTCGCATTATCGCGACTGAGATGTACGGAGCCGGCGAGGTCAGCTTCAGCCCGCTCGCCGATGAGCAGATCGCGGTGTTCGAGGCCAACGGGTTCGGCGATCTACCGATCTGTATGGCGAAGACCCACCTGAGCCTCAGCCACGACCCGAGCCTGAAAGGCGCGCCGACCGGCTTCACCTTCCCGATCCGCGAGGTGCGCGCCAGCGTCGGGGCGGGCTTCATCTACCCGCTCGCCGGCGCGATGATGACGATGCCCGGCCTGGGCGCCGACCCGGCCGCGAATCATATCGATATCGACGAGAACGGGAATACAGTCGGGCTGTTCTGAGGAGGCCTCTTATGACCAGTGATGCAACCGATCGACGGCGCGAACGGCGTGCCCGGCAGGCAGCCGCGGCGGCGGCGCCGAAGATCAGGCAGATCACCTACGACCTGCCGGTCTACGAGCTGCTCGGCCAGGAAGGGCTGGAACGCCTGCACAACGCCTCGATGCGCATCCTCGCCGAGTTCGGCATCGACTTCTACGACGAGGAGATCCGCGCCATCCTGAAGACGCACGGCGCCGAGGTGCGCGGCGACACGGTCTTCTTCGACGCCGCGCTGATCGAGAAATATGTCGCGCTCGCGCCGCGCCAGTTCACGCAGCTGGCTCGCAATCCGGAGCATAGCGTCGTCCTCGGCAGCAACCAGATCGTCTTCGCGCCGGTCTACGGCCCGCCCTTCGTGCAGGATCTCGATCGCGGCCGCCGCGAGGCGACCCTGGCCGATTTCCAGAACTTCGTCAAGCTGGCCTACCTCAACCCCTACACCCATCACTCCGGCGGCACGGTCGTCGAGCCGACCGACGAGCCGGTCTCGACGCGCCATCTGGAAATGATCTACAGCCACATCAAGTACAGCGACAAAGCCTTCATGGGCTCCGTCACCGCCGGGCCGAACGCGGCCGACAGCGTCGCGATGGCCGAGATCGTCTTCGGCAGTGATACCATTCGCGAGCACCCCGCGCTGCTCTCGCTGATCAACGTCAGCAGTCCGCGCCGCTACGACGAACGCATGCTGGCATCGATCAAGGTCTACGCGCGCGCGCGCCAGGCGCTGATCATCACGCCCTTCATCCTGGCCGGAGCGATGGGGCCGACGACGATCGCCGGGACCGTCGCGCAGCTGAACGCCGAGGCGCTGGCCGGGATCGCGCTGACGCAGATGATCGAGCCGGGGGCGCCGGTGGTCTACGGCTCGTTCCTCTCGACGATCGATCTCCAGAGCGGCTCGCCGACGTTTGGCTCGCCAGAGAGCCAGATCGGCCTGTACGTCAGCGCGCAGATGGCACGCCGCTACGGCCTGCCCTTCCGCGGCGGCGGGATGTTTTCCAGCTCGAAGCTCCCCGACGCGCAGGCTGGCTACGAGTCGATCATGGTTATGCTGCCGACGATCATGGCGCGGACGAACTTCGTCCTGCACGCCGCCGGCTGGCTCGAGAATGGCTTGGTCTCGGGCTACGAGAAGTTCGTGCTCGACTGCGAGATCCTGGGTATGCTGCACACCTGGGCGCGCGGGATCGACCTCTCGGACGAAGGGCTGGCGTTCGACGCGATCGCCGAGGTGCCGCCCGGCGGCCATTACCTCGGCACCGCCCACACGATGCGCCATTTCCGCGACGCCTTCTACCGCGCCGAGCTGTTCGACTACAACTCCGACGAGCAGTGGCAACTCAACGGCGCTGAGGACAGCTATGTCCGCGCCAATAAGAAGGTCAAGCAACTGCTCGCGAGCTACGAGTTGCCGCCGCTCGACCCGGCGATCGACGAGGCGCTGCACGACTACATAACCCGTCGCAAGGCGGCGATTGCGCTGGAACCGCACGACTTTTAGATTGCAGATTCGCCCAGAGGGCACCCGAGTGCAGATTGCAGATTTCCGATCCCCAATCTGCAATCTGCAATCTGCAATCTGCAATTTGAAGGAGAGGCGTATGGACTTGTCCGATCTCTCAGACGAAGACCTCTGGCTGCAGATGCAGGATGATCTCTATGATGGCTTGAAAGAGGAGGTCGTCGAAGAGGTGAATGAGGCGCTCGGGCGTGGCTACAGCGCCACAGATGTACTCGCGAAGGGGCTCGTCGCGGGCATGGATATCGTCGGGATCGACTTCCGCGACGGCATCCTGTTCGTGCCGGAAGTACTGATGGCTGCGAACGCGATGAAGGCCGGCATGGAGATCCTGCGGCCGCTACTCGCCGAGACCGGGGCCGAACGGATCGGCAAGATGGTCGTCGGCACGGTCAAGGGCGACATCCACGACATCGGCAAGAACCTAGTCGCGATGATGATGGAAGGCGCCGGTTTCGAGGTGATCAACCTGGGGATCAACAACGACGCCGAGAAGTTCCTCAACGCCGTGAAGGAGCATCAGCCCGATATCGTGGGGATGAGCGCGCTGCTGACGACGACGATGCCATATATGAAGGTCGTCGTCCAGGCGCTGAAGGACGAAGGTCTGCGCGACCACGTCTTCGTCATGGTCGGCGGCGCGCCGGTGACGGAGAGCTTCGCGAAGTCGGTCGGCGCCGATGCCTACGGCCGCGACGCGGCGGTGGCGGTCGATCTCGCCAAGGCCTACATGGCGAGCCGGCGCGGGATTGCCGTGACTAGGTGACAAGGTGACGTTCTCTAGCCACAACCTCATCTTGTCAAATCGATTCATGTCTGAGACGGAACTAACCCATTTAGTTGTCTTCCAGCCCTCCGGCCGCCAGGGGCGTGTCGCCGCGGGCACGACCCTACTCGATGCGGCGCGCAACCTCGGCGGCGATGTCGACAGCATCTGCGGCGGGAGGCAGACCTGCGGCAAGTGCAAGATTTATGTCGAGTCGGGCGCCTTCGCGAAGTACGCGATCGAGTCGGCCGCCGACCACCTGACGCCCGCCGAAGCCGCCGAGCGCGACTATTTCGCCCGCCACGGCACCGCGGCGCCCGACGGCGCGCGGCTCGCGTGCGCCGCCTGCGTGACCGGCGATGTGCTGGTAACGGTGCCGCCCGAGAGCCAGGCGCGCAAGCAGATCATCCGTAAGAGCGCCTCCGAGCGCGTGATCGAGATCGACCCGATGCTGCGCCAGGTCTTCGTCGAGGTCGAGCCGCACCGCCTCGGCGAGCGCCAGGGCGACTGGGAGCGGCTTCAGGATGCGCTGCACCGAGAATGGGGCATGGAACGGCTG
>WNFV01010722.1_pt1 | contig 13150 bp, 16 predicted proteins | sample 5400101 | NCBI WGS metagenome assembly WNFV01 (sample SAMN13153361, study PRJNA577476) | soil metagenome | isolation source: 115 cm soil or saprolite under grassland replicate 1 | place: USA:California | collected 2016-06-15
CGGCATCTCGGTGCGACCGGACGGCGTTGCGGCCCGACGAGCAGGTGTCATTTCGGGCTGAGACGCAACCCGAGACGAGACACGAGGAGTGGCCTTCTTCGCAGTGGCCTTCCGGGTCGCTGCCTTCTTCCGGGTTGTGACTTTCTTGGCGGCCGGCTTCCTCCGGGCCGCTGTCTTCTTCCGGGTTGTGGCTTTCTTGGCGGCCGGCTTCCTCCGGGCCGCTGCCTTCTTCCGGGTCGTGGCTTTCTTGGTGGCCGGCTTCCTCCGGGCCGCTGCCTTCTTCCGAACCGCTGCCTTTCTTGCCGCGGTCTTCTTTCGTCCCGCAGGCCTCCGCACTGCAACCGTCTTCTTCCGGGCGGCGGTCTTCTTGCGCGTGGCGCTCTTGGTCCGCGCTGCGGCCTTGCTCCTTCTCGCCGGCATCGCTATCACCTTCCCCATCGTGGGCCGACATCCATTCATACCATCGGGGCGCGGTGAGGTACCCCGAAAGGGGGGAAAGGATCCGGACTTCCCTCTTCGGGTACCACGAGCTCGCCGTGTAGCGCTCATCCCACGTCAGACCTTGCTTTCGTGACGAAGCAGCAGCGCTGTAGTCTCGACGGGGCTTGACCTTGAAAACACCGCACGAACCGGCGTCGCGGCCGGTTGCAGATCTGATCACTTCGGAGTGCAACGTGGCCCGGATCCTCCGGATCGTCACCTTCGACTAGTCGACCGCGTCGCCGTGCGGCGGCGCCTGTCGGCGACGCGCGCACGCACAGGACGTTTGACCCAACTTTTGGGGAACTCTCAGGGCAGGATCGAACGTCTGCCCGAGCCCCCACGACTGCGAGGCCTCACGGGATGTCGCTTTGGTGCGGAAGCGACACTCTCTGAGGTGAGCGAGGCGATTCGGAACTGGTAGAGGGCTGCGGTTTGAAGCGAGAGGGCTCGCAGGTCAGGGTCCGGGCAACACCCTCGACCGCCTGGATCTTCGAGACGACGAGTCGCCCCAGCGCATCGATGCTCGCGGCCTCGACGCGGGCGACCACGTCGTAGGGCCCGGTCACGATATCGGCTGAGCGCACGCCCTGGATTGCGCTCACGGCCTGCCCCACCCGGGAGGCCATCCCGACCCCGGCCTGGATCAGCACGAACGCTTGGACCATCGCCATCCCTCCTCGGCGATGTCTACCCCGCCATCATCGACCTCGGCCGGCCGGACCACAACGCGTCACGCCACGGCAGGCCGCCATCAAGGGGGCAGACTTCGAAACCCGATCTCGTCTGTTGATCAACCCTCTTCTGGCGACTCCGAGACCTGTATCGGTGTCAGCTCCTCGGACTTCGCCGTTAGGCTCTCCCCAGCACCTCGAACACCACCATCGCCGTGCCTTCCCAAGTGCTGCTTTCGCGCCGAAGGAGCACTCACGACCAGCGCGCGATCGAAGCGGTCGTCGCCGAGTTCGGCTCTCGACGGGAAGCAGAGTCGAGGTGGGTGACGGACCGCCACCTCGCGCGGGTCAGACTGCCGTCGGGTTTCAGTTGCCTACATCTGGGGCATGAACCCCAGCTGCATCATCATGCCCGACATGTCGGGGTAGGAGTTAAACTCGACGACCTTGCCACCCTTGACGCGGGCGAAGTAGGTGCCCTTGCCGGCCACGCTCTTGCCAGGGGGATTTCCTTTCCGGCCATCATCATGGGACCGGTGTTGGTGCCGGTGAACTGCAGCTCGGCCGCCACCGCCTCGTCGCTTACCACCCGGTTCGTCTGCTTGACGCTCATGTCGGGGAAGGCCGTAAACCAGCCCTGGGCGTACTGGCGGACCCCGTCCTTGGTCGTGACCGGCTCGGGCATGGCAACATCGTTCACGGCGAACTTGTCGGCGAACAGGTTCGCGAACCCCTCGGCATCGTGGCCGTCCCAGGCCGCCATTCCCTGGTCGTCCAGGCGCTCGATCTCTTCCCTGGACATAGGCCCTCTCCTTCCCATCCGGTACCACCAACCTACTCCCACGCGTCGGTGCGTCAAATGGGCCGAACGCGTTAGCGCGCCGGAGTGAGCGGGGGCAGCTCACCGAAGACTTGGGCCAGCCGGTCCAGATCGCGTCTTCGTGGAGCGAGCATCCCGGCGAGCCAGCGCGAGAGGGTTTGTTGGGAGACGCCGAGGGCCTCGGCGGTTCGCCAGCGGGCCCATCCCCGTTGCTTGATCTGGCCTTGCAACCAGTCCGGAAACGACAGCCCCGATTCCGGGTCATCCTGGCGAGTCTGCTCCAATAACCGCCTGATGGCTTCCCGGTCTCGCTCCATACTGCTTCTCTTCAGTCTGCTCGTGCGGTCGCTGAACACAAGCACATTTGGTCGCTTTCATGCGTCCGACGGGCGGGACGGTCGGAATCATCGGCATGGAAACGTGGGCCGAGGGTCTTCCTCCCGACCAGCCAACCTCCGACCGGCTCTACCTATCGTCTCGGCCCTTGAACGGCGCTTCAATTCTGACCGGCGGTTGTGACTCGCCTGCCGAAGCTGGCTGGAGCCTAGCCCAACGAGGCCCGTTGGTGCACCCCACATAGCCGGGGCGCCTCGTCGCTCATTGGAGCTGGACCGCAACAGGCTCGGGGAATCCTGGAGGCTTGTGTAAAGAGGGTTTCGCCGAACACTTGGGCCTCTACACAGAGCGCTACCATTTCTCCAACCGGCTCCTGCTGGAACCCCCCTCCCGAGCCGGCGGCAAGGCCCGTGGTGGCTCTGGCCACCGCGGGCCTTGGTCGATCTCACACGGAGACTGCACGGCGTTTTCCAGGCAAGCTTAGATCGAGATCAAAGCATTGCTGCTTCGGCGCGAAAGCAGCGACGCGGGCGACTGGGCCACTGAGATGCCGGCCGGCGACCCGGCAGGTCTGGGGATCTGCGGATCAGCAGGTCACGTGGAGGATCGCGTTCGTGTCCTTCGACTCGGCCCGCAGGGCCCGGATGGCCTCACTGGTCGGGACAGTCACCAATTCCACCTCGCGACGAGCGGCCTCTTGCTTGACCTCCTCCATCACGGGAAGGGCACCGTCGGCCCCGGTCCCGACTACTAGGCGCCGGCAGTCCCAGGGGATGTTCTCCTCGGTAGACACCGGGGTGTGGCCGAAGGCACCGCGGAAGGGTTTTGACGACTTCTTCTTACGCTTTCGGACCCGGCCCTGAGCGATCACCACGTCGTGCTCGTAAGTCACGCCGTCGATGCGGATCGAGCCGAAGGTGAAGTGATCTATGCGCATTGCCGTGGCTTCCTAAATGTCAGGGTACATCGTCGGGGGTACATAGACACCGGCTGGCGAGGCGTCGATGACGCGTGGGGCCGGCTCGAGGGCGCGTGCGCAAGCCGGCCACGAGTACTATCGTGAAGCCGGCTGCGCAAGCGTGTAGCTCGAGGAGGACTCCTGTGCCCACATCAAACGTCGCGTTGTTCGAAGCGGCGTATCAGGCCTACGTGGAGCGAGGCGACCTCGACGTGTTCTACCGGACGCTCGATCCCGACGTCGAATGGCGCGCTTGGAACGACGAGGGCAACTGTCTCAGTCGCGATGAGGTCATGGCCGTCATCCGGTCGGCACTCGACCGCGGAGTGGCAGTCGAGGTGCCGCCACACCTCGACGCCGGTGACAAGCTCGTGCTGATGCCGCGCGAGATGCCGCCGTTCTTCCCGCCGGATGCCGAAGGGCTGTTTCAAGTCGTACAGATCCATGACGGTAGGATCGTGGCGATCCGCGACTTCATCCACCGAGACGACGCGATGGCCGCTGCGGGTCTCTGAGCTCGTCCGGCCGATCACCCACCAGGGCAGCCACCCGTCCGGTACACAGCGTGAGCGATCCACGTTGGTACCGAGCAGCTTCGGCGCGAAAGGCACATTCGGGTTCGAGCCGCACTCTTGATCCGAGCTCGTCTTCGAGCGGCGGATGGGAGGGATCCTCCCAGGGGGGACGTTCCGTCAAGGTTGCCCTTGGTAGAACGCCCGGGCTAGGCTGAGGGCATGCCTCGACCTCGAAGGGACCTGACGACGCCCGAGAAGCGGCACCTGCACTCGCTCGAGGGCCGCATGGCGCGGCTCGAAGCCGAGCTACAGGCCACCCGCCGCGAGTGGCCGAACTGGTCGAGGAGGCAGGCCAGGCCGCCGTGGCACGAGAGCTACGCGTATCCCGCCAGGCCGTTGCGGATCGCCTGCGGCGCATCCGAGCGAACCGCGAGGGGCGGAGCGGTCCGCGGTGAAGGGCGCAAGGGTCCCCTTGCGTTTCTCTGCGGGCGGGTGTATGTTTCGGTCCAGGTCCGGAGCGGCGCGAGCCGGTTCAGCCACCAGCGGTCAGAGCCCACCTACGGGCACGCAAGCACCGAAGAGCTGCCGCCAGCGTCCGGGACCTGAGAGCCCCTGATGGGGCGTCACGACATAGCGTGGCCGGCCGCAAGGCCGGTCGAAGAGGTTAGCGTGTTTGCACGGTTGACCTCTGAGGGGGCGGCCCCGAAGGACCGCCCTCCCCCATTTTCCGAGGGCAGGATCGAAGTCGTGGGCGGGGCCGTGGCCCGTCGCCCCTGAGGGGTACCAAAACGACGATCCATTACGAGGCGACCGCGTGGTACTCACGGATGAGCCCGCCGATGAGATCCCGGCGCCCGATCTCGGGGACTTCATCGACCGGAGCGACCGGAGACGGATTCTCCGGGACCGCTAGTACCAGTCCCCGGTGGGGCCGCTCCGCGTTGTAGTGAGAAGCGTAGGTACGAAGGACCCGATCAAGATGCCTTCGACCGAGGATCAGCGTCCAGTCAAGGAGCTCCGAGCGGAGTGTCTTCACCACGCGCTCCGCGAAGGAGTTCGCCTTCGGAGATCTGATCGGTGTGAGGATCACTCTGGCTCCCTCCGAGTGGAAGACCTCGTCGAAGGAACAGGTGTACTTGGAGTCGCGGTCGCGGATCAGGAAGCGCACCGGCTGGTCCCGCTCGTCGAGATCGAAGGCGACGACGTTTCGCGCCTGCTGTGTCACGAACGCGGCGTCGGGGTTGCGGGTCGAGGGCATCACGTGGAGCTTCCTCGTGGCGATCTCGATGAAGAAGAGAACGTAGAACGTGCGCAGGAACATCGTCTCGACGGTAAAGAAGTCACACGCGAGGATCCCCTCGGCTTGGGATCGCAGGAACTCGGACCAACTCGGACCCATACGTCTGGGTGCGGGATCGAGCCCTTCCCGAAGGAGCAGTCGCTTGATCGTGCTCGCCCCCACTCGGATACCGAGCTTGCGGCACTCCCCCTGGATCCTCATGTAGCCCCACCTCGGGTTGTCCTTCGCCATGCGGATCACGAGCTCGCGTACCTGAGGATCGATCGTTGGTCTTCCCGTTCGCTTGGCCCTGTAGGTCCACTTACGACGGACGAGCTCGCGATGCCAGCGGAGCAGGGTGGCCGGGGTGACGACGAAGCTTGACCACCGCTCCTTGGGGAGGATGCGTGAGGCTGCGGCGAGGAACAGCCTGTCCAGGCGCGAGAGCTTCGGGCGGCAGGTCTTGCGATGCAGGACCTTCACCTGGTGACGGAGGACGAGGATCTCTGCCTCGCGGTCTCGCTCGTCACCCGCCGGAGCCATTCGGAGGACGCCGCGGAGCACCATGTAGAGGAGAGAGAAAAGCATCCGCGCATCCTACGGAACCGCACGTTGGGAGACGAATCGCGGTATTGGTACCCCTCAGGTCGGCGACCTAGTGTCGAGCGTGGTCGTCGGCGTGCTGTGGACCGTGACAGCACCGGCGTGGGGATTCGCCTACGCAGCCGCGCTCTCGGCGATGGGGGCCCTAGTGCTCCTCCCCGGACTCCGCCGCTAAGGCTCGGTCTCGCGCCTGCGCACATGAGCCGCGCGCAGGATCCACAAGGCAAGGGCCCCTGACAAGACCGCGGCGGCGAGCACCCCCATCGTTCCCACCTGGACGAGAGACGCCGGCAATGCGAGCTTCGAGATGAAGATCGAGACGGTGAACAGGATACGCGCGGCTGCGTCGGCGCTCCAGCAATACACCGAGACTCGCGATGTCCCCCGCGCGCCCTACACGCGCGAGCTCCCCGTCCGTGGGCGCCGCCTCCGCAGGAGATCGCGGGGCCATGGTGACCATTCTCTTCCGAAGATGCGCGAGCCGCGCGAGAAGTTCGGTCCCTCTGAAACAACTTGTCGCCGTTTCCGCCGGGGCATGAGATGCCCTCGTCTCCCCGGGTGCCGATCCTGGACTTATGACACGTCCCGGGGATGCCAAGGAGGCCGGCTCGATATCGAGCGAGCCGACCTCCATTGTGCTCCGAACAGCGTTAGCCGCGCCCGAGCGGGATCGCCGGGCACTCGAAGCTCTTCACTGTGCCGACGTCGGTTGCGGCCCCGGCGGCGAGCGCTGCGGCCACTTCGCCGTCGCTGTCGAAATCGCCGCTGCCGTTCGTGTCGAAGGCCGCCACCGCTGCGTCGTAGTCGGCGAACGACAGAGCGTGCACCTGCCACCGTCCACCGTTGTAGTCGGTGTCACCCGGCGCGGCCGTCGCCACGTTGGGCTGAAGCCCGCCGAACTCGTAGATCACGTCGAACGAGTCCGGCGGCGCTCCCGTCCCGGACAGGTCCGTCGGGGTGCCCACCGTGCGATAGACCTGGCCGTCGACGTAGAACGAGGGGCCGGTGACCCCGGCCTGCGCGACGCCCGTCAGGAGCGTGAGTGACGCCGCCATCATCGCTGCGACAAGAATGTTTCGCATGAGCCTCCTCCCTTTCTGGGTCGTTGGTTCGGGCCGATCGATCGACGCGATCCACGCTACCGGGAGGTCCTTACAGACTGCGAACGGGCCAGTAACGGAGTGCTGAACTTCTCGGGCCGTAAGGGTTCTGTAACATCCGGTCGTCAGGATGGGTGCATGAACGATCCGCGTGTGCTCGTCGTGGACGATGAGCCGATGGTTCGCGACGTGCTCGCTCGCTACCTCGCGAAGGACGGCTTCGACGTGCGGCTCGCGGGCGACGGAGCGCAGGCGCTCGACCGATTCTCCGAGGAGCCACCTGACCTCGTCGTTCTGGATCTGATGCTTCCGGTGATCGACGGGCTCGAAGTGTTCCGTCGGATCCGCGCAGGTACCCGAACGCCGATCATCATGCTGACCGCGAAGGGCGAGGAGACCGATCGGATCGTCGGACTGGAACTCGGCGCGGACGACTACGTCACGAAACCGTTCTCGCCGCGCGAGGTCGTTGCACGGGTCCGGGCGGTGCTACGTCGGGCCGCCGATCGCACCGCCGGTGGCGATGCGCTGACATTCGGTCCGCTCTCGATCGATCTGCGCCGGCGTGAGGTGCGTCGCCACGGCGATCCGCTGCGCCTCACGAGGAAAGAGTTCGACCTCCTCGCGTTCCTGGCGTCGAGCCCCGGCGTCACATTCGACCGAGCACGCTTGCTCCAGGAGGTGTGGGACTTCGCATGGGACGGGGACTCGGCAACGGTGACCGTTCACATCCGACGCCTGCGCGAGAAGATCGAGGATGACCCAGCCGAGCCGCGGCGGCTCGTGACGGTGTGGGGCATCGGGTACCGATTCGACCCATGACGGCATGGCGGACCGCGGTTGTTGCGGGAGTCGTGGCTTCGGCGGGCGTCGCCGGAACGATCGGCGTCGCGGCAGCGACCGGCATGCCTCGCGGTGACCTCGAGCAGCTGCTGGGTCTCCTGCTGGTGGCGGCAACGGTGAGCCTCGTGGCGGCGATGGGTGCGCAAACGCTCTTACGCCGCGCGTCCATGCGGCAGCGATTCGTGGCCGTGGCGGTCGTGTCGGCGGTCGTCGCACTGGCAAACCTATTCGCGCTCACCCAGATGATGTTCCTCAGCAGTCACGACGCGGCGCTGGTCGGCGTCCTGCTGCTGTATGCGGTCGGTGCCGGGGTCGGGGCGGCGGTGGTGCTGGCTCGGTCGTCGGCCGAGGCCGTCCGTCGGCTCGCGGTCGACGCGGCCAAGCTCGGCGCGGGGCGGCTCGACGCCCGGGTGGGAGCCCTGGAGGCCGGCTCCGAGCTCGACACCCTGGCGCGAACGCTGGACGAGATGGCCGAGCGTGTGCAACGCGCCCTGGAGCAGGAGCGCCGGGCCGACACCGTCCGGCGCGACCTGATCATCGCGGTATCCCACGATCTGCGAACGCCCCTCGCGAGCCTCCGGGCGATGATTGAGGCGGTCGACGATCAGGTCGTTGACGACGGTCCGACCCTTCGCCGGTACGCCACCGAGATGCGGCGGTCGGTCGTTCAATTGTCGGCGCTGGTTGATGATCTCTTCGAGTTCGCACAGCTCGACGCCGGCGCGATCGAAGCAGAGTCGCGCCTCTCACGTGTCGACGACATCGTCCGGGCGGCGCTCGTTTCGGTCGAGAGCACGGCACGCGAGAAAGGCCTGTCGGTCGTGAACGACATCGACGGCATCGGTGACGCCTCATGTTCCCCCAGACTGGCTCGGGTGCTGCAGAACCTCCTCGTCAACGCCGTCCGGCACACTCCGGCCGAGGGCACCGTGCGCCTGACGGCCGCGACGGGCGACGACCGTCTCGAGGTCACCGTCCTGGATACCGGAGAAGGGATTCCTGCTGACCAGCTCGATCGCGTCTTCGACCCGTTCTTCCGCGCCGATCCCGCGCGCTCCGGCCCTGGGGCGGGGCTCGGCTTGGCCCTGGCGAAGCGGATCGTGGAGGAACTCGGGGGGCGGATCAGCGTCGAGAGCACGCCCGCGGTAGGCTCGCGATTCGCCGTGATGGTGCCTCTAAGGGACGGGGCATCGCTCGTTCCTGATCCTGGATGCGAACGACCGCGTCGGTGACAACTGGCGGGCGCGCTATGACTCGTTGCGCCTGTTCACGCCCCCACCCGCCAGTGCAGCCTCCTTGTGGGTGGCGCTTGGTGAACACTCGCCTGGGTTGTGCAGGGCGTCGGAGTAGGGCCACGCAGCCGAAAAGAGCGGTGATGATGCCTGAGGGGCTGAGCCGGGGTCCTGAGGGGGCGGCAATACTGGGCGGCCGAGCCTACGCTGGGGAGGTGGCAGTCGAGAAGGTGGTGTGATGGAAACCATCGGAGTGCCCGAACTGCTCATCATCCTCGGGGTCATCGTCCTTCTGTTCGGGTCGAAGAAGCTCCCCGAACTGGCGCGCTCGCTCGGCCGCTCGATGAGCGAGTTCAAGAAGGGCATGAAGGAGGGGACGGCCGAGGCCGACGAGGCTGGCGTCAGCTCGCCCAAAGCCGAGGCGACGTCCGAGGTCGAGCCCGAGGCCGAGAACTCCTCCGAGTAGCTCTGCCTCCCGGTCCCCTCCGTCGTGGCGGGCTCCTTCAGGCACGGTTGGCATGAACTCGAGGGGGGTCGACGTCCACCGTGAGGATCCTGCGTCTCTGCACGCTGACGACGCGCATGCGCCAGCCGTCGTAGTCGATGGTGTCTCCACTTCGCGCGATGCGGCCGAGCCGCTGGCTGATGAAGCCGCCGAGCGTCTCGTAGTCGCCTTCGGGGAGCGAGCATCCGGTGGCTCGGTGCAGTTCCTCGATTCGGATCTGTCCGGCAACGCGGTAGGTGCCGTTCTCCAGCCGCCGGACGGTCTCGGAAGGATCTCGGTGCTCGTCGGCGATCTCGCCAACGAGCTCGGCGAGCACGTCGTCGAGGGTGATGATCCCACTGGTCGACCCGTACTCGTCGACGACGATGGCGAAGTGGGTGCGGGCTTCGTTCATCTGCCGGAGCAAGACGTCCAGACGTAGCGATTCCGGCACGACCAGCGGTTCGCGCATCCCGTCCTTGACGCGGGCGCCGGGGTCTTGGTGATCGGCGCGGAGCATGTCCGCCAGGTGCACGACCCCTATGTACTCGCTTGACTTCTCGTCATGGACCGGGAAGCGCGAGTGCCCCGAGCGACGGGCGAGGTCGAGGACCTCCGAGACGTCGTGGTCGGTAGCGACCGCGTGGACGTCGGAGCGGGGCACCGTGGCGTCGTGCACGCGCTTGTCGGGGAACTCGAAGGTCCGTTCGAAGATGTTGGCGTGGGGCAGCTCGATCGCTCCTGCTCTGCGCGACTCCTCTAGCAGGAGCCTTATCTCTTCGAGGGTGTGGACGCTGCGGAGCTCGCTCTGGGGCTCGACGCCGAGCAGGCGCACGACGCGGTTGGCGCCCTCGTTGAACAGCCAAATCAACGGTTGGAACAGCCTGGTGAAGCCGCGGATGGGGATCGCGACCCACAGGGCGACGCGTTCGGGCGCGGCGATGGCGAGGTTCTTGGGGACGAGTTCACCGAGCACGACGTGCAGAAACGTGATGAGAGCGAACGCGATCACCGACGCTGTGCCGTGGGTGGCGATCACATCCAGCGGTCCTGGCAGCGGCTCGAAGAGCCCGCGCAGCAGACCCACGAACGCCGGCTCGCCGATCCAGCCGAGGCCGAGGCTCGCGAACGTGATGCCGAGCTGGCATCCCGACAGCAGCAGGTTGAGCTCGCGCATCGCGCGCTGTGCCGCCGCGGCACGCGCGCTTCCCTCCACTACGAGCTGGTCGATGCGGGCCCGGCGCGCGGCGACGAGCCCGAATTCCGCGGCGACGAAGAACGCGTTGAGAGCGACCAGGAAGAGCGCGCCGACGATCATCCAGCCGGTCACGGAGACCCTCCCAGCCGGGTCGGCTCAGACGGAGATGGGTCCGGGTGCACTGAGCGGCCTCGGTGGCGCTTGCACCCGTGACCGTGCCGCGAGGGCGACCTGTTCGAAATGAGTGACAACACCGGTGAACTCCGCCGAGTCGGGTCGAGCATGGGCGAGGGTCAAGCGGCTCGCCCCGCGGCGCTTGGGCGCACGCGACGGCGAATGGAAGCTGGTTCGCGCCACGCACAACCTACTCAAGCCGTGGCGGCGCTCCAGGACCTGAGCGCCGGTGCTTTCCCGCCCGGGCCCATCACGAAACCGCAAGCTCCTTTGACCAGGATCACCCAGCGATCAAGTGAGCGAGTTTCCGCGACACCCTCTTCAGGCATTCACGCAGGCGCTGAGGCGGGGAGACGCTATCCGCTCACCCTAGTAGTGGCTCTGGCGAACAGTCTTGCGGATCGCCGCAGGGTCCGTGCGCATCAGCCCTGGGGCATCAGGCGACTGATGGCGGTGTCAGCCGGGACCTTCTTACCTGAACTTGTGGCGGAGATGGACAGCGAGCCAGATCGCCAACAGCCCGCCCTGCACGACCACGACCGGCGTCGCGACATGGACTGACGGGACGAGCCGCGCCACGACGAGCCCCACGATGGCAGCGAACATCGCCGTCAGGGCAAGCAACAACTCCGCTTTGTTGGACCCGGCCATGGGTTCGGATCCATCTTGACGTGCTGGCTGCTGCTGGTGCAAATCGGCGTGTCACGACCGCGCTTCCTGACGGGTACAGATGTTCGCGTCACGCCACTTCTCGGTGGTATTCGTGGATCGTCCCGCCCAGCCGGTCGCGTCTGCGGACCGCGCCGCTGCGTACGGAACTCAATGACGTCGGAGGCGAGGGACGTGCGAGCCGTAGTCCCCGGTGCCGCCGCTCGGCGTTGTACCTGCATGAAAATGCTCCGCGAGGCCGCTTGAAGAGGAGAAGGGCCTTCACGTAGGGTCCGGGCACCGGGACGAGGGGCTTCGGGAGAACCAGGACGGGCAGGCCGTCGAGACACTATGGGCCGTGAGCCCGCTGTTGTAATTGGCCGCCCCTGCGACTGATCCGGTTGTGCCACGGTTCGGGCACTGTTGCATTGGTCGTCCGGGCCTCCGTCACGGAGACTGGCGCGATGAGATCACTCCAACACCCTTACCTCTGCCCGGCCCCGAGCTCGGCCTTCGCCGGGTATCGCTTCCCTCCCGAAGTCATCACGCTGGCGGTCCGGTGGTACCTGAGGTTCGGCCTGTCCTACCGGGACGTCGAGGAGCTCCTGGCCGAGCGCGGGATCGAGGTCGATCACGTGACCGTGTACCGGTGGGTCCAGCGGTTTGCTCCCGAGTTCGCCCAGGCCGCGCGAGCCAGACAGCACGCCGTCGGTGATCGCTGGCATGTCGATGAGACCTACCTCAAGATCGGAGGGACCCGGCGCTACCTGTTCCGGGCGATCGACCAGTTCGGCCAGGTCATCGACGTGTACCTCTCGCCTCGCCGGGACGCCAATGCGGCGAGGCTGTTCTTCGCCCAGGCGATTGGCCGCACCCGGATCCACCTCGAGGTCACCACCGACCGGTACCGCCTCTACCCCCGGGTCCTCGACGAGATGCTCCCGGCGGCCTTCCATGAAACGGAGGTCCACGCAAACAATCCCATCGAGGCCGACCACGGACGGCTGAAGGCTCGACTCCGGCCCATGCGGGGGCTGAAGCGTGATCGCACCGCCAGGGTCATCGTCGCCGGGCATGCCTTCATCCAGAACCTTCGCCGAGGCTTCTACGACCTCGGGACCGAGGCACCGCTACAAGCTGACTTCCCCCAACGCAACAGTGCCCTCTTTGGCGCAACTCGATGGCCAAGCGCCGACCCCATGATCGTCTCTAAGCTCGAGCGGTCGCCGTGTTCCGCGGCTGATAGTTTGGGGACTCTCCGACGTTCTAGGAACGTGGCTCCGGGAGGCCAGCGCCTGTCGGCTGGTGTGGCCCGAGGAGCGTATGCGCCGTGGTTAGCCCTTTGCCCTTCAGGTCCACGACGTACGGCTCGCGAAACGCGTAGTTCCCGCACAAGCGGTCGTAGACGGCGTCGGATACCTGGATGCTCCCCGGTACCGCGGCAGACTCGAGGCGACTCGCTGCGTTAACCGTGTCACCCCAGATGTCGTAAGCGAACTTGCGGTGACCGATGACGCCCGCGATCACCGGACCGCACGCGATCCCGATCCGCACCGAAATCGAGCTGCCAGTCGGCCATCGAAGCTCCGAGAGACCGTCGCGGATCTCAAGCGCCATATGGGCGGCCGCCTCAACGTGATCGGTTCGCGCTTCCGGCACCCCTGCTACCGCCATGTACGCGTCACCGATCGTCTTGATCTTCTCCAGCCCGAAGCGATCTGCTAGCTGATCCCATCGGCCGAACACCTCGTCCAGCGTGGCGATGAGTTCATCGGGATCCATGTGAGCCGCTCGCTCCGTGAAACC
>WNFV01009084.1_pt1 | contig 13142 bp, 16 predicted proteins | sample 5400101 | NCBI WGS metagenome assembly WNFV01 (sample SAMN13153361, study PRJNA577476) | soil metagenome | isolation source: 115 cm soil or saprolite under grassland replicate 1 | place: USA:California | collected 2016-06-15
GGCAAAAAGGAGAGTGGAAGATGCTTGCGTCGGCGATCCAGTCAGGTGGACTTTTGACTTCCGGGTTCATCCTGTCCATTGGCTTGCTTGCAGTCTTCGCTTGGCAATTTTGGTTTGAAATGTTCCACTTGTTTTTCTTCAAACCAGGTTCATGGTTGTTCTCTTACTCAGATACCCTCATTCGACTTTTTCCAATGGAATTCTGGTTTGACGCAACTTTGAACATTTCCATATTGAGTCTAATTGGTGGACTCATCATAGCCCTCATTGGATGGCAATGGCGGATTGCCACTGAAAATGCCACGCGGAACTTACAACACTAAAATAGATTCTGAGTCTAAGAAAAGAATAGGCTATCATACAGATATGATAGCCTATTCTTTTTCTCATGCTTTGATTATTGACTTCCTCGGCGAAACGCGATAGTCTGTGAATAGGACGCCTTAAATTATTCTGGAGAAATGTCATGCTTCCAATGAATCGTTCGATCATGGCACACCGCAGACTACTGTGGTTCAAATGGCTTATGATCTTTACGCCTCCTCTTGCAGCCATGGTGGGCCATAGCCTGCTCGGGCACCCAGTCACGACGAGCAGACTCTCAGAGAATCTGCTCGTGGCATTCCTGCTCCTGGTACTCACCTATATTTTTGCAGAGACCCTGTTCCGGGTTCTAGGGAGACTCCAGGCTGAGGCATTGGCCCGAGAACAGGATATGCTGACCATGAACGCCGTGATGCAGGAACGGGAGCGGCTGAGCAGGGAACTCCACGATGGAGTGGCCCAGCTCGTCGCGGATCTTCTCTTGCGCCTGGATACCATCAAGGAACTGGTGGAGGCTGACCGACCACAGGAGGCGGAAACAGAGCTGGAGCGATTACACGGGGTTGCCGACGAAATCTATGAGGATATTGGAGAGTCCATTGCAGGGCTCCGCACCAATGTCACGGAACGCGGGTTGGTCGGCGCACTACAAGATTATGCGGACCAGTTTGAAGAGCGGCACCAGATTTCCACGAGCTTACAAACGGATGACGCGGCTGACCAACTCTCACCTCCCGCAGCGCTCCAAATCTTCAGGTTCATCCAGGAAGCCCTAACCAACATTCGCAAACATGCCGCAGCACGAGAGGCAACGGTCACCCTCAGCTCCCATGGGCCGGATCAGCTCAGAGTCGTCATTGCCGATGATGGCCAGGGTTTCACCCCTGGCAAGCAGAATAACGGGAAGACGCGTCCCTTGGGCCTGACAAGTATGCGAGAGCGGATCGAGGCCCTCGGCGGCACCTTCCACGTGAATAGTCAGCCTGGTTCGGGCACACAAGTTACTGCCACCATACCTATTCCACTAATGAGAAAGAAGAACGGGCATGAAGCCCCTGCGACTTCTGTTGGTTGACGACCATGCACTCTTCCGCGAGGGACTCACCTCGCTACTTTCCTATCAGGACGATTTCATCGTTGTTGGGGAGGCCGAAGACGCTGAGAGCGCCCTAAAGCAGGCACGTACGCTTCAACCAGACGTTGTACTGATGGATATCGAACTCCCAGGAGAGGATGGCGTTACGGCAACCCAGCGGCTGAAAATGGAAATGCCTGAAATTAACATCGTAATGCTAACAGTACATGACGATACTGAGACTCTCTTTGAGGCTATCAAGGTAGGCGCACAAGGCTACTTGCTCAAAAACGTGCGATCCTGGGAACTCCTGAAGCAGCTCCGGGGCCTGGCGCGGGGCGAGGCCGCGATTTCGCGTCGTATGGCTGCCCGGATCTTGGAAGAGATTCGCGGCCAAGCAGAGCCTTGCGGGCCTGGAGAAGAGCTCACCGCCCGAGAGATGGATGTGCTAGAGTTGGTGGCAGCGCGCCTCTCCAATGCCGAAATCGCTGAGCGTCTGGTGGTCAGCGAGCACACGGTCAAGAATCACATGAAGAGCATTCTCTCAAAGCTTCATCTCCACAACCGACATCAGGCCGCGGCCTATGGAATCGCTCGTGGCTGGTTGCCACGCCCAAAGGGGCGTAGTTAGCATCCTCCTTTCACTCCCTCCTGTCTTGCAAAAATAGCCCTTTTCTTCTCTCCGCTGCCTTCTATGGGTCATGCCCTATGGCCTGTTGTTACCTATAATGCTAGGTAGGGGCGTCCACGCAGGAGTCTCGGTGGAAGCTAAGTTTTGGTTATCGTTCATTAGCCTCTCAGTACTTGCTAAAGCGTCACTTATTTCGAATTAGACAGTGAGATTTCAGTGAAGCAATGATTATGCAACCGACCAATCAACCTTCGAATCAACCGTATGGTCAACCGCTTGGCGGCACCAACGGCGAACCGACCACCAAAGTCCACCGGCAGCTGGCACGCTCCCAGCGATGCACCAAGGCGGGAACCATCAGGGACCGCTGCAAGCAGATAGTGAGACTCCTTCAATGGAACACAACGGGAACCAAACCGAAAACCCTGACAGGACTCAAAACCGCTTGCTCACGGCGCGGTTTACCACCGCCACCGGTTACATCGCCCTTGGCCTCCTCGGGCTCACACTCCTCATTGGGCCGGCCAACCTCCTGCTCCGCAGGCGAACTCCTGTTTCGAGCTATCTGGCCCGCGACGTGGGGATGTGGGCGGCTATCGTCAGCGTGATCCATGTGATTGCCGGATTTTTTGTGCATGGCCCCCCGGCGCCTCTCGTCGAACGGATCCTGTTCTACTTCTTTGCGCCCAATGGCACCCCATTGACCAACAATTTTGGCTGGGGGAACTGGACTGGGTTAGCTGCCACAGTAATCGTGGTTGGGTTGCTCGCTATTTCCAACGATCTTGCCCTGCGGAAACTCAAAGCCAGGCGCTGGAAGAACCTTCAGCGTTTGAACTATGTCTTGTTCGCGCTGGTAATCGTACATGCTATCTTTTATGGCGCGCTGTTGCATATCACATCCATTTCCACAGTCCTGCTTGGCCTTATCATCAGCGCGGTCTTCATTGGACAGCTCGTGGGGGTCTGGCTGTGGCGGCGGAGGCACTCTCGCACACCAGCCAGGTTAATGTGAGCAGCAATCGGCGGTGCTGTTCACAAATGAACAAATGCGCGCCCTGATTATTTGACCTCACGCACGAAATACCGTAGCATATACCTGCAACGTCTCAAAGAATACTAGGAGAAACAACCATGACAGAAAATCAGAAACCGCCCGGCCGAGGATCTCCCCCTGGTACACCACGTTGGGTGAAGATATTTATAATCATCTTCATTGTTCTAGTAGTGCTTGTTGTCATCCTCCACCTCCTGGGCTTTGGATTTGGCTCGCATAGGATCAGTGAGATGAACAACACGTGGGTCGTTGACATGGTTGATTACACGCGACCTACCAGCACCAGTGTCGACCATCCTGTGAAGTTCATAGCTACACACAATCTACTGCGCTCCAGGATATTACAAACATGACCTTGGCTCCTAGTCTTCGCAAGTTTGTGCGCACCGCGCATATCACTTTCACAGTCGGCTGGCTTGGCGCGGTCGCTGGCTTTTTTGCCCTCGCCATAGCCGGCCTAAACAGTCAGGATGCTCAGATTGTGAGTGCCGCCTATCTCGCGATGAAGTTGATCACATGGTATGTGATTGTCCCATTTAGCTTCGTCCCGCTCTTACTGACTGGGCCTCTTCTGTCGCTGGGCACTCCATGGGGCTTATTTAGGCACTATTGGATTCTGGCAAAGCTTGCGATTAACATTCTTTCGACCCTAATCTTACTTGTCCATTTGCAGCCAATTAATTATCTGGCGCGTGCTGCGACAGAAGCAGCATTATCTAGTGCCGATCGTGCTCTACAGGTCCAAATGGTGGTGGCTTCTGGGGCTGCCCTCCTAGCGTTGCTAGTTGCTACCGGGCTGGCGGTGTACAAACCGCGAGGCATGACTCCGTACGGGTGGCGTAAGCAGTATGAGGAACGTACGAGCTCACCAGACATAGACACAGTGACTTAACAAGCATCAGCACCCAAATCATTGACCAATAGAATTAATCAAACACGCTCACGGTCAATTGCTTATCCCCTGGCGGCGCTAGCTGATTGAACCATTCTCTTACAATAGGGTTCGGACGAATAAAGAATGCATTGATGACCATTGGACCAATTACCCCGGCCAGGAAAGAAATCCAATAGGACAACGGCAGGTTATTTGTCAATGCAAGCAGTTTTTGACCCCAATAATCCTGAATGGGAACTTGAAAAATAAGGATGATAAGCGATGCTTGACCAATATAGCTGAATATGGCTGACAACCCGCCTATCCGTTCCAGTTGTTTCGATATTGTGAGGATAAAGAGGATGCCCAATAGTGCTTCAATTGTATTGATGGGTAGGGAATCAAAGCGCCGTATGTTGAAATCAATCTTTGAAGGAAAATACCAGACCAGGAAAATCAATGTCAATCCAGAAATGAATAATGTCAAAGGACTTTCCAAGAGGGAAGTATAACGCTTTTGATTTAGTTCATAGGCCAGCATAAAGAAGAAGCCGCTGACGAGGACAATGTCCAAACTGAATGGCAGGCCGTATACAGTAAAACCTTTACCAAAAAAGTTGAATTCAAATGGGGAGAAGAGATTGATGCTCAACACCCCAACAACGTAGAAAACAGTCAGGATGACCCAGCGAAGTTGGGACAGGCGAGTTTGGCGAATTACATGCACAAAAAAATAGGCGAAGAGACTTACTACAAACAGGTGCGGCAGAAACCAAAGCTGCACCCAATCTAAATAATGCCCATTGGCATACATAGCTTTAAAGAGCCGCCGGCTTGCCTCCAGGATGCTTACTTTTGAAAAAGATATACTTGTAAAGTAGATGAACAAAACCATAAACAAAAATGGTTTAATCAACTTTTTGAATCGGTGTTGAAGAAATATCCAAAAAGGCAAATCAGGTTTAAAGAACATACCCGACATAAAGAAAAACATTGGCATGTGGAATGAATAGATCAATTTGTGAGCGAAAGGTGATATCAGCGCAAAATCGTTATGTCCCATCACCACCAATATAATGCCAATCCCTTTTGCAATATCGATATATTCGACTCTTTTTGCCAAAGCAGCTGCGGTAGAAATTGGTTTACTCAATTCCTGGGGTTGAGCCTCTTGGATCATCGACAAGTCCTTGTTGGGTGAAATCGATTTGATTATCAGAAAATCATTTCAAGTATATAAGTCCACCTAATGGATCACCAGCGACATTCGACTTGTTTTGATATAAGCATTTCGGCCTATAGAAAAATTCCTGCGCCCCAGCAGAGGTTCGAATCTTTAGTCTTTAATAAGCAAGTAGTTTTACCTACGTAGCGTTAGCCAATCAGCGCTCGTCGTTGAATCAACTCAATGCTATCTTTAGGCAGAGAAAGTGATTGAAAGGAAGTCCGTTATGAATATACGAATCATGCTCAGATTACTTCACACTCTGGAACAACTGCGCAAACATGAAAATTGGACACGCCAGCAATTAGAGGCATATCAGGCTGGAGCCCTGCATCACTTACGCCAATATGCTTATGAGAGATCTCCGTTTTACCAAAAGTTCCACAAAGGCCTGATCGGGCGGCCGCTTCATGAATTACCTGTACTGACTAAAGCTTTGATGATGGAACATTTTGATGATCTGGTGACAGATCGATCTCTGCATCTGAAAGATGTACGAGCGTTTGCAACACAAGGAGGGGCCGGGCAAAGCTACAAGAATCGTTACTGGGTCAATGCAACCTCAGGCAGTAGTGGTCAACCCGGATTTTTTCTTTTCGATGAGGCTGAGTGGACTTATATATTGGCTTCGTTTGCCCGCGGCCAAGAGTGGTCAGGAGTGCGGATTAACCTCACCCAGCGTCAGCGAATGGCAACTGTAGCTTCGATCAGTCCTTGGCATATGTCATCACAAGTATCTGCTACCGTGAAAAGCTGGTGGCGACCCTCCCTGCGTGTACCAGCCAGCCAGCCCCTGTCAAAGACGGTGGATGAACTTAATGGGTGGCAACCTGAGGTATTGATTGCCTATGCATCGATGGCGCGTATCTTGGCTGAAGAACAGCTTGCGCACCGGCTGCACATCAATCCCAAGATCGTGTACGTTGCATCAGAAGTCCTGACGGCCCAAACCCGAAAACGAGCTGCAGAAGCCTGGAGTGATGAGCCTTTTAATCAATATGCAGCAACAGAAACTGCCAGTATCGCAGCTGAACATCAGTCTTGCCGACACATGCATTTTTTTGAAGACCTAGTGATCACCGAAAACGTAGACGAACACAATCGACCTGTACCTCCAGGAGAGTACGGCGCCAAGATACTCGTTACTACACTCTTCAGCCGCACGCAACCGCTCATTCGTTATGAAATAAATGACAGTATTCGAGTGAGCACAAAGTCTCACGATTGTGGGATGCCGTTTGCAGTGTTAGATAGTATTCAGGGACGAGTGGAAGACACGCTTACCTTGCCCTCTCTTTCCGGTGGCGAAGTAACGATACGGCCTCTTGTGCTTAACCGCATTATGGATATCGTTCCAGTGAGCGGATGGCAGGTGATTGAACAAGCCGATAACGGCCTGATAGTGTTACTCGCTGGCACGCGCGACAGGATGCCAGATGAAACGCTTGTCGATCAGATCAGCAAGTCGTTGGCTCAAGAAGGTGCACGCGTACCCTATATCCAGATTCAGCACGTATCTGAAATTCCCAAAACAGCCTCTGGCAAAGTTCCCCTCATCAAGGCTTATCAGCCTTCTTGATTGAAGGGATCCAAATGAAAACACGACATTATTCTTCATCCGTCCTTGCCTTGAGCGGAATCATTATGATGGGGTTGGGGCTGTACTTTATTTTTCTTCGCCCTCCATTTCTGCCCGAAGATCACCGTTACATAGGTACGACCCTTGCTGAGATTCAGGCTACCATGCCCGGCTTGTTGATGTGGCTGCGTCGCGTCTTCTGGGTAATGAGTGGTTTCATGTTTACTACTGGTTTACTTACCACCTACCTAGCAATCACTGCATTTCAACGATTGACACGTAACGTCCGATCCGTGATTGCTTTGGCAGGTCTGACTTCCATTGGCTGGATGACAATTGTCAATTTCATGATCAATTCGGATTTCAAATGGCTGCTCCTTGCATTCAATATTCCCTGGATCGCGTCGGTGTTCCTTTCGTGGCGAGAAAGTAGCCAGGCACGAATCGCAAATAAATCCGTAATTTCGGAAAGGTACTGGCCATGTCCTTAGCTCGTCGTAATCTCTTTCAAGATAAGACTCGCCTGACTCTAAGCATTGGTGGAGTCGCCTTGGCTATGACGCTGATTCTGATCCTAAAAGGATTCCTAGCTGGCATGAATCACCAGATCACTTCGTACCTGGATTATTCGCCGGGTTCAATTGTTGTGGCGGAGGAAGATGTAGTCAACCTGCTTGGGGCAACATCCCTAATTCCCGATGGAACAGACCAAAAAGCAGAAACGATTCGGGGCGTGGAGGAAGTGATTCCGATCCTTTCACAGTTCATCATTCTCGACCTGCATGGAAAGAAACAGCCTGCCTATATGATTGGCTATGATCCCCGCAAAGGTGGCGGGCCATGGAAATTAGTTGCTGGACGCGAACCAAACTCGAAGCAGGAAATTGTCTTCGACCGCGTGCTTGCAGATCGGCACGGTCTGAGTCTTGGCGAGCAAGTCGAAGTTATGGGAAGAGATTTCACCATCGTCGGCTTGTCGAGTGGCACCACTTCATGGATGACCAGTTTCTTCTTTATTCGCAAAAAGGATGCAGAGGCTTTGTTGCTTTCCCCAGGCGCGACCAGCTTCCTCCTACTTACGACGGCAGATGGCGCGGAGCCCGATCGTATCCTGCAACGCCTGAATAATTTCTCTGGCGTCAACGCGATCACAAAGAAGGAAATGACTGCTAACGACCTCAAGTTGTTTGCAAAAGTCTTTTCCGCTCCGATCAGGCTCATGGTCGGAATTTCATTTCTTATCGGAACGATGATCGTAGGACTGATCATTTACACCGCAACGGTCGAACGCCAGCGTGAGTACGGCGTTATCAAAGCCATCGGAGCCAGGAATCGTTTCCTCTACCAGATCGTCTTAACACAGGCACTGTTCGCTTCCTTGGCCGGGTCTTCGTTTGGTATCTTGCTGGCGAACAGCGTAGCGCAATGGATCATGTCTGCCCGGCCTCAATTCCTGATTATCTTTGACCCAGTGGATAGCGGACAGGCGCTTCTTGCAGGTCTGGGGATGGCACTGATCGCATCTATCTTTCCAACTCGTGTGGTTGCCAATCTTGCGCCAGCGGAGGTCTTCCGCAAATGATCCGGCTCGCGTTTCGCAATCTGTTCCAGAATAAGGTCCGTCTCGTCATCTCAGCAGGAGGGGTCGCGCTTGCACTCCTTTTGATTCTTGCGCTGGATGCGATCTTTACCGGTGTGGAGCAACGGATCACTGCTGATATAGACTATAGCGGTGCAGATATTTGGGTTTCGCAATCAGATGTATTGAAGATGCATATGGCCTCTTCTTCCTTGCCAGATGCTGTTGCGAGAAAAGTAAAATCTGTCCCTGGTGTCGCCTTCGTCTCACCAATTTTGTATTTCACAAACAATGTGACTGTGGGTGATGAACGAAATCTCGCCTACATTATCGGCTTGCCTAAGAGAGCTGAACTTGGGATTCCATGGAAGGTTTCCTCCGGGTTCAACCTTCCTGGTGAAGGCCAAACGGTCATGGACAGAAGCGTGGCTGAGAAATTCGGTATTGCACTGGGTGATAAGGTTGAGATTCTCGGTGAAGAATTCGAAGTCATTGGACTTTCGGAAGGCACGGCAAGCCTGGTTAACTCGGTTGCCTTCATCTCTCAGAAAGACTTTGAAACGATGCGCGGCAGCTATGAGACGATTAGCTTTTTGCTGGTGAAAGTTCTCGAAGGTGAGTCACCAGACATCGTTGCCGAGCGTATAAAGGCGCGGGTCAGAGATGTAACCGTTCAAACGCGCGTTCAATTCGCCGGGCAGGAGCGTCAGGTAGTCAAGGATATGAGCACGGAGCTGATCACCATCATGAACTTGATTGGCTTTCTGATTGGGTTAGCCGTGATGGCACTGACCGTGTACACATCTACGCTCTCGCGCCGCCGGGAATATGGCATGTTGAAAGCGCTTGGTGCGCGCAACCTCAATCTTTATCTCACAGTCCTTGCGCAGGCAATAATGTCCGTAATGCTGGGATTTTTGTTTGGGTTAGCCATTACCTGGTTGCTGACGCTTATCATCCCTTTCATTGGCACTGGTCTGACAATGATAATGAACCCGATTTCACTGATCAAGGTAGGTGCTGTTTCCATTCTGCTTGCTGGGATTTCAGCAATGATTCCGATTCGTCAGATCGCAGGGCTGGATCCGGCAATGGTATTTCGAGGCAGGTGAATATGATTAACTCTTTGAACGACAAAACACTGCAAATCTCTCATGTCAGCAAACGCTATGGATCTGGCACCACAGAAGTAACTGCTGTTCATGACGTATCCTTAGCCGTCGGCCCGGGGGAAATCGTTTTGATCATGGGTCCTTCAGGTTCAGGCAAGACCACACTCCTATCCATGCTCGGCGCTTTGCTCAAGCCAACCGAAGGCACGATCCGGTTGAACGGTACGACCATCAGCGCCTTAGCAGAAAAGCGCCTCCCGGATATTCGCCTGAAGCAGTTCGGTTTCATTTTTCAGGATTTCAACCTACTCTCGGCGTTATCTGCGCTGGAGAATGTTGCCATCGTAGCGGAACTCGCGGGAGCAAACTCTGGCACCGCACGACGAAAAGCCGCTTCACTTCTGACCAAACTGGGTCTCGGCGAACGCTTGAATTTGCTGCCGGAAAAATTATCCGGAGGAGAAAAACAACGCGTCGCCGTCGCCCGCGCCTTGGTCAATGACCCCATGCTGATCCTGGCTGATGAACCGACCGCGAATCTCGACTCGAAGATTGGTCACGAGATCATGCATCTCCTCAGACACATCGCCAAAGAACAGGGACGCAGCGTTGTCATCGTCTCCCATGACCAGCGCATCAAGGATATTGCAGACCGTGTCTTATGGCTTGAGGATGGAGAATTCAAAGAAACGGTCACAACACAGACACCGTCCGCCCGTGCAGGTGTGGCAATTGATCCGGTCTGCGGCACGTCGGTTGAACGAGAGAAGGCAATCCAAACGGAGTAGACTAGTTCTTCCATCTGAATCAACCAAACACCTGATGCGCCATTTTGCTTATGGCATTGACCAGCAAAATGGCGCTGGCTATTTGTTAGTGGAAACAATATCATCAAGGGCAACAATTACCAAACCATTGTGATTTGATCACATCCCTACTTGCAATATGCAAAGAATAAGATGAGTCGTACATTCAATATTCTTCTGGTAGTCGGCTGCGTTGTATCGGTGGCTGCCGCCTTTATATTTTCCGTAAAGCCAGCAGGAACCACGAATGCTGCAATTGTGGAGAATGAGACTACTATTCCACTCTCTCTGCCAGCTTTAACTGCGGATTCATTAGAGCAACATTTAGACAAAGGGATCGCTCGGAAAAAGTAACTCAAACACAATTGCAAGATGATATATCCTATGAAATCACTGAATACACTGTGCGGAGCGGCGATTCATTATGGTCCATCGCCCAAAAATTTAATTTGAACCCGGAAACTATTCTCTGGGGCAACGAATGGTTGAGCGCCGCGGGAATTCTACAGATTGGCGATACTCTGAGTATTTTGCCAGTGGATGGTGTATTGCATACCGTGAAAGATGGAGATACGTTAGAAACACTTCAACGCCTTCATGGAACTCCTACCCAGGAAATCTTTGAATACTTTGGTAATGAATTTGACATCACACAGACTCCACAATGACAGCAGGCCAGCAGATCATCATCCCCGATGGGACTGGTCCCATCGTTTGGTCGGAGGCGCAAGCCCCTGGCGCGGCTGCGAATGCAAGTTATTCGGGCGAATACCCCAACCTTGGGACAGGGTACTTTGTCTGGCCACTCGCGCCCCCCTATAACCTCACGCAAGAATACTGGGGTGGGCATCCAGCGATTGATATTGATACATATTTCCGCCAACCTATCTTTGCCTCCGACAGTGGAACTGTTGCATTCTCAGGCTGGGACAACACTGGCTATGGCAACCTGGTGATCATCGATCATGGGAATGGCTATCGAACATACTAAGCTCATAATGACTCTTCTGGTAAGTGTAGGTCAAACCGTTTATCAGGGGCAGCAGATTGCTGAATCAGACAGCACGGGAAATTCCAGTGGTGAGCATCTGGACTTCCGTATCCTTTATGGCGGCTCTTTTTTTAATCCATTGGAATATCTGCCGTAAGTGAATGAATCAATGTCTAAAATCTCTCGCCGCGATTTTCTTCAACTAGGGACATCAGCGATTGCCGGTATGGGCTTTTCTCCGTTCATTCCTGGTTTTGGAACATTTGATGATTCACTCCAGGCGCGTGTTGCAACCAAGTCCGTGAGTGTGTATCGCGCTCCAAACGACCAAAGCGCTATAGCTGGACAGTTGTTTCGAGATGAATTGGTGAATATTTATAAAGAGGTGGACTCTGGAGTCCCAGCTTACAATCCTATTTGGTATCGTACCTGGGGCGGGTATTTGCACCGCGGGCGCTTGCAGAAGGTCAAGGTTCTTTTCAATGAACCACTAACAGCTATTTCCGAGGGAACACGTCAAGTGGCGGAATTGACTGTGCCATATACACAGGCTATGCGCTACACAAGAACCTATGGATGGCAGCCAAATCTGCGACTTTATTATGGCTCTGTCCATTGGATCGATGCAATCGATGAAGGTCCAGATGGTGATGCCTGGTATCGCATCTTCGATGAACTGATAGGTTATCCTTATCACGTTTCAGCAATCCACCTGCGACCGATTCCGTTTGACGAGTGGGCAGCGATTACCCCCAAAGTGCCCCTCGAACAAAACCGCATTGAAGTTAACCTAAGCAAGCAGGTCTTAACGGCTTACGAGAATGAACAGGTTGCGCTCCAGACAACCATTTCATCGGCATCGCTACAGTTCAAAAAGATCGCAAAGCTCTCTCAACTCAAACTCCCACCGGAGAGTTTCGTATTCTGTCAAAATACCCGTCCAAGCATATGGGCAATGGAAACCTCTTTGCCAGCCCCGAAGATTATGAATTGCCCGGCGTTCCCTGGACATGTTTTTTCCACGAGGCAGGTTATGCTTTCCATGGAACGTACTGGCATGATAACTTCGGCACTCCCATGAGTCGCGGCTGCATCAATATGCGTATCGAAGACGCCAAATGGCTATTTCGCTGGGTGCGTCCCTTGCATGAACAAGATCGTGTTTATTCTCCTGGTTATGGGACTTTGGTGGTGATTACTTCCTAGAAAATTCATCAGTTACATTTATCATAAGCCATTTTGCTTGTTGGTTTCTACGCCATTCTGCGCTAAAGATTCTCGAGCCTCCCCATTATGATCAGCTCTATCAGCAAGAAAATTCAATACAACGGGAATTGTGAAAGAGAGGTTCCATGAGCAAGAAAACGAAAAAGAAGCTACAGAAGAAAAGTTTTCCCTGGGCGATCGTGGCATTTGGAGGTGTACTGCTGATTGCCGCGATAGTTGTGTTTGCCAATGCAAGCAGTGCAGATAGCGGCGGAACTCCCAGCATTGCGGTCGAAGAGCCAAACATAGACTTGGGTTATATCAAATTGGGTGAATATAGATCCCTCAACATCAAAGTCACAAATACAGGGGATGGCACACTTCGCTTTAAGGAGCAACCTTATATTGAAGTGTTAGAAGGGTGCTGCCCTCCGCAACTGACTATTGGCACAATGACACTCAAACCCGGTGAAAGTACCTATCTTCAAACTCCAGACTTTATGATGCATGAAGGTATGGATGGAAAGCATGATTTTGCGATCCACCTCAAGACAAATGATCCCAAGAACTCAGACTATTTAGTACATGTTCTGTCCGATTGGGGACCATAAGCAAAAAGAGTAAAAACAGCGGCGAGGTTTTGAACCTCGCCGCTGTTTTTATTTTGCAATTGGTAGCGTGAA
>WNFV01007034.1_pt1 | contig 13139 bp, 11 predicted proteins | sample 5400101 | NCBI WGS metagenome assembly WNFV01 (sample SAMN13153361, study PRJNA577476) | soil metagenome | isolation source: 115 cm soil or saprolite under grassland replicate 1 | place: USA:California | collected 2016-06-15
GTCGTGCTCGCGATGGCCAATGAGCACGATCCAATAACCTCGCTCCACGAACTTGCGCACTTCGCGATGGACTTTATCGACCAGCGGGCAGGTTGCGTCGACGAGGAGTTCGAGCTGTTTTTGCCGCGCTTGTTGCCAAACCGCAGGTGAGACGCCATGGGCGCTGAAAACTAATTTGGCTCCGCTTGGCACCTCATCAATAGATTGCACGAATCGAACGCCGCGGTGGGTGAATCCTGAGACCACATGCTGATTATGAACGATCTCATGGAACACATAGAGGGGAGCGCCATGCTTCTGCAGCGCGCGCTCAACGGTTTCGATTGCCATCTCCACGCCTGCACAAAAACCGCGCGGCTTTGCTAGAATGACTTTTTCGACGGCCATAGGATCGAGTTTAAGTCTGGATGAATCGTTAGGGGCTGTCAACTATGGGGCGATTGCCCTCTAACAGTCGCAGGATCTCTCGTGCCGCCACGTCTGCGCCGTCCAGTGGGATACTGGGCCAATTGGGCTCTTTCGACAGCAGTCGCTCTAGGTAAGATCCGACGTTGCCGGCCAACAATTCACCCTGGGGGATATATTCCGCGGTCGCGCAATCCTGCAACGCTTCCACGAGTCTCGGATATTCGGGGAATTCGCCGCGCTCAGTGTAGAGGACCGGTACGTGATGGGAAATCACGTCGGCGACAATGCCGTATCCCGGCTTGGTAATTATGGCGTCGACCGCGCGGAGCAGGTCCTCGTAGCGCTGCTGCGCATCCGAGAGCACTAGCAGGTTACCCTGCGACGCTGCTGTTGCACCCGTGGCGACAAAAAAGAAATCCTTGAGCTCTTTGAATCTATCCCAAGGTAGGGAACTCAGCCCCATACCGCCAAAACTCAAAAGAACAATGGTCGCCGATCGCGGGAGATTGAAATCGCGTCTTGCTTGTTCTTTGGTTAATCGGGAAACGCGGGTCACCCAAGGGATGGACTGTCGGCTGGGAAATATGCTCATGTCGCAAGGATAGGGCAGAGTCAAAGCGAGGGTCGCGTTTTTGTAGAAACCTGTCATTGCCGTAATTAAAGGTAAAAAATAACGGTAGCGGTCAACATAAGCACCATAGATAACGTCCCAGGTGAAATTGCTGATGGCTACAGACGGGATTTTGGCCCGCGCGGCGATTTCGAAACCGGCCGGTGGAATATCGCCGACGACCAAGGCAATCTTCTCGTCCCTGATGAAGGCAATTTCTTGCGCCATGACTTCTGGCAGGGCGTTGTGTAGCGCCTGGCATGCTTGTAACGTTCCTTGGAGGTCCATCTCCAAGCTCTTTGGCTGAATAATACCAACGTCAATCGAGCGGCTGGTGTGCGAAACAGGAAAAAGAGGATCGTCGAACAGCCACTTTGGAGCCGTGCTGCGTACGTAAATCTGCAGATCGGCGCTTGCCATTCTCAAAGCGCGGATAACCTGCTTTGAACGCACCGCGTGGCCGTAGCCATGACCGGAGATATAATAAAGAATTGAACTCAAGCGGGTTTTGGATGTATGAAGCTTAGAACCACTCAACTTAGGTAGGTCGCTTGGCATTGTCAAGCCAGGCGGCGGACCGATTGCGGGACGGCGAGCCGAATAACGACAGGAGGCGCTGATTCATGACCGGAACTATAAAAAAAATCATCAGGCAAAAAGGCTTTGGCTTCATCGCTCCTGATGACGGGAGCGAAGATATTTTTTTTCACCGAGGCAGTCTCGCACCGCGCACTCAGCTGGAAGATTTTAACGAAGGCGACACGGTCCAGTTCCAGACCAGAAAAGGAGAGAAGGGTCCGGTCGCCTTTGATATGAAAGTCCGCTGATCCCAAAGTTTCGAAACTTCGAAGGAGCGATCATGAAGCAGCAGGATAAAAACCTTGCCGCCGTGAAAAAAGACTTCATTTGGGCGCTCAGAATCATTGACCACGAAGGACTGAGCGATGCTTTCGCCCATCTGAGCGCGCGAATTGCCGGCGGCAAAAGAATGCTTTTCATGCCGCGCAAGAGTCCCGCACTTGTGCGAGCGAGCGAGCTGTTTGCCGTCGACTTCAATAAAGTCGTGCCCCAATCGACTCTCCATCAAGCGATCTACAAGACCAGAGAAGACGTCAGTGCGGTCATTCATTTCCATTCTCCCGCGGTGATCTTGCTGAGCGTCGTCGGTCAAACGGTCAGGCCGATGCACAATTACAGCGCGATCTTCTATGAGGGGGTGCCGGTCTTCGAAGGCACGGGCCAAGTCGAGTCGCCGGAACGGGCGGCTGAGATAGCAAACCTGTTAGGGCCGGCGAAAGCCGTGATACTGCGCGGCCACGGCGCCGTGGTAGTCGGTCATTCGATTCGTGAGGTTTGCATGCTGGCACTTTACTTGGAAGAATCAGCGCGGCTTCAAGTCGAAACGATGAAGCTCGGCGAACCCAAGTTCGTCTCGCAGACTGAAGCCGAAAGAATCGCCAAGCGCACCTTTAAGCCAACGTCCACGGAACGGGCATGGGAGCATTTCGCTCATAAGGCAGACGTCTAGCAGTACTCCTTCCTTTCACTCTTACAAATTCTTTCCGCTCGGTATCGACCGCTCACCGTTTGTGTTAGCGTGAATTTAGCTTTTCCTAGGAAGGTCGTGATTCGATGGAGCCAAAACATACGAATCGCCTGATCCATGAAACCAGTCCCTACCTCCTCCAGCACGCTCACAACCCGGTCGATTGGCATCCGTGGGGTGAGGATGCGTTTCGAACGGCCAAGAACGAAAACAAACCGATTCTTCTAAGTATCGGCTACTCGGCTTGCCATTGGTGTCACGTCATGGAGCGTGAGTCGTTCGAAGATGAGAAGATTGCCGCGCTGATGAACGAGCTGTTTGTCAACATCAAAGTCGATCGCGAGGAGCGCCCTGATTTGGACGAAATCTACATGAACGCGGTGCAGATGCTCACCGGCCGCGGCGGCTGGCCGATGACGATGTTTCTCACCCCCGACGGCAAACCGTTTTACGGCGGCACTTATTTTCCTCCGGAAGATCGGCAAGGAATGCCGGGTTTTCCGCGAATCCTGATGGGTGTCTCGCAAGCCTATCGCGAGCGCCCCGCGGACGTCGAGAAAAGCGTGAGCCAAATCCTTGCCGCTCTTCAGCGCATGTCGGAGTCGCAGCCGACGGAGCGAAATTTTCCGCCCGGAATTATCGGCGACAGCTCTGAGAAAATTGCCCGTGCCTATGACTCGGATCATGGCGGCTTGGGCCAAGCGCCGAAATTTCCCAATGCCGGCGTCTACGAACTTTTCCTGCGCCACTTTCATCAGTCGAAGAGCGAACGTTACCTTGAAATGGTGACTCACACTCTCATGGAGATGGCCCAAGGCGGAATTTACGATCACCTCGGCGGCGGTTTTCATCGCTACTCGGTCGACGCGAAATGGCTGGTGCCTCACTTCGAAAAGATGCTCTACGACAACGCCCAGCTCCTGCGCATCTATTCTCAGGCGTACATGATCACCCAAGAGCCGCGTTTCAAATCAGTCGTTGAAGAAACCGCCGGCTACCTGCTCCGCGAAATGCTCCATTCGGAAGGGGGATTCTATTCGACCCAGGATGCCGACAGCGAAGGAGAAGAAGGAAAATTCTTCGTTTGGACAACGGAAGAAATCAACCATTTAATCGGCGCGGAGGACGGCGAGATTTTCTGCCGCATTTATGATGTCAGCGATCAGGGAAATTTCGAAGAGAAGAATATTCTTCATCCGATACTGACGATCGAACAAGCGAGCAAGCTGTTCCGCAAGGATCGCGCGGAGATCGACGCGCTCGTCGCCAATGCGAAACAAAAACTTTTCACCGAGCGGGAGAAACGCATCAAACCCTTCCGTGACGAAAAAATCATCGCAGCCTGGAACGGCCTGGCGCTTTCGGGACTCGCCGAGGCGATCAAAGTCTTCACCTCCACGACATGTATCGAAGCGGTCAATCGAACGATCGAATTCATCTTCAGCAAGATGTTCCGCGACGGTTTCTTGTTGCATACCTACAAAGACGGCCAGGCCAAACTGCTCGGATACCTCGATGATTATGCCTCTGTGGCGATCGGTCTGCTCGATGTCTATGAAGCGATCTTCGACCGATCGGCTCTTGATCGATCGATTCAACTGACCGACATCATGGTACGTGAATTTTGGGACGAGAAGGACGGCGGGTTCTTTTACACGGGTACATCTCATGAGCCGCTGATCAGCCGCACGAAGCCAGCGTTCGACGGTTCCGTTCCCTCGGGCAACGCGATGGCAACACAATTGCTGCTCCGACTTTTTCATATCACCGGTAATGACGATTACAGGAAGCGTGCTGAGAAGGTGTTACGCTGCTATTATGACGCGATGGAGAGCCAGCCCTTCGGTTTCGCTCATATGCTCTGCGCTTTGGATTTTTACTTGAACAAGCCCAAAGAAGTCGTGTTAGTCGGCAAAATCAGCGATCCTGAGACTAGGGCGCTGGTGAAAGAAATTCACCAGCTTTACTTGCCCAACAAAGTCTTGCAGCTTGTCGATCCCAATCAATCGCTCGACCAGATCTCGCCGTTGCTGCAAGGGAAATCCCAGATCGACGGTAAATCCACAGCCTATGTTTGCTATGATTTTACCTGCTCGGTCCCAGTGACTAGTTGGACCGAGCTGAAGCCATTGTTGGAGAGTTGATTTCGCTCGTATCGACAATCTTGCTGACACCTTGCGAGGGCGGGTTCAATCGCCGAAGCTCAAGAAGTCGGCGAATGACTCGTGATCGTTTGAAAAATTCGCTCCAGGTCGGGAAGCGTGTAGTATTCAATCTCGATCTTGCCTTTTGTCGATCGAGCCTTCGGTAAGAGACGCACCCGGGTTCCGAGTGCGCGCTGCAATTCTTCGACAATTGATTTTAGATCTGGATCGACGAGCGGAACTTGGCGCCGCCGTTTACGCCCCATAATCAAGAGTCGAACCATTTTTTCTGTTTCACGTGTCGAAAGACCCTTGGCGATCACCTCTCGACATACCGAAATGATCAGCGGTTCGGTGTGCAATCCAAGCAGCGCCCTCGCTTGACCCGCCGGTAGATTCCCGCCGGCAACTTCTTGCTGCACCTCAGCCGGCAAGGCGAGTAGGCGGAGGGAATTAGTGATCGCCGGACGGCTTTTCCCGACCTTGTCGGCCATCTCTTCTTGGCTCCAGTGGAATTCCTCTTGCAGGCGACGATAACCGCCGGCTTCTTCAATGGGGTTTAGGTCTTCGCGCTGGAGATTCTCCACCAGGGCGAGTTGCAAGGCCTCGTGATCGCTGGCATCGCGGACCACGACGGGAACTCGGTTCAATCCCGCCCTCATAGCGGCGCGCCAACGGCGCTCGCCGGCGATCAATTCAAAACCATCGCCCTTGGGTCGGACAACCAGGGGCTGAATGATCCCTTGATTGCGAATCGATGACGCCAGCTCGTCGATCTTCGCTTCGTCGAAAGTGCGCCGCGGCTGAAACAGACTCGGCGTGATTCGATCGACGGCGACCTCGAGCGTCGTACGCTCTCCGCGGTTCTCAACCGTCGGTTCGGCCGCGGTTGAAATCAGCGCGCTAAGGCCTCTCCCCAATCCCTTTTTCTGCGTTGACATTGTGTTCTCCACGGCTAATTAACTCCTTCGCGAGATCTCGATAGTCTTGTGCGCCCGTTGAGCTAGGATCGTATAAACAGATCGGTTTGCCGTAGCTTGGGCTTTCGCTGAGTCGCACGTTGCGACGAATAATTGTCCGAAATAGCTTGTCGGGGAAATGAGCGCGGATCTCTTCCACGACCTGATGCGATAGCCGATTGCGACTGTCGAACATCGTGATGACAATACCTTCCAAGCGTAACGAGGAATTGAGTCCTTTTTGCACCAGCCCCATAGTTTCCAATACGGCGCTCAACCCTTCCAACGCATAGTACTCACTTTGAATCGGTATCAGCAGTGATTCCGCCGCCGTCAAGGCGTTGAGCGTGAGCAGCCCCAAAGACGGCGGGCAATCCAGTAGTACGAAATCATAGTGCGCCGTCACTGCTGCGAGCGCGTCTTTCAGCCGATACTCTCGGCGATCAGCGTTTACCAACTCGACCTCGGCGCCGACCAGGTCCTTACTCGCGGGGATAAGGCGTAAGTCGGGCAATTCGGTTTGACCTAAAACTTCACCGACAAAGCGAGATCCATCAAGCACTTGGTAGAGGCTCGAGGCGAGGGTCGAACGGTCGATTCCCAAACCCGTCGTGCTGTTGCCCTGTGGGTCGATGTCGACCAAGAGGGTGCGCTTGGATTCAAGCGCCAGTGACGCTGCCAGGTTTATCGCTGTTGTAGTTTTACCGACCCCGCCCTTCTGATTGGCAATCGCAATAATGCTCACTAATTTCTCTTATATATCAAATAGTTACGCCTTAGTCAGTTATGGCTTATTGTTATCACACCAGTTTAGAAATTGGAAGCAAATTAATCCGTTTCACGTGAAACGGTGGAATCTTCGAGGTCAATGAGGATGAAAGGTGCGCGGCAAGCGGAGTCGAGTTTGTTCTATGCGCTCTTCCTCTTCACATAGAAGGAAAGCAGAGAAATCGCCGCTGGAGTGATGCCAGATATTCGCGATGCCTGACCAATGGATCGCGGCCTGATCCGCGAGAGCTTCTCACACACTTCGCGTGACAACCCGCTGATCAGAGAATAATCGATATCATCCGGCAATCGCACGTGCTCCATCCTCTGGAAGCGCTCGACAATTTCGAGCTGGCGATCCACATAGCCCTGATATTTGATCTGGATCTCTACCTGGGCATCCACGTCCAGCTTATAGCTCGGTATGTCAGGCCTCAGCGTCCGAAGCTGATCGATGGTCATCTCAGGGCGACGAAGGATTTGACCCAAGGTCGCTTGATTGCGAAGCGGTGAAGATCCCGCCAATTCCAATTTAGAGTTGACCTCCGAGCTTGGGGTCGCGTTGTTATTTTCCAAATAGTCGATCAAGGCCGTGATAGCCTGCTTTTTACCATCGACTTTTTGATACGCCGCCGTACTAGCAAGACCAATTCGGTGGCCAATCTCCGTGAGTCGAAGATCCGCGTTATCCTCACGGAGCAGTAACCGGTATTCCGCTCGTGATGTAAACATCCGATACGGTTCGCTGTCCGTACCCTTGGTGACCAAATCATCGATGAGCACGCCAATATAGGCTTGATCGCGCGAGAAGACTAAAGGCTCCTCAGCGCGAAGACTAAGAACCGCGTTGATCCCGGCCATGATGCCCTGCGCCGCAGCTTCTTCGTATCCAGTCGTCCCGTTAATTTGTCCGGCATGATAAAGTCCGCCAATCAACTTCGTTTCTAGAGTCAAACGAAGTTGCGTCGGTTCAAAGTAGTCGTATTCGATTGCGTAGCCGGGGCGCATGATTTCAGCCCGTTCCAGTCCCTCGATCGAACGCACCATATCGATCTGTATATCCAAAGGTAGACTGGTCGAAAGGCCGTTGGGATAAACCTCAACAGTATCTAATCCCTCCGGCTCGAGAAATATCTGATGCCGTTCTTTATCGGCAAACCGGTGGACCTTATCCTCAATCGATGGGCAGTAGCGTGGTCCGCGACTCTTGATGACTCCGGAATACATGGGTGAGCGGTGTATCGCCGAGCGAATAATCTCGTGCGTCCGGCTGTTCGTATACGTTATGTGGCAGGGCACCTGACACTGGGTAATTGCCTCGTTCAGGAAGGAAAACGGAATTGGACTCTCATCACCATGCTGCACAGCCAGTTTGGCATAATCTATACTTCGGCTATCTAACCGCGGACAGGTGCCGGTTTTCAATCGGCCGACTTTGAAGCCATAATTTACCAGCGATTCACTCAGGCCCTGCACCGCGAAGTCACCGGCTCGGCCAGCCGAATAATTCTTATCGCCAATATGGATCAGTCCTTTTAGAAAAGTTCCCGTCGTCAAAATCACTCGATGGCCAAAAAACTTCTCACCGATCTGCGTTTCGACGCCCTTAACTGCACCACTTTCAACAATCAGCTCCTCGACGCTCGCTTGGCGAACCATCAGCCTTGGACAAGTCTCTAAGACCCGCTTCATGCGCTGGCGGTAAAGTGCCTTGTCGGCTTGGGCTCTCGAGGCGCGCACGGCGGGCCCCTTTTTAGTATTCAGCACCCGGAACTGGATCCCAGTCTCGTCGATCGCCCGTCCCATCTCGCCACCGAGCGCATCGATTTCCTTGACGAGATGACCCTTACCGATTCCACCAATCGCGGGGTTGCAAGACATCTGACCGATATGGTCGAGGTTTAACGTCAGCATCAGCGTGCTGCAACCCATTCGCGCAGCTGCAAGGCAGGCCTCGATCCCTGCGTGACCGGCTCCCACTACGATGACATCGAAGATTTGAGCGCTTGTCATATTCACCGTTTCACGTGAAACAATTTGATAAATTCTGCATACGAGACGGATTCATGATTAGAAATATATATTTTGAAATTGCTTATTTTCCAATACAAAAATTCCTAAAAATACGTTCTAAAATATTTTCATTCGTGACTGTTCCGAGAATTTCTCCAAGCGCATCACGTGCTTCGTTTAGATCGACACCGACAAATTCAGCAGCATAGCCTTCTCCCAGCGTCGTCTCGGCACGTCTGAGTGCTGTTTCCCCGCGGAGCAAAGCATTCCTATGCCGCAGGTTGGTCAAGACTATCGCTGGCTCGGTCTTAGTGCCAATCACGAGCTCTCTTAATCTTTTTTTGAGATCACTGATTCCTGCACCAGACTTTGCTGATAGCGAAGCAATTGCGTTTGAGTCGCAGCAGCGCGAAATATCATCGAATGACAGCGCTTGTGGCAAATCGTTTTTGTTGACCGCGATCAGAACTTTCTTAGTCTCGACATTGCGGCACAAGAGCGCCTCGTCATCTTGAGTCAGTCTCGTCGAACCGTCTATCACAACGACGAGCGCGTCGGCTTTTTCCACATGCTGGCGAGATAGATTTACGCCCATTTGTTCTACATGATCGTCGGTCTCGCGTAATCCGGCGGTATCCCAAAGCACCACGGGTAAGCCATCCAGGTTGATCGCTTCCTCAATCACGTCTCGAGTAGTGCCCGGGACCGCTGTCACGATCACGCGCTCTTGACCCAGGAGCGCGTTCAGCAAACTCGATTTGCCGACATTCGGCCGGCCACAAATGCACACTCTGGCGCCCTCTCGAAAAAGTCTTCCCCATTCGTAAGTATTTAAAATGTCAGCGATTTCGCCTCGCAGATCGCCAATCTTGCGGATAACATCCGGGCGTTTGAGAAGCTCAATTTCCTCCTCGGGAAAATCGATCGCAGCCTCAACCTGAACCATGATATCGATCAGTTTCTCGCGCAGAGCGTGAACCCATTTTGACAACTCACCGCCTGCCTGAGTTAGAGCGAGTTCCGTCGCTTTATCGGTTCGGGCGCGGATCAGATCGAGCACGGCTTCGGCTTGAGATAAATCCATTTTTCCGTTGAGAAAAGCTCGCTTCGTGAACTCTCCCGGTTCGGCTTGGCGCGCGCCCTGGGACAGCGCCAAACCTAAAATCTTGCGTGTGATAAAGGCGCCGCCATGACAATGGATCTCGACCACGTCCTCGCCGGTGTAGCTGCGCGGCTTGCGCATGATCGTCAGTAACACCTCGTCAACCATGCAGTTAGATTTTGGCTCGTGAATCTCGCCATGGTAGAGCCGGTGAGACGTGAGCTTGCCATTCTTACCCTGAGCGCGAGCAAAAATCTTCGTCGCGATGTTCTCCGCACCCGCACCACTAATCCTGATGATGGCAATGCCGCCTTCGCCAGGCGGAGTCGCGATCGCGGCGATCGTGTCTTCTTCGTACATAAAAATGCCGCATCATCTTAACAACTCGGAGGTTTAAGGCAACAACAGCCGAGCTGGATTTCCGAATTCTTGCCACCGGAAAATTAGTCGGAATCAATATAAGCCGAAAATAATACTGATGTGGCTAGTTGCCATACAGCCGCCTCACAAAACCGCTGTCTTCGAGTTCCTTTGAAATAGACGAGTCGATGAAATCGTTGGGATTGAGACGCCAGGGAAAACAAACGCGGCCGATGAACAGCAAGATTCGTTGCATGCCAGTTACTCCTGCTTGAATGAATTAACCGCGAGCTGTTTCCCGATCGTTCGCAGGCGTGCTGTCATAACATATCATCGCCGTGCGAGAAACCGCCAAGCGACGCTGAACCGCCTGCTGAACCAGATTTCGTGCGGACGACTGTGACACCATAAACAAAAAAATGCGTCCGGCTCTCGATCGAGCCGAACGCGTTTCACTGCAACGAACTGTCGCTCAGAATTTATCTTCTGAAGATCGTCAATGTCGCGCTCTTCGTCACACCGCCATACGACGCGCTGATGCTGGCGATGGTCTTTTTGTTCACCGCCGTTGTCGCGACGTTAACCGCCGCGGAACTAGCGCCCGCCGGAACGGTCACGTTCGCCGGCACCAACGCCTTTGTCGGTTTATTGCTGGCAAGCGTCACCACCAAGCCTCCCGCCGGCGCGGCCTTGGTCAAAGTGACGGTTCCAATCGAGTTTGACCCGCCGACGACAGTCGTTGGACTCAAGGTCATTGCAGAAAGCGCTGCTGGGGCAGAAGGGTTGACCGCCAGCGTTGCCGCTTTAGCGACCCCGGCATACGCCGCCGTAATGTTCCCCAGTGTAATCGAGCCAACGGCGGTCGTGCTCACCGTGAAATTTGCCGAGGTCGCATTAGCGGGAACCGTAACGGAGCTAGGCACCGTCGCCGCAGGATTAGCGCTCGATAGCGTCACTAGCGCTCCGTTGGCGGGCGCCGGGCCGCTCAGACCAACGGCCCCGGTTGCCGACTGGCCGCCGGTCAGGCTAGAAGGATTCACGGCAAGAGAATTCAACGCCGCCGGTCCGACCGGAGGCGGATTGTACCCGAGCTGGATCACTTCAAAATCGCTCGCCGTCAAGTTACTGAACGCAGGGTTGAGAATATCGTTGTCCCAGCGCGAGTCGTAGGTGCTCGTGATATACATGTCGGAACCATTGTCGGCGACGATCAATCCGTACCTCTGCATGGCGCGAAAAATTTTCTGCATATTCAGATCGCTGCTGCGTTGGGTCACATCGACACTCGCTTTCAAGCGCAAGCGCGCGCCCATCGGCAATGCTCCCGAGGTCGAACCCGCGCGATGCGAGGCCGGATAGACGTAGCCGTTGGTGGCGCGCACGGTCACGCGGAAGGCATGGCGAATTTCACCAACGGTTGGATCGTTAACTTCATCGTAACGCACAAGGCCGGGAAGAATTGCCAGACCCGCTGCATCCGCCGACGTCCATGTATCCGGCCGGCGATTATTCGTATTCATGTCGAAAAACGCCCCCGAACCGGCGAACCATTTTCCTTGGGTGGAATGGTAGAAAACGTTGTAGAGCTCGTAGAGGTAATTGCGGTCACGATCGACAATCAACAGATGACGGTCCTGGCTGCTGCGCAAATCGACGTTGCCCGGATCGCCGCCTTCAATCCAGTAGGGCTGGGTAATTGCTTCCGGCGGGATGGGATAGAAAGGAAAGCTGGAGTTGGTTGGGTGATCGACGCCGTCGCTTTCACTGGAATACTGAAACTGCACCGGCTTGAGATCTGCGTTGGTGACGCCCGTCACGACCGCGTACGGCAACCGTAAATTGAAAAGCCCGAGCCCGCGTTGCCGCCAAAGTCGGGATGAAGCCGCCGCGTTCCACCGTTATTGATAAAAGCGACATAGCTCGCGGAGTTTCCATCCACGGGCCAGTTGCTGATATCCAAGTTCCACCAATTGTTCGCTGGAAACAGCGGCAGCGGTTGCGGCAGAGCACCAGCGCGGGTGGAATTCATCGCCCATGCCGGAACGATCGAGATTGACAGAAACGAGAACAAAGTCAGTAACGCAACGAAGGCCGGCGCCCGCCTAGCCAAAAAACGAAAATAGCGTCTAATCATGTCTGCCTCCCCGAATGTAATTCAATCCGGAGAAAGCGGCGCAAGCGCTATGCCAGAAAATAAACGACTAAAACTCGCGCGTGGATTACCGAAAATTCCCCGCAAGACCGGACACTAAGAAATCTTTCTGTTGTGCAAGGCCAGCGCTCGACCGCGCCATGACAGAATTAGTACAGTGCCGAATAGCTGAACGAATTGGCTGAGATTGTTGAACGGGCGTAACTGAAAAATATCGCCCGTGAACGAGGTGGTTATTGGACCAAGGTTTTGTGTCGAACCGCCAGCTCTTCGGCGCCGGAGAAGGCAAATCTTTCAAGCGCTTCCTCGTTGAGCTCAATTCCCAAACCTGGTTTTTCCGGCGGGATCAAATAGCCGTTTGAAACCTTGAACGGTTCGCGCAAAAGCTCCTCGCGCAGAGGATTATAGGTGTAGTCGAGCTCCATCACGATACAATTCTCTAGTGCCGCGGCGAGATGAACGCTGGCGGCGAGCGCCACGCCGTCACCCCAGGTGTGAAAAGAAACCGGCACCTTGTGCATTGCCGCCATCGCGGTGATCTTTCTGATCTCGGTGATGCCGCCGGCGCGCGCGACGTCGGGTTGGATAAAATCCACTGCGCCCCGCGCGATGAAATTTTCGAAAGCGTAGCACATGTGCAAGTTTTCACCGACGGCAATCGGCGTCTTGCCTTTCTCGCGGAGCATCGCGTGGCCCTCGATGTCTTCGACGAACAGCGGTTCCTCGAGCCAGTATGCGCCACACTCAGCAAAAGCATCGGAGGCTTTAAGCGCGACATCGAGCGTGTATCCCTGGTTGGCGTCGGTCATGATGACAAAATCTTTTCCTAATTCCTCACGCACCGCGCGCACGATGCGAATATCTTGATCGAGATCGAAACCGACTTTGATCTTCACGCCATGAAAACCTTGCTCGGCAAATCCGCGGGCGCGTTTCGCTACTTTTGCAGGTTCTTCCGGGTAAAGCGCCGTCGCGTACACCGGAACTTTGTCGCGGCACTTACCGCCGAGCAACTGATAAAGCGGCAGGCCGCGCGCCTTGCCGAGAATGTCCCACAGCGCGACGTCGATGCCGCTC
>WNFV01007036.1_pt1 | contig 13135 bp, 11 predicted proteins | sample 5400101 | NCBI WGS metagenome assembly WNFV01 (sample SAMN13153361, study PRJNA577476) | soil metagenome | isolation source: 115 cm soil or saprolite under grassland replicate 1 | place: USA:California | collected 2016-06-15
TACCGGGCCTCCCAGCCTCGACCAGACCGGGGTTTGCGAATCCAGCCCATCACCGCGCTCCCGGCACGGAGGCTGTGGGCGAGGCTCCCGGAGGGGCGGTTGATGCAGGCCGGCCCGCGTGCAGCGCGCCACGGTCCCGGCTCTCCATGTGCTCGACGGTCCGGGAGGTTGTGCTGGTCATGGCGAGCGGGCTCGGTTCGCGCGGCTGCTCACCTTCACCAAATGCATTCGCGCCCCGGGAAGGACCGCCGATCCGGGTAGTCCCGACAGGCTCCCGGCGGCGGACGCGTCGAGTCGGCGGGACGCGTGCGGGACCGATGCGGGACGCGAAAAGCGCCGGCCCTCGTGAGACCGGCGCGTCAGGCCGCTGACCTGGACATTTGTTGGTGGAGACGATGGGACTCGAACCCACGACCCCCTGCTTGCAAAGCAGGTGCTCTAGCCAACTGAGCTACGTCCCCGGGTCATCCAGCATGCCACGAGGCGTACGAGAGAACGCCGGCCATATCCCCCGCTGAACGCTGGTCGCTGGAACGCGGTCAGCGCCGACGGCGGCGGCGCCTGCGTCCCGCTCCTCCGAGGAGAAGCGCGGCGATCGCGCTGGCGGCAGGCAGTGCCAGCCCGGTCACGTCGACGACGGGGCGGACCTTCACGCCCTCGGGCCCGACGATCGCGACCGCGATGGCACGGCTGCGGCCCACGCCGCCGCCCCCGCCGCCGCCCCCGCCGTCACCCTCGGCTCCTCCGCCGGCGCCGCCACCGAACCCGCCGGACGCGAACGTCTCGAGGAGGGGAACCACGGCTCGCTCGCCCATGGTCGTCGCCGGCCCCACCGCGCCCTCTCCGCTGGCGGCGCGCTCGAGCGCTCGCGACAGCTGCTCCGCGCCGCTGATGAACCCGATCATCCGCCCGATCTCATCGGTTGCTCGCGGCTTCCTGGCGCTCTCGTCCACGGCGTCACCTTCTTCACTCGCTCGCCGCGCCCACAGCGGCACGGACAACCCGAATCCCCCGCCCAGTACCTTCCGCGCCCCACCGACGCGCAGCACCGCCAGCGCCGACAGCACCAGCACCAACAGCTGCCGGCCCGGCACGGCCACCCGACGGCGTCGTAGCCGCACCGACAACCGGACCGGTGACGTCACGCGACCCGCACGCCTTCGAACACCGCCGCCTTCACACCGCGCCGCGCGAGCTCGGCCAGGAACGGCACCGGCTCGACCAGCGCCGCCAACCCGTGCACGCCGCCATGCGGCCCGTCGCGCCCGCAGAGACCCGGAGCGACACCCGCAAGGCGCGCCGTTGCCACCGCGAGCACGGTTCCCGCCGCCACCGCAGTCCGGTCGATCACGCCGTAGACCATCGACTCGCGCACTTGATTCCGCCAGCCCCACGCCTCGACCCGCGTCGAGCCCCATCCCTCGTCGAGGCCGCGTCGTCCCGGCCATGCGAGCTTGCGGGGCGGCGGCTCGGCGAGCCGAACCGTGACGCGCCGCACGCCGGGGAATGCGCGGACCAGCAGCGCGACGCCAGTCGCGACGGGCTCGCACTCGCGTGCACCGATCGGATCGGGGAACCACACCAGCTCCGGGTCGCGGCGGCGCTCCTCGTGCCAGTCGCCGTCGCGCCATTCGACGGGCGTCTCGCGCCGAGCGCGCCGCACCGCGGCCGCCGACGCGGCACCGGCGGCGCCGGCGCGAGCTACGTGGATCTCGTCGACGGAGTCGAGCGCGTCCGCCGCGTGGCGCGACAGCACGTCGGCCAGCCCGGGCGCGAGTCCACAACCGGGCGCGACGACGACCCTCGCGCTCCGCGCGGCCTCGTCGAGATCGAGCAGCGCGGCGGTCGCGTCGGCGTCATCGACGCTGGACGCGAACGGAATGCCGGCCTCGAGGGCACGTTGCGCCCGGGCCACGACGAGCGCGGCGGGCAAAGCGGCGGCGACTGCGTTGACGCCCTCGGGGAGCGGATCGTCGGGGCGAAGATCCACGGCCTCTGCTCGACGACCGAGCGCCGCCGCGACCTCCTCGGCTCGGGACGACCCTCGGGCTGAGACGAGGAGCCGGTCGACGCCCGGCGTGTCGACCAGCTGACGGGCGGCGCGTATGCCGACCGCGCCGGCGCCGTCGAGCAGGATCGTGACCAACGGGTCAGCGGAAGTCCGGGCCGTCGAGCTCCCGCCAGCCGCCACTGGTCGGCGGGACGCCGCCCTTGCCGCGGAGCTTCACGAACCCGCCGACGAGGACGGCGATGACAGCGACGATCAAGCCACGGCGGAGCGCCTTCATGCCCGGGAGTGTAGGGCCGAGGCCGGAGACGGTGTCAGGCCCGTCAGTGGTACGTCGCGTACAGCACGATCAAAAAGATCGGGATCACGACGTCGGCGAAGAACACGCCACCGGCGTTTCCAGGCGCGAAGTTCTTGGCCACGATCATCTGCTTGACATGACCGATCGCCGCACCGAGCAGGAAGATCGACGCCACGACGATCGTCGCCAGCCAGAAGTCGCGCCCGTAGAACGGACACAGGACGCCGAGCACACCCCAGCCAAGGTCGGCCACGCCGACCTCCCACTGGAACGGGCTACCGGGAGCCCAGCCGATCGACCGGGCGACGTCGTCCGCCTTCAACAGGTGGCCGCTCGCACTGATGATCCCGGCGACGCCGATGAGGTAAACCAGCGCGTTGAGGAGCGTCGCCCGGTGGAACCCGCTCGTGCCGTGTTGCGCGAGCTGCACGATCTCGGCGATCCCGAAACCCACGACGGGTGCGAGCACCGGCCACGCCGCCAACACACGAACGGCCACCGGTTGGCGGGTCGCCCCGGTGCTCGGCTCGGTTCCGGCCGCAGTCACCCCCGGAGAGTTCCCCTACAGAGATCCATGCAATCCCCGGCTCGACGGCCGAGTCGACGCCGGCAGTGGGGCTAGGTGGAATCGAACCACCGACCTCATCCTTATCAGGGATGCGCTCTAACCGGCTGAGCTATAGCCCCGAGGAGCACAGGAGGGTAGCAGCGGCATTCGCCGAAGAGGGCCGGCGAATCGCGCGTCAGCGTTTGCCTGGCGCGTCCTCTTGGATGACGGTCACCTCGATGCCGCCGAAGAGCTCGGAGAACAAGTTGTAGAACGCGCAAGCCAACACGGTCGCGACGACCTGGATGGCGACGAGCACCAGCCCCACGAGGATCGTGCCGCGCAGCATTCCCGTCGACAGGAACTTGAAGTCTTTCGACGACAGGAGGTCGCCGACGAACTTCTCGACGCTGCCGATGACGCCGAACGCGTCGGCAATCAACCAGAGGAACACGATCGACGTCACGATGACTGCCATCTCGCAAACGTAGAAGCACAGCGAGATCTTCAACGCTGACCACAGGTCGATCTTCTTGATCGTGTGCCGGACGCGACGCGGAGCGCGCGGGCCCGGGACGGGCGCGGCGCGTTGCCTCGCGGGACGCTGCGCGCGTGCGGACGAAGGCTCGGGCTCGGCGACGGCCTTGTGTGCCGCGCCGCCGTCCTCCGACGGGGCGGGCGGCGCCGGTGCTCGAGCCGTCCGAGCCGACCGGCTTTGGCGTTCGCTACGCGTCGGGTTGGCCTGCGCGCGTCGCGACCGCCGCGGCTCCATGTCTTCGGGACTGGCGCTCATGCGGTTGCGAGGTCCTCTCCGTCGTCAGCTTCGAGCACAGGAGCCACAGCGACGACGCTCTCTCCCTCGCCGAGGCGGGCAACACGCACGCCGGTGGCGTCACGGCCCTGCGCCGAGATCTCCCTGGCTCCCATCCGGATGATATTGCCCGCCGACGAGAAGACCAAGATCTCGTCGGTGTCGTTGACAGAGAAGGCTCCCACAACCCCGCCCCGGGCCGCAGTCACCTTCATCCCCCGGACGCCCTGTCCGCCCCGGTTTTGCTGTTTGAACAGGTCGAGCTTGGTCCGCTTGCCATGCCCGCTCGAGCTCACGAACAGCATCACCGCGCCCCGGCGGGCGACGTCACAGCCGACGACGCCGTCGTCGCGGCTCTTGAGCTTCATCCCCCGCACGCCGGCGGCGTCGCGACCCATGGCGCGCACAGCGCTTTCGGCGAAGCGGATGGTCATGCCCCCGCGAGAGATCATGACGATGTCGTTGAGTCCGGTGGTCTGGATCACCTTCACGAGCTCGTCGTTGCCTTGCAGATTGATCGCCTTCAACCCGCTGCGAATGGACGAGTCGAACTCGGCCATCTTCGTCTTCTTGACGATGCCGTTCTTGGTCGCGAAGAACAGGAACGCGCCGTCTTCGTATGTGCGGGTGTCGATGATCGCCTGGATCTGCTCTCCCTGGTTCAGCGACACGAGGTTGACCAGAGCAGTGCCGCGCGCGGTGCGGTCTTTCATCGGGATCTCGTGAGCCCGGAGGCGGTATACCCGGCCTCGGTTCGAGAAAAACAGCAGGTAGGAGTGGGCGGTCGTGAGCAGGAGGTGCGCGACGTAGTCGTCACCGCGGAGGTTGCCGCCCTTGACACCCCGGCCCCCTCTCCCCTGCCGGCGGAACGTGTCGGCGGCGACGGTCTTGACGTAGCCCTTCTTCGACAGGACGACGATCACCTCTTCGTCCTCGATCAGGTCGAGGACGTCCATCTCGCCGGTGTCGGCGGTGATGCGCGTCCTGCGCTCGGAGCCGTAGCGGTCGCGCAGCTCCCCGAGCTCGTTCTTGATGACCGTACGAAGCTTCTTCTTGCTCCGCAGGATCGATTCGAGCTCCTTGATCCGCTCCTGGAGCTCGGCGAGCTCGTCACGCAGCTTCTTGCCCTCGAGCTGGGTCAGCCGGCGGAGCTGCATGTCGAGGATGAAGTTCGCCTGGATCTCGGTGAACTCGAACGGCGTCGTCATCAGACCCGTGCGCGCGGCGTCGACGTCCGCGGCGCCCCGGATGAGCTCGATGACCGCGTCGATCATGTCGAGGGCGCGCACGAGCCCTTCGACGATGTGCTCGCGCCGGCGGGCCTCGTCGATGCGGTGCTGCGTCCGCCGTGTCACGACCTCGATCTGGTGCGCGACGTAGACGAGGACTGCCTGGGACAGGTTCAGTAGCTTCGGTACGCCGTCGACGAGCGCCAGCATGTTCACCGGGAAGCTCGTCTGCATCGGGGTGTGCTTGTAGAGCTGGTTCAGGACGACCTGGGGATTGGCGTCGCGCCGTAGCTCGATCACGAGGCGCGTCGTGTCGCCCGCCGACTCGTTCCGCACGTCCTTCACGCCTTCGATCTTGCGCTCGTTCACGAGCTCGGCGATCTTCTGACCGATCACCTCGACCGACGTCTGGAACGGCACCTCGGTCACGAGGATCCGCGTCTCACCGCGACGACCCTCCTCGATATCGGTGACGGCGCGCATCTTGATCGAGCCGCGACCGGTCCGGTATGCGTCCTTGATGCCGTCGCGCCCGAGGATGAGCGCGCCGGTCGGGAAGTCCGGGCCCTTCACGAACTTCATCAAGTCGTTGGGCTTCGCGTCCGGGTTGTCGAGAACGTGGATGCAGGCGTCGATGACCTCGTTGAGGTTGTGCGGCGGGATGTTCGTCGCCATGCCGACGGCGATGCCTCCGCCCCCGTTGACCAGCAGATTCGGGAACCTCGCCGGCAACACCGTCGGCTCCTGGTTCTGACCGTCGTACGTCTCGGCGGCGTCGACGGTGTTCTCCTCGATCTCGCCGATGAGCTCCATGGCCAGCGGGGCGAGCCGAGCTTCGGTGTAGCGCTGGGCGGCCGGGCTGTCGTTGGGGTCGGGTGAGCCGAAGTTGCCGTGACCGTCGATGAGCGGGTAACGGAGCGAGAACTCCTGGGCCATGCGGGCGAGCGAGGCGTAGATGGCTTCGCCCGCGTGCGGGTGGTACACGCCCATGACGTGCCCGACCGCCTGCGCCGATTTCTGGTGCTTGCGGTCGGGCCGCAGCCCCTGCTCGTACATCCCGTAGATGATCCGGCGCTGCACCGGCTTCAAGCCGTCGCGCGCGTCGGGAAGCGCGCGCGCGGTGATGACCGACATCGCGTAGTCCAGGTAGGAGCGCTCCATCTCCTCCTGGATCTCGATGGGCTCGACGTTGCCGAGCGTCTGCTGGCCGTCGTCAGGCATGGGCGCGATTCTTTCCGGGGCGGCTAGATGTCGAGGAAGCGCACGTCTTTGGCGTTCGCCTGGATGAAGTGACGACGTGTCTCGGCGTCGTCGCCCATGAGCCGGGAGAAAGTCTCGTCGGCGATGGCGGCGTCCTCGACCGACACCTGCAGCAGGTTTCGCGTCGCCGGGTCCATGGTCGTGACCTTCAGCTCCTCCCAGTCCATCTCGCCGAGGCCCTTGAAGCGCAGCACTTCGTACTTGCGGCCCTCGTGCGCGGCGTCAAAGTCGCGCAACACACTCTCGTCCTTCAGGTAGAAGCGGTCCTTCGCGATGTCGACGCGATACAGCGGCGGCTGCGCGATGTAGATGTACCCGTTCTTCAGCATGTCGGGGAGCTGCCGGAAGAAGAGCGTGAGCAACAGCGTGCGAATGTGCGCGCCGTCGACATCGGCGTCCGCAAGGATGATCACGCGGTGGTACCGCACCTTCTCGTTGTCGAACGTCTCGCCGCTGCCGCTTCCGATCGCAGTGACGAGCGACTGCACTTCTTCGTTCTTGAGGAGACGGTCGATGCGCGCCCGCTCGACGTTGAGGATCTTTCCCCTGATGGGGAGGATCGCTTGGAAGCTCGAGTCGCGCGCGCGCTTGGCGCTGCCGCCCGCGCTGTCACCCTCGACGATGAACAACTCGGATTCTGCCGGGTCCTTCGACGAGCAGTCGGCCAGCTTGCCGGGCATCGCCGCCGACTCGAGCAGTGACTTGCGGCGGGTGAGGTCGCGAGCCTGACGGGCGGCGAGACGAGCCCGGGCCGCCTGTGTGGACTTGTTGAGAATGTGGCGGGCTTCGGACGGATGTTCCTCGAGCCAGTCGCCGAGCTTCTCGTTGGTGGCCTTCTCGACCGCGGAGCGCATCTCGGTGTTGCCGAGCTTCGCCTTCGTCTGGCCCTCGAACTGCGGGTTCCGCAGCCGGACCGACAAGATCGCGGTGAGGCCCTCGCGAATGTCCTCGCCGAGGAGCGAGATGTCCTTGTCCTTCACCATGCCCTTGGCGCGCGCGTACTTGTTGACCGCGTTCGTGAGTGCCTTCTTGAAACCCTCCTCGTGCATCCCGCCTTCGGTGGTAGCGATGTTGTTCGCGAACGAGTGCAGGCCTTCGTAGAAGCCGTTGTTCCACTGCAGCGCGATCTCGACCTCCCCTGCCGCGCTCTTGTCCTCGAGTGAGATCACGCGCTTGAACAAAGGCTCCTTCGACGCGTTGAGGTGCTTGACGAAATCGACGAGGCCGCCGTTGTACTTGTACGTCTGCTCGAGTTTCGGGTCGGTTCGTTCGTCGACGAAACGAATCTCGAGGCCCTTGTTGAGGAATGCCATCTCGCGTAGGCGCTCGAGCAGCGTCTGCGCGCGGAACTCGGTTTCCTCGAAGATCGTCGCGTCGGGCCAGAACGTGATGGTCGAACCGCGCTGCTTCGACGCCTTGACGCGCCGGAGCTTGCCCTGCGGCTTCCCACCCTTCGCGAACTCCTGCACCCACTTGCCGCCGTCGCGATGGACCTCGAGCTCGAGGCGGCTCGACAACGCGTTCACCACGGACACACCGACGCCGTGCAACCCACCCGAGATCTTGTAACCGTCGCCGCCGAACTTCGCGCCCGCGTGCAGCGTGGTCATGATGACCTCTGCCGCGGACTTGTTGCGATACTCGCGGTGATTGTCGACCGGGATACCGCGGCCGTTGTCGGCGACGCGGCAACCGCCGTCGGCGAGCAGCGTCACCTCGATGCGCGTTGCTTCGCCGGCCATCGCTTCGTCGACGGAGTTGTCGACGACCTCGTACACCAGGTGGTGCAGACCCGACGGGCCGGTTGATCCGATGTACATGCCAGGGCGCTCGCGCACGGGCTCGAGGCCCTTCAGCACGGTGATGTCCTTGGCCGTATACGCCACGCGCGACGCCTTTCGGGTCTGGGTCGGGGGGACCCGGGCAGTGCCCCGACGAGGGGGGTGGAATCCTGTAAAAGCCCTGGTCAGGACCCCTAAATGCTTGGTTTCAGTCTACCAGACGACCTGCGCCGGGCCGTTCAATCCGCACCCGAATTTCGCGCACGACATCCGCGCCGACCAGAGCGGCGGCGCGCTCGACGAGGTCGGCCGCGAGATAGCGCAGCTGGGTGCCGCGCGGCGCGGTGTCGACGGTCACGCCGAGTACTCCGTCGCGAAGCGAACGCAGCTTGCAGTGCGGACCCAAGTCGCTGCCCACGAGGTTTTGCCACTCGGCAACGAGGGTGGTGAACGCGTCGGGCTCGGGGAGACCGAGGTCCGCGCTCACCTCCGCCAGCGAGTCGCGCAAGGGGCGCGGTCCTTCCGCTTCTCCGCCGCGCCGCGTCACGCGGCCTCCTCGACCCGCCCGTCGCGAACGCGGAACCGACGCTCCGGGTCGATCGCGCCGGGGACGGCCGACGCGGTCGTGATCAGGGTCTGGCCTGCCGGGAGCTCGGCGACCAGCGCGTCGCCGCGCGCTGGGTCGAGCTCGCTGAAGACGTCGTCGAGGAGCAACACCGGTTCGGTGCCGACGACCTCGGCGCACACGCGGTGGCCGGCGAGTCGAAGCCCGAGTGCCATCGTGCGCTGCTCACCCTGCGACGCGTGAGTCCGGGCGTCGAGCCCGGCCAGACGCAACCGCCATTCGTCGCGGTGCGGGCCGACCAGAGTCACACCGCGCTCGAGCTCGGCGGCTTGCCGCGCCGCGAGCGCGGCGCTCAGCAGCTCCTCAACGTCGTCGGCCGCCGGCGTCATCCTGCCCTCCGCCCACTCGGCTTCGTAGGCTGCGTCGACATCCTCCGCGGCCCCGGCCAACGATTGGTACGCGGCGCGCACCGCTGGTACCAGTCGCGCCGCGAGGCGCAGCCGCCCGCGCACCAGCTCGCTCCCCGATCGCACAAGCTGGTCGTTGAACACCACCAGTGTGGATGCACCATCCGTTCCGCGCGCGCCTTGACGGAGCAGCGCGTTCCGTTGCTTGAGCACGCGCTCGTAGTCGGCGAGCACGCCGTCGTACCTCGGTGCTACCGCGACGAGGAGGTCGTCCAGGTACGCACGGCGCTCCGCGGGACCGCCCTTGACCAGTTGTAAGTCATCGGGCGCGAAGACCGTGACGCGTACGAGTCCCAACAGATCACGCGCGCGCGTGAGCGAGTGGCGGTTGAGACGAACACGGTTGCGACCTAGTGCGCGGATCTCTGCTTCCAAGAGTTGCTCGCGATCCGGTTCTTGGACAGTGACGCGCAGGTACGCCGCGTCCGCGCCCGATCGCACTAGTGCCGCGTCGGGGACACGTCGAAACGAACGCGTCGTTGCCGCCCAGCCGAGCGCCTCGAGCAGGCTCGTCTTGCCTTCACCGTTCGACCCCGACACCACCGTCACTCCGGTGGGGAGCGTCAGATCCACCGACGAGTAACAACGAAAGTCGGTGAGCGCGAGGTGGGCCACGACGCTCACGGTGCCGCCGACCGCTCGCTACGAGATGCGGACAGGCATGAGCAGATAGAGGAAGTCGGCGCTGTCGGTCCCCTTCAGGACGGCAGGCTTCAAAGGATCGATCGACTCGACCACGATCTCCGAACCCGCGGCGGCGTCGATTCCCTCGAGCAGGAACTGCGAGTTGAACGCCACCGTCAGGTCGCCGCCCTCGTATTTCGCCTCCACCGCCTCGTGGGCCTCACCGACGTCCTGCGCCACAGCCGACAACTCCAGCCCCTCAGCCGTCATGGCCAGGCGGATCGGAGCGGTGTCCCGCCCCTGCCCGACCAGCCGCACCCGGTTGATCGCTGCGCTGAGCTGGTCACGAGCGACCGTCAGCTTGTTGGGGTACCCGCCCGGGATGAGCTGCTCGTAATTCGGGAAATCGCCCTCGATCAGCCGGGTCGTCACCGAGGTCCGCCCGACCCGGAACACGACCTCGCGCTCCGCCAGCACGACCTCGATCTCCTCCTCACCCAGCAGCCGCTGCACCTCCCCCAGGCCCTTCCCGGCCACAAGGACCTTCTGGCCCTCTGGGAGCATGCTCACGCCTTGGAGGTCCCGCACGGCCAGCCGGTAGGAGTCCGTTGCCACCAGACGCAGCCCGCTCGCCGACGAGGCCAGCAGGACACCTGTGAGGATCGGCCGGGCGTCATCCCGGGAGGCGGCCGGGACCACCTGACGCAATGCCTCCGTCAGGGCGCCGGCGGCAACCTTGACCCCGGCACCGGTCGGCTCCGTGAGCCGGGGAAAATCCGCCGCCGAGAGCGTCCGCAGGGACGTCCGAAACCGGCCTGCCTCGACCCGAGCCTCGTCATCGGCGAACTCGACCGTGACCGTGCCCGGATCGAGCTTGTGCACGATCTCCGAGAAAAGACGGGCAGGCACGACCGCGCTCCCCTCGCCCTCCGTGTCGGCCGGAGCCTCCACCCGAATCGTGAGCTCGAGGTCGGACCCAACCAGCTCGACGCCGGCTTCGGTTGGAGACACCCGCAAGCCGGACAGAACGGGCAACGCTCCGGTCCGGGAGGCCACTGCCCGCTGCGCGATCGCGATGGCATCGGCGAGAGTGTCCCGTTCGCAGCGGAACTTCACCGGAATCCCTCCTCTTGTGGTCTTGGTTCGTGTGGTGGTCCCGTTCCCGTTCTCAACAGGGAGGGATTTCTCTTAATAGCTGTTGTAGTAGGCCCTGTGGATTGGGGACAGGGGTTTGTTTTGGCAGGTGGAGGGGTGTTTCGGGGTTCTTGGGTTCTCCACCGGGATCCCTCAAGGAGAGGTTGAGGAAGAGAGTTTTACCCAGGGGTCTCCCCATGACTGCGGGTGGTATCCCCAATTGTCCACAGGGTTATCCACCGGTGCCGAGCTTGATCCGGGCAATGAGCTCGTTCACCTGGTCGAAGGTGGTGTGGCGCTCGTTCATCTGCTGCTTGATCTTCTCGACGGCGTACATGACCGTCGTGTGATCGCGGCCGCCGAACTCCTTGGCGATCTGGGGGTAGCTGTAGCCGGTCAACTCGCGCATGACGTACATGCCGATCTGACGGGCGGTGACGAGAGGCCGTCGCCGACTCTTGCCACAGAGATCTTCGACGGTCCAGCCGAACATCTTGGCGGTCTCGTCGAGGATGAGCTGTGGGGTGATTTCACGGGGCTGAGCGGGAGACAGAAGATCGGCGAGGACCTGGTGCGCAATCTCGTCGGTGAGCGGCGCGTCGTTCAAGGCCCGGTACGCGTTCACACGGAGGAGCGCACCCTCGAGCTCACGGACATTGTCGTGGATGTTGCCGGCGATGAACGCGAAGACCTCGTCGGGGATGCCGTCGAGGTGCTCGGCCTCGGCCTTCTTGCGGAGAATGGCAAGGCGGGTTTCAAACTCGGGGACCTGCACATCGGTGATCAGGCCCCACTCGAACCGGCTCCGGAGGCGATCCTCGAGGGTCTGGATCGACTTGGGTGGTCGGTCGGAGGAGATGACGATCTGGCCGTCCTCGTTGTGGAGCTGGTTGAACGTGTGGAAGAACTCTTCCTGGAGCTCCTGGGTGCGCTCCAGAAACTGGATGTCGTCGATGAGGAGCACGTCGAGGTCGCGGTACCTGCGCTTGAACTCAGGCATGGTCTTGGCCCGGATGGCGTCGACGAACTCGTTCATGAAGGTCTCGGTGGAGACGTACCGGACCCGCTTGTTGCGGAACACGGCCTTGACGTGATGGCCGATGGCGTGCAGTAGGTGGGTCTTGCCCAGCCCGGCGGCGCCGTAAATGAAGAGCGGGTTGTACGAGCGCGCCGGCGCCTCCGCGACCGACAGCGCGGCGGCGTGGGCGAACCGGTTGGAGGCGCCGATGACGAACTGGTCGAAGGTGTAGCGGGGATTCAGGCCGCCGGTCGCCCAGAGCCGGGACGGCTCGCCGTCGGTGGCGACAACAGGCCCGGAGGTGTCGCTGAGGGGCGGAGCGGCGGCCGGAGGCGGCGTCGTGACGGCGTCGTCGAGGCGGGTGTCGGTCTCGACCGTGAGCTCCACGCGGAGCTGCTGGCCGGTGACGTCGCGCAGGGTGTCGGCGAGCATCCCGGTGTAGCTGGAACGGATACGGTCGGCTGCGAGGGAGCTGGGGACAGCGAGCGTGAGGACGTCGTCACTGAGACTGAGCGCGCGCACGCCTTGGAACCACAATCCCCAGGTGTTCGGAGCGAGTTGAGAGCGGAGGGCGGTCGCGCCGTGCTCCCAGATTTCGGCGGCTGTGACACCGCGCTCGTATTCCACAGAAGCGTCCACAGGTGTGGAGAACGTTCCTATCGGGCCACCCGGAGGCAGCCGGTGGCCGGCGGACTGGTTCGGCCCTGACACTCCGGGGAAGTTCGCCGCCGAGGCCGTGACGGCGGCGAGGAAGTCGAAGCTAGCACCGTGCTTTCGAAACAAACAAGGGTTCGCGCGCGATGCCGGCGCGGTGGCGACGCCCGCGTTGCGGAAGTTTCATCCGTCGCCGTACACTAAGTTGTTCGCCCGACTGCAGCGGCCCCCGACCTCGGGTCCCCCGGGCGAACCTTCGCGAGGAGGCCATGCGTGAAGCGCACGTTCCAGCCGAACAACCGAAGGCGCAAGAAGCGCCACGGCTTCCGGGGCCGCATGCGAACCCGCGGGGGTCGGGCCGTGCTCAAGGCCCGGCGCCAGCGCGGCCGCTCGCGTCTCTCGGCCTGATCCGGCGCGTCCGCGATCGTGCGACGTTCGCCGCCCTTGCCCGGGCGGATCGACACGCGCGACGGTCGGTCACGGTCCGGTTCGTTCCCAGCGCCGACATGCTCGGGCCGCGTGTGGCCTACGCGGTGGGCGGCGCGGGCACCGCGGTGGCCCGCAACCGGGTACGACGCCGTCTTCGGGCCGCGGTGGCGCGGGCAGAGGATGTCCTGGTCCCCGGGGGCGCCTACCTGGTGTCGGCGAGCATCCCGGTGTAGCTGGAACGGATACGGTCGGCTGCGAGGGAGCTGGGGACAGCGAGCGTGAGGACGTCGTCACTGAGACTGAGCGC
>WNFV01016186.1_pt1 | contig 13128 bp, 16 predicted proteins | sample 5400101 | NCBI WGS metagenome assembly WNFV01 (sample SAMN13153361, study PRJNA577476) | soil metagenome | isolation source: 115 cm soil or saprolite under grassland replicate 1 | place: USA:California | collected 2016-06-15
GGGTGCGACTGGCAGCCAGATCGCCCATGCTGCCGATAAAGTTTCCCTGTGACAGGCTCAGTTCAGCGTATATATGCGTGTCGATCAGCCCCTCGGCGTACGCGAGCGCCTGCGCCAGCAGGCGGCGCGCCTCCTGATAGTCTCCGCGACTATACTCAACCCACGCAAGTGTTTGTGCAAGATCCAGCGCCAACGCCGGATCGCCGGCCGCCGATTGGCTCCAGACTAGCGCAGCCCGCAGGTTATCACTCTCAAGCCTCAGCCCGTGTACCTTGTCACCTTAATTTTGCGCAAAATTTAGGGGGTAGCAAACGACCTTCACCTCGGGTTCCGGATGCGGTACGATATACTCCGCTGACCGTGTACGAGGAGGTGTGCGATGCGCCCCAGCATTCGATTGGTACCTATGCCGGAAGAGACGAACTTCGCCCCACTGGGGGTGCTGGGTTACTGTCTGACCCAGGCGAATTTCCTCCAGCCGGTGCTCACGGCGGTCGAGCTGCCGCTCAAGACCGTGGCACACCCGCCAGCCAGTAAGCTGCTGGATATTCTGGTCAGCATCCTGGCCGGCTGTCGTGCGGTCCAGCAGGTGAATACCCGCCTGCGCCCAGACCTGGCATTGGCCCGCGCGTGGGGACGTGCCAGCTTTGCCGATCAATCGACGCTGGCGCGCACCCTGGACCGCTTCACAGCCGAACAGATTGTGCAACTGCGGCAAGGCAGCGAAGCCCTCTTCCGACGCGAGAGCCGCACGTTGCGCCATCCCTTCACCGAGGAGTGGCTGTGGCTGGATATTGACCTGACGCCCTTGCTGGCCTCCAAGCACGCCGAGGGCAGCACCAAGGGCAAGCTTAGTCCCAAAAAAACTAGGCCAGCAAAGCTCGCTTGAGGCAGGCCTCTTCCAACTGGGCGAGATAGGCGTCGGGATCGCGGCGAAAGCGGCGGCCTTGCGCCCGACGGGCAAATCGCTCGCGAATGGCCTTCCGCTGCTGCTGCCAGCGCTGGCGATCGTGCGGCGCCAGCTCCGCCGCCGTAAACGGCCGCATGCGAGTCATGGCAGCCGCCACCAGCCGCACCGGCCCATGCAACACCGCAGTCGGCGCTCCGCGCTTCCGTCCCGTCGCTCGCCGCTCGTGGTAACGATGCTGCCCGAAATACTGCTCCAGATCATTATTCGTGCGCGGGATGGCCGGGTCGTCATAGCAATGGAACAAGCCGGGACGATAACTGCGCGTCACCTTCAAGAAGTGGTTCAGCGCATCCTCTAGAGGACCACAATGACGTTTGGTCACCCCGATCGAGCGCAGCACCCGCACAAAATCCTGCCTGACCTCGGCCCGCGCATGCTGGTCCGGATTGGCCAGCACCTGCGCCGCCGCATCCACCCAGCGATAAGCACGGCCGATCGGCTCCCACAGCTCTGCTGTCTCCGCTAAGGCGCGTTCGATGATCCGCTGCATCTTGCTGAGTTCGGGCGGTCCGCCCCTTTTTCCGCCACCCGCACCAGACTCTCCCCGATCTTGGTGAGACGTTCCTGCAAGCGCAGACCCGGTGCGTCGAGTGGTGGCAGGCCGTCATCGGTCAGCGCACTCCGCACCGCCACGCCATACCCCCGCACAATCTCGGCTGTTGCATCCTCGCGCTCCTCCACCGCACGCTCCAGCGGGCGAATCCGCCGCACGCGCTTCTTGAGCTCTTTCTTGGCGTGCCGGTCGGCCTCGAACACCGGCGTGGCGGCTTCGCGCAGGTAGTGAAAGTGACAGAGCTGATGTGGCACATCCGGCAAGGTGCGTGCGACGGCCTTGCGGATGGAGTGCTGACCGTCCGAGACGATGGCGGCAATCGGCACCTCCAGCGCATCCCGCACTTCTTCGAGCAATGTCGCTAGGTCAGCCTCGGTTGCTGAGAGGAGGCTCCGTACGAGCAGCACCTCATTGGATAGGCAGTCCCGCAGCACCGATAAGACTTCGTGCCCGACATCGGGCTGCAACCCATCCAGTGCCAGAATAACCCGTCCGTGCGGCCTGGTCAGTTGGCGCAGCCGGTTCAGATCGAGCACCGACAGCGCCACCAGTTCGTCATAGCGGTCGAGCAGGTTCGTCACGCTGCGCTCACTAATCGGCAGGTCGCGTGCCCGCAGCATGGCATGTATCTCCGGTACACTGCGGTGCTCGCAATAGCGCCACGTCCCGATCTGCGCGATAACATCCAAGCCGAATTCGTGCTGCGGTAAGGCAAACCGCCCTTCAGTTTCCGGCCGGTAGGCTTTGTGATAGCGCGGACAGGTTGGCGTTTGACAGAGACGGACGTTGAGGAGGAGGCGAACGCCACCGTCGAGCGTGATCACCGTGCGCTCGTTGCGGTACTGCTGCCAGGTTGGGCCGCCACAGTGCGGACAGGTCGTCTGGCAGCACACCAGTGTCTCGGTCCGCACAGGCGCCGGGCGATTGAGTCGCTTCATGCTCGTTCTCCACTGATACGACGTGTCGATCGCACCGTAGCGCCAACGGAGGCATCTGTCAAGTCAGCTTTGCCGGCCTAGTTTTTTTCGCGAGAAGCGCAGGCGCTTGATAGAGCGGCTCATGGTCCAGCGACTGAGCGGGCGACCCTGCTCGCGCGACCAAGTGTCGAGATGTTCGGGCAAGGTTGCATCGGGAGTGGCGTCGAGTTGGAGGCGCAGCCGAGCTTCGAGGTTGTGAGAGATTGCGCGAGGGCGTCCCGTTGGGCGTTTGGGGCGCAGATGGCCGAGTGCGGTGCGCTGAGCACACCAGCGTTTGAGTGATGAGAGGCTGACACGAAAGGTGGTGACGGCATCGGCGCGCGACATCACGCTGTCCAGAACTGCGAGTACTCGCTGGCGCAAATCTTCGGAGTATGCTTTCATAGACCATATGATACCAAAGGTTCAATCTTTTTGCACTTCGCTATAGGCGACGAAACGGTGCAAGCGGCCAGTCTCTGTGCGGATACAAATAGTGTGCAAGGATGTAGAGGAGGAATCGCGCGCCGAGCACTGAAGTAGCGAATGCAGAATGTTCAAAACTCGTCAGTCGATGGTGTCGATTTCGGGCTGTGCTGAACGACTATCTCATGTCAAGAGCAAAAAGAGGCGGGAGTCATACCTGCTTCACGCAAAAAGGAGAGACAGCGATGCGATCCATGACCTTTCACACAGCCACCTCGAAGACAGTATCTGCAACCCGCTCACGCGCGTTGAACATTGCGCTCTGGGCGCTTCAGGTGTTACTGGCGGCAGCGTACGTGGCGCACGGCTGGATGATGGTGTCCCCACCGGCAGAACTGCTTGCGATGATGAACGAGCAGTTGGGAGAAGGGTTCCGCCTCTTCATTGGAGTAGCAGAGTTGCTCGCGGCGGCCGGTCTGATCTTGCCGGGTATCACACGCATTCTGCCCTGGCTGACGGCGTTGGCAGCAGCTGGGTTGATGATTGTGATGAGCAGCGCCACCGTCTTGCATGTGTTACGAGGTGAGAGCGGGAGTGCGGTCTCTGCGGCAGTTCTGTTTGTACTTGTGACAATCGTGGCCTACACACGCTGGAAGGTACAGCCCATCGCAGGGCGAAAGCGCGCATAACTAGGATATCATCTGCGCTCCTCGATTGGAGCATTGAATAAAGAGGGTTGTATCCCGTTTGGAGATACAGCCCTCAGTTTGTCTCAATCTACGCAGACTTTTTGGGCCGTCCACTTTTATTGGTGGTGTCCCTCGACTGCCTTGATGAGCAAGACATGAGTCGTCGAACTTTTGTTCTGCTACTTCGCGCTTGCCGCATTAGGAAGCGACGTTCGGCTAGAATTCCAACAGCGACGGTTACGATCATTGCTTGAGAAAATGATCGAAAACCGCACCACAATCAGGTATAGAGTGATTGGCCATCGACGTGCAATACGATAACGATAATTGCTTTTACCGCATCCTAATGCCATATAGCTTGGCACTATTCCATCAAGGCAGTCGAGGGACACTACCCTTTTATTGTCTCCTCACTCTCCGTTCTGATAAGAGGGATTCTCAGAACCAGAAGGCTATAAACTGGTGTAGCGGCGCTAAAGCACCATCCGACGCCAGCATCCCTCACGCGGCGCCTTCGCCGCGCTGTGCAACGTGATCGGCCAGGCCCTCGGCCTGCCGCCCTGCGCTCGATGAAGAAGCGTGGCAAGGACAAGGACCTGCCCTCGTGCGCGCAGTGGCCGCTGAACGTGCGCCCACGCGACTACTACCTCGGCGCGTACAAGCCCCACGACCAGGCTGAGACCGACGCCCCCGGCGCTGCCGGCGACCCGAACCGCGACCAGACCGACCCCAGCGGCGCCGGCGACCCCCTCGCCGCCCTGCTCGACCAGATCCTCGCCGACCTCGACGCCGGTGAGGTGGCACGCGCACCGCGACGGTCGCCGCAATCCGCGCCCGCTTGTAGGAGTAAACTAATCGAAACTGCTCTTCGGTATTATTTCCCTTCAGAAAGCGCTAGGCCGCTTTTCAGATGAAATCACGGCTTTGGCTCTCCTTTTGCGGAATCCATAGAACTTTGCAGATACTTCGCTTAGTCTGCCCCTGCCTCTCTCTCAAGATTCGATTCTTGATTCTCTCGATTAGTGTGTTCTCTCAATTTGTCGCAAGTCATAGGTAATGATTGGTTTTCGCGGTATGGGACTAGCTTTCTTATATTGATATCAAGTTTTCGTAGGAGACGACTGACATGTGATCGGTCGTATTCAATACCAAATTCCTTTTTAATGAGCTGTGTTACTCGATCAAGATTCCATGTGTCACCATCAATACCAAGTGCTCTAGGTCTGACTGTCAATAGTTCGGTAAGTTGTTGGCTCTGTTGTTCGTTTAGTCGTGGTTGTGGTCCTTGATGCGGGTGCCGTTGTAGTGATTCTATACCTTCTTTTTTAGCTCGTTTCAACCATTGACTTACTGCCCCTGGTGTTACTCCAAGAGCGGCAGCAATTTCTTTCTGCCCCCAATTCTCCTGATATAGCTCCCAAGCTCGTATTCGTCGGTATTCAAGTTGTTCGGGAGACAGTTTACTTCCTTTTTTTGGTAGTGGTAGGATATCGAATGGTGAACTCAAGACTGGCTTGTATACAGCACCAAAATGATTTACACCCTTCTTACAGAACATTGAGCTTTGCTCGTATTTCGAGATTATATCGCCAGATAAATAATTTGAGACAGACTTCGTGCATCTTCTCCGATTTTGAGAACGATAGCGTTTTGCGCACGAAACGTGCCAGGCGCTGGCGCAATGTATTGTTGAATCGCTCAATATGTGCCGTTTGTCCACTCTCTTTTCCACTTGGACGGTGTTTGGTGACCGGAATGACCGCTTGATACGCCTCCCAAAAGTCGGTGTAACATGTACCACGCCGATACTTGGCCGGAATAGAGCGCCAGAGCTTGCGACATGTCGCTTCACCGCGATCGCCAAGGGCATAGCCAACAATGTGCCGGGTCTTTCGACACAGTGCCAGCCAAATCCAGACTTTATTCGTCTTTTTTGTAACGAATGACCAGAGTTCATCAAGTTCTAAGGTGTAAGCGTGTGGTTCCTGTGGATCGGGATCGATCAAGGTTGTCCGGAGGCGCGAGAGGCAGCGGGCTTTTTTGTCAGCCAACTGATCACTGTACTGCGCGCAACACCGAAGGTGCGTTCCAGTCCTCGCAAACTACTGCGTTCTTGATAAGCGCGAAGGATTTCTTCCTTGCGTTCTGGAGCATAGGCCGCACTGCCCGGATTCTCGCGACTTTGCCGTCCGCACGTACGACAACGGTACTTTTGCTTTCCGTTCGGGGCATGTGATTGATCGCCGGCAGTATACCATGCCATTCGATATACGACCACTACCACTTCCTGAATTCGACAGATGCATCTAGCTGGCAAGCGCACGTCGTAACAGCGTAAGTGCCTGTTCAATCTCCTGAATCGCTTGCTGTGTGACCACAGTATTCGGGAGGGCATCCGCGCGGGCAGCGATCAATGACAGAGCGGCGGCCGCTTCCTGGAGCAGTGTGAGATCAGTGGTAACCAGTGTGGCCTCGTCGGTTGAAGAGGCGTCGACATTGAGCTGCTCGATCAAAACGTCTGATCGATTCGCACCAGCTGGTTTCGGCCCTGGCTCAGTTTCCGAGAAGTGCTCAGACCGCTGATTATCAGCCGCCGAGCTTTCGTGAGCTTCCGCAGCAGATGTCAGACATAGTGCATCAGACAAATCGCTTGTGATGTCTTGCACAATCGTCGCGCCAACACGACGATTGTGTCTTCCTTCACGATCAGGCTCGATGCTGGGTACTGATTGCATGGCATCACGTACCAGTTTCCGGATGGCGGCCACAGTCAAGTTTTCATTCACCACACGGTCGGCCATCAGCACTGCCATTGAGGGCTGTTGGGCGTAGTACATCCCCAACTCCAACATCTGGCCGACAGCTCTGGGGCGTTGGCGCAGGCGATCTTTGAGGATATCAGGTAGCTTATGGACACGCGATCGCACACTGACCCAATCTGAGGATTTCCCTAACATCGCGCCAATTTCTGCCTGATTCTTATCGAAATACATCCGCTCATGCCACGCGACAATCTGCGCTTCCTCGACAGGATCAAGATCCTGCCGTTGGAGATTCTCCTGTGCGCCGATGGTGAGTAAGTGAGCGTCACTAACCTCACGGATAACCACGGGCACGAAGCAGGGAGCCGAGCGCTCGTGGCAGACCTGTCGCCACGCGACGCGGCGGCGATGGCCATACACGAGTTGGACCACTCCGCGTCGTCGCTTCACTGGATCGCTATGCGGTCGGACGATCAGTACCCCCTGGAAACCGGCTTCGCGCATGCCCTGTGCCAATTCGTCCACACTCTCTGAGCTGAAAGTCTGACGTGCCTGATAGGGGCTGTCCTCGATCAGCTCATCCGCGAGTTGCTGCACCTGTTCCCGGGCGTGTGGTTGGCGTTCGATTACCTGATCGATGGCAGCATCAGCCCCGCGTTGACCACGCCGCTCAATCCAGGCGCTCCGTCGGTTGCTCATCACTGCGTCTCCAAAAAGGTGAGGATCTGTTCTGCAGTACGGCGATACTCCTGTGCAATCGCGGAAGAAGGGGCGAAGTCGGCAAGTGTCATGCCTTGCGCCGGGGCGTCAGCGGCGGCGACAGCGAGACGGATCGGAGTAAAGTGCAGCGGTGGTTGTAACACCTCAACCTGCTGTTCGATATCCTCCAATGCCGCCTGCGCGTGCGCGGTGCCAGTGCGATATCGGGTTGGCAGCAGCCCGAGCAGTTCAAGTGCGGGATTGATCCGTTGCTTGAGTCGCTGCTGCAACGCACGGACATGTTCATATCCATCCAGCGCCATAAAGCTGCACTCGACCGGTACGAGTAGCCAACGGGCAGCTGTCAATGCGTTCGTCACCGAGAGATCGATTCCTGGCCGGCAGTCGATCAGTATCAGATCGTATTCCTGTAGATGCGGCGTGAGCATATCGAGTAGTACGTACTCGCGGCCTTCCCAAGGGATGGCCGTCTGAATCACCGCTTCGAGCGCCAGGGTAGCTGGCACCAGATCTACGCCGGTGAAACGTGAGCGACAGCGCACACCGTCGAGCGTTCGCGCGCGCCGCGCGAACGCGTCGGTCAGTGAACCATCGGGCGCCTCCTCGGGCAATGCGACACGCGTCAGCGAGGCCTGGGGATCGGTATCCACTGCAAGCACACGCTTGCCCAGCTGGCCGACAAAACCGGCGAGGTTGAGGACGGTGGTCGTTTTTCCTACACCGCCTTTCAGATTCGCGATGGCAATCACGCGAGCATTTGAGAATGATGCGGGCAACATAAGCTCCTTAAATGTATGTTACGTGCAGTATGTAGAGATCGAACGGCTTACACGTATTAGTGTAGATCATTATATCACAATTTTCAGCGTACCGGTCTTCCTACAATCAAGCGGCGTCAGGTATATATCGGCTTGCTTTGCCCCATCAGCATCACCTTCTACCTGTGGTGGGGTTTGTCTTGACCGCGGCTCCGAACGCCAGGACTGGCTATCCGGTACGCGTGTGTGCCAGCATCAGTCGATTGCACCCACCACGCCACCTCACCGCCTTGTACGAACACTGAAGAAGAACGCGCCTGTCGTGACGCTGAGCTGACCCGCGCGATCAATTGCTCGAGCTGCTCGCGGTAGGCTGTATTGTGTTGGGCACGCTGTTCGACCGCAGCCAGCCCATGCCTCACCGTACTATAGTGGCGTCCTCCTAATGTAGTCCCTATCATCTCTAATGAGAGCGATGGATACCGCTGACGGATGGCCCACATCGCGGCCTGGCGGGCCACGACGATCGCACGTTTCCGCGATCGTCCCACAAGTTCGGTGGGCGTGCGCTGAAAGACCTCAGCAGTCTGGGTTAGAATCGTATCGACAAGCTGCATGCGTGGACTCCCGCACTATGCTGGTACAATATCAAACAGCTTTCTGCGCTGTCTGCCGCCGATAATCCGGCGCTACAACCATCTCAATCGTGCCGCACGCCGGATCGCACAGACGCGAGTAGATACGCGGCTCGATTGCTTCCGGCTTTAAGTTCGTTGTGATGACCGTCGCCAGGCGATTGTTGTAGCGGTGGTTGATCAACTGGTAGAGCTTTTCGCGCGCCCAAGGTGTCGCGCTTTCCGTCCCGAGATCATCGAGTATCAGCAAATGTACCGTGCGGACCAGCTCAAAGCGCTCATCGTAGGCTACCGTGCTCTGCGGGCCGAAGGTCGCACGCAGATGATCCAGTAGGTCCGGCACGACCGCGAACAGCACGGCTTCGCCGCGATCGAGCGCTTCGTTGGCGATCGCGGCCGCCAGATGCGTCTTCCCAACACCGTAGGGACCGAGCAGCGTCAGCCAGCCATCGGGTTGCCTGGCGTAACTCCTGATCCGTGGAACCACCTCGCGCAGGCCAGGGACAAACGGATTGAACGTTGTAAAGGTCTTATCACGAACAGCATCGAGGTTGCTAAGTCGCGCAAGATCCTCAGCTGTACGGCGCGCCCATTCGGCTTGCTTACACTGGCATGGGAAGAGCACGCCGAAGCTCGGGTGGCCGAATGGCACTGCCTCCTTCACCCAGCCCGCACCATCACAAATACTGCAGTAGGGTTGGATCACTGTCTCATCGGCTTGAGGTAGTGACTCCAATCTAGAATCTTGCGCCAACAGCGGCCGATCACGAACGGCATCGATGCGAGTGAGGCCAGCTGCTTCTTCGAATTTGGCGGATACGCTATTGCCTACACTCATCCGCCTCCTCCCACCGCTCTATCGCGCAGCTGAGCCAGCGCCTCTGTGTCCGTGGCGCCGGCCTCAATAGCGCTGGCCAATTGGCACAGCTCTGCCAGATCTGCATTGGGTGGCGCAATTGCGCGCACGCGGGCTTCAATCTGCCGCTCGTCCAAGGTGCGCTCCACAGCAGCTCCTGAAGGCTCGATATAGCGCCAAAGCTCGTAGCGATCGCCCGTGCGCTGACCCCTTTCGGCCCAGCGGTCAAGCTCTGCGATGAGTGGTGGTGGATTGCCACGCTGCATCTGCGCAACAGCAAAGCCAACTGGGTTTGTAAACTGGGCTGCAATTCCTGGATGCTGCAAGGCTTCATGCCAGGAAGCAATCAGCTCATAGGGCACAACAGCCAGTTTTTGGCGCTCACGTACACCCATCGCCCGAAGCAACGGCTCGCACCTGGGATCAAGCATTACTGGAGTTGGCATGCTGTCGTGGGGAAGAGCATGGGTGGCTGTGACGATCCCATGAAACTGGCTTTGCGATCGATAGACATCGTATTCAGTCCGCGCTGCACAAACGTGATAGTAAGCCGGGGTAATGCCGTAGGGCCGTTCCTTCGTTACTCGGCTCGCCCGCGCCTGCCATATGAGCAGTTGGTCAGTCCCATGGGCCTTCTGCAGCGCCAGCAGTTCATGCCATTCACCAGCGAGAATACGTCGATTGAGATTCAAGGCGCGATGTCCTTCCACTACACTATCAGCGAGTGACATGTTGTTCTGCTGCAGTGTGTCCTCGATGAGTGGCTGCCGATCAACTGGCGTAATCAACGTGTTGTAGAGAGCATCCCTCTGGCGAAAACATATGTCAGATGTAGCGGCTGCCCCGCCGCCGTGATCTAATCCATGTTCGGGGGTGGAGTAATGATTGGTTTGTTCATGAGAGATCCCAACATCCCATGGGATCAACGATGGGGGTATGTCTTGTGCCAAGTTCTGACCGTCCTGATGAGGCAAAACAGCTGATCCGCACGACGAATCATGTGATCGGCCAGCTGATCCGGCAGGTGATCTATGAATCGATCCGTACAGATGTTCGTCATCTGCGACTATTCTTGGAGTGATGGTCGGTGCCGCGATGCCGAGGCGCGCATGACCATGAACACTCAGTAGAACAGCTACAACCCTCTCACCTTCGAGCGTTGTCAGCTGCCGCGAATTGGCCTGAGCCAGCAATGACCTGCTATCCGCTGGTTTTAGCATTCCGGCTGCTGTCTGCAATCCCAAGTGGCGCAGGCGGGGCGAGGATGCAACTTCTGCACGGAGACCGATAGTATAGATACCGATATCAGTCAAATCGAGAAGTGGCTGGGTGAAGTAGCGACTAATTAGCGCGCTGCCGTGACCAGGCTGTGGGTCCAGTCGGCCCAAATAGTTATCGAATAGGCCGAGCGGGACCCGTCGCCCACGAATGTGTATTGGCCGACCGCTATCGGTCTGGTCAAAGCGCCAGGGACGTACAACGCCGGCCTGATCACGCCCCCACGTTGGAAACAAGCTATTTTTGGTTGCTGTCCTGCGTGTGACCATAACCCAGCCACGTTCTTCAAGTTTGACAATCCGGCGCATGATCGCCGCCCGATCAGCGTCACGATTACTGCCCATCCAGGCAGCCAGGTCGCGGGAAGCGAGAGGTACCGCATCTCTGGCCACTACAGTCAGCCGCGCAATCGCTGCGTACACGCCCACCGCCAATGGGTCGTGTGCGAAGGTTACGATCAGCGGATCTGGTATCAACACGTAACGCTCTGAGGAACGCGGCCCCAAATGGAGCGGTTCGTTAGACAGCACAATCCCGCGCTGCGTATACGCGGCACCACCTATGCGTCGCTCTGGAAGCTGGTGTACCATAGTTATCCTCATGACTTTCGGGCAAGGGCTTGCCGCAGGCCAGAGGAGGTGGTACACTAGCGTTGTCAGGCACTAGAGGACCATTTCCTTCCGGCCCGCCGCTTGCCCCCGCGAGCGGCTTCTTCTTTTTAAGTCCCTATCACTTCGGGTGGATCGGCCATTGTTATGCGTTTGCCGCTTGCTGTGAGGCAATTGCACAACACCGAAATATCACCACCTCCTTACGTTTGTTGCCATCTCCAATAAAAGTATGGCACCGATTGCCGGTCCCCCAGAATGGCTTAATAGTTACGCTCCAACATCGGAGACCACGCGAACCGTTTCAACGGCTATACGATCCATCGTAGAAGATTTTCGAGCTATAGCGGTGAGCATCACCGTTGAGCTTGTGGTATGATGCAGTCGTATGAAAGCTTACTCTGTCGATTTACGCCAACGGGTGCTGGCAGCCCTCGACCGTGGTATGCCTCGCTCAGAGGTGCTCACCACTTTCCAAGTCAGCCTGGCAAGCCTCAAGCGCTGGCACGCCGCTCGGCGCGATACTGGCGATTTCACCCCTCAGCACCCCAGCGGTGGCTTCGAGCCGACCATTACCGCCGACCAGCACCACGAATTGCGCGCCCAAGTGGCCGCTTTTCCCGATGCCACCCTGGCCGAACACGCTACACGCTGGAATGCTGCCCACGCCAGCACGATCAGCCAGTGGACGATTGGCCGTGCCATCCGCCTGCTTGGACTGACGCGAAAAAAAAGTCGCTGATTGCCAGTGAACGTGACGCTTGGCAGCGTGCCGGCTTTCTGGTCGAGCAAGAAGACGTCGAGGCAGCTGATCTGGTCGTGATCGACGAGTTCGGCTCCAATCTCGATATGACGCGGCGTTATGCTCGTGCCCCACGCGGTGAGCGAGCAGTCGCTTCGCTCCCTCGCAACACGCCAGCAAATACCACGACGATCAGCTCGTTGACGACGAGGGGTATGGGTCCGAGCCTGATGATCGAGGGCGGTGTATGCAGCGCGATGTTCGAGGCATATATCGAGCACATCCTGGGACCGACCTTGCGGCCAGGACAAGTCATCCTGCTTGACAATTTGAGTGCCCACAAGAGTGTGCGCCTGCGCGAGCTGCTGGCGGCACGAGGCTGCCGGTTGTGGTACTTGCCATCCTATTCGCCAGACTTCTCGCCGATTGAGCTGGCGTTCGCCAAGATCAAGGTCGAGTTGCGGCGCGTGGGTGCGCGCACGCGCGAGCTGCTGGAGGCTGCGGTCGCGCAAGCGTTGACGCATATTACACCCGAAGACGCCTGTGCATTCTTCACACATTGTGGCTTTCGCTTTCGCCCAAACCTGGCTCAATGGTTCTGCTCTTAGCTATAGGCCACTAAATACGAGGGCAGCTACATTCGAGAGGAAGAACGATCATAGGGGCACCCATCCTACCTTAGCAGGCGCATGGAGCCCATACCGGGTCGAATAGATCAAGAATGCTAGAGAAATGATGAGGTTTACGTGTGTGAGCGAGCACGGGAGCGGCCGCTCAGGCTGTTGGTGGTCCATAGACGTTTCTCAGCCCTGCTCTCTGAAGCAGATCCTCGAACGTCCGGATTGGAGGGAGTGTGCGGAAATTTGCGGCCGGATACCCACCCGGCCCACCTTTCACGCACACCTCCGCCGCCGCGGACGCGAGCGGTAAATACAGGCGGTTCGGCATAATCGCACAAATCGTATGCGCCGCCAACCAGATGCGATCAAAGACCCCACGCAGAATGCCGCGCTGTTCGGGTATCGGCGATGCCGCGAGCAGCGCTGGCATATCGGCCAGCAGCGCCGCAGCTGTGCGCAGGTCAAGTTCCTCGACAAACGGCGACGCCAGCGTGACCATCAATTCCTGGATCACCCGCGCCTCGGCAGCGTATTCCGTTTCGGTCAACAATCCAT
>WNFV01015335.1_pt1 | contig 13127 bp, 10 predicted proteins | sample 5400101 | NCBI WGS metagenome assembly WNFV01 (sample SAMN13153361, study PRJNA577476) | soil metagenome | isolation source: 115 cm soil or saprolite under grassland replicate 1 | place: USA:California | collected 2016-06-15
GGGTCCTCAAACTCACCATTGGCAATGCGTCGAAGCGATTCAGAATTATTCCGGTATTGAATTGGAATCACATCGATCGGAAGTGGATTCCCGGTCTTGCGGTCGCGAGCTGAGATCGGGCTAACGAGTGGTCGAAGACCGGGCCCAATCCGAATCCATTTATCGAGAGACATCTCTAGATCACCAAACGGATGAGCAACAGTGACTAGAATATTGGTCGGCTTGATATCGCTGTTTTTCATAAATTGATGGCCTCTATCACGACGTCCTCTTAAGCCTATCGATCTCTGCTTTTAGCTTCTGGACTTTCAGTTCTTAGCTTCCGCTCTCTACTCTTCCTCCTCACGCAGCTTGGCCAGCACCGAATAGTCCTCAAGCGTCGTGGTGTCGCCAACAGTTTGCGCTCCCGAAGCGATGTCGCGCAATAAACGGCGCATGATCTTGCCCGAACGCGTTTTCGGCAGAGAGTCGGTGAACCGGATGTCGTCGGGCTTCGCCATCGCGCCGATCTCTTTTTGAACATGCCGGCGCAATTCTTCCTTCAATTCGTTCGACGGTAATTGGCCCGATTCGAGCGTCACGAAGGCGGCCACGGCTTGTCCCTTCAGCTCATCCGGACGCCCGACCACCGCCGCCTCCGCGACCGCCGGGTGGGAGACCAGCGCGCTCTCAATCTCCATTGTTCCCAGGCGATGACCGCTGACGTTGATTACGTCATCCACGCGCCCCATCAGCCAGAAATATCCGTCCTGGTCGCGGCGCGCGCCGTCGCCCGTGAAGTAACAACCTTTGATGTCGCTCCAATATTGCTTTACGAATCTTTCGGGATCGCCGTAGATCGTCCGCAGCATCGAGGGCCAGGGGCGCGTGATGACAAGATAGCCGCCCTGGTTCGGCCCGACGGAGACGCCGTCTTTGGTACGGATATCCGGGACAACGCCCGGGAAGGGAAGCGTCGCCGATCCGGGCTTGGTCGGGATCGCTCCCGGAATGGGCGTGATCACGGGCAACGCTCCTTGCCAATGACTCGGTGGTACCACATCCATGCTTCAGGATTGATAGGCTCGCCGACAGTGCCGAGCAGCCGCAGGCTGGACAGGTCGTACTTGAGCGGCCACTGCTCGCCCCACTTGATGAACGTTCGGATCGCGGTCGGCGCGGTGTAAAGGATGTTGACCCTGTGCTTTTCGACGATCGCCCAGAAGCGACCGAAATCCGGAGTGTTCGGCGCGCCTTCGTACATCACTACAGTTGCGCCGTTCTGGAGCGGTCCGTAAACAATATAGCTGTGCCCGGTCACCCAGCCGATGTCCGCCGTACACCAGTATGTGTCATCGTCTTGGATATCGAAGACCCATTTCGTGGTGATGTAAGTTTGCACGGAATAGCCGCCAGTCGTGTGGACGATGCCTTTCGGCTTTCCGGTCGTGCCGGAGGTGTAAAGGATATAGAGCATGTGCTCGGAATCGAGCGGCTCGGCCTCGCATTTGTCCGAGGCTCCCGACATCAACTCGTGATACCAATGGTCGCGCCCAGACTCCATATGAATCTGATTCTTGCACCGTTCGACGACGACCACATGCTTGACGCTCGGGCAGTCCTTGATCGCCTCATCCACAGCCGGCTTGAGTTGGACCACCCCGCCGCGACGGAACCCTCCGTCGGCCGTGATTACGGCTTTCGCCTGCGCGTCATTGATGCGATCTTTCAACGCTTCGGAAGAAAAGCCGCCGAAGACTATCGAGTGCGTGGCGCCGATGCGCGCGCAGGCCAGCATGGCCACGGGCAGTTCGGGGATCATCGGCATATAAATGGCCACGCGGTCGCCTTTATCGACGCCCAGCGACTTCAGCGCGTTCGCGAATTTACAGACCTCCTGATGGAGTTGCTGGTAAGTGAACGTACGCGTATCACCCGGTTCTCCCTCCCAGATGATGGCGGCTTTGTTCTTGCGCCACGTCGAAAGGTGACGGTCGAGGCAGTTGTAGGAAATGTTGATCTGTCCTCCGATGAACCATTTAGCGAACGGCTCGTTCCACTCTAGAGCCTTATTCCATTTCTCGAACCAGTGAAGCTCGCCGGCGATCTCTGACCAGAACCCTTCGGGGTCTTCGACCGAACGTTTGTATATTCGATCATAATCTTCGCGGCTCTTGATGTGGGCGCCGGAGCTGAAACCGGGCGCCGGCGTGAACAGGCGGTCTTCCTTAAGCAATGAATCGATGTCAGATTGAGACATTCCATTTCCTCCGAAAGTCTCCGGGTACGCGCCGCTTCCAGCGCGCAGTAGTGGGGAAAGACATATGAGGCTTCCGCCCACTACTTGCGCGCTGGAAGCGGCGCGTACCCGGAGATGTAAAGATGATTACTGCAAGAAGGGCAATGATAAACGCGGGCGCGGGCAAAACCAAGAGGCGCATTTTATTCGCTCGCGTGGGGCAGCCCAAACTTGACACCTTCGAGAGCCACATGACATTCTTTGCCGCTTAGAATGCGGAGTTTTGCTCACTCACTACAGCGCTTATAATTATCGTGCGGTCTTCGTTCCATACCTGGCCGCAACGCGATTCTATTTACAATTCAACCCAGGAGGGATTTAAGTGAAGCAGCACGGCAGATTTTTGTTTACCTCTGAATCGGTGACAGAGGGGCATCCCGATAAAATGTGCGATCAAATCTCGGACGCCATTTTGGACGAAGTCCTGCGACTTGACGCCAGAGGGCGCGTCGCATGCGAGACGATGGCAATGACGGGGCTGGTCATAGTCGGCGGAGAGATCACGACGACGGCGCAGGTCAATTATGCCAGGGTCGCGCGCGAGACGGTCAGGGAGATCGGCTATACGAGCGCTGAGTACGGTTTCGACGCCGACACCTGCGGCGTGATTGTGGCCGTCAACACACAATCGCCGGACATCGCAATGGGAGTCGATACCGGAGGCGCGGGCGACCAGGGGTTGATGTTCGGCTACGCCTGTAATGAAACGCCGGAGCTAATGCCGACCCCGATACAGCTCGCTCACCAACTGGTCCGCAAGCTGAGCGACGCCAGACGCAGCGGAGACCTCGATTATCTCCGCCCAGACGGCAAATCGCAGGTGACGATCGAATACGACAACGGTAAACCGGTCAGAGTAGACACTGTCGTCATCTCAACTCAGCATGGCCCGGACGCCGCCGCGGAACAGATTCGCGAAGACATTATCGATCACGTCATCAAGCCGACTATCCCTCCGAGTCTTCTCGACAAAGACACAAAATATTACGTGAACCCGACAGGCCGCTTCGTCGTCGGCGGCCCGCAGGGCGACACCGGGCTGACCGGGCGCAAAATCATAGTTGACACATATGGCGGGGCCGCCCCGCACGGAGGTGGGGCGTTTTCAGGAAAAGACCCGACGAAGGTCGATCGCTCCGCTTGCTACATGGCCCGCTACATCGCGAAGAACGTCGTGGCCGCCGGCATCGCCGACCGCTGCCAGGTTCAGTTGGCATACGCGATCGGCGTCGCGGAGCCCGTGTCGGTTTATGTCGACTGCTTTGGCACTGCGAAGATCGATGAGGGCAAACTCTCGGAGATCGTCCGCGCCAATTTCCAACTTACGCCGAAAGGCATCATCGAATCGCTCGATTTGCGCCGCCCGATCTATAAACAGACAGCCGCATTCGGACACTTCGGACGCAGCGATGTCGACGGCTTCTCCTGGGAGAAGACCAATCGCGCAGATAAACTGCGATCTGACGCCGGGTTGTGATGGCAAGGGTCTGATAACGAATTGCGAGACGCGAGACGCGGAACGCCGAAAGAGGTAGAAACAAAAATAAAGAAGCACAAAGCACAGAGGTAAATAGGTGGATAACAAGAATCAAACGCATTATGAAGTAAAAGACCTATCCCTCGCCGACGAAGGGAAGCGTCGAATCGAGTGGGCCGAGAGAGAGATGCCGGTGCTGCGCATGATCCGGCAGCGCTTCGGCGAAGAGAAACCGTTGGAAGGGTTGCGGTTGGTCGCATGCGCGCACATAACGACAGAGACGGCGAATCTCGCTCGCGCGCTGAGCGCCGCAGGGGCGGACTGTGTGCTCATCGCCTCGAATCCGCTGAGCACCCAGGATGACGTGGCGGCGTCATTGGTGAAGCATTACGGCATATCCGTTTTCGCGATCAAAGGCGAGTCCACCGAAACATACGTCCGTCACGTTCGCACGGCTCTAGATCACAAACCGAACCTGATCATCGATGACGGCTCCGACGTAGTCGCGACAATGCTCCAAGAGCGCCCGGAATTGATACCGGACATCATCGGAACGACGGAAGAAACCACGACCGGGATCACGAGACTCAAGGCCATGTTGCGCGACGGAAAACTGAGTTTCCCATCGATCGCGGTCAATGACGCGCAGACCAAGCATTTCTTCGACAACCGCTACGGCACTGGCCAGAGCACGCTCGACGGGATCATCCGCGCGACCAACATTCTTCTTTCAGGCAAAACCATGGTTGTGGTCGGATACGGGTGGTGCGGAAAGGGCGTTGCGATGCGCGCCCGCGGGATGGGCGCCAACGTGATCGTCACCGAAATCAACCCGATCAAAGCCCTCGAAGCGACCATGGACGGCTTCCGCGTCATGCCGATCGCCCAGGCCGCGCCGCTCGGCGAGATATTCATTACGGTCACGGGCAACCGCCACGTGATCGACACCCAACACTTCGAGGCGATGCGGGACGGCGCGATCGTCTGCAACTCCGGCCACTTCGATCTTGAATTGAACCTCGTAGGGTTGAGATCCGTATCGACCGATATCAGAAAACTAAGGCAGTGGGTCGAAGCGTATAAGCTAAAAGACGGACGGGAGATCATGGTGTTGGGCGAAGGCCGCCTGATCAACCTCGCCGCCGCCGAAGGGCACCCGGCGAGCGTGATGGATATGAGTTTCGCCAACCAGGCGCTGTCCGTGGAATATCTGGTCAAAAATAAAGGTAAGCTCGAAGCTGACATCCACCTGCTGCCGGAAGAAGTAGACACGGAGATCGCCAGACTGAAGCTGACGGCAATGAAGGTTTCTATTGACGAACTGACGCCGGAGATGGTCGAGTACATGAACAGTTGGCAAACAGGAACCTGAGATTGCCGACAGCAAGCGCGACGCAAATGGAGAAGCCCGGAATCGCTCCGGGCTTCAGCCAATGGTTGGGTATTACCATATCGATAAAGCCGTTCCATAAAATGATGACAAATATGCCATCATCTTATCGCGACCGATTTTGTTGATTTGCCGGTCGCAGTTTCGCTCTTTGATTGACGCGGCGACTTGGTTTCGGCCTTTGCCGCGTTCTAAAGTCTGCCCCGGAACTGCTGTCGATGGTAACTTACCACCGGCGATTTCTCGCATACGCATTTAATCACAGATAGGCGCATTTATCATCAAATTTTTTAGCTGTTCGCAACCCCATCGGAGGCGGCGCCTTGTTCAATCAAAACACGCTATTTTCCAGCCAGCAGAATCAATGCCTTCCAACTATCCGCCGCGCGGCTCACGCGCTTATCTGGGCTGGACTGTTATCATTCCTATGCCTTGGCCTATGCCTGGGGCCAAGCCAGTCAATTACGCATGCAAGTGCCAGTAAACGCAGTGTGGCGGAGAGTCTTCAAGAGGTCAGTCCACTGGGACTCGACAAGCCGATTGGGCAAGAGCTGTCCGGCGGGCTATCGCATTTCTATAAGATCACGATGCGCCCCGGCCAGTTCTTGCGCGTGGTGGTCAAGCAACAAGGGATAGACGTCGCAGTAGCGCTGCTAACTCCTGACGGTAAGAAGGTTGGCGAGGCGGACATTGACCATTGGTCATTGGGAGATATGCAAAAGGCGCTTGAAAAATTCAATGAAGCTTTGCCGATCTTCCGGGCGGCGGCAGACCGCAGTGGGGAGGCCGTCATGCTCAATAACATCGGCGAGGTCTACGATTCACTGGGAGAGATGCAAAAGGCGCTTGAAAAGTTTAACGAGGCTCTACCGATCAAACGGGCAATGGGTGAACGTAACGAGGAGGCTGTCACACTTAACAACATTGGCATGGCCTATTGGAAATTGGGAGAGACGCAGAAAGCGCTGAAAAGGTTCAACGAAGCTCTGACGATCTTCCATGCGGTAGGCAACCGCAGTACTGAGGCCGTTACGCTCAACAACACGGGCCTGGTCTCCGTAGGAACGTGGTTGGCAATTGAGACTTCACGGCTGCGCGTCCGGCTCAGGGAGGCGCGGCATGAAGTCGAGGCGCAACAACAACGCGCACAAACGCAATCGCGGCAGATCACCGAACTCGAGACGCAATACAGGAGGCTGACTGAAGAACATGAGAGCCTACTGGCCCAACTGCAAGAGGCGCAAAAGGCGGGGTCTTCTAACATGGTCTTTCTCACGCTCTCTGTCGAGGACTTCAGAAGCTCCGGCGCGCGGGGGACTCAGACACTGGTGATTCCGCGCGGCGCCACAGAGGCGCGGTTGCGACTGAACCTGCCTGAAAATGCATTCCCATCTTACCGAGTGACATTGATTGCGGAGGATGGAAGCGAGGCGTTCAGAAAAAATAGCCTCAAACCGCGCGCTGACAAGGCCGGAGACTTTGTGATTGTGAATCTGCCAGCGAGCAGGCTCACGAACGGGGACAACGTGTTGTCGCTCAGCGGGATCGGCCCCAAAGGCGAGGCTGAAACACTCGGCAGATCCCTGATAAAAGTGAGAAGGCAGTAGAACACCTTAACAGCCGGCCCGAGTCCACCCACATTACAACATCAAGACCCTCCTCAAAAAAATTCAGATCAGATCAAATGCTGAAGCGCTCACGGCCCATGCTCAGTTGACCCGCGTTCGCCGAGCGGCCTCTACTGCAGCCTGTATCTGACAAAATTCAGGTAAAGCCCGACGGCCACGAACAGAATATTAGGCCCCCACACGGCCGTGCCCACCGGCAGGTTATTCTGCTTGCCGACGGCCTCGAAGAGCGTCGTTAAAAGCCAGAAGACCAGGCCGATGCCGACGCTCAGCGAGACGCTGACGAGCGGTCCTGATCGTCCCGCCTGTTTCGCGGTGATGAATGGGATCGCCAGAACAGCCAGGATTAAACAAGACATGGGAAACGAGAGCCGCCTCCTCAGGTCGATCTGCAAGTCGAGCGTGGATACGCCCAGGTCTTTGAGTTGCGCGATGTGATCATGCAGCTCCCCGGCGCTCATCTTGCTGGATTCATTCGTCATCCGCTTGAACAGACCGATTCCCTCGCTTATGTTGATGACCTCCGGTTGCGACTGAATGGCCTTCCTCTCGATCGTCGAGTTGGGATTGACCGTCTCTTTCCAACCGATGTCGACTTTCCAGGTCGATGAGTTTACCTGGGTCGCGCGGTCGAAATGCGTCGCCGATTGAATCACCCCGCTGGCGCCGTCAAGCCGGAATATGGACGCGTTGACGAGACTGTTATCCGGATCGACGCGCTGATAGCCGTAAATGGCGTCGTTTTTGTCGAACACCCAATACCTCCCAAGGGCGATGCTGGTTTGTTCCACCAGGCGCCCTTTGATCTTGTTGTAGCGCGCGTCCTGTTCGCGGTTGGTGTGGGGCAGCACGTAATTCGACAGCGCCCAGAGGGAGAGGCTCAGCGCGCCTGCGGTTACGAGTATTGCGTTTATCATGCGAGACCTGTTTTGCCCCGCGCCAGCGATGACGACCAACTGATTCGATCTCGACAGGACGTTGAAGCTCATGAGGAGCGCCACGAGTAGCGCGAACGGCGCTACGTAGTAGAAGAGTTGCGGCGCCAAATACGCGAGGTACGAGGCCGCGTATGGCAGGGGGGTCCCGCTCTTGACGATTGATGGGATCAGATCGAAGAGTGTAAAAATGATGGAGGTCACCACCAGCGCCGAGGCGGCGAGGGCAAAATACTTAACGATTTCGCTTATTAGAAGGTAGTTAATTAGATTAAGAGATATGACTCGAACGCCGTGCGCCAACTTTGGCGCGGCCGGCTGATTCCCGGAAGCGAGTGAGCGAGCGGATTTCGGACCGCTGCCCGCGCCCGTGGCGCCCGGGGATTTTATAAGAGATAGGGCGCCTGGCCACGGCGGTCTGCTCGAAGCGAGTGATTTCAAGACGACCGCGCCGTATACAAGGTTTGAGAACCACACTCCCAGCCAGACGGGAACGGCCCCTGACACAGAGAGGTTATGCCCCATTACCAGTAAGAGGTAAAACCCCATCGCCATGAACAGCACCGCAATGACAGTCCGCGGGCGGGTCGAGAAGCGCCTGCCTTGAATGGCCAAAACGAATGTCATCGCCGTCAGCGTCAGGCAGGCGAAAGGGAAGGCGAACCGCTTATGCATCTCCGCCACCGCCTGCCTCCGCTCCCTATCTGTTTTCGCCTCTGCCGCGAACTCTGATATTTCCTGCAAGGACATCAGAATGAGTTTCCCTGAGCCGGAATCCTTACCCTCGTCGTCAGCCGTTTTCGGGTTGTCTACCAACCTGACAATCGATTTGGCGAACAGCGCCGCTGACTGTGAAGATGAAGAGGCGCTTTGTACTTGGTATTCCAGTGATACCCCATTGAAGAGTTGCGCCTCGAGGGCCAACGATTGGCCGGATTCAATCCTGAATTGCCCTCGCTCCGCCGTCAACAACCTGGAAGCCCCCCCGGGTTCGTTCTGCAGAAGAAATACTCCCCGCCAATCGTGGGTGTGATGATCGACGTTTTGGACGTAAAGCAGCAGGTTGGGAAAGTTCGTTATGAACGTGTGTGGCTTTATGCGTGTGTTGGCTTCCTGCAGCACAATTTGCGTGATCAGCGACTTCTGTGTCTTCAACGCGGTGGGCGCGACGTAAGCCGACAGGTAACAAGTAATCATGGTTCCCGCAAGGCCGATCGCCAGGAACGGACTTGCTAGGGCCGTCTGGCTTATGCCCAGCGATTGCCAGGCGGTCATCTCGTTGTCAGACGATGAGCGACTGCAAGCGATCACGACGCCCAAAAGTAGAGAGACAGGCAGAGTGATGACGGCGATGCCTGGGATGAGACACAGCAGCAATTTTTGCGTGACCTCGGCGGAGGACTGGAAAGACAACACCAGGTTCGAGTACTTGCCGATTTGCTGAGTGAAGACCAGTGTTGTCAGTATTAGGAACAGCACGCAAACTAAAGGAACGATTTCCTTGATGGTATGCCAGAACATTCTCCATTTTATAAACCTGCCCATGTACGTTTTGATCCCTCTATCAACTGTACTCCGTAGCTAATCTTTGAAATTATCGAGCGGAAGGGGGTAAGTTTCCGCCGAGCGTCCTCTGCCCGTCAAGCTCCGATTAACTCCCTTTCCCCTCAAAAACGCTCAGCCACGAAAATATCTGGCGCACGGCTTGCGGGAATTGCGCGCCAAGAAGCGCGATTATAGGGACCACGCCGTGAATCAGCACACGCCCTGGTCGAACGAGCCGCCGAGGCTCAGGTTGACCCCCTGGATGACCAGCTTTCCGGCCTCCTCGTTCAGGTCTGCGATCTTGTCGAGGGCTTTGATAATGTAGGAGTCTTGGCCATTACCCTGGTCGGTGAGCGCCTTAAAGCCGTATAGTTGGGCCTCAGGGGCCATTCCCGAGAATACGGAAGCCTGACCGCTATCCTCAGCCGGGCACTCATATATGCCTGCGATAATGCCGGCGACGTGAGTGCCGTGGCCGTTTTGATCTAGCCGCGCGCTCTCGTCCGGCGAAAGTTTGACCGGCTTTCCACGCTTTGTGCAATCCCACTGCGCCACTACGTTTTTGTGCCGGGCGAAGTGTGGGTGATCGGCCCGGATGCCGGTGTCAAGCACCGCCCAGCCGACACCTCGCCCCAGCGCCCCATAGCCGAGATTTGCCGGCCGCGCCTGCACCGTATTCGCCGACTGGCTGATCAGCGCCTTCTTAACGGCGTCCCGCCAGAGGCGCTCTATCTGCAGGTCCTGGAATCGCGTGCGCAGCCGCTCTATCTCAAGCCTGGTGAGCTGGGCTGACACGTATCGCTTCATTGGCTCCAGTTGGACATTGTCCATAACCTCCCCATTGTCGGCGACCATCGTCTCGATATATTTCGTCAACTCGTTACGCACCTCGGTTAAGTTGGTCTGGCCGAGCGGCCCGGGCTCGGTGGGCGTCACGAGTTGTTTCCCTACGTGCCCGAGATACTTGCGCGAAGGATGCTTCGGGAAGACCGGCGCTGACACCTATGGAAGTGGCAGCGATCTTTTACATGGCGAACACGCAAAGGCTGTCCCGAGCTTCGAAATTCAGAGAAAGCCGCAAGGCGGTGGCCGCCAGCGCCCTCAGCCTATTCATGCGCCTTCCATTGCCCCAGCGGAAGGTCAAACACGGAGCCATCGATGACGCCTTCGACGCTGTGGGGATCAAAGGCGATCGTGTCGTGGTCGGTTGATTGTGTCCTTGAGTGGCGAGCTAACCGCAAAATTGAAAGATGTCATTTCACCCGGTTGCGTAACACGCCGATGCCATCAATCTCCACTTCGACCATGTCTCCCGGTTTCATAGGGCTGGTCGCCCCGGGCGTGCCCGTATAAATCACGTCGCCAGGATGCATCGTCACGTGCCGAGAGGCGAAACTGACGATCGCTGGAACATCGAAAAGCAGGTCGCTGAGCAGTTGAGACTGTTTCACTTCGCCATTGACGCGCGTTTGCAGGCGCGATTTCCTATAATCCAATCCTGTCACGATCGCCGGGCCAAGCGGCCCGAACGTATCCGCCCCCTTGGCGCGCCACCATTGCAAATCATCCCGCTGCCAATCGCGCTCGCTCACGTCGTTGCCGCAGGTGTAGCCGAAGACGTAATTCAAGGCGTCGTCCTCGGCGACTCGCCGCGCCGTCTTGCCAATCACGATGACGAATTCGCCTTCGTAATGGACATTCTTCGCGCCCGGCGGAATCACGATCTCGCCGCCTGGCTCTACGAGCGAGGTGACGGGCTTGAAGAAGAGCTCAGGCTTCGTTGGCGCCGGGCGATTCCCGAGATGGCTCTTGTAATTTAATCCTACGGCCAACACGGTCGTCGGCTCGCACGGATGGAGCAATTTCGCGTCAGCCAACTTCACTTTCACGCCGTTCGGCGTTCTGGCGCCGAAAAGCCCGCCACGAATCTCACGAATCGCGTCCTGTTCCAGCAATCCGTAAGCGCGTTTGCCGCGATATTCATACCGCACATAATTAGCGACGCCCGGCGCCGCCGTCGTTTGTGCCCCAATCAGACCGGAAGCGGCCATAGTGGCCACAAAATCTCTTCTGGATAGTTCCATCGGTTCACCTCTTTCTTTGTCCTGATAAATTCGATTTTCTCGCGTTCTATAGCACATTCTCCGATTCATGTGATAAACACTTGGCAAATTTCTGAAAGGGCGCCCATAACAGGCCCCCCTTTTCGCTGTCCTTTGAGGTAACTGAACATGGTCGAGAGAGACGGCATCGCGAAAACTGAAGCCCAGCTAGCCGGCGCGCAGCGATATAGTCACAGCATGGGATCGATCGGTCAATGGTCCGGAACGCGCACAATCGCAGCGAGCGGCGACATGCCTTCCGCGCTGGCAAGGGCTGGCGCTGCAATACCGGCAAAAGTAGGACGCCAACAATCCCATGCTCTGGACATAGCTTAATGCTATCACCTCCGTAATGTTTTTCACTAATGCCGTGGTGGCGGCAAAATATGTAAAGGCCGGACTCGGAGGTCAAGCGCTTGATATTGAAGAAGACGACTGAACCCGGAGCAGATGATTCACTGAGCAGCGGCGTCAGCGGGCCGGCTCGCAATGTGGCGCCTTGGCTGGCGATCTTCGGCCTTTGCACCCTGTTCTTGCTGATCAATTCCGCCACTATCTGGTACGGCGTGAGAGCCGGATTTTTCCCAAACGCGCAGCCAATGCGATGGAGGACGCTGTTACTCGAACAGTTGACCGTCTGGTATCCGGTGGCGCTGCTCGCTCCCGCCTGCCTGTGGTTTGCGGCGCGGTATCGGCTCGAACGCGAACGGTGGCTGCCAACACTCGCCATTCATCTGGGCATTAACCTGGCCTTCCACGTCTGCCTCGTGCTTATTTCGCTCCCTCTGTCGCATCTGATCTGGCGCGAGCCGATCTTCTCATTACGCTTTCTACAAAATCTTCATCAGCGTTTGATCGGGCGGATACCGATAGACGTCATTGTTTACTGGACGATTGTAGGCTCGGGCTATGCGTTCGAGTATTACCGGCGCTTCCGCGAACAACAGTTGCAAGCGGCTCGCCTGGAACTTCGCGCGACGCAACTCGAAACTCAGCTAGCGCAGGCGCAATTGCAGGCGCTCAAAATGCAACTCCACCCCCATTTCCTCTTCAACACGCTGCACGCGATCTCGGCGCTGATTGATGATGATGTTAAAGGGGCGCGGCGCATGATCGCGCGGCTGAGCGAACTGCTGCGGCTGACCTTAGATAACGTCGGCCAGCAGGAAGTTTCGCTCAGGCAGGAACTGGACGCCCTGGAGCGTTACCTGGAGATCGAGCAGATTCGCTTCCAGGACCGTCTGACGGTGCGGCTGGCGGTCGCGCCGGAGACGCTCGACGCGCGCGTTCCGAACCTGGTATTGCAGCCTCTTGTCGAGAATGCGATCCGCCACGGTATTGCGCCGCGCTCATCAGCCGGGCGCATCGAAATCCGCGCCGAACGCCGGGACGGAATGATAGAGCTTCAGGTAATTGATGATGGCCCCGGGTTGCAGCAATGTAACGAAGAGGACGCCGAAGAGCTTAAGGAAGGCATCGGGCTGGCCAACACACGCGCCCGACTGCGGCGCCTCTACGGCGACGAGCATCGGATAGAAATCAAGGACGCTGACGGGGGCGGTCTGGCTGTCAAGCTGTCGATACCGTTTCGACAGGCGGACGGGGAGGGCGCCTCGCGCGAATAGGGGTGGTGTCACCTTCCCCCTCGATGGATGCTCCATCCACAGCCGATAGGCTTGGATGGAGAGGAAATCGAGACCGTATGTGAGTTGAAGGGCTTGCCCCTTCGACGAACATACGGTTGACGCGTCTTCTGGTAAATAATCAGGTAA
>WNFV01011326.1_pt1 | contig 13123 bp, 14 predicted proteins | sample 5400101 | NCBI WGS metagenome assembly WNFV01 (sample SAMN13153361, study PRJNA577476) | soil metagenome | isolation source: 115 cm soil or saprolite under grassland replicate 1 | place: USA:California | collected 2016-06-15
GACCTGAATCGAACGGAAGGTCATCATCGCGAAACCCAGACCCACGAGGGCGTAGATGTAGCTCATCGGGAAATCGATGACGGTCATCTTGAGGTTCTGCATCCTGGGGATCAGCAGGGCGGTGAGGTACGTCGCATAGGCCAGGAAGGCGAAGCGGACGACATCCACGAACGTCGACATCGCGCGGCCGGCAGGCGCCGGCAGCCAGCGGTACAGGAACTCGACGTGGATCTGCGTGTTCTTGCGCACGCCCATCGACGCCCCGACGAAGCAGACCACGATGAGCAGATAGCGCGCGATTTCCTCGGTCCACGCCGCCGAGTCCTGCAGCACGTAGCGGGTGAAAAACTGATAGAAGACGTCCCCCGCAAGCAGCCAGAATACGCCCAGCGTCAACCAATCCTCCCAGCCGTATCCGGAAAGATCGACGGGTTCATCGCTCGCGTGAAAATGGCCTTCAGCGTCGAGCACGTGCTCTTCGGCGGGCGGGGCGACGTTTTCAGTCATGTGCGGCGATTTCCTCGAAATCAGACGTCATTCCCGCGAAGGCGGGAATCCAGTGTCGTCAGCCGTCGCCAAGTCACTGAATCCCCGCTTGCGCGAGGATGACGCCCAGTGGTCGCCCCGGCGCAGGCCGGGGCCCAAGTTCGTTCAACAAGCGTTGTCGTCTCATGAAACTTGGATCCCGGCCTTCGCCGGGATGACGCAGGCGTTTCCAATCGCGGCCCGTCCGCTGGCGGGCCGCTCTCGGACGCGGCAGCTGCCTCCTTGTACCGGTAACGCACACGTGTGGTTCTCGCGTCGGCAGCAGCGGCGACTCGCGGACGCTCGACCCCCACTCGCTATTCGCTCGCGGGTCCCCTCTCGCTGCTCGCGCCGCTACTTGATCGCCTGGATCTTGTCCCAATCCGCTTTCGCATATCCCATCGACTCCAGCGTGACGTTCTTCATGATGGCCTCCTGGAATCCCTTGCGATCGACGGCATGGACGTTCAGTCCCTTCTTCTTGAACTCGTCGGCAAGCTCGGCTTCGCGCTTCTTGATGTCGCCGGTGGCGCCGGCCGCGGCTTCCTGCATCACGTCGGTGAAGATCTTCTTGTCCGCGTCGGAGAGTTTCGACCAGACGTGCGGCGCGACCTGCGTAGCGAGCGAGTCGACGATGTGGCCGGTGAGAATGACATTCTTCTGCACCTCGTAGAACTTCTTGGCCTCGATCGTGGTCAGCGGGTTCTCCTGCGCCTCGACGGTGCCGTTCTGCAGCGCGAGATAGACTTCAGCGAATGCGATCGGCGTGGGATTGGCGCCGCAGCTTTTCGGCAGCGCCATGTAAGCAGGCACGTCGGGAACGCGGATCTTCAGCCCCTTCATTCCGGCGCAGTCCTTGAAGTCGCGGTTCGAGGTCGTGTGGCGCGCGCCGTAATAGGTCATGGCGGTGATCTGGATCCCCGTCTTCTGACGGTATTCGTCGGTGAGTTCCTTGAACGCACCGCTTTTCGCCCAACTGACCAGATGGTCGCCATCCCGGAACGTGTAGGGGTAATAACCGACACCGATCCGGGGCATCGTGCGCGCGGCGAAGGAGAGCCCCGAGATGATGATGTCCACGGTGCCAAGCTGTAGGCCTTGGTTGATGTCGGTTTCCTTGCCGAGCTGCGACGCCGGAAAGACGGTAATCTCATATCTGCCGTTGCTGCGCTTCTTGATCTCGTCCGCGGCCCACACCGACCACTTGTGGTACGGCTCGCTGGTTTCGTAAACGTGCGCCCATTTGAGCTTGGTCTGCGCGGCGGCCGGACCGGCCGCGACCAGCGCTACGATCGCGAGGGCGAGAGCCGGTAACATCAACTTGTCGAAGACTCGCATATTTCCTCCTTGTAATGCTGACGATGGAATCCTTCAGGCTGCAACGAGTTGCACTTTGGTGCTTTGCGTCATGTCCTTCGCGAGCTCGAAGGCCTTCACCGCTTCGGTCAGCGGAAATTGCCCCGAGAGGAGCGGCCGCACGTCGACCCGGTGCGAGCCGATGTACTCGACGGCCCAGTCGAACTCAATGCCCCAGCGGAACGCGCCCTTGAAGTCGAGCTCCTTCACCATGATCTCGTTGACGACGAAGGGCAGCGGCTCGTGCGGCAGCGTGCCGACCTGAACGACCGTGCCGCCGCGTTTCGCGGCGGCGACGCAGGACTTGAGCGCGGCAAAGCTGCCGGACGCCTCGAAGGCGACATCGAATTGCGGCGATGCCAGCGCGTCGGCGTCGCGATCGGCGCGAATGGTGCGTGCGGCACTGACCTTGCGCGCCGTTTCCAGCGGCCGGTCGAGCACGTCGGACACAGTCACGCTCGTCGCGCCGGCGAGCCGCGCCGCGACGACGGTGAGGCAGCCAATCGTGCCGCCGCCGGTGACGAGCACGTTCTTGCCGAGCAGCTCACCGGCGCGATTGACCGCGTGCAAGCCGACCGCGAGCGGCTCGGCGAATGCCAGCTCTCCCAGGCTCACGTCGCCGGACACCGGGTAGCACTGCCGCTCGCCCAGGACGAAATACTCGGAGAACATGCCCTGCACATGGGGGTAGAGGCTCGCGCTGCCGAGGAAGCGCATGTTCCGGCACAGATGCTCGCGCCCTTCGCGGCAATAGTCGCAGCGCCCGCAGGCCTGCGACGGGCTCACCGCGATCTTGTCGCCGGGCTTGACGCGCGTGACGTCCTCTCCGACCTTCGCGACGACTCCCGACGCCTCGTGTCCCGGAACGAGTGGCTCGCGGATGACGAAGCTCCCGTTCCTGCCCTCGAAGTAATAGTGCAGGTCGGAGCCGCAGATGCCGCCCGCGCCGAGCCGGATCAGCACCTGGCCCGGTCCGACCTCGGGTTCGGTCGCGGGCTCGATGCGCAGGTCTTCCTTTGCGTGAATACGGCAAGTCAACATGGTCGCCTCGCTCCTTATCACTGCCTCGATGACGCGTCAATGCTTCGCGTCCCAGCTCTTGCTCAAACGCTTGTATGCCCTGTCGAGATGGCCTTGCATCGCGGCGCGGGCGCCGGACACGTCGTGCTTCGCGATCGCATCCAGGACCAGCCGATGCTCGGCCACCGCGCGCGTCCAGTGGCTTGGACTGTCGTAATGATGCTCGAGTTGTGCGAACAACGGACCCATCCGTTCCTCCCATAGCATCTTCACCACCGCCACCAGCGCCCCGTTGCCGGTCGCCTCCGCGATGCGCAAATGAAACAGCCGGTCGCCCGCGAGCGGTTGCCGCTTCTCGTCGTTCGCGACGCTTTCCATCTGCTGCAATGCCTCCTCGATCGCCGCGATCTGCGGCCGCTTCGCCATCTTCGCGGCGAGCGCCGCGCACTCGCTCTCTACGATCCAGCGCGCGCGCAGAAGCTCGAACGGTCCCATCACTGCCTGCACCGGCGTCCGCGACTCGCCGTTGCCCCGCGGCCCGAGGACGTAGATGCCGGATCCGACCTTGACCTCAACTAGGCCCTCCACCTCCAGCGCGATCAGCGCCTCGCGGACCGACGGCCTCGACACGCCGAGTTGCCGCGCAAGATCGCGTTCAGGAGGCAGCCGCGCACCGGCGGCAAACTCCCTGGAGCGGATCAGAGCACGAATCTGGTCGGCGATCTGACGGTAGAGCCGGCGGGGCTCTATGCTGTGGATCGGCATGGGCTGCCAGAACCTGGGCGCCGGCCGGCTTGGCCGCCCGGCGCAAGGGTCGTAGCTAAACAAAATCCTGCGGTTTGGTCAAGTGGTCTTACCAATTCCGGACGCCATTGTTAGACTATGATGGATATTTTTGGCGCTGCGCGAGCTTCGTGAGCCGGCGGCGCGCGACACGACCCAGAGGAACGGCCCGTGAGTGGACGCTTGGCAGGAAAGACTGCGCTGATCACAGCCGCCGGGCAGGGCATCGGCAGGGCGACGGCGCTGGCGATGGCCGCCGAGGGGGCGCGGGTTCATGCGACCGACGTCAATCCAAAGACGCTGGAGACCCTTGCCGGGAACGGCAATATCTCGACCCGCGTGCTCGACGTGCTCGACGATGCCGCGATCAAGCGCGCGCTCGACGAGCTGCCACCGCTCAATGCGCTGTTCAATTGCGCCGGCTACGTGCACCACGGCACGGTGCTCGATTGCACGCCGAAGGATTGGGAGTTCAGCTTCAACCTCAACGTGCGCGCGATGTACATGACGATCAGGTGCGCGCTGCCGAAGATGCTCGAAAACGGCGGCGGCAGCATCATCAACATGGCGTCCGTCGCCGGCTCGATCAAGGGGCTTCCCAACCGTTTCGTCTACGGCGCATCGAAGGCTGCCGTCGTCGGGCTCACCAAATCGGTCGCGGCCGACTTCGTCGCCAAGGGCATCCGCTGCAACGCCATCGCGCCGGGGACGGTCGACACGCCATCGCTGGAGGAACGCATCGGCGCTTTCGCCGACCCGGTCGAAGCGCGCAAGGCGTTCATCGCCCGCCAGCCCATGGGGCGGCTCGCCAAGCCCGAGGAGATTGCGCCGATCGTGATATTTCTCGCCTCCGACGAGTCGGTCTTCGCCACCGGCAATGTCTATTCCGTCGACGGCGGTATGACCATCTGAACGCCGGTGGAAAGCTTCGGATAACGCCCGCCGGCTCTCGTTGCTGCTCGCTTTCGATGCTCATGTACTTACGTGTACACTCCGCTCGAAACTCATTTGGCAACTGAGGCGGCGCCTTGCCAGCAGTCGTTCTCGTCGCTTTCTTCCCGGCTTTCCGTTTTCGTAACCCCGAGCAATCAGGAGATCTCCATGAAACTCGTTCGGTACGGCCCTCCCGGCAAGGAAAAGCCCGGGCTGATCGATGATGATGGCAAGCTGCGCGACCTGTCGCGCAAGGTCAAGGACATCGATGCGGCGACCCTTGCGCCGGGCGAGCTCGTCAAATTGCGCAAGCTCGACCCGAAGAAGCTGCCGCTGGTCAAGGGCCGGCCGCGACTCGGTCCGTGCATCGCGACGCCGCCGAAGTTCATCGCGATCGGCCTGAATTACGTCGATCACGCCAAGGAATCCGGGAATCCGATTCCCGAGCACCCCGTGGTTTTTTACAAAGCCGAAACCTGCATCGTCGGCGCGAACGACAGCATCATGCTGCCGCCCGACTCGACGCATACCGACTGGGAGGTCGAGCTCGGCGTCGTGATCGGCAAGACCGCGCGCTACGTCGACAGGAAGGATGCGCTCAAGCACGTCGCGGGTTACTGCATCGTCAACGACGTGTCCGAGCGCGAATATCAGTTGAAGCGCAGCGCGACGCAATGGAGCAAGGGCAAGGGCTGCGATACGTTCGGGCCGATCGGCCCGTGGCTGGTCACGACCGACGAGATCAAGGAACCGCAGAATCTCGATATGTGGCTCAACGTCAACGGCGTGCGCAAGCAGACCGGCAACACGAAGACCATGATCTTCGGCGTGGGCGATCTGGTCGTCGACTTGTCCAAATACATGACGCTGGTGCCGGGCGATATCATCACGACGGGCACGCCGCCCGGCGTCGGCATGGGAATGAAGCCCGAGCCGCAGTACCTCAAAGCGGGCGACGAGGTGACGCTCGGCATCGCCGGGCTGGGCGAGCAAACGCAAAGTGTCGTCGCATTCAAGGCCAGGCGCTGATACGAAACTGGGAGGCTGTCGGGGCTCCTGGCCGCGACGCGCTTCATAGATCACCTTGTTTTCGTCGCGCCAGCGTTGGCGGACGTTCGCAACAGCACTTCCATGACGCAACCGAAGACCGAGTACGCCCGCAGCGGTAACGTGCATATCGCGTATCAGGTCGTGGGGCAGGGGCCGCTCGATCTCGTCTTCGTCCAGGGCTGGGTCTCGCACGTCGAGCTTGCCTGGGACGAGCCAACGCTCGCGAGCTTCCTCGACCGGCTCGCGTCGTTCTCGCGCCTGATCACCTTCGACAAGCGTGGCACCGGTCTGTCGGACCGCGTCCCCGACGACCAGTTGCCGACGCTCGAAGAACGGATGGATGACTTGCGCGTGGTGATGGACAAGGTTGGCTCCGAGCGCGCGGCCCTCTTCGGCGTGTCCGAGGGCGGCAACCTTTGCGCCTTGTTCGCGGCGACCTTCCCAGAGCGGACCACGGCGCTCGTGATGGCGGATACCTATGCTAAGCGTGTCTGGAGTCCCGACTACCCGTGGGCGCCGACGCCGGAAAAGCGCCAGAAGGAGTACGAGCTCGTCGAGCGCGAGTGGGGCAACCTGATGGATCTCGACCACTACATTCCGAGCAAGATAGGCGACGAAACATTTGCGCGCCGCCTTGCCACGTACTGGCGACGGGCCGCGAGCCCGGGTGCGGCGGTGGCGCTGCTGCGCATGAATACGCAGATCGATATCCGCAGCATCCTGCCGACGATCCGCGTTCCGACGCTCATCCTCCATCGCACCGGCGATCTCGACGTCAACGTCGAGGAAGGGCGCTACATCGCGGCCCGGATCCCCGGCGCCAAATTTGTCGAGCTTCCGGGAGACGATCATCTGCCCTGGATCGGCGATCAGGATGCGTTTCTGGATGAGGTGCAGGAGTTTCTCACCGGAGTCAGGCCGCCTCGTGCGGTCGACCGCGTGCTTGCGACGATCATGTTCACCGATATCGTCGGCTCGACCGAGTTCGCGGCCCGCATCGGCGATCAGGCTTGGAAGAGCCTCCTCCAGCAGCACGACGCGCTGGTGCGCAAGGAGCTTGTTCGTTTCCGCGGCCGTGAGGAGAAGACGACGGGTGACGGATTTTTTGCGACGTTCGATGGCCCCGCACGCGCCATTCGTTGCGCTTCCAGCATCCGCGACAATGTGCGTCGACTCGGCGTCGAGATCCGCGCCGGCTTGCACACCGGAGAGATCGAGCTCGGCGACGACCACGTCGGCGGCATCGCCGTCCACATCGGGGCACGCGTTGCCGCCAACGCGGAGCCGGGCGAGGTGCTCGTGTCCAGTACGGTCAAGGACCTCGTATCGGGCTCCGGAGTAACCTTTGCCGATCGCGGTCTGCACACGCTCAAAGGCGTGCCGGGCGAATGGCGCCTGTTCAGCGCCAGATGAGCGGCCGCGCGAATCCGGCATGAGAGCCTCGCCGACCGCAGACCAGGGCACCGCGACGCGGCTGTTGTCGCGCGACGACTACCTGTATCCCGCGCTTTCGAGCCGTCGGAGCGGGCGGCTCGCTCTCGACCCGCGGCACACGATGTATTGGGAAGAGTGCGGCAATCCGCGTGGCGTGCCGCTGGTGTTCCTGCACGGCGGTCCCGGTGGCGGCATCTCCGCCGATCACCGCCGCTATTACGATCCCGCGTTCTATCGCATCGTGCTCTACGACCAGCGCGGTGCCGGACAGTCGACCCCGCTGGGTGAGCTTGCCGACAACACGACGCAGCACCTGATCGCCGATCTCGAGCGCCTGCGCGCGCATCTCGGCGTCGACCGCTGGGTCGTCTTCGGCGGGTCGTGGGGTTCCACGCTGGCGCTTGCCTATGCCGAAGCCCATTGGAAACGCGTGCTGGGGCTCGTGCTCCGCGGCATCTTTCTAGCGCGCCCGTGGGAAATCCGCTGGTTCATGCACGACATGCGCTACGTGTTCCCGGAAGCATGGCAGGCCTTCGCCGGCTTCCTGCCCGAGCGCGAGCGTGACGACCTCCTCGCGGGCTATTACCGCCGGTTGACAGATCCGGATCCTGCGCTCCACATCCCGGCCGCGCATGCCTGGAGCCGCTACGAAAGCTCGTGCTCGACGCTGCTGCCGGATCCAGAGCTGATTTCGCATTTCGACGAGGACGCGGTCGCCTTGGCGATCGCGCGGATCGAGGCGCATTACTTCGTGCACGGGCTCTTCCTGCCTGACGGCGTTCTGCTCGCCGACTTCGCGCGCCTGGCCAAGATTCCCTGCGCCATCGTCCAGGGACGCTACGACATCGTCTGCCCGATGCGCTCCGCGGACGAGCTGCACCGCGCCTGGCCCGAGGCCGAATACGTCGTCGTACCCGACGCGGGCCACTCGGCGCGCGAGCCCGGCATCGCCCGCGAGCTGGTGGCGGCGACCGATCGCTTGCGGGCACGGCTCGGCTGAACGAGGACGAGCGGTGGCCGCCATCGAGCGTATCGAGCTCACGCTGGTCGACCTCGAACCCAGGGTCAAGCGCACCGACGCCATCCAGAGCTTTGTGTTGCAAGAGACTCCGATCGTGCGCGTCTTCGACCGCGACGGCGCGTCCGGGACCGGCTACAGCTACACGATCGGCACGGGGGGCTCGTCGATCATGGCGCTTCTCGCCGATCATCTCGCGCCATTGCTCATCGGCCGCGAGGCGGAGCACATCGAGGCGATCTGGCGCGACCTCCTGTTTCGCACCCATGCGACCTCTGTTGGTGCGATCACCGCACTCTCTCTCGCTGCGCTCGACACCGCGCTCTGGGACCTGCGCTGCCGGCGCGCCTCGCTTCCGCTCGCCGTGCTCGCCGGCGGCGCAAAGGATTCTTGTCCGCTCTACACGACCGAGGGCGGATGGCTGCACCTCCCGCCCGCGGCGCTAGTCGACGATGCCTTGCAGGCGAAAGCCAGGGGCTTCGGCGGCGCGAAAATAAAGATCGGCCGCCCGCACGTCGCCGAGGACGTCGAGAGATTGCGTGCCGTTCGCGAAAGCGTAGGAGCGGACTGGGACATCATGACCGACGCCAATCAGGGCTTCACGCTGTCGGAAGCGATCCGCCGCGCGCGGCATCTCGAAGCGCTCGACATCGCCTGGTTCGAGGAGCCGCTGCCCGCCGACGACGTCGCGGGACACGCGGCGCTCGCCCGCCACACGTCGGTCCCCATCGCCGTCGGCGAGTCTCTCTACAGCACGAGCCAGTTCAAGGATTATCTGCAGGCGGGCGCGTGCTCGATCGTGCAGGTCGATGTCGCGCGGGTCGGCGGCATCACGCCGTGGCTCAAGGTCGCACACCTGGCCGAGGCGTTCAACGTGGCGGTCTGCCCGCACTTTCTGATGGAATTGCATGTGGGCCTCTGCTGCGCGGTACCGAACGGACGCTGGGTCGAGTACATACCGCAGCTCGAGGCAATCACGGAAAGAGGACTCGAGATCCGCGACGGCCGCGCCTACCCATCGCCCGAACCCGGACTGGGCATCGACTGGGACTGGGACGCAATCGGGCGGCTCTCCCGCGCCGCACCGATCGTGATTCGGTAGCCCGGGCTGAGCGCGAAGCGCGATGCCCGGGGGATACCCGGGGCCTCGGCGATCGTAAGTTGCGCCGCCCCGGGCATCGCGCTTCGCGCTCAGCCCGGGCTACGGGACAACGCGGAACGCGGTGACCTGGAACGAGAGGTCGATGTCGTCTCCGACCAGCGTGAGCGCATAGTTCATCCCGAAGTCCGACCGTTTGATCGTCGTTGCGACGCCGGCGCCACAACCTTCGCGGCCGCCTTCGGGCTCACGGCCGCACTCGAGCCGCTCGATCTTGAGCGCGACCGGGCGCGTCACGTCTCGCAGCGTCAGCTCGCCGGCCACGCCGATCAGGCTTTCGCGGTCGAAAACGAGCTGCGTCGAACGGAAGCGGACGAGAACATGGCCTCGCCGCGCAGGAATTCGTCCCGCGTGTTCCAGCCGGTATCCACAGACGTCGCGTCGACGGTGAAATCGATGCTGCCCGAGTGCTGCTCCGCGTCGAGCACGATGGTGCCGTTCGTCCGGGAGAAGTGCCCGCGCTGTTTGGAAAGTCCGATATGACTGACCGCGAACTCGGCGTAGCTGAACTCGGGCTCGATGCGATAGACCACCGGCGCCGCGGCGGCCGCAGCCGCAGAGCCGAGCGCCAGCAAGGTCGCTGCGCCAGCCAAGAACAGCTTACTGATCCCTGTACGCCTCGATCGGGATCGTGAGCTTGATCTCATCGCTGACGGCTTTCGGGAGGCCGTATTTCATGCCCCATTCCGAACGCACGATGGTCGTCGTTGCCTCCGCGCCGCACATCGGTTTCTTGTTCATCGGGTGCTCGCCGCAGACAAAGTTCGCGACTTTCAGACTGACCGGCTTGGTCACGCCCAGCATCGTCAGCTCGCCGTCCACCTGGACGATGCGATCGCCGTCGAAAACAACGTTGTTCCCCTTGAACGTCAGCGTCGGATAGTTGGCGACGTTGAAGAAGTTTTCACTCTTCATCTGGTCGTCGAGCTTGGAGTCGTAGGTCTTGATCGACGTCGTATCGATAACGATTTCGACGGTCCCTTTCTTCGCGGCCCGGTCGAGCGTGATCTTGCCCGTCGACTTGGAGAACGACCCGCGCTGCTGCGAAAAGCCCATGTGCCGGGCTTCAAAAATCGGCTGCGAGTGCACCGGATCGATCGTATAAGTCTCCTGCGCGGCAGCGCGGCCTGCGCTGATCGCCAGCGTCAGCGCCACGGTGGCGGCGGCAAGTAGCCTGGTCATGATGTCTCCTGTGGACAGAAAAGCGCGGTTGCCACAGCCGCCATGGAGAACAGGCGCCGCGGCGCATTTGTTCCGGGGTCCCGACATTCAGCCGTAAATCTTCAGGCCCTTCTCAATAGCAGTTTGCCGTGCGCGAGGCGACGCATGGGGACGGGAGCGGAGTCCTGGTTACTGCTGTATCGCCTCGATCGCTATGGCGATGTTCACGTCGTCGGCGGTCGAGGCCTGGTTTTTCGTCATGCCGAACTCGGAGCGCTTGACGCTCGCCGTGACTTCGGCACCGCAGGCCGGCTTTTTGGTAGCGGGATGAATGGCGCACTTGAAATCGGCCACCGTCAGCGTGACCGGTTTGGTCACACCGCGTATCGTTAACTCGCCGTCGGCGCTCACGACGCGATCTCCATCGAACTTCAGGCTGGTCGACTTGAAGGTGATGCTCGGAAACTGGGCGACGTTGAAATAGTCCTCGCCTTTGAGCATCGTCTCGCGCGACGTGCTACCCGAAGTCACCGAAGCCGCGTCGATCGCCACATCGATCGAGCCGTTTCGGGCGCCGCGGTCGAGCATCACCATACCGGTCGTCCTGCCGAAGCTTCCGCGCTGCAGCGACAGGCCGAGGTGGCTTACCGAGAAGGTCGCCGCCGTGTGCAGCGGGTCGACCCTATAGTTTTCCTGGCTGAACGCGCGACCGGCAAAGACCACCAACAACGCGGCAATGGCAAAACGAGCCCACATAACTTCTCCTCCTGATCGACTCTATGCCACAGGCGGCAGTACCATCCTGACCCGGACAACGACGTCGTTGGCGACCATTTCGGTGTCGGCCCACATGCCTTCGCCGACCTGGTAGTCGATGCGCTTCAACGGGAAGCTTCCCTCGGCAACGCTGTTGCCGGTCGCATCCTTCTTGAGCATGATGGGTATGACGACCTCCTTCGTAATGCCCTTGAGGGTAAGCTTTCCAGCGATCTCGTACTTGTCGCCGCCTAAGTTCTTGATCGAGGTCGAGGCGAAACGCGCGACCGGGAACTTCGCCGTGTTGAACCATAGCGGACTCTTGATCTCGGTTTCCGATTCGTCGCTGGCGAGATCGATGCTGCCGAGATCGATTTCGAACTCCGCCTTCGACTTGGCAAGGTCCTTCGGCAGAAACACGATGTTGGCCTTCCACTTGCGGAACCGTCCCTCGACGTTGACGCCCAACTGCTTGGAGACGAAGCGGATCTCGCTCTTGTCGATCAGCAGGCCCTGCCCATCGGCATAGCTGGCAGCGAGCAAGAGCGCTCCGAGCGACGGGATAAACGAACGCAACAGAACCATCATCCAATGCTTCCTTTCGGCCGGGTTCGCGGCAGCATGCGCATGAGCGCGGGGTCGCGGTCGACAAAATGGTGCTTGAGCGCGGCCGCCGTATGCACGCAGACCAGCGCGAACAGGGCGAAGTTCAATGCCACGTGCGTCCCCTTGAGCACGCCGGCCAGCGCCTTGTCGGCGGGCACCAAATCCGGCAGCGGGACCAAGCCGAGATAGACGACCTGCACACCCGTCGCCGAGCTGTAGAGCCAGCCGGATACCGGGATCGCCAGCAGCAGCGCGTACATCAGCATCTGCGTCACCTCCGCAGCCCGGCGCTGCCACTCGGGCATCGCCACGGGGGGCGGGGCCGGATAGATCCAGCGCCAGCCGAGCCGCGCGCACGTCAGGAGGAACACTGTAATGCCGATCCATTTGTGCCAAGCGTACCACTGCAACTTCCGCGGGATAATCGGCAAAGGAACCATCGACAACCCGAGCGTTACGTTGGCCACGATCAGCACGGCGGTCAACCAATGCAGCGCGATCGCCGCGCTGCTGTAACGGACTCCTGTTTCATCCACTGCCATCGCTCGCAGTGCGCGCACGGTACGTTGTAATTCAACCGCAAACAGGCTGTCAACCGGCGTTGTTCCCCGGACACCGGTTCGATCTCCCGCCCCAGTATAATGGCGCGAAGCCTTGCGGCGCCACGATGCATCGACCGCGCCCTTCCCTGCCCCGTCATGCCCACCTCAGGTAATGCCGCATGGCTCGCGCGCAGCCGCGCCGCCGTATGGCATCCGTGCACGCAGATGAAGCTGCACGAGACGCTGCCGCTGGTGCCGGTCGCCCGCGCCAGCGGGCCATGGCTTTACGATTTCGACGGGCGCCGCTATCTCGACGCGGTAAGCTCGTGGTGGGTCAATCTGTTCGGGCACGGCCACCCGGGGATCAACGCTGCCATCGGCGCGCAGCTCGCCGAACTCGAGCACGTCATGCTCGCCGGATTCACGCATCGTCCGGTGATCGAGCTCTCGGAGCGGTTGGCCGCGCTCGCGCCGGGGCGGCTGGGGCACTGCTTTTACGGCTCGGACGGCGCCTCGGCGGTCGAGATCGCCCTCAAGATGAGCTTCCACTACTGGCGCAATCGCGACCGGCCGGCGAAGACCGGCTTCGTCAGTGTCGAGCACGGATATCACGGCGAGACGCTGGGCGCGCTTGCCGTCACCGACGTCGCGCTGTTCCGCGACGTGTACGCGCCGCTCCTCCGCGACGGCATCACCGCGCCCTCGCCCGACGCGCGGCTCGCCGCGCCCGGCGCGTCAGCGCGCGACCACGCGCTCGGCGCTGCGGCCGCACTCGAAACG
>WNFV01007043.1_pt1 | contig 13122 bp, 16 predicted proteins | sample 5400101 | NCBI WGS metagenome assembly WNFV01 (sample SAMN13153361, study PRJNA577476) | soil metagenome | isolation source: 115 cm soil or saprolite under grassland replicate 1 | place: USA:California | collected 2016-06-15
GTCTTCGCGCTCGGCCGCACGGCCGTGACCTGCAAGGCGACCGATTCCGCCGGCAACACCGGCTCCGCGCGGTTCGACGTCGTCGTCACCGACACGACCGCGCCGGTCCTGTCCGTCCCCGAGCCGTTGCGAATCACGAAGAGCCATGCAAACGGAGTTCCTCGTTCGGACGCTGCGATCGCCGCGTTCCTCGCAGGCGCCAAGGCGACCGACCTTGTCGACGGCGCGCTTCCGGCCACCAGCGAGGCGCCCGCGATCATCCCGCTGGGGCCGACCGCGATCGTGTTCTCCGCGGTCGACCGTGCCGGAAACCGGGCCCAGACGCAGGTGATCGTCACCGTCGCTCTGGAGGAGCGCACGCCGGTGCCGGCGGCCGGTGCTCCGACCGCGCCGAAGAAGCCGCCCCCGGCGCCCGCGTCGACGCGCCCCGCGGCGCCTGCCCCGCGGAGCCCCGAGCCGAGCGCAGCGCCTCCGCCCAAGCCCGCAACGACCCCCGAGAGGACAGAGCCGAGCCCCGAGCGCAAGGCGACGCCACCTTCCGACCGGATCGATCCCGAGGCCGCAGCCGCGCCCGAGAGGAAGGCGGACGTCGGTCCGGTGCCTCGAAAGACCGAGCCCGTCGCGAAGCCAACGCGCGACCGCGCGAAGCAGGGGGGAGCGCGTCAGGCGCTGAACGAGCTCTTGAAGGGCGACTCGACCTCGCCGCTCGCGCCGATCGCGATCGCGGGTCTGCTCTCGATCATGCTCGGCCTGTTCGTCTGGGCTGCCATCCGGTCCTATCGGGCAGCGCCGCTCGAGTCCCTGGACGCGTTGGCCCCCGACCATCTGCCGCCGTTCCGGGCCGGCTTCGGGGCGACAAGCCATCCAGCGACGGCGCAAGTGGCGGCGCTCGAGCCGGGCGAATGCGAGATCGCTCTCTGGGAGGGCTTCACCAAGTCGCAGTTCTATGCGCGAGGGATCGGGCCGGACGGCAAGGAGGTCGCCTTCGGCGACTCACCGGCGTTCCGCATGGGATCGAGTGTCGACGGTGAACCGGACACCAGCGCACGTGCGGCCCACGAGGAGCTCCTTCGACGTCTGTCCGACGAAGGCTGGACGGTGACCGGCGCGAACGGGACCTGGTACTCGCTCCGCCTGAGCCGCTCGCGCGACTGACGCGGTCTCCCACGCGGGGTCTGCTACTCGGGGTCTGCTACTCGGGGTCTGCTACCACTCGGGGCGCGCGATGCCCGACCTGCCGCTGATCCATTGGGATGTTCCAGGGCCGTACACGGTCGCCTTCTCGACCCGCGTCGGCGGGGTCAGCGAGGGGCGGTACGCCTCGCTCAACCTCGGTCGGGCGACGGACGACGACCCGGCGAGCGTGACCGAGAACCGGCGGCGCCTCTGTGCGGCGGTCGGCGCCGACCCCGAGCGGCTCGCGATGGGCTACCAGCAACACTCGACCACGGTGAACCGGGCCGAGGCAGGCGTTCGGAACGTCCCCGGAGACGGGCTCTGGAGCGACGTGCCGGGACAGCCGATGCTGAAGCTCTGCGCAGACTGCCTGCCCGTGGCCGTCGCACGGGTCGACGGCGGCGACCCCGCGCTCGCGGTTGCCCACGCCGGCTGGCGAGGCCTCCTCGACGGGATCCTCGAGGCCGCGGTTGCAGCGGTCGGCGGCAACCCCGTCGCCATCGTCGGTCCGGGAATCGGACCATGCTGCTACGAGGTCGGTCAGGAGGTGGCGGAGCCGTTCGTGAGCCGCTTCGGCGGCAACGTCGTCCGTGGCCGCAACGTCGACCTGTGGACGGCGGCGGAGCGCGCGCTGCGGGCGGCGGGCTGCGCGCGGGTCGAGCGGGTGGATCTCTGCACGGCGTGCAGGCCGGAGCTCTTCTTCTCCCATCGCCGGGACGAGGGCCTCACGGGCCGGCAAGGGGTGATCGGCCTTGTTGCCTGACGAGGTTCGAGAGCGGTACGAGCGGATCAAGGCCGAGGTTGGGCCCGAGGTAACGGTCGTCGCGGCCACGAAGTACGTCTCGGTCGACGACATGGCGGTGCTCGCTGAGGCGGGCGTCGAGGTCGTCGGAGAGAACCGCCTCCAGGATCTCGAGGCGAAGCATGCCCGCTATGCAGACCGGTTTCGGTGGCACTTCATCGGTCACCTCCAGAGCCGCAAGGCGCCGGCCGTGAGCGCGCTCTGCGAGCTCGTCCATTCGCTCGACTCCGAGTCGGCCGCGCGCCGGCTGACGGTCCCCGCGCTCGTCCAGGTGAATCTTGCGGGCGAAGCGTCGAAATCCGGAGTCGCACCCGGAGAGCTGGAGGATTTCCTAGCCGCGAGCCCAGCCGAAGCGCGCGGTCTCGCGACGATGCCGCCGCTCGCGGACGACCCGGAAGCGTCGCGCCCGTACTTCCGCCGCCTCCGCGAGCTCGCAGAGCAGCACGGCCTGAAGGAGCTCTCGATGGGCACCACGCAGGACTATCGCGTCGCAGCGGAGGAGGGCGCGACGTACGTTCGCGTCGGCAGCGTGCTCTTCGAATCTCGCGAGGTGTGAAGGAGGGGGCGCACGGGGGAACCATGGGTTCACCCGTGTTGCGCGCAGGACTACCGCGTCGCAGCCGAGGAGGGCGCGACGTACCTTCGCGTGGGCAGCGTGCTCTTTGGCGGAGCGGGATAATCTTCGTCCATGGGCCTCGGAGACCTCTGGGCGCGAACCCTCGTCTACTTCGGCATCGCCGAGGAGGACGAGGAGTGGGACGAGGACGGCTACGTCACCCAGGAGGCACTGGAAGAGAGCTACCGCGAACGCCCGAACGTCCGGCGCCTGACGCCTCGCCGGCGCACGGCCGAGTACGACGACTGGACGGACAGCGAGCCTGTCAATGCCCCGCGACCGACCGCGAGGAGCGCCTCGCGGCCCCGCCCGGTCGACGCGGCGGCGGTGCGCAGCCCGACGGCAGGGGGCGGCGCGACGGCGCGGGTTCATCTCATCCTCCCGCGGGGCTTCAACGACGCGCAGCAGATCGCCGACAAGTTCAAGGAGTCGATCCCGGTCATCCTCAACCTGCAAGGCGCCGACGCAGAGCTGTCGAAGCGCCTGATCGACTTCTCGAGCGGCCTCACGTATGCGCTCAACGGCGGCATGCAGCGGGTCGCCGACAAGGTCTTCCTGCTGACCCCGCGGAACGTCGAGGTCTCCGCCGAAGAGCGGGCTCGCCTCCTCGAGCGCGGTGGCTTCTTCAACCAGGCCTGAGCGGGGCGCCCCGCGGCCCCGAACGGTGAGAGGGAATCGCCCCTGCGAGCCGAAGTCCGCGCCGTGAGCGCCGCGTCGGTGATCCCTGGGCTGCTGCTCGACAGCATCGACCAGGTGAAGCTGTTCGTCGAGATCTTCATCGACGTCTACATCCTCTGCATCTTCGTCTACGTGCTGACGTCGTGGATTCGGCTCCCGTACGCGCTCAGCCCACTCCAGCGATTCCTCTACGACATCTGCGAGCCCTATCTCAGGCTCTTCCGCCGGATCCTGCCTCCGCTCGGACCCCTGGACCTCTCGCCGATCGTGGCCGTGTTCGCGCTCTACTTCGTCCAGCTCGTCGTCAACGGCCTGCTCGACCGGCTGCACTGAAAGGAGGACTGCCATGACGACCACACCGGTCGAGATCAGGCACCTACGTCCGGCGCGCGCGCTCCTCGGCTACAAGCGCGACGAGGTCGACGACGCGCTGGAGCGGATCGCCCAGAGCTTCGAGGGAGTCTGGCGCGAGCGCGGTGAGCTCTCCGACCAGGTCGAGCGGCTCGAGGCCGAGGTGGCGCGGCTGCGCGAGACCGAGGAGCTGCTCAAGAACACCCTCGTGGCAGCGGAGCGTGCCGCTGCGGAGACGCGGGAGCGCGCGACCCAGGAGGCCGGCCTGATCCTCGCCGAGGCGCACGCGGAGGCGCGGTCGGTGACGCGTGCCGCCCAGGCCGAGCGCGGGCACCTGCTGGCCGAGATCGGCCGGCTCCGGGCGCTGCTCGAGGCGGCCCTCGGCCTGACGCGCGACGCGGAGGCGACGGAGCCGCCCGCGTACGAGCAGACGGGCGACGAGGAGGCCAAGGGCGTCGAGGCGTATCCGCCCGGCTGGCCACGGCTCGAGGAGACGGCCGACGTGACACCGCTGCCGCGGGACGAGTCGCGCCATCGCCGTACGGCCTGAAATCGGAAACCGGGACTAGACTTGCAGTTATGCGTACCGCGTCGACTCGCCTGCGCCTGCGTGTCTCGCCAGGGGCGGGGCGCTCGCAGATCGTCGGCCGACAGGGGGAAGGCTGGAAGGTTCGTGTCGCGGCGGCGCCCGAACGAGGACGTGCGAACGACGCGGTCTGCCGGCTGCTCGCCGACACGCTCGGCTTGCCGCGCGGCGGGGTGACCCTCGTCGCCGGCCACGCCGCGAAGGACAAGGTCGTCGAGCTCGACGGCCTCGCAAAGGACGAGATCGTGCGTCGCCTGACAGCGGCCACGGCACCCGGAAAGGACGGCTGAGTGACAGCAGCGATCGACACCGACGAGTTCCGCACGCTCCTGACGGATCGCCGCGACCGGATCGTGCGCGCCATCGAGCACCTGCACGAGCAGCATCCGGGAGCGCTCGACGAGGAGACCGGCGAGCTCGTTACGGTCGACAACCACCTCGCCGATCTTGCCTCGGCGACGTTCGACCGCGAGCTCGATCTCGGGCTCGAGGAAGACGCGGAGGAGGTTCTCGCCGCTATCGACGCGGCGCTCGGCCGGCTCGATGCGGGAACCTTCGGGATCTGCGCTCGCTGCGGCGCCGAGATCGGGGTCGACCGGCTTCGCGCCATGCCCTATACGACGCTGTGCATCGATTGCAAGCGCAGGGAAGAGCGGATGTAAGCGGCGCTGCGCCCGCGGCGCAGCGTCCCGTCGACGTTCGAGTTGGATCCGCGACCGACGGCCTCGCGCCGATCTCGGTCGCCGAGCGCTCGCTCGCCGCCGGCGCCTGGCAGTGGGCCGGCCTGGCGACGGTCTCGCTCGCGGCGGCGACCGCCGATCAGCTGACGAAAGCCGTCGTCTCGAGCCAGCTCGTGCTCGGCGACGAGGTGAAGATCCTCGGCCCGTTTGCGATCCACCACGTCCAGAACAGCGGGATCGCCTTCGGCCTGTTCGCCAGGTCGACAGCGGTCGTGACCGCGCTCACGGCGGTGGCGGTCGCGTGGATGGTCTGGTTCTTCGCGCGCTCCGGGTCCCGACACCCGGTCCTGCCCGCCGCCCTGGGTCTCCTGCTCGGCGGCAGCGTCTCGAACCTGATCGACCGGGTCCGGCTCGGACACGTGACCGACTTCCTCGACGTCGGCTGGTGGCCGGCGTTCAACCTCGCTGACAGCTTCATCGTGGTCGGCGTCGCCATCCTCCTCTGCGCGCTCGTCGCGAGCGACCGCCAAGCCTGGACGCGGCGCGAGGTCGACTAGCTCGCGTGCGAACGGTCCGGGCTCCTGCCGAGGCCGCGGGAGATCGGCTCGACCGGTTCGTCGCGGCGCTCCCCGATGTCGGCACCCGCTCGGCGGCCGAGCGGCTCCTCGCCGAGGGCGTTCTCGTCGACGGCGAGCGCCGGCCGAAGAGCTTCCGGCTGCAGGGCGGGGAGGAGATCGCCCTGCCGGACCCGCCGGCCGCTCCCGAGCCGAAGGCGCCTCCGCAGGTGCAGACGGTCTACGAGGACGAGCATCTGCTGGTCGTCGACAAGCCGGCGGGGGTCGTCGTCCATCCCGGGGCGGGCCACCGTTCGGGCACGCTCGCCGACGCCCTCTCGGGCCGGTCGGGCGGCGGCGACGACCCCGAACGACCCGGGATCGTGCACCGACTCGACCGCGACACGTCCGGCCTCCTGGTCGTCGCACGCACCGAGGAGGCGTACAGGCGGCTCCAGGCCCTCGTCCGCCGACGAGCGCTGGAGCGCGGGTATCTCGCCCTGGTGCGGGGGCGGCCACGGTCTCGCGCAGGGCGGATCGAGGCACCGATCGGCCGCGACCGCCGTCATCCGACCCGGATCTCCCTCGACACCGAGCGGCCGAGGGACGCGGCCACCCGCTTCGAGATCGAGCGGCAGCTCGAGCGCCACACGCTGCTCCGGGTGCACCTGGAGACCGGCCGCATGCACCAGATCCGCGTGCACCTCGCCGCGATCGGGCTCCCGGTCGTCGGTGACCAGGTCTACGGCGTGCCCGAGCCAGGGCTCGGCCGGCAGTTCCTGCACGCGGCGACGCTCGCCTTCCCGCATCCGATGACGGGCGAGCGAATCGAGGCCGAATCGCCGCTCCCGCCGGATCTGGCGACGTTCCTCGACCGGCTTCCTTAGACCGTTCGCGCAGCGAACGCTGGTACCATCGGGCGCGACCCAGTCCCACCTCCCCGGTGGACCCGCTTGGACGTTGGTGCCGGCCGTTCGCGCCGGTTCGGCCAAGTCCCACCGGCTGAATCGCAATCCAAACCAGAGAGGTTTCTCATGCCAGTCGTCTCCATGCGAGATCTGCTGGAGGCCGGGGTCCACTTCGGCCACCAGACCCGCCGCTGGAACCCGAAGATGAAGCGATTCATCTTCTCCGAGCGCGGCGGCATCTACATCATCGACCTGAAGCTGACGCAGGAGCTGCTCGACGAGGCATACGCGTTCGCGCGGAACATCGCCGAGCGGGGCGGCACGATCCTGTTCGTCGGCACCAAGAAGCAGGCGCAGGACGCGATCGCCGAGGAGGCCGCGCGCGTCGGCATGCCGTACGTCAACAATCGCTGGCTCGGCGGCCTGCTCACGAACTGGCGCACGATCTCCGACCGAATCGACCGCCTCCACGAGCTCCGCCGGCTCAAGCAGGAAGGCCAGCTCGATCTCCTGCCCGCCAAGGAGCGCATCTCGATGATGGGCGAGCTCGAGAAGCTCGAGGCGAACCTCGGCGGCGTCGCGGACATGCGCCGGCAGCCGGACGCGATCTTCATCGTCGACTTGCGCAAGGAGCAGCTGGCCGTGCGCGAGGCGAAGCGACTCGGCCTGCCGGTGATCGCGCTCGTGGACACGAATTGCGACCCCGACGAGGCCGACTACGTCGTCCCCGGCAACGACGACGCGATCCGCTCGTGCGGCCTGATCATCCGGGCGATGGCGAGCGCGATCGAGAACGGCAAGTCGAAGGTGACGATGGCCGAGATCGTCGGCGGGGGCAACGGCAAGGCAGCGACTCCCGCGCCTCCGCAAGAGGCCGCACCTGCGCCCGCCGAGGAGGCGCCGCCGGCGCCGCCCGAGGCCGTCGCCGAGCCGGCCCCCGAGGCTTCCGCCGATCAGGAGGCCGCTGCGGAAGTCGAGCCGGAGTCGGCCGGTGCCAACTCCCCCGGTGCCGATTCCCCCGGTGCCGATTCCACGGGTGCCGATTCCACGGGTGCCGATTCCACGGGTGCCGATTCCCCAGGTGCCGAGTCCCCGGAGGAAGCCTCGTGACCGAGATCAGCGCAGCGCTCGTCAAGGAGCTTCGCGACCAGACCGGCGCGCCGATGATGGAGTGCAAGCGCGCTCTCCAGGACACGAACGGGGACATCGAGGCCGCGAAGCGACTGCTTCGCGAGAAGGGGATGGCGAGCGCGGCGAAGCGCTCCGGGCGCGCGACGACGGAGGGCAAGGTCAACTACCGCGTCTCGAGCGACGGCAAGCTCGGCGTGATCGTGGCGATCGGCTGTGAGACCGAGCCGGTCTCATGGAACGACGAGTTCCTCGCGTTCGCGAAGAAAGTGCTCGAGGTGGTCGAGGCCGAAGGACCCGGGGCGGAGGCACAGCTCGAGGAGGAGAGGCTCGCGCTCTCCGGCAAGCTCGGCGAGAACATCGCAGTGGCGGGCGCCGCTCGTTTCGAGGCGGTCGACGGCGCTGTGATCGACGCGTACGCGCATCCGCCGGCGAACAAGCTCGGCGTGCTCGTCCAGGTTCGCGGCGGCGCCGGTGACCTCGCGCGCAAGCTCGCGATGCACATCGCGGCGTCGAATCCGGAGTGGATCGGGCGGGAGGACGTCCCGGAGGACCTCGTCGCCTCCGAGCGAGAGATCTTCGCCAACTCCGACGAGGTGCAGTCCAAGCCCGAGCAGGCGCGTGAGAAGATCGTCGACGGCATGCTCAACAAGCGCTTCTTCGGGGCTCGGGTGCTCACCGAGCAGGAGTGGATCCACGACACCGGCAAGACGGTCGGGGAGGTCCTCGCCGGTGAGGGGGCCGAGGTGCTCGAGTTCGAGCGGTACCAGCTGGGGTGAGCGTCCTACAAGAGCCAGCGGCCGGCCGCGAGCCGGACGCAGGGAAGCCCGCGTTCGCGCGCGTCCTGCTGAAGCTGTCCGGCGAGGCGCTCATGGGCGACCGCGACTACGGGCTGGATGCGCCCACGATCGCGGAGATCGCGGACGAGATCTGTCGCGTGCGCGAGCAGGGCGTCCAGATCGCGATCGTCGTCGGCGCCGGGAACATCTACCGCGGCCTCGCGGCGGCGGCGGAGGGAATGGACCGCGCGACCGCGGACTACGCCGGCATGCTCGCGACCGTGCTCAACTCGCTCGCGATCCAAGACGCGCTCGAGAAGCGCGGAGCGCAGACGCGGGTCCTGTCGGCCCTCCACGTACGAGAGGTCGCCGAGCCGTACATCCGGCGGCGCGCGATTCGGCACCTCGAGAAGGACCGGATCGTCATCTTCGCCGCCGGCACCGGCAACCCGTTCTTCACGACCGACACGGCTGCGGCTCTCCGCGCCCTGGAGATCGGCGCCGAGGCGATCCTGATGGCCAAGCACGGCGTCGCCGGGGTCTACGACGGCGATCCTCGCGTCGACGCGAAGGCGGAGTTCCTGCCCGAGCTGACCCACCTCGACGCGATCGAGCGTGGGTTGAAGGTGATGGACACGACGGCGCTGTCCCTCTGCATGGACAACCGTCTCCCCATCTACGTCTTCGCGCTCGAGAACGGCAACATCGCGCGGGTCGTCTCCGGCGAGCGCGTGGGAACGATCATCTCGACACCTGTCATCTCTACACCGCGCGATTCGAAAGCAGTCGTCTCTGCACGGCGCGAGTCCAAGCCAACCGACGGAGCGAGCCAATGATCGACGAGCTGATTCAAGACGCCACGCGGCGGATGGACAAGTCCCTCGACGCGACGCACGAGCACTTCAACACGCTCAGGACCGGCCGGGCCGCGGCGGCGCTGCTCGATCGGATCACGGTGGACTACTACGGCACCGCGACGCCGCTCAAGCAGCTCGCCTCGATCAACGTCCCCGAGCCACGCATGCTCACCGTCCAGCCGTTCGACCCCTCGACGATCAAAGCGATCGAGAAGGCGGTCATGGAGTCCGACCTCGGCCTGACGCCTTCGAACGACGGCAAGATGATCCGCCTGCCGATCCCGCAGCTCACTGAAGAGCGTCGCAAGGACCTCGTCAAGCTCGCCCGCCAGATGGCCGAGGAGGTACGCGTCTCCGTCCGGAACGTGCGCCGTGACCTCATGCACCACCTGAAGGAGCTCGTCGTGAACGGGGACGTCGGCGACGACGAGGAGCGCCGGGCCGAGGACCGGGCGCAGAAGCTCACCGACGACCACGTGCACCGGATCGACGAGATGCTGAAGCGCAAGGAAGCCGAGATCATGGAAGTGTGACGGCCGAAAGTGCTTCGCACTTTCGGCCGGGGACAGGCTTCGAGTCACACATGAGTCTGATTACGCGCATCAAGACCCTTCGCGGGCTCAAGTCAGCTCCTGAGGCGGACCTGCCCGAGGTCGCCCGATCTGTGGCGATCATCATGGACGGGAACGGGCGCTGGGCGCGGCGCCGTGGCCTTCCCGTCGCCGCCGGGCATCGGGCCGGGACGCGTGCGCTCCGGCGGACCGTCGAGGCGGCGATCGAGTACGGCGTCGAGACGCTCGTCGTCTACGCGTTCTCGACCGAGAACTGGTCGCGCCCACAGGACGAGGTCGACGCGCTGATGGACATCTTCGGCGAGACGATCGAGCGGGAGCTGCCCGACCTCGCGTCGCAGGGGGTGCGGACCCGCTTCATCGGGCGGCGTGACCGGGCACCCGAGGAGCTCCAGGAGCGCATGGCCTCGCTCGAGGAGGAGACGCGCGACCGCGAACGTCTGAACCTCTGGATCGCCTTCGACTACGGCGGACGGGGCGAGCTCGTCCAGGCAGCGCGGCGCATCGTCGAAGCGGGCGTCCCACCGCGCGAGATCGACGAGAACACGGTCGCGCAGTACCTCTACCAGGCCGACCTCCCGGACCCGGATCTGCTGATCCGCACGTCCGGCGAGGTGCGCATCTCGAACTTCCTCCTCTGGCAGCTCGCGTACGCCGAGCTCGTCTTCGTCGAGACCCTCTGGCCGGACTTCGGCGCCCGCGAGCTGCATTCCGCGCTCGCCGAGTACGCGACGCGCCGGCGGCGGTTCGGCGGTCGTTAGTGGTGCCCCATCCAGCGATGCAACCCGGCTTCTGGCCCGCGATCACGCGGCGCCATGAACCACCCTCGACCACGACCCAGGCAATCCAGCCTGGGCCGCGGCCGAGTGCGGCCCCTGGCTTGGTGCTGGCGACCCAGAAACTCGGGCTGCATCACTGGACGGGGCACCCGTGAACCCGTTCATCTCGCGGCTCGTCGTCGTTGCGGCGGGGCTGCCGATCGTGCTCGGCGTCGTCTGGGGCGGCGGTTGGTGGCTGTTCGCCCTGGCCGCATTCGCGGCGCTGCTCGCCCTGCACGAGTTCTACTCGCTGGCCCGGCCGCTTAGGCCGCTCATCCCCGCGGGGTACGTCGGCGCGCTGCTCGCGCTCCTCGGCGAGCAGCTCGGCGGCATCCAGTGGATGCTGGCCGGGTTTTTCTCCACCTATGCGCTTGCGTTCCTGCTCAAGGGCTTCGCGGCGACCCGCGCCCCGGCGACGAGCTCGATCAGCGCCACGGTGATGGGCGCCGGCTGGGTCGCCCTCGGTCTCGGTCATCTGATGCTCATTCGCGACATCGCCGAGCACGCCGTGCTCGCGACGTTCGCCGTCCTGCTCGCCGTCTGGGCGAACGACACGTTCGCTTATCTCGGCGGACGGCTGCTGGGGCGCCACAAGCTCGCTCCGGCCACGTCGCCCGGCAAGACGTGGGAGGGCTTCATCGTGGGGACGGTCGCGTGCGTCTTCGTCACGTTCGTCACCTTCTACGAGGAACGGGACTTCCTGCCGATCTGGCAGGCCGTCGTGCTCGGGGGAGTGATCGCGCTCGCAGGGCCGATCGGCGACCTGTTCGAGTCGGCGCTCAAACGCGACATGCAGATCAAGGACACCGGCCGCGTGCTCGGCGCCCACGGCGGCATGCTCGACCGGATCGACGCGCTGCTCTTCGCCGCAGTGGCCGCGTACTACACCCTCGTCGCGTTCGGCGCCGCCTAAAAAGAACATGGCCATCTGCGCCTAGGGCTCCGCCCAGCCCCGCCTACTGCCAATGCTAGTGAGGAAGGGCATACGTGTCTGTGCCAACTTCGTGACTAAAGCGCGCGGCTAGATGCTCGAGTGGTGAATACCGTGGAGTCGGGGGCGTTCCAGACCAAGCCGGAGCGCTCCACCGCTCCGGGGATCGGGCGGCGCGCTCGTTCGTCGTGCGTAAAAGCGCTACGTGCGACCGGCGAGCACGTTGATCCGACGCAGCGTCTGGGACGTCATCCGGCCCGCGGGATTCACCGCTCGAGCATCTAGGCTTCCGAAGGTGAAGCGGATCGCCGTCCTCGGCGCGACGGGCTCGATCGGGCGGCAGGCCCTCGAGGTGTGCGACGCCAATCCCGAGCTCGAGGTGTGCGCCCTCGCATCCGGCTCATCCTCGCTCGACGAGCTCGCCCACCTCTATCCAGACGCTCGCACACAGGTGGGCGGCGGCGTCGAGGCCCTACTCGATGCGACCGAGCCGGACGTCGTCCTCAATGCCGTCGTCGGCTTCGCCGGCCTCCCCGCAACGCTGTGGGCGCTCGAGCGCGGCGTGACCCTCGCGCTGGCGAACAAGGAGAGCCTGGTCGCCGCCGGCGAGCTCGCCCTCGCTGCATGGGAGCGGGGAGGAGGCCTCCTGCTTCCCGTCGACAGCGAGCACTCGGCCGTGTTTCAGTGCCTCGAGGGCCGGGCGCCCGCGACCGTCGAGTCGATCGTCCTGACCGCATCGGGCGGCCCCTTCCGTGGGCGAACGCGGGAGGGGCTGGCCGGAGTGAGCGTCGAGGAGGCGCTCGCGCACCCGACCTGGAGGATGGGGTCGAAGATCACGATCGACTCCGCAACGCTCGCGAACAAGGGCCTCGAGCTGATCGAGGCGCATTTCCTCTTCGGCGTCGAGTACGACCGCATCGAAGTGGTCGTTCATCCGACCTCGGTCGTCCACGCGCTCGTGCGACTGCGCGACGGGGCAGCGTTCGCGCACCTCGGCTACCCCGACATGCGCGTGCCGATCTCGTTTGCGCTCACCTATCCGGAGCGCGCGGCGACTCCGATCGCACCGCTCGACCTCGCATCGGGGCTGACGCTCGAGTTCCACGCGCCAGACGACGAGGCCTTCCCGCTTCTTCGCCTCGCCCGGGAGGCGGGTGAGCGAGGCGGCACGTACCCGTGCGCGTTCAACGCCGCGAACGAGGTGGCCGTGCAGGCGTTCCTCGCCGGGCGGATCGGATTTCTGGACATCGCCTCGTCGGTCGAGCAGGTGCTCGCCGCCGTCGACGGCTTGCCGGCGCGCGACCTCGACGAGCTCGTCGAGTCGGATGCGGAGGCCCGCCGCCTCGCCGCGGCGCCCGCGCGATGAACGTCCTCGTCTCGATTCTCGGCCTCGCGCTCCTCATCCTCGTCCACGAGGCGGGGCACTTCTTCACGGCGCTCGCCGTCAAGATGCGGCCGCGCAAGTTCTACATCGGCTTTCCGCCGGCCGTGGCGAAGGTGAAGCGCAACGGGATCGAATACGGAATCGGCGCGATCCCGCTCGGCGGCTACGTGAAGATCCCGGGGATGCACCGTCCGGCGGGGCCCGACCTGGACGTCGGCCTCGAGCGAGCCCGGAAGGAAGCGCCTGAGCTGACGGGGCCGATCGCGCGTGTCGAGCGACCGCTGGAGGCCGGCGATCTCGAG
>WNFV01007046.1_pt1 | contig 13121 bp, 11 predicted proteins | sample 5400101 | NCBI WGS metagenome assembly WNFV01 (sample SAMN13153361, study PRJNA577476) | soil metagenome | isolation source: 115 cm soil or saprolite under grassland replicate 1 | place: USA:California | collected 2016-06-15
CAATGGCGACGTCCATGCCCTGGTCGGGCCGAACGGCGCGGGCAAGACGACGCTGTTCAACCTGCTCACCGGGTTCCTGCGGCCGAGCGCGGGCCGGATCACGCTGGCCGGCCGCGACGTCACCGGCGCGAAGCCGGAACGCATCGCGCAGCTCGGTGTGGCGAGGTCGTTCCAGATCACCAGCCTGTTCGAGCAGCTGACCCTGCGGCAGCACGTCGAGCTGGCGCTGCAGTCCACCACGAACCTCGGACACCGCTTCTGGGTGTCCGACCGGGTGCTCGGCCGGTTCGACGGCCGCGCCGCCGAGCTGCTCGACCAGGTCGGGCTGGCCAGGCTGGCGGAGGTGCCGGCCTCGGCGCTCGCGTACGGGCAGAAGCGCGCGCTCGAGCTCGCCCTCGCGCTGGCCCGCGACCCCCTCGTGCTGCTGCTCGACGAGCCGACGGCCGGGATGGGCCTGGAGGACGTCGAGCAGACCGTCGAGCTGATCCGCCGGGTGCGCGCCGGCCGCACCGTGGTACTCGTCGAGCACAACATGAGCGTCGTCGCCGGCCTGGCCGACCGGGTCACCGTGCTGCAGTTCGGCCGGATCCTGGTCGAGGGACCGTACGACGAGGTGCGCGGCGACTCCCGCGTGATCGAGGCCTACCTCGGGGGTGAGTCCGCTGCTTAGCGTCCGGGGCGTCAGCGCGTCGTACGGCGAGGCGCGGGTGCTGCGCGAGGTCTCGCTCGACGTGGCGGCCGGCGAGGTGGTCACCCTGGTCGGCCGCAACGGTGCCGGGAAGACCACGCTGCTGCGCTGCCTGATGGGCCTGCACCGGCCGACGGCCGGCACCGTCACGCTGTCCGGCGCCGACATCACCGCGCTGCCGGCGCACCGGCGGGCCCGCCGCGGCCTGGGGTTCGTGCCCGACGACCGCGGCGTCTTCGCCGGCCTGTCGGTCGAGGAGCACCTCAAGTTGCCGCCGGCAACGAGCGCGGACGCCTGGTCGCTGGACCGGGTGTACGAGTCGTTCCCGGTGTTGCGGGAACGCCGCAGGTTCCCCGGCACGAAGCTGTCCGGCGGCGAGCAGCAGATGCTCGCCATCGCCCGGGTGCTGCGGATGGGCGCCCGGCTGCTGCTGTGCGACGAGCCGACGGAGGGCCTGTCCCCCGTCCTGGTGCACCGGATCGGCGACATCCTGCGCGACGTCAAGGCGTCCGGCGTGACGGTGCTGCTGGTCGAGCAGAACGTCCGGTTCGCCTCCACCGTCGCCGACCGCCACTACCTGCTCGACCGCGGACGGGTGGTGCAGACGCTCGACAACGCCGAGGTGGCCGAGCGCGAGCACGAGCTCCTGGACTACCTCGGCATCTGAACACCCCATCGGAGGAGAACTGATGCGACGCAATCTCGTACCCGCGATCTCGGCCCTCGCGGCCGGCTCGCTGCTGGTGGCCTGCGGCGGCGCGGGCGGCCCGTCCGGTGGCGGCGGGAGGATCAGCGACGGCAAGATCGTGCTCGGCGTGCTCAACGACCAGTCCGGCATCTACGCCGACCTGTCCGGGCCGAAGGCGGTCGAGGCGGTCAAGATGGCCGTCGAGGACTTCAAGGCCAAGCACGGCGACGACGCGGTCACCAAGAACATCGAGGTGGTCGTCGCGGACCACCAGAACAAGCCCGAGATCGCCAACACCAAGGCGCAGGAGATGTACGACCGGCAGAAGGCCGACGTCATCCTCGACGTACCGACCTCGTCGGCCGCGCTGGCGGTCGCCGGCCAGGCGCTGGCGAAGAAGAAGCTGTTCATCGACATCACCGCGGCCACCACCGCGCTGACCGGTGACAAGTGCAACAAGTACACCTTCCACTACGCCTACGACACCTACATGCTGGCGAACGGCACCGGTACGACGGTGACTGCCGCGGGCAAGAAGAAGTGGTACATCGTCTACCCGGACTACGCGTTCGGGCAGGACATGGAGAAGAGCTTCACCAAGGCGATCGAGGCGTCCGGCGGCACGGTGGTCGGCAAGAAGGCGTCGGAGTTCCCGAACACCAGCGGCGACTTCTCCTCCCAGCTGCTGCAGGCGCCGGCCGCGAAGCCGGACGTGCTCGGCACCATGCACGCCGGCGGGGAGCTGGTGAACCTGGTGAAGCAGTACAACCAGTTCAAGCTGAAGGACAAGGGCATCGACCTGTCGGTCGGGCTGATGTTCATCACCGACATCCACTCGCTCGGCCCGGACGCACTGGCCGGGACCAAGTTCACCGACGCCTGGTACTGGAACTTCGACGAGCAGAACAAGCAGTGGGCCGACCGGTTCAAGGACAAGACCGGGTCGCGGCCGTCGTTCGCGCACGCGGGCAACTACTCGGCGGCGATGACTTACCTCGAAGCGGTCCAGGCGGCCGGCACGGACGCCTCCGACGACGTGGTGAAGAACCTCGAGGGCAAGCACGTCGACGACTTCTTCCTGCGGCACGGCAAGATCCGCGCCGAGGACCACCGCGTCATCCACGACGTGTACGTCGCCGAGGTGAAGCCGAAGAGCCAGGTCACCGAGGACTACGACTACGAGAAGATCATCGCCACGATCCCCGCGGACAAGGCGTTCAAGCCGCTGTCGGACAGCACCTGCACGATGGGCCAGGGATGAGCGACTTCCTGCAGCACGCGTTCAACGGATTGGTCAACGGCAGCTTCTACGCGCTGCTGGCACTCGGGCTGGCGGTCATCTTCGGGATGCTCGGGGTGGTCAACTTCGCCCACGGCGCGTTCTACATGCTCGGTGCGTTCGGCGCGTTCGTGCTGCTCAGCGAGTTCGGGACCGGCTTCTGGGTCGCGCTGGTGGTGATGCCGCTGCTGCTCGGCGCGACCGGGATGCTGGTCGAGCGGACGCTCGTCCGGCCCCTGGCCGCGCTGGACCCGCTCTACAACTTCCTGCTCACGTTCGGGCTGACGCTGATCTTCCAGGACCTGCTGCGGATGAAGTACGGCGTCCAGCCGCAGCCGTACCCGCAGCCGAGCGGGCTCGGCGGTTCGGTGGACCTGGGCCTGTTCAGCTTCCCGTCGTACCAGGTCTTCGTGCTGGCGTTCTCGGTGCTGGTCTCGTTCGGCGCCTGGTTGCTGCTGGCAAGGACCCGGGTCGGCATGATCGTCCGGGCCTCGACCGAGCGGCCCGAGGTGACCCGGGCGATGGGCATCGACGTGGGCCGGTGGGTGTCGCCGGTGTTCGGCTTCGGCATCGCGCTGGCCGGGTTGTCGGGGGTGCTGGCGGCGCCGATGCGGGCGGTCAGCCCGCTGATGGGCGCGGACCTGATCGTCCTGGTGTTCGCGGTCGTCGTGATCGGCGGGCTGGGGTCGATCTTCGGCTCGGTGGCCGCCGGTTTCGTGATCGGCATGCTGCAGGCGCTCGGCAACGTGTACGTGCCCGGGCTGGCCACGACGTCGGTGTTCATCCTGATGGCGGTCGTGCTGCTGTGGCGGCCGGCCGGGCTGTTCGGCCGTGAGGAGGCGTCGGCGTGATCCGCCGGCTCATGGAGCTCCCCCGGCTGTGGCGGTGGGCGGGACTGGCGGCCGGGCTGATGATCGCGCTGGCGCTGCCGTGGTTCGTCTATCCCCCGGTGGCGATGGACATCGCGACCTGGGCGCTGTTCGCCGTCGCGCTCGACCTGCTGCTCGGGTACACCGGCCTGCTCTCCTTCGGGCACGCCGCGTTCTGGGGCAGTGCGGCGTACACGGCCGGCGTGATCGCGATCGAGACCGGCCTGCCGTTCCCGGTGGCGGTGCTCGGCGGGTCGGCGGTGGCGATGGCGCTCGCGGTGCCGATCGCGCTGCTGGCGGTACGACGGACCGGCATCTACTTCGCGATGGTGACACTGGCCTTCGCCCAGATGGTGTACTTCATCGCGAACCAGTGGCGCGACCTGACCGGCGGCGAGAACGGCCTGCAGGGCATCCCGAAGAACCTCTTCGGGCTCGACCTGTCCGACGCGTTCTACTTCTACTACGCCGCGCTGCCGATCCTGCTGGCCGGGCTTGCCGTCGCTTGGCGGATCGTGCACTCGCCGTTCGGCCGGGTGCTGGTCGCGATCCGGGAGAACCCGGCGCGGTCCCGCGCCCTGGGCTACCCGGTCGACCGGTACAAGGTGGTGATCTTCGTGATCTCCGCCGGCCTGTCCGGCCTGGCCGGCGGGGTGTACGCCGTCAGTCACGGGTTCGCCTCGCTGCAGGAGGTGTACTGGACCACCTCGGGCAAGGTCGTGATCATGACCATCCTCGGCGGGATCGGCACCCTGTGGGGCAGCGTGCTCGGCGCCGGGCTGATCGTGCAGCTGGAGGACTACCTCGCGACGTCCGGCATCCACCTCGGCCCGGTCGACATCACCGGCCCCGGGCTGATCACCGGGTTGATCTTCGTCCTCGTCGTGCTGCTGTTCCGGCGCGGCATCTGGGGCACCGCGGCCCACCTGCTGCGCACCCGCCGGGGCCGGTCGCCGGCGCCCGACGCCGAGCCGCACCTCAGCGGCACCGCGCTGGCCGAGCACGACGAGCACCCCGTGTCGACATGACGACTCCCGCGGGGCTGGACGCCGGCCGCATCTTCCGGCTGGCGCCGTTCGACGAGGTGGTCGCCGAGCTGCGGGTGACGTGCGCTGCAGGCCCGGCCGCGGTGCCACGGCAGACCCTTCGGCTCGCCGACGTCCCGGGCCGGTACCTGCTGCTCGACGACGGCGACGCCGTCGCGACCCTCGACGGCGCGGCGCTGACCGCCCTGCGCACGCCGGCCGTCTCCGCGCTGGCCAGCGACGCGCTCGCCCGCGACGACGTGACCCGGCTGGCCGTGTTCGGCACCGGCGTGCAGGCCCGCGAGCACATCCGCGCGATGCGCTGGGTGCGGCCGTCGCTGGAACGGATCGAGGTCGTCGGGCGCGACCGGACCGCCACCGACCGGTTCGTCGCCATGCTGCGCGGCGAGGGACACCCGGTGGTCTCGGCGAGTCCCTCGGACGCGTCCAGTGCCGACCTGATCTGCACCTGTACGTCGAGCTCGGTGCCGGTGCTGTCCGACGACGACGTGAAGCCCGGCGCGCACATCAACGCGATCGGCTCGCACAGACCGGAGTGCCGCGAGCTCGGCGAGACGCTGATGGGCCGGGCCCGGGTCGTCGTGGACGACCGCCCGGCCACGCTGGCCGCGTCCGGCAATCTGGTGCTGGCCGTCGCGGCCGGCACCATGACGCCGGCGGACGTGGCCGGCGACCTGACCGCGGTGGCCCGCGGCGAGGTACGACGGGAGACCGCCGACGAGGTCACCGTGTTCGTGTCCGTCGGCCTGGCCGTGGCGGACCTGGCGGTGGCGACGCTCGCCGCCCGGAACGCCGGCCTGATCGACTGAGACTGACCGGCCCGGCCTCCCTGGCGCCGTCGCCTTCAGACCCCTGCGGGCGTCGTCCTCCTGTGTCGTTGGCGTAGGTCCCAGACGACGTGGTCGACGTAGAGGCGGTCCCCGGTCCAGCCGTCGCCGAAGGGTGACCGGCGGTGGCTGGTGGAGTGGCGCGGCGAGCCGTTCGAGCGGGACGGTCCGTACGACGGCGCGCGGGACGGCCTTCACCCGGCGGCCGTCGGCGGTGTGGAAGACGAGCCGGTCGCCTTGTCGTTGCACGGTGATGCCGCCCTCGTGGACGGCGCGATGCTGGAAGCCGCACAGCAGCGCCAGGTTGTTGAGGTGCTGCTAGTTGCTAACGATATTCGCGCTCGCCGGAGCCGTGGCCGGAGGATCGCTTGTCACTGTGTGTGATCGTCCTGGTTTGTGCCACTTGTGTCAGAATCTCGCGCGCGCCCGCACGTATTGGGCCACATCCGCGAGACTGAGACACAAGTGGCACAACCGGTGCGCAGTCACCTTGTGTGATCGGTTTCGGGGTGGGTTGGCTGCCAGGCGGGCAGGGTTCGGCTTACCCTTCGCGCGCCGGGCGGGAGGTCGTCTGTGCCCTGGGACTGGCAGCCGGTGCGGGACCGGATGAGGTAGCCGACGCCGATCCATTGGCCGGTGTCGGTGATGTCGGCGGATTCCACGGCTTGGCCGTCCATGATGGCTTCTACGAGCTCGACGCCGTAGGGCGGGCCGTCAGGTTGGGGGTCGCAGTCGGCGGCGGCGCGCACGGTCCAGCCCGCTTCGATGAGGATGCCGTCGGCGTCGAGGTCGCTGATCTTGATGGACTGGCCGTTGTGTGACAGCACGGCGGAGTGTTCGTAGATGAAGGCGTGTCCGCCGCGTTGTTCGGCGGCGACGCGCAGAAGTTCGGCTGTAGTCGGCCAGTGCGCTACGCGCATGGGTTCTTCACCGCCCTTGAGTATTCCCACCTGGTGGACTCGGATTTCACGCCGTCACGGTAGCCGTAGCCTTTCCCGGCCGTCCGGTAGGTGCCATTATCGCACGGCGTGGACGCGGTCACGGTGTAGCGTTTCCCTCGTTTCGGGTTCTCTATGGGCCGACGAACTGGTGCGGCAACGTCGGTCCACGTGTTTCCGGTGTGGCGTTGGAGTTTCACGGTTCCGGTGACCGAATCAACCCGGCCGGAGCACCAGAATGTCACTTTGCCGGTGATATTACCGGACGTGCCGTGCGACTCGTGCGGGTTATCCACGCGGACCGAGCAGCGGACCAGCGTTTGCCCCTGCCCGGCCGGCGCGGCACACGACGAAAGGAGAAGAGAAAGTGCTGCTGCCAAGGGCATCGAATATCGATAGCCGCGCTGCTCGCTGAATGCGTTGATCATATTATCCCTCGTTCCTCAATCGGGCATTTGCCGTTCAATGTTTCGCGCCCGCCAGCGCCACGTCCTGCGACGGTGGGCGCGCGAATGCCGCAGCCGGGCCACCCCTTTTGCCCATGCAAGGTGTGGGTGGCCCGGCGTCATGCGTGCTCGTAGTCGTCGTCAGTCGTGGTGCTCGGTTCGATCTCCCTTCACGTCGTGGGCGTGGTTGTTGCTGTTGGCACCGAATGGCCGGGGCGGGCTTGTTGGCCCTTGCGGATGCCCATCGGAGGGCAGGAGTCCGGTTCGGAGCCCGACCCCGGCCGGGTGCCCCGCCGCGTCCCGTGGAGTTGTCCTGGAAGGTGGTCCGGAACAACCCCGGCAGGTTGGGAACGCGCGGGTCTTGGTGCGGCAGGACGGACGCGGACATGCGGGGGTTGTGGAGCTTGGGCGTCGGCACGTCCGCCCCGCCGGTCTAGGGGAATGCCGCGCGGCCAGCACGCGGGCTCCGGTGTAGTGCTCCGGGTGGTCCGGCGCCTCCTGCGCGCCTCCGAGCGGGGGCGAGGTGGTGCAGGCCGGGCACGATCACCGCCTGCGCCTCGCTGCACTTCACCTCCGCCACGAGCGCGGTGAACGCGGCCGGTGCCCGGTCGATCCGCTCCACGAACACCGCCGCCAGGCAAAACCCCTCACGCGCTGCGAAGTCGGCCAGATCGGCCTTGGCATCGGCGAGCTCGTTTTCGGTCATCAAGATGTGCGCCCGCAGGTAGCCGAACGCCAGCGGCCGGGTCGGGTCGAAGGCGTCGGGCGTCATGGTGGTCACCAGTCGCGCCCTTCGTCTTGCCAGCGCCGCAGCGCCGCGCTGATGCAGTCACACCAACGCCGCAGCACCTGACGTAGCCAGCGCGGCGAACGGCCGTCCTGAGCGCTCCTGCGGCCTGTCGCGGCCATGATCGTCACGACCCGTCCACCCCGCCGCCTGCCGATGACGGCGAGACTGGCTCGTTGGTCACCCGGCAGGACGCGAACCGCCGCCGCATCGCGGCCTCAAACCGCGCCGCTAACGCCGGTTCCGCAACCTGGGACGCGATCACGTGGCCGCAGAACCACACGCGCACCAGACGGCGCGCGTCAGGTGCGGGCGGCACGGTTCCGGCCTCAACCGGAGAGCGGGTTGTACGCTTCATAGCGGCAGCGTGTCTTGCGCACAGTGCCCATGGACAGACTGAGAGTGACCGCAAGCCGTATCACGTGTTTAACCCCGACACCGCCGCGCGGGAGGCACCAGGTGAACAGCCAGCAGCCGCGCCCCTCAGGGCCGAACGAGGCACTACGGACGGCGATCAAGGAAGCGGGATGCACGTACGACACGCTGGCCCGGACGGTCGTGCGGGTCGCGGCGGAGAACGGTGAACACGCCCGGACGAACAGGTCGGCGGTGGCCCACTGGCTGAGAGGCGTCCGGCCGTCCGACCGCACGGCCGGTTACCTGGCCGAAGCGCTGAGCCGGCTGACCGGCCGCCCCGTGACCGTGGCGGAGCTTGGATACGAGGCCGACGTCGGTAATGGTGGGGTGATGACGCCGTTCACCCCCGACGCCGTCGGAGCGCTCACCGATCTCGGCGCGGCCGATCTCAAGCGGAGGCTAGATCGGCGGAGCGTCCTGTTTTCGGCGGCGATGCTGCCGTTGTCGCTGGCGTGGCTGAACGACGCCGACGCACGCGGACGCAGAGCGCGCGAGCATGGCGGCACGGTCGGCCAAGCCGAGATCCAGACCGTGCAGACCTTGACCGAGGCGTACTACGCGGCAGACGAAAACCTCGGCGGCGGGCACGGCCGCACGGCGGTGATCCAATACCTCGTCACGGACGTGGCCACCTTCTGCACAAGCAGGTTCCGCAACGACACCGACCGCCGCGACATGTTCAGCGCCGCAGCCGAACTTGCCTACCTGGCTGGCTGGCAGTGCCACGACCTCGGGCAAGAAGGGCTCGCCCAGCATTACTATGCCAAGAGCCTGCAACTGGCGACAGAAGCCGATCCGCACGGACAAGCCGCGTGGACGTTGAGGATCATGGCGCACCAAGCACTTGACCTCCGGACACCCGCGCACAGCGTCGCGTTGGCGACACGAGCGGTCGAGTTGGCAGCCGGGCGGGTCGACCCCGCGACCGAAGCGTTGTTCGCGATCACCGCCGCACGCGCACATGCGGCCGACCGGAACACGAGGGCAGCAACCGCGGCCGTGCACGCGGCCGAGGACAGCATTGCGCGCGACGAGAGCAACGAAGCCGACATGCCACATTGGGCGACGCTGACCGGTCCAGCTCGGGCAACCGTGGCGAGTCATGTGGCCAAGACCTTCACAGCACTCGGAGACCACGCCAGAGCCGAACAGCGGTACCTTGCGGCAGCGAAAGCGCGCAACCCCGAACGGTTCCGGCGCATCCATGCGCTCAACCTGGCGCAAGCGGCCGAAGCGCAGGCAGGACAAGGCCACGCCGACCACGCATGCGAGACGTGGGGAACCGCACTCGGCTACATGGCGGGCGTGGACTCCGACCGCATCAAGCAGGCCGTGACAGGGATGCGGCGGACACTGGTCACGTTCCGCCGCCGGGGCGTACCGCAAGCCGCAGGTCTGGACCAGCAAGGCGCCGCGCTCCTTGCCCAGATGACCAGCTGAGCCCACCCCACCCGGCAGCCCGCCAGTCCGGGCGAAACCACAGCGGCGACACTCACAGACGGTGACCATCCGCGCTCGTCCGCATCCGCGTCCAGATGTCCATGGCGTGGCCCCATACGTGCGGGCGAGGCCCGCGAACGCGAACGTGGACGATCGCGTGGACGATTACGGATCGTGATTATACGGGGGGGTTGTGCGCGTGCCAGTGCGCGGGCCTCGCCGGCCGGTCCCTTGTGTTCGGCTCAGCCCGGCAGCAGGCGTTGGAGTCGCAGCGCCAGCTGGATCTCCAGCGCGCGTTCGGGTTGCTGCCACTCGCTCCCGAGCAGCCGGGACACCCGGTCCAGCCGTTGCGCGACGGTGTTGACGTGCACGTGCAGGTCGTCCTTGGCACGGTTCAGGTTGCCGCCGTGCGCGAAGTACGCCTCCAGGGTGCGGACCAGGTCGGTGCCGCGGCGGCCGTCGTACTCCAGGACCGGCCCGAGCACGCGGTGCACGAAGCTCCGCGCGCCGCCCGGCTCGCCGAGGAGCAGACCGACGAAGCCGAGCTCGCGGCTGCTGGTGCCCTCCCCCGCGCGGCCGAGCGCGACCAGGGCGTCCAGGCAGCGGCACGCCTCGGCGTGCGCAGCGGGGACGCCCGCCGAACCGGTGACCGGACCGGCGGCTCCGACCGTCACCGGGCGGCCGAGAGCGAGCGCCAGGTCCTTGGCGAGCCGGTGCGCGGCCGTACCGGGCTCCTCGCCGGGCAGCAGCATCACGATCCGGTCCTGGTGCACGCCGGCGATACCGCCGGTCAGGGAGGCCTCGTGGTTCGCCGCGAACGACAGCCGGCGCAGCCGCTCCCGGTCGGTCTGGACGACGGCGACCGCGAAGCCCGCGTCCAGGTCAAGACCGAGCTGCCGGGCGCGCTCGCGATGGCCGATGCCGGCGGCGGCGCCGTGCACGACCAGGTCGGCGACCAGCTCACCGCGGATCCGGTTCTCGGTCTCGGTCGCGGTCCGGATCATCAGGTGCAGCAGCGCGGTCACCAGCGCCGCGCGTTCCAGCACCCGCTGGTCGGCCTCGTCCAGGTCGGCGCGGCCGTGCAGCACCAGCGCGCCGAAGTGCTCCGCGCCCGCGACGACGGCGGCGTACCAGGTGCCGTCGCGGCACACCGCGCGGCCCTGGCCGCGCGAGGCGGCGACCGCGTCGGCCCAGCCGCGCGGCAGCCGGTCGGGGCGCTCATCACCGGCCGAGGCGACGCAGCGGCCGTCGGCGTCGAGCACCTGGAGGCCGCCGCCGAGCACGTCGGTCACCGCCGCGGCGACGTCGTCGATGCTGCCGCCGCGCAGCACCAGCCCGGTGAACCGGTCGTGCGCCTCCGCGGCGCGCTCGACCGCCGCGCTGTGCCGTCGTACCAGCGTGTTCGCGGCGTTCAGCTCACGCACCGCGGCACGGGTCTCCTCGAGCAGCCGGGCGCCGTCGATCGCGATCGCGGCGTGCGCGGCCAGCGACGACAGCAGCGAGATCTCGTCGCGGCCGAAGGAGCGTTTCGTGCGGTCGGCCGCGAACAGCACGCCGAGGACCTGCGGCCCGAGCAGCAGCGGTACGCCGAGGATCGCCACCAGGCCCTCGTCGTCGACGGCGCCGTCGATCGCCGCCACGTGCCGGAACCGCTCGTCGGCCGGGTAGTCGTCGGTCGCGTACGGCGTCGAGGTCCCGGCGACCAGGCCGCCGAGCCCGGTGCCCATCGCCAGCCGGACCCGGCGGAAGCTCGCCGACACCACGCCGGCGGTCGCCCGCATGTAGGTGTCGCCGCGCTCGGCGTCGATCAGCGTCAGGTAGGCCACGTCCGTGTGCAGCAGCGTCCGCGCCCTGCGCACGATGGCGTCCAGGACCGCGTCCACACCCTGCAGGGCGGCCAGGTCGCCGGCGGTCTCGAACAGCGCCTCCAGCTCGACCTCTCGGCGCCGCCGGTGCTCCAGCACCCGGCGTACCTGCAGGGCGAGCGCCTTGGCCGCCTCGAGCGCGTCCAGCTCCGCCTGGCCGGCGCCCGCGGCCACTGCGGCGCGCAGCGGCTCGTCGTACTCCTCGGCGGGGGCGTCGCGCGCTAGCAGCTGCAGGAAGACGGTGTCGCTCAGCGTGCGGTCCACCCCCCGTCCATCACGAACGAGCTGCCGGTCACCGCGGCGGCGTGCGGGCCGCACAGGTAGGCGGCCAGCTCGGCCACGTGCTCCGGCTCGATCAGCCGCTTGATGGCCACCGGCTCCAGCATGATCCGCTCCACCACCTCGTCCGGTCCGATCCCGTGCACGGCGGCCTGCGCGGCGACCTGCCTCTCGACCAGCGGCGTCCGCACGTACGCGGGGTTGATGCAGTTCGAGGTGACGCCGTGCTCGGCACCCTCCAGGGCTATCACCTTGGACAAACCCTCGAGCCCGTGCTTGGCCGCGACGTACGCCGCCTTGAACGGCGAGGCGCGCAGGCCGTGCACCGAGGAGATGTTGACGATTCTCCCCCAGCCGGCCGCGTACATGTGCGGCAGTGCCTGCCGGACCAGCCGGAACGGTGCCTCGAGCATGACCCGGATCATGAGGGAGAACCGCTGCGGGGAGAAGTCCTCGATCCTGTCCACATGCTGCAAGCCTGCATTGTTGACCAGCACGTCGCAGCGCAGCCCGAGCGCGTCGACCGCGGCCAGGTCGGACAGGTCGACCACCTCGGCCCGGCCGCCGATGCGTTCGGCGACCCGCTCGGCGCCGGCGGCGTCGAGGTCGACCACGACGACCTCGGCGCCCGACCTGGCCAGCCGGGCCGCGCAGGCCGCGCCGATGCCGCTCGCGCCGCCGGTCACGACGGCGGTACTGCCGGCCAGCTCGGCCGGGGACTCGGTGCTCATGACCCTGGACGGTAGGCACCCGCAGCGTCGAGTGATACGTCGGCCGCACCTACATCCGCGGGGGTGTCGGTGGGCGGCGAACACACATCCCCGGTATCAGATCACCTCGAAGTTGGTCATCATGCCGGCGTCCTCGTGCTCCAGCTTGTGGCAGTGCATCAGGTAGAGACCGCGGTAGCCGTCGAAGCGGATGAGGATCTCTACGGTCTCCCGGTCCTGCAGCAGCACCGTGTCCTTCCAACCGGCCTCCCAGGGGAACACCATGCCCCGGCCGCCCGTGCGGGTCTGGACCTGGAAGGAGGCGCCGTGCACATGGACGGGATGCGGCGCGTTCCCGCCGGTCTTGAACCGCCAGCGCTCCACCTGGCCGAACGGCACCTGGAAGTCGATCCGGTTCATGTCGTAGAGCTTGCCGTTGATCTTGCTCATGCCGTCGAAGGTGAAGTCGCGGGTCCGGACCGGGCCACTGAGCTTCGTGATCGTCGATAGGGCCACCGGCATGACGAACGAGTCGGTGACCGCGGTGGTGACCCGGAACTCGAGGAGGTTCCGCGCGGTGTTCAGGTCCTGCAGCATGACCGAGCCGCCGACCGGCACACCGCGGAAGTCGACGAGCAGGTCGAGCCGCTCCCCGTTGCCGAACTGGATGTTCCCCAGCGGGGTCGCCCGCTCCAGCAGGCCGCCGTCGTTGCCGATCATGGAGAACGCGGCTCCGTTGCTCAGTGCCAGGCGGAAGACCCGCCCGTTGGCGCCGTTGAGCACCCGCAGCCGGTACACGGCGGTCGCCACGTTGATGTACGGGTTCCGCGTGCCGTTGACCA
>WNFV01017243.1_pt1 | contig 13121 bp, 10 predicted proteins | sample 5400101 | NCBI WGS metagenome assembly WNFV01 (sample SAMN13153361, study PRJNA577476) | soil metagenome | isolation source: 115 cm soil or saprolite under grassland replicate 1 | place: USA:California | collected 2016-06-15
GAGTGGCAGGACGCCCATCATCACCAGGTTGCTGCGGTGGATCCGCTCGTAGCTCTCGGCAATGACGGCTCGAACGCCCAGCAAGAGCGGACCCTTGGCGGCCCAATCCCGCGAGCTGCCCGAGCCGTACTCGCGGCCAGCGATAACGATCAGCGGAGTGCCGTCTCGCTGGTATCGCTGCGAGACGTCGTAGATCGTGTCGACCTCTCCACTCGGCAGGTAGACCGTCCAGCTCCCCTCCCGATCCGGCGCCAGCTCGTTGCGCAGGCGGATGTTTCCAAATGTCCCGCGCACCATCACTTCGTGGTTGCCGCGGCGGGCACCGTAACTGTTGAAGTCGCGCGGCTCGACGCCGTGCTCGATCAGATAGCGGCCCGCGGCGCCGGAGGCCGAGATCGAGCCGGCCGGCGAGATATGGTCGGTCGTGATCGAATCGCCCAGCATCACCAAAACCCGCGCGTCTGCGATGTCGGCGGGCACCGTCGGCTTGGCCTTGAGGTCCTCGAAGAAGGTTGGCTCGCGGACGTACGTGGAGCCTGGGTCCCAGGCGTACAGGTTACCCGTCGGGATCTCCAGATCTCGCCACTGTTCATCGCCCTCGAAGACGGAGGCGTAGTTCTTGCGGAAGACGTCGGGACTGACCGTGGCGTCCACCGCCTGGCGCACCTCGTCTGGCGAGGGCCAGATGTCACGCAAGTAGATGTCAAGCTGGCTGGCATCCCGACCGATCGGCTCGCGCAAAAGGTCGACGTCGACCGTTCCGGCCAGCGCGTAGGCGACCACCAGGGGCGGCGAGGCCAGGAAGCTGGCCCTCACCTGCGGGTGAATGCGCCCCTCAAAGTTCCTGTTGCCGCTGAGCACCGCCGCAACGACCAGGTTGTTCTCGTCGACCGCCGCGGCAACGGCCGGGATGAGCGGCCCACTGTTGCCGATGCAGGTGGTACAGCCGTAGCCGACGAGCTGGAACCCCAGCGCTTCCAGATACGGCATCAGCCCGGCGTCCCTGAGGTAGTCGGTGACGGCGCGGGACCCAGGAGCGAGGCTGGTCTTGACGTACGGCTTTGCCCTCAAGCCTCGCTCGACGGCTTTCTTGGCGAGCAGGCCGGCCCCAAGCATGACCGATGGATTGGAGGTGTTGGTGCAGCTTGTGATTGCCGCGATGACGACCGAGCCATGCCCGACCTTAGTGGTCTCGGACTCGCTCAGCCGCGTCTCAGCGGGTGGTTCCGACAGATCGGCGGCCACGACCGGCTGGCCCAGCTCCTGCTCCGAGCCACCGGGCTGTTTGGACTGTGCCGGGAGAGCGTCGCTGGCCGGGAACGTGGCGGCCAGGGCGGAATTGACGGCTGCCTCGGCGTGCTCGACGCCGTTGCCGATCCGGCCCTCGAAGGCCGCGCGGAAGGCGCGCCCCACCTCGCTCAGGCCAACGCGGTCCTGCGGACGACGCGGACCGGCCAGGCTCGGCTCGACGCTGGCCAGGTCCAGCTCCAGCAGCTCGTCGAAGATCGGGTCGGCCGTCTCGTCCGTCCGGAACAACCCCTGCTCTTTGGTGTACCGCTCGACCAGGTCGAGCAGCTCGGGTGGCCTACCCGTGACGCGCAGGTAGTTCAGGGTCTCGGCGTCGACCGGGAAGAAGCCGGCCGTGGCGCCATACTCTGGCGACATGTTGCCGATCGTGGCCCGATCCGCCACCGGCAGACGACTGAGGCCCGGCCCACAGTACTCGACGAAGCGCCCGACCACGCCGTGCTTCCGCAGCATTTGCGTCACGGTCAGGACGAGGTCGGTGGCGGTCGCCCCCTCTCGGAGCTGGCCGCTGAACCGCACCCCCACCACCTCGGGCAGCAGCATGTAAAGCGGCTGGCCGAGCATGGCGCCCTCGGCTTCGATGCCACCCACGCCCCAGGCGAGGACGCCCAGGCCGTTGACCATCGTGGTGTGCGAGTCCGCCCCAACCAGCGTGTCTGGAAGCGCCACCATCTCGCCGTCTACCGGTCGCGCCTGAACGACCTTGGCCAAGAACTCCAGGTTGACCTGATGGCAGATCCCAGTTCCTGGCGGTACGACGCTCAGGCCGTCGAAAGCCTGCTGGGCCCAGCGCAGCAGCGCGTAGCGCTCCACGTTGCGCTCGTACTCGCGCCTGACGTTGGCGGTGAACGCCTCAGTGGAGCCGAACAGGTCGATCTGAACTGAATGGTCGATTACCAGGTCGGCCGGCAGCAGCGGGTTGACCTTCGCCGGATCGCGCCCGAGCCGCTGCATAGCGGAGCGCATGGCGGCCAGGTCCACGACGGCCGGTACGCCGGTGTAGTCCTGGAGAAGGACGCGGGCTGGTAGGAAAGGCAGCTCGGCATCGCGGGCCTGCTCCGGTGACCAGCGCGCCAGCACCTCGACGTGGCCCGGCTCGAAGCTCTCGCGGCCGCAGTTGCGCAGCACGTTCTCCAGCAGAATCTTGACCGTGTGTGGCAGCCGCTCGACGTCCGCGAGATCACGGAGAGCGGCGAGGCTGTAGTAGCTGACGCTTTGGCCAGCGACGCTAAGACTGGCACGCGCCCCGAATGGGTTGTCCGCATACTCCATGAGCGACCCCCTGACTCTATCTTACTACGAGCGAAGTGTGGCGCTCTGCGGCCTGTACTCGCGCCATGACGGAGGCCACACCCGACAGGCTTCGCGCGGAAGCCGACCGACTAATAATCGAGGCGGCAACGGGAGCCCATACACTCAGACCCGACGAGCTCGGGCGCGTCTTGGAGCACGTGGCGAGAGCCGGCTCGACCCGGACGCCGTCGAAAGAGGTGCGCGGTCGCCTGGCGGGCGTAAGTTGGCGGGGGACGAGACTCAAGGGAGGCGACAGGCTTCCGCCGTCCGAGCTGAAATATCTGTGCCACGCCGTCGAGCGCCAGGAGTGGCCTAGCGGCACAACCCTGGACGAGTATCTCGAGAGCCTTAGGGCTGTCGTGCTGGACGACAGGAGCGGCGTGTTTGCCAGCCGGGTATCAGGGTGAATGGCAGTCCGGTGTCGTGCGGCGGTCCGGTGACCTCCGTGGCCCGCGAGGCTTCGAGTGGGTTCTTGTAGAATATCGGCTAACAAGGGGAAGATGGATTACAGCGTACCAGCCACAGTTGGGTCTCCAGGAGATCCAAAGCCCGAGAAGGAGCGACGTACGATGGTTGCGCCGGCCAGGCCGGATCAGGGAATCGAGATAGGGCTAAAGTCCTTGCGTTTGATGCTCGACGACTTGCCAGAGGTTGCGCGGGACTGGCCTCAGATGAGCGATGCTGAGCGCGCCTCCTGGAGCTTGGATTGGGACCAGGTAATCGGTGGCGACGTGCGCTTGCTGGAGCGTCAGCGCCGCTCCGACCAGATGACGCCGGACCAGCAGGCCCGCTATCGCGACCTGCTCTGTAAGCTGAAGGAAGCACTGCCGATCATCGAGCGACTGGGCCTGTACCGGCCGCCCGTCCAGCTCGAGGACTGAGGTCAACCGCAGCCCTGACATGGCGCTCGGGGCCATGCGCGAGCGCTTACGCTTTCTTTACGGCGATCGGCTCGGGGACCAGACCTACGCTGAGCTCCAGCGCTTGCTCGCCGAGTTTGGTGCGCCCGTCTCGTCGGGCACGTCTAGTCGGTCGCCCTTCCACCAGAGTGACGTGATCCTAATCAGCTACGGCGACTCGGTCCTGTCGAATGAGCTGAGGCCGCTGGCTGCCTTACGGGCTTTTGCCGAGCGCCACCTGCAGGACCTGGTCTCGACGATCCACATCCTCCCGTTCTTCCCGTACTCGTCGGATTACGGCTTCTCGGTCGTCGACTACCTCCAGGTTGACCCCGAGCTGGGCAACTGGGGCGACATAGCCACCCTTCACGCCCGGTTCAAGCTGATGTTCGACTTCGTCCTCAACCACGTCTCAGCCGGGAGCGCCTGGTTCGCGAAGTTCTTGCGCGGCGATTCGCCGTACGACGAGTACTTCATCACCCTCGACCCGCGGACCGATCTCTCCAGCGTCACGCGCCCGCGCACCAGCCCGCTCCTGACTCGCTATCAGACGTCCCGAGGCGAGCGACACGTCTGGACCACGTTCAGTAGCGACCAGGTGGACCTGAACTACGCCAATCCACGGGCCCTGCTCCAGATGATCGAGGTGATGCTGAGATATGTGGAACGTGGCGCCGATCTGCTCCGCATGGACGCGGTCGGTTACCTCTGGAAGGAAGTCGGGACGTCCTGTATTCACCTGCCCCAGACCCACGAAGTCGTCAAGCTTTTGAGGGACATCCTGGACGAGGTTGCGCCGCAGGTAGCAATCGTGACCGAGACCAACGTCCCGCATCGGGACAACGTCAGCTATTTCGGCGGCGGGTACGATGAAGCCCAGTTGGTCTACCAGTTCCCGCTCGCGCCGCTCGTCTTCGATGCCTTCGCACGCCGCGACGCCGGCCAGCTCACCACCTGGGCCGCCGCGCTCGAAATACCATCCGAGAGTGCTACCTTCTTCAACTTCCTGGCCTCGCACGATGGGATCGGGCTCGTGCCCGCCAGAGGCATCCTGAACGACTCCCAGATCGCGAACCTCGTCCAACGGACGTTCGCCCACGGTGGTCAGGTCTCGTACAAAACCGATCCGGACGGCCGTGAGAGCCCCTACGAGCTGAACGCCACGTTTTTCGATGCTCTCTCGGACCCACGTGACGAGCGCGAGGGCTGGCCGACGAAGCTGGACCGCTTCATCTGCTCACAGGCGATCATGCTGGCGCTGGCCGGCGTGCCGGGCATCTACATCCACAGCCTGCTCGGATCCCACAATGACTACGTCGGCTATGCAAGGTCCGGCTGGAAGCGCGACCTGAACCACGAGCGTCTCGGCCTGGATCACGTGGAGCGGCGGCTGGCCGACCCGGCCGACGAGGCCAGCCAGGTGTTCGCTCGGTACGCCCGTCTGCTGGCCACCCGCGCCGCCCAGCCGGCCTTCGACCCCGGCTCCCCCCAACAAGTGCTCGAGGTCGGCGGCCAGGTCTTCGCGCTGCGGCGTGGCCCGCGTGGAGGCCAGACCATCCACGCGCTCCACAGCGTCAGCGAAGAGCCGCAAGTCGTTGACCTTGGACAGCTCGGCGAACCTCGCTCTGCCGAGCTCGAGGACCTGATCGGCGGGCGGAGGGTCGCGGCAGACGGACTGCTGGACCTGGCGCCTTACGAGGTCGTCTGGCTAGCGTAGCTGGGAGAGCGGGGTTAACCAGCCCCTGCCCGATCCACTCGATACACGTGGGCCGGCCAGTATTGGGCCCGGGCGGACAGGTCCAGGCTGCTCTGGGCCAACTGGACGATGGTGCCATGCGCGCTGCGGGGTGAGATGAAGGCCTCCTGCCAGGCCGGGTCGTCGTAGCTCTCGCCAACCACGCGCACGCCGGCCGCCCGCGCCTCAGCTACGCACGCTGCCAGGTCACCTAACATGAAGGTGATGTGGTGGACCCCCTCACCCCGGCTGGCCAGGAAGTCCTGGACGAAGCCGGCCTCGCCGATCGGCGCGATCAGCTCGATCCCGCCCGCGCCAGGGTATCGGAGTGTGAGGGTCCGAAAGGCGCGCTCAGGCTTCTCGTACAGCTCTTGGGGATCCCCGCCCAGCAGGTCACGGTAGAAGGGGAGCGCATCCTCGATGCTGTGGACGGCGACGGCGGTATGATCGAGCGAACGGATGGCGAGCGTCATATCGACTCCCGTGCTGGCGTTGGCACTCGAGCCGGCGGTCTCGCGCCGTTGCCCAGTACGAGGGCTGAGGCCAGCGAGAAGGCGAGGCTCGAGTAGAAGAGCCACTGGTAGCCAAGCGCGGCAACGACCTGGCCACCGATGAGCGGGGCGATGGCCGCTACCAGCCCGAGCAGGCCCATGCCCAGCGCAACGTAGCTCGGGCGTCGGTCAGGCGGCGCGAACTCGATCGGCCCAGTTATCTTGCTGAGCATCCCGCCGGCCTGCGCCGCGCCCAGGAAAACAAAGGAGACCGCCAGCCAGATCGGGCCGGGCGCCGCGAGCGCCGAAACGGCCATCGCGGCGACGGCGAGCGCGCTGATCCGCGCGACGGTGGTGAAGCCGCCCAGAAAGCGTCTGAACGGCTTGTCGGCCGCGAGCACCGTGGGCAGCTCGCCGAGCTGGCGATCGAGGCGCCTCGGTTCGCGGGGCGGCGGCCCGGGTGGCTCGACGACCAGGAAGAGTGGAACGTATCCGACCAGCAGGATCAGGAACGCCAGCCCGAAGCAGGCCGCGAACCCGTACGGGAAGCCGAGCCAATCCAGCAGCGGAGCGGCCAGCAGGGCTGAGGCGGCCCCGAAGAGGTTGCCCAGCGTTGTGAAGCCGCCCATGAACCGGCCGCGGCGGCGCGGTGACACAGCTCGGGCGACTAGGTCCAGCCAGGACGTCGCCGCCAGACCCCCGGCCAGGCTTTGCCCAAAGCGGCAGACGTAGAGGAAGGCCAGCACGATTGGCGCGGCGACGCTCGGCGCCGCCAGGGCGCACAGGACGAGCCCCAACGCCGGCAACCGTTCCAGGCCGCTGGCGACCACCAGCCAGGGAAGCTTACGCGAGCTGCGCTCGACGTAGCCGACCGCGAAGAGCTGAGGCAGCCAGCCGATCTGGAACGCTGCCGTCGACGCCCCGATCGCCAGCGGATTGTCGGTCAGCTTGCTGATGAATAACGGGACCAGTGTCGTGGGCGCTAGCAGTCCCACGGCCGCCATGAACAGCGCCAGGTCCGCGCCCAGGAACAGGACGTTCCGACGCTGCTGGCGTCGCGAAAGCTGGGCGACCATTTGGGCTGGCTATGGTACCCTGCGGCCTCGGGCGTCTCCCAACCACGCGGGCCAGCCTCCCCAGCGCACCAGCTGCGGCCGAATGGTGGTCGCCACGATGTCTGTGTGAACGGGCTCACGGCCCGGCCGATTCTGAACGAAGACGGCCAGAAACCCGCTATCGAGGCCCGCCAGGCCTTGATATTCGCCGACGAAATAGCCGCCCGCGTCGGGAGCGGCGCGTAGGTCGAATGGCTGCCCGAGGCGAATCGCATCGCCGAAGCTGGCGCCGTCATCGGCCGAGACGGTGAGCCAGTAGTCGGTCAACGATCCCTCCGTTTCGGCGGCCGGACTCCGAAAGGCGTAGTACGTGGCTCCCAGCAAGCCCGCGCGGCCGATGCTCAACGAGGGTACGAAAGCCGCCCCACCGTTCGAGGCACTGACCCGCACAGGTGGGGTCCAGCTGGCTCCACCATCGTCTTAGCTGCAGATCAGGACCTCGTCATATTGTGCCGCGTTGAGGCGAGCGTCCTGCCACGCGACGTACAGCCGGCCGGTCCGGCCGTCGATGGCGGGACTCGGAATCCGACTCGCTGTCCGTACGGCGGCGCCGGTACCCGAATCGACCACGCCGACCGTCTGCAAGGGCGTAATGATGAGCGGCTCCGACCACGTCTCGCCGCCATCGGTCGACTTCTGGAAAGCAACGTTGTTCTCGTGCTCCGGGCTCGGCCTGACGCCGCTCCGGATGATCCAATTGAAGACGTTGTACAGGGTGCCGGTCCGCGGGTCGATCAGGATCCGATTGCCGAACGCTTCGTTGTACGGGCCGGGCCGGGCTACGACCCTCGGCTCGCTCCAGCTCCCGCCGCCGTCTTCTGTCTCCGACAGCCAGGCCGCGACGGTAAAGAAGCCGGGATCGCTCGCGTCGAGCCGCTGCCAGATGACGTAGGCGACGCCAGGCCTGGAAGAGTCGGCGGTGATAGTCGCTTTGTCGTTGAAGAACTGGCTCGTACCGCGGTCGGCTCCGATAACTCGCAGGTTCCGCCAGGTCCGCCCACCGTCGGTCGAGGTAGCGGCGGCGACGGCGCTGTCGTTGGGGAGAAGGTCTGGGCCGGGTACCGAGAGCGAGATCGCGACGGCGTAGGCGGTGCCGTCCGGCCCAAATGAGACCCAGGGGTCGGTCGCGCGCGGGAACGGCAGCCCCCCGGGTGCGCAGGCGCTGAACGGTAGCGGCGTCTGGGCCCATCTTGAGCCGCCGTCGAATGAATAACCGGCGACCAGACCGCGAGCGCCCATATTCGACCAGCGGTCCTGCTGCCAGACCGCGACGACATTGGCGGCGCTCCCTCCGGCGGTCGGATTGACCGCCACCCACGGCTCCACCGCCGCGTCCACGTAGCTGATACCCGGCCCATCGGCTACGCAAGCCGCGAATGGGCTGGAGCCCGACACGCGGATCGGTCTGGGCGTCCCGGCGATGTCGGGGCCGGCGAGGCCGATGGCCAGCCCGGCTGACCACGCAAACAGCGCCAGGCAGACCAGCGCGACCAGCCTCGACTTCCGCACCGCGGCCGCAATTATCGCCGCGTCTGAACTCGCCCGCGGCGGCTTGGAATGCTATGAGGCCTACCCGCGACTTGCGAGCGCTGGTACAGTTCGTGCACCCGGCTTCTGGCGCCGGTAGCGGCACAGCTGATGGAGCGTGGAGGACGCCGATGGAAGAGCACGACCAGATACCTGGAACTTCAACTCGGCCGCCTGAGCGGAGGTTCTGGACCGAAGAGGCCGAGGGCGCTGAGGGCGCGACGGAGGCGAAAGCTGATCCCTGGTCGGGCGGGACCCAATCTCACCGCTGGGCTCCGTGGGACGAGCCGAGCGGCACGCCTGTCGCCACCACCGCCGCCTGGTGGGGCGCGGCGGGCGCCGGACTGGCCGCCGTGGCGTGCGGGGCTAGCGCATACGCCTGGTGGCGCCGCCAGCAGGCCCGTCGAACGGGGCTGGCCAGACTTCGTTACGCTTTGTCCCGGACGAGCCTGGCGCCGCGCGTCAGCCTGCCGGAAGCCGCCCGGGCGTGCGGCCGCGCCGCGGACAAGACGAAGTCGCAGTGGCTCCCATTCGCGATGGTGCCGATCGCGCTCTGGCTGCAGACACGGGGCCGCCAGGGCCGCAAAGCCAGCGAGGAGATGTTGAAGCCCCTCAAGCTTGAGAAGCGGTCCGTGCAGCTCGCCCGCCGCAGCGCCAAGCTGGTCGAGACGTCGGGCCGCCGATGGGTTCGGCGGGCCGTGCCGGCGAGAAATCGCGGCTGGAGCTGGCGGCGCAGACTGATCGCGATGCCGGCCTTCGTCGGCCTGTGCCTCGGCGCCATCTGGTGGACGAGACGGTAGGGGGCATCAGCCGGCCGCGATGCTCCGCTCGAGCAGCTCGGCCACGTCGGAGACCGGCAGCTCTTCGTATGCGCCCTTCCCGCGCGTGCCATCCTCCAGCATGATCATGCAGTAGGGACAGGCCACCGCGATCCGGTCCGGGTGCTCGGCCTGGATCTGCTCGACGCGCAGGTGGTTCATCCGGCTCCCACGGCGCTCCTCAAAGAAGATCTTGGCGCCGCCCGCGCCACAGCACATCGCCTTGTTGCGGCAGCCGGCTCGAACCTCCCTCAGATCGAGCCCCGGGATCGCTCCGAGCGCCTCGCGCGGCTGATCGTAGATATCCTGGTAGCGCCCCAAGTAGCAGGAGTCGTGATAGGCCACACTCTCCTCCAGCCGCGCGCTCGGCTTCAGCCTGCCCTGCCGGACCAGCTCGGCCAGGTACTCCGCGTGGTGGCGGACCACGTAGTTGCCGCCCAACTGCGGGTATTCGTCCTTCAAGCTGTTGAAGCAGTGCGGGCACGACGCGAGGATCGTCTTGACTGCGAGCTCGTTCAGCGTCTGGACGTTCTCCCCGGCCAGCAGCTGGTAGAGGTATTCATGTCCAGCCCGACGCGCCGGATCGCCGGTACAGGTCTCACGCGTCCCAAGGATCGCGAAGCGAACCCCGGCCGAGCGCAGCACGCGAGCCAGCGAACGGGCGACCTTCTGGTTCCGCTCGTCATACGAGGCGGCGCAGCCGACCCAGTAGATCAGGTCGACGTCCGCGATGGCCACGTCCTGGCCGAGGACTGGAACGTCGAGGCCGTCGGCCCATTTGGCGCGGTCGGCGCGCGGGAAGCGCCAGGGATTGCCGGCCGCTTCGAGATTATCGAACAAGCGCTGCAGCTCGGGCTCGAAGCGGTTCTCGACCATCACCAGGTGGCGCCGCATGTCGACGATCTTGGGAACGTGCTCGATAAAGACCGGGCAAGCCTCCATACAGGCCCGACAGGTGGTGCAGTCCCAGAGGACCTCGTCGGCGATGACGTCGCCAACCAGCCTGGGCGGCGCGTGCTCGCCGCGCGAACCCGACTCGGCCGAGCCACCATTTGTGGGCGGGCCGGGCCCGTCGCGCCGTCGCCGACGGGTCAGCGGACCGGCTTGCTGGAGGAGCTGATTTCGTAAGTCCAGGATGACGAGCATCGGCGAGAGCGGCTTGCCGGTCCGGCTGGCCGGGCAGGCCGCCTCGCAGCGCGCGCACTCGGTGCACGCCTGGGCGTCGAAAAGACCTTTCCAGGTCAGGTCGCTGAGCTTCCCCACGCCGACGGCCGGGGGGTCCTGCTCGAAGGCCTTCTCCACGTCGATGTAGCTGAGCTGGCCGCGCGGCGCCAGCGAGCGCAGGTAGATGTTGGCTGGGGAGAAGAAGATGTGGCGAAGCTTCGAGTAGGGGACGTAGGAGATGAATACGAACGCGAGGACGAGATGAAACCACCACGAGAAGCCGTGGATCGCGAGCAAGAGTGGGATGCTCAGCCCCAGGCCTTGAAGCGCCAACCCGGTCGCCTTGCCGACTGGCGACCAGTCGCCCCACGGGTCGCCGGTGGCGACGATCCGGATGCCCTCCAACACGAAGCCGGTCACGAGGATCAGCAGGAACAGGCCAAGGATTACGCCATCGTCGAGCGCGGTCCGAGGATCGAGCGGGTGGTACAGACGATCCGGCCGGCGGCCGAAGCGTTTGAAGATCGCCATCAGGACGCCGACGATCGCGAGCAGCCCGAAGACGTCCAGAGCGAGCGACTGGAACCACAGATAGAACTGGCCCTGCATGATTCGCAGGCCGAGGTCCTCGTGGATGAAGACCACGACGGTCCAGACGAAGAGGACCACGAATCCAACCGAGAACAGCAGGTGCATGGTGCCCGAATAGCGCTCGCGCAACGTCCGACCCTGTCCAACGGCGTGGGCGAAGAAGTAGCGGGCGCGCTCGGCGGGGTGGTCCAAGCGGTCCTCGGGCTTGCCGAGCGCCAGAGCCCGGTAGTACTGGTAGACGCCGTAAGCCAGCACTGCCAGGGCGATAGCCAGCAGCACGTACATCAGCCAGACGCCCTGGATGTTCCAGTAGACTGCGCGGGTTGGCACGTCGTTCACGGCTTTGCCATCGCCCTGCCGATGAGAGGTCAGGCCGCGGAGTGGCCGAATGGTACCATCCAGTGTCAGGAGCTCGAATGATGGACGTTATGGAGGCGATTCGGACCCGGCGGAGTATCGCCAAGACGCAGCCGCGGTTGCCCTCGCGCGAGCTGATCGAGGAGGTCCTCGAGGCGGCCACCTGGGCCCCGAACCACTACCTCAACCAGCCGTGGCGGTTCTTCGTTCTGGGCGGCGCGGCGCGCGAGCGGTTTGGCGAGGTGCTCGCCGAGGATGCCTGCCGAGCGCTGAGCAATCTCAGCCCTGAACAGCGGGAGGCGGTGGCCGAAGCGCAGCGGGCCAAGGCCGTCCGGGCGCCGGTCATCGTGACCGTCGCGGTCGAGCCGCCAGTCGGCCCCAAGATCGTGGACGTCGAGAACGTCTGCGCAGCCGCGTGCGCTATCCAGAACCTGCTGCTGGCCGCCCACGCCCGCGGCCTGGCGATCAAATGGAGCACCGGTCCGGCGGCTCGCTCCGAGCTGGTCAAGCGCTTTTTCGGACTGTCGCCGGAGCACCAGATCCTGGCCTTCCTCTACCTCGGCTACCCAGCCGAGGAGCCGCCCGCCGCGAGCCGCGCAGCCGTCCACGAAAAGACGACCTGGCTCGGCTGGTCAGCGGATGGCCAGCATCACTCTAGCTAGAGGCGCTGCCGGAGGGCCTGCAGGGCGGGGCTTGTCCCCGCGAAGCGCACTTGTTCCCGCCGGTTGGGCCTCGGGGTGGCCCGGCACCCAGAAATCTTGACAGCGTAACGTCTCACTGTTATGATTCTGCCACGATGATGAGATCGAGCACGGGTGGCTACACGGTGAAGGGCCTCGCCGAGCGGGCAGGCGTGACCCCGAGGACGATCTACTACTACGTTAGTGAGGGACTTCTGCCGCGCCCGGAGGGAGGCGGCCCGACGACCAGCTACCGTGCCGAGCACCTGGCGCGGTTGCGGTTGATTCGCCGCCTGAAGGAGGAATACCTCCCCCTGGCCGAGATCCGTCGCCGACTCGCCGAGCTATCGGCGGTCGAGGTGGAGTCGCTGCTCGCAAGGCCATCTCCATCATCGCCAGCCGAGAGCGCCCGCGAGTACCTGGCGCGCGTCCTGGACACCGAGGGCCCGCCTCCCCAGGTGGCGCTGGCTGGCCGCTCGCTAAGCGCGGCGCGCCGGCCGAGGCTGGGGCGGATAGCGGACCCGGATTCGATGGGGCGCGAGGCGATCTCGGACTGGCGCCGGCTCCAGATCGACCCTGACATGGAGCTCCACATCAGGCGCGACGCCCGTTCAGCCGTGCGCAAGAGCTTGCCAAGGATCGTCGCGGCGCTCCGTGGCGTCCTGGAAGCGTAGACAGTCACGGTGCATCCGCCGGTGGCTGGGAGAAAGGATACCCCGATGCAGCTCAAAGCCCGTTTCGACCGCCCGCTGGCGCGGACCCACTCCGCCTCGAGCCGGTACCTGTTGCTGGAGATCACTGCGCCCGATCGGCCGCGCAGGCAGCCGCGGCAGCCGCTCAACCTGGCCATCGTTTTGGACCGCAGCGGCTCGATGGCCGGCGAGAAGCTGGCCCTGGCTCGCCAGGCCGCGGCGATGTTGGTCCGCCAGCTCGACGATGCCGACAGGGCTTGTGTCATCGCATACGACGACGAGGTGAGCCGTGTCTCGCCATCCCGGCCGGCGACGCCCGCGGCCAAGGCCGAGCTGGAAAGACTGATCCGGGGGATCCAGAGTGGTGGCTCGACCAACTTGAGTGGTGGGTGGCTGGAAGGCTGCCGTGAGGTGGCCAACCACCAGGTCGAGGCTCGCCGGGGCATCGATC
>WNFV01007049.1_pt1 | contig 13117 bp, 11 predicted proteins | sample 5400101 | NCBI WGS metagenome assembly WNFV01 (sample SAMN13153361, study PRJNA577476) | soil metagenome | isolation source: 115 cm soil or saprolite under grassland replicate 1 | place: USA:California | collected 2016-06-15
GTTTTCAAGACCGTCGCCTTCGTCCGCTCAGCCACCCTCCCGGATGGATGGTAGCGGCGAACGGGCTCCAGATGCCCTCGAGGACGAACGCCGAATCAGCGTGACGGCCACCACGACGCTGAGCCACGCCCCGCCGAGCGCGTAGCCGCCCAGCACGTCGCTCAGCCAGTGGGTGCCGAGGTAGATCCGGAGCACGCCGACCAGCAGGACCACGAGGGTCGCGCCGGCCACCGGAAGCCACCGGCGGCGGGTCATGGTCCCCGCCGCAAGGATGGCCAGCATGCCCCAGACGGCAATCGCTTCGGCCGTATGGCCCGACGGGAACGACCCACCCGGCACCGGATCGCCGATCCGCATCCTCCCCGGCGGCCGGGGCTGGTCGAACAGCGCCTTGCCCGCGTTGTACAGCGCGATGGCCCCTCCGAGCGAAACGGCGAGCAGGACGAGCGGCGTCCAGGTGTGGTGCTTCGCCCGCACGTATCCGCCAACCACCAGGATCAGCGGGATGAGGAGGAAGCTCGACCCCACCCAGGTGGACCACTGGGCCACGGAGGTCGCCCATCCCACCCGGTGGGCGACGACGAACGACATCAGCCGGGGATCGGCGCGCGCGATCCCGTCACGGGCGACCACGTCCTGGGCCATCACGGCGAACGCCAGCGTGCAGATCGCCCCGAGGAGCACGCAGACCGTGAGCGGGAGCCCTCGCGGGTCCGCCGGATCGAACCGCCGGGTCATCCACCGAGTGTTCCCGCCAGCGCGACGCGATACCTGTCGCGTGCCGAAAGCGGGCCGCCCGGCCACGGCGTGGACGCATCACCGGCTGGGAGCGCAGGAACGCGTCGCGGAGCCGGGCCGATACACGCCCCGCGCAGAATCGTCCTGATCGTGGTGGCCCCGACCCGGATTCCGAGCTTGCGGAGTTCACCCTGGATGCGCAGGCTCCCCCACATGGGGTTCTCCCGGCCCATGCGGATCACGAGGTCTCGGAGCTCGGTGTCCATGGGGCCGACGGCCCGGGATGCCCCTCTTCCGGTAGGTCCACTTGCGACGAACGAGCTCGCGGTGCCACCGGAGGAGTGTCTGGGGCTTGACCAGGAACGAGGACCATCGCTCGCCTGGCAGGAGTCGGCTCGCGCCCGCCATGAAGACGCGGTCGAGCCTGGTGAGCCGCGGACGCTTCGCGCTTCGTCGGAGGACCGCGAGCTGGTGGCGGAGTACCGCGTTCTCGATCTCGAGGGCGCGCTCGTTCGGGACGATCTCCGTGATCCCGAGCAGAGCGGGCTGACGAGGAGGCAAGTGACATGCCGCATTCCGCCGATGGACCCACATCGACCTGAGCTGATTCAGGCGTCGTACAGGAACGACGGATACCGCGTCACCGGTCGATCCGGCCCTGCGAGGGCGGTGCAGTACATCTGCTCTCCGCGCAAGTCTCCCGAGTAGCCGTTCGCCCTCAGTAACGCCTCGATTTCCTCGGCGTCGAAGGAGCCTGCCCGCGCGGTCACGAGAGAGATGATCTCGAAGCCGGCCGACTCCACCGCTTCGCGCAACTCTTGAGGGGCGTACTCCCGAACGTGCGGCGACTCGCTCTCCCGCCCTTCTCCCTCGGGGTTCGGATATTGCGAGTACACCTGCGGATTCCCGCTCTGCGTGAGGATTCGAGACACCGACGTGAAGCTCGTCACGTTGGGCGTCGTCAGCACCAGGGTCCCGCCCGATCTGAGCACGCGCCGGATCTCGAGGAGCATATGCATCGGATCGAGGACGAGGTGCTCGATGATCTCGCAGGCGAGGACCGTCTGGAACCTGCCATCTTCGTAAGGGAAGCGGTCACGCTCCACGTCGAACAGGTCCACCTCGCACCGGAAGATCTCCTTGCCGTCGATCGTCGAGACCTTGGAGTCGGTCTGGCCGAGGGGACCGAAGTAGGCGCCGCGCACCTCTCCGTAGCCGAGGAGGCACGCCAAGGCAGGCGTCATCTGCATGTAAGCCCCCAGCTCCAGGACCGCGTCCGACCTCGCTCCAGGCGGGACGAGCATGAGCGTCCGTACCAGGCGAGACATGCTCTCCTCCAGGTACCTGAGTCCGTTCTCTGGCAGATCCAGGGAGCGAAGAAACGCCTCGAAGTCCTGAGCCCTGCCGGGCGGTGTCGCCGCCGTGGCCTTCGTCATTCCTTCGAGCGTGGCACCGTCATGCTTCCCGGAGTTTGCCATTTCGCGCGAATTTCCTATCCGGGTGAAATCCGGCCTTGTCGCTCATCGTGCCAGGTCAGACGCCTATTTGGGCCGATCGCAGCGTGCCGCCGATGCGGCGCTGATCGAGGTCCTCACCAACCTCGCCGACGATCGGAACAGGCCCGTGACCTGCGACTTTGCGCCCTTGAGAGTGTACCGGCAGTTCCTTGAGGATGCTGTTGCCGAGGGCCACGCACAGCGTGAGGGGAGCCCTCGAGGGTCCGCCGGGTCGAACCGCCGGATCATCCACCCGAATGTTCCCGCCGAACCCATGCGATACCGGTCGCGCCGACCTCCCCGCGCCCCCCAACTGGGGGACAGAGGGGGGTCCCCCGAACGTCCTCGGGTCGCGGGACGCTCGATCGGGAAGACTACGTTCCCATGGGCCCACTCTCCGTCTCTGCAGTCCCTGCCCTCGAGGGCTTCGCCGTGCCGTTCCTTCTCGTGCTCGGGTTCCTGGCCTGGATCGCCCTCGGCATGGTCCTCGCCCTCGTCTTCGGCGCGATGGCGAGCGGACGGGACCGTCTCGCTCCCACCCCTGGGAGAGACACCCATGGCCCGGACGGCCGCGGCCTCCGCGCACCGTGATCGTGCTCCCCGAGATCGGCCGGCCCGACACGACGAAGAACGACGTGGTTCGGCTCCCCGAGGCCCGGGCCCCCCACGGAGCTCGCCCGGCCTCGTAGCGGGCAGCGCCCCACCCTCCGGCGGCCATTGGGGGGCGGCGTTGCCCGGCGCTTCTGGACCGTTTTGTGGTGGATGATCCTGGTTCGTTTCGGGAGCGTGCACCGCTCCCGGTGGGCAACAATGCTGGAATCGGGGGAGGCCGGATGGCTTCATCCGGCTCACCCTCGTGCCGAAGGAACTCACGTGCCTCCCCGCATCCGACCGACCGGACTCCGGGCGGCCCTCGGGGCCGTCACGTTCGCCGCGCTCGTCGCGGCGTGCACGCATCCGATCGAGCGGGTCCACCCCTCCTCGCCGGCCACGGACACGGGTTCGCCGACCGCCTCTCCCCCGACCATCACGCCCAGCGTCACCCCGTCCGTGACGCCGACCCTGACCGCCGAGCCGCTCACCGGCCACCAGGCGGCCGACGCCGAGATCCTGGCCCAGCGGGCCATGGATCCGGTCACGGGAACCCAGGCGGTGTTCGACCTTCTGACCCTCTCCGGCATCCCGATCCTGTCCGCCGACACCGGCGCCGTCGTCAACGACCCCGGCCGGCCCACGAACCTCGAGCCGTACGCGGACGCTCAGGCCCGGCCCACCTACATCGACGCGTACGTCTACGACTTCATGGTCCCGATGCTCGCCGACGCCCTGCAGCACGGGCGGATCTGGTTCCCGGAGGACGTGTGGGACCTCCCCGACTTCCTGCTGCCGCTGCTCGACCAGCCCCTCACCGGGCCCGACGCCTTCGCCGACGCCATCCCCCGGTGGGTCGAGGCGGGCTTCACCGAGCCGGACGACCCGGCGGCGTTCCCGGCCCTCATGGTCCGGGCCCTGAGCCGGGCCCATCGCCCGCCCAACGACGTGTTCCGGGACATCGACCCGAACTCCTACCGCATCGACCCTGTGCAATTCGCGATCATCGGCGCCAGCCTGCTCTCTCACGTCGGCGTGCTCCTACCCCCCCCGGCCTCCGCCGACGGGTGCCAGACGCCGGTGCGACGCCGGGCCGCTCAGGACGTGAACCCGAAGCTGCTGCTGTCGGCCAAGGGCGACGGGCCGAGCCGGATCGTTCACTCGGCCTACACCGAGCACGACCTGTTCGAGGTGAGCGGCGACATCATGGCCGACCTCCTGCTGCTGGCCGGCATCGACCTCCGGATCTCCGACGACGTGGGCGGTCACACCCACGTCCCGCTCGACTTCAACGACCCGGCCCGCTTCGTCACCATCCGCTCGGACCTCCGGTGGGTCAGCGACGCGGCCGGCATGACCATCCGCTGTGGAGGGCTGGCCGGGATCACGCTCCCGTCGAACGGGCCGCTGGAGGGGTGGGCCGTCGGCTGGAACATCCAGCAGAGCCAGGACTTCGTCCACGCGGCGGGGCCGGACAATGGGGCGAAGGTCACCGGGCTCGACGGCAGCGGCGAGGGCCGGCCCGAGCCGACCGACGCCGACGGCCACACCACGCTCCGTCTGGCCCTCCGGCCCGAGGAGGGCTGCCCCGACACCCCGGTGTGCGGCGAGGGCACCCTGAAGACCGACCCGGTCTCGATCTTCGGCTTCATCGACATCGAGCGCGCGAAGGGATTCGAGTCGCTCCTCCCGGCCTTCGACCGGCTGACCGGCCCCCAGGGTGACCTGGCCCGGAACTGGCTGGCGGCCGCGGTCCACGAGATCGACCCGCCGGTCGGCATCGACCTCCTCGAGGTCGTCTCCCACCACCGCGACTGACACATCGCGCCGAGCGCGAGTCGGTGATCCGGGATCAGGTGGCGCGGAGGACCCGGACCCCCTCCGGGAGGTACGGGTGGAGGGCCTCGGGCAGCTCCACCGACCCGTCGGCCCGCTGATGGTTCTCGAGCACCGCGATGATGGTCCGCCCCACAGCGCACGCGGTCCCGTTCAGCGTGTGCACGGGGCGGTTGCCTCCCTCGCCCCGCACCCGCACGCCGAGGCGGCGGGCCTGGTAGTCCGTGCAGTTCGAGCACGACGTCAGCTCGCGGTACTTCCCCTGTCCCGGCAACCACGCCTCCAGGTCGACCTTCTTCGCCGCCGAGGATCCGAGCTCCCCCGTGCACACGTTCACCAGCCGGTACGGGATGCCCAGACCGGAGACGATGTCCTCCTCCACCGAGACCAGGAACGCGTGCTCGTCCCACGAGCGCTCTGGATCGCAGAACGAGAACATCTCCACCTTGTCGAACTGGTGGACCCGGAACATCCCCCGGGTGTCCTTGCCGTAGGTCCCGGCCTCCCGCCGGAAGCACGTGGAGTACCCGGCGTAGCGGACGGGGAGGGCGCCGGCCTCCAGGATCTCGTCCTGGTGGAACGACGCCAGCGGCACCTCGGACGTTCCCACGAGGTACAGGTCGTCCTCGCGGGTGACGTACAGCTGGGCCTCATCGGTGGGCAGGAACCCCGTGCCGTACATGGCCTCCTCCCGCACCAGCACCGGGGGGATGATCGGGGTGAACCCCTTCGCCGCCAGCGCGTCGAGCGCGTATCGCACCAGGGCGAACTGCAGCCAAACCCCGGGCCCGGTGAGGTACACGAACCGCGAGCCGGACGTCCGGGCGGCCCGCTCCATGTCGAGCGCCCCGAACGCCTCCCCCAGCTCCACGTGGTCTTTCGGATCGAACCCGAAGACGGGCGGCTCGCCGACCCGCTCGATCTCGACATTGTCGTCGTCGGTCTCGCCGTCGGGGACGCTGTCGTGCGGGACGTTCGGCACCCGTAGGAGCAGGGCGTCCAGCTCGTCCTGGACCGACTGGAGCCGCGGTTCGAGCTCCTTCAGCTCGTCCGGCACGACCTTCAGGGAGTCGATGAGGGGCTGCCGCTCGTCGGGGGCGGCCTGCCCGATCTCCTTCGAGGCCCGGTTCTGGTCCGCCCGGAGCTCCTCCACGCGCGTCTTCAACGAACGGACCAAGGCGTCGAGGGCGACCAGGCGGTCGAGCGCGTCGGCGGAGCCCCGCCGGGCCAGGCCCGCGCGGAACGCCTCCGGGTCGTCGCGAATGGCCTTCAGGTCGAGCATGCGGTACAGGATGGCACGTTCGGGCGTCGCCTCATTGCCGTCTGCGGTCGCTGCCGCGGGCGGCGGGCACGCGCTCCCCGGAACCTACCGGACGGTGGCCTTCGCCGGCTCCCCGTCGGACTTCTGCTCGGCGCCCGGCGTCGCCGGAGCGCGCGAGGCCTCGGCGGGCTCGGACGCGGCATTCGACGTGGGCGGTGTCGGCGTCCCCCCGGGCCGGGACGCAACGGCCACGGCCGCGGCCGCGCCCGGCTGGCCTCCCGGGGGCTGGTCCATGTTCGACTGGCCGCAGAAGATCCCGCCCTCCTGCACGATCAGCACCTTCGAGGTGATGTTCCCGTCGACCCGGCCTCCGCGGGCCAGCTCGACCCTGCCCTTGACCTGGATGTTGCCGGTGAACCGCCCGGCGATCACGACGTTCTCGGCTCGGATGTCGGCCTCCACCTGGCTCTGGGGCGAGAGCATGACGTCGCCGTCGGCGTTGATCTGTCCCTTGACCTGGCCGTCGATCCGGAGGGAGCCCGCGGACACGACGGTCCCCTCCAGCCGCGCCCCCTGCCCGACGACGGTGACCTCGCTCTCCTGTGGTGCCATGTGCCCCGCTCCTTCCGCTCTCGACGCCGGGGTCTCCTCCGGCGACCGTTCCCCGCCGTGCTCACGCCTCCAGCTCATCGCGCCTCCACCCTGTGCATGGGCGCCTCCGGGCCGGGCATGCGGCCGGCCAGCGCCTCCCGGATGGCTTCGACTTCCTCCTCGGACAGGTTGTGGTCGCTCGTCCCACCGTGGACGGGCTTCGCGTAGACCCGGGTGTCCTGACGTCCGTTGATGGACGTGACCACGACCCCGTCGCCGCGGTCGTCGAGCAGGGCACACGAGAACGAGAGCCGCCCGCCGACGTCCTCGAAGGCGTCGTACCGGATGAGCGCCACCCGCTGGACCGTCCCCGCCAGCTGCTCGCCGAGGCGGGCGTCCCGCGAGGCCAGCTGGCGGACCGCCGCCTCCAGCCCCTGGAGGGACCGGGCGTGGCCCTCCAGGATCCCCCGGAGCACGTCGTCGATGTGGATGGGGTGCCCGCCGGAGGCCGTCCGGGGCCGCCGCCGCGCCGCGGACGCCGCCGCGACGAACAGGGCCAGGACCGCCAGTCCGAGGGCGATCACGACGAGCACGGAGAGGGTTTTGGCGGGAAAGATCACGAGCCTCGTCCGGTTGGCGGAAATGGGCGTTTACCTGCCCGAACGGGCGAAGTATACAATGGGCGCCCCCGTGGACGAACGATCTCTCGCCTCCCTGCTGCAACGGGTCGCTGATGGCGACCGCAGCATCGAGGAGGCCGTCTCGGAGCTCCGGGACCTCCCGTTCGAGGACATCGGGTGGGCCAAGATCGATCACCACCGGGAGCTCCGGACCGGGCAGGCCGAGGCCGTGTACGCGCCCGGGAAGACGCCGGAGGAGGTCGCGGGCGCCGCGCTGGCCCTGGTCCGCCGGGCCCGGGGCGCCGTGTTCGTGACCCGGGCCGAGCCCTCACAGTTCGCCGCGGTGGCCGCCGTGGTCCCCTCCGCCACGTACGACGAGCGGTCCCGGCTGGTGGTGGCGAAGCGGGCCCAACCGAACGGGCATCAGGTGGGCTCGGTGGTCGTGGTCACCGCGGGGACCTCCGACCTGCCGGTGGCCGAGGAGGCCGCGCTCACGGCATCGGCCCTGGGATGCGAGGTGGACCGGATCCACGACGTGGGCGTGGCCGGCGTGCACCGGCTCCTGGAGCACCGGAACCGGCTGGAGGCCGCCGGGTGCCTGATCGTGGTGGCCGGGATGGAGGGGGCGCTGCCCTCGGTGGTGGCCGGGCTGACGTCCCGCCCGGTGGTGGCGGTTCCCACCAGCGTGGGCTACGGCGCGTCGTTCCGGGGGCTGGCCGCACTGCTCACGATGCTCGCGTCGTGCGCGCCTGGCATCTCCGTGGTGAACATCGACAACGGGTTCGGCGCCGCCCTGGTGGCCCACAGGATCCTCCGCTCTCCCGGGAGCGGTCGCGGGTCCGGGGACTGAGCGCGTGCGGCTGGCCTATTTCGACTGCATCGCCGGGATCTCCGGCGACATGACGCTCGGAGCGCTCGTCGACGCCGGGGTGAGCCTCGACGACATCCGGGAACGGCTGGCGGCCCTGCCCCTCGAGCCGTTCGAGCTGTCCGCGGACGAGATCGAGACGCGCGGCCTCCGGGCCACCCGGGTGACCGTGGAGGCAGGGCAGACGCCGCTGGTCCGCACGTACTCGAGCATCCGGATGATGCTGGAGACCGCGGAGCTGGGGCCCACCGTTCGTCGGAACGCCCAGCGCATCTTCAGGCGGCTGGCCGAGGCCGAGGCCCGCATCCACCGCAAGGAGGTGGATCTGGTCACGTTCCACGAGGTGGGCGGCATCGATTCGATCGTGGACATCGTGGGGACCGCGATCGCGCTCGACCTCCTGGGGGTGGAGCGGGTGGTGTCGTCGGCGGTCCCGACCGGCACCGGCATGGTCCGAACCGACCACGGGCTGCTGCCGCTGCCGGCCCCGGCCGTGGTGGAGCTGCTGCGCGGGGCGCCCATGTACTCGAGAGGCGTCCCCGTGGAGCTGGTCACTCCCACCGGCGCGGCGATCCTGTCGGCCATGGCCGAGGGATATGGCGAGATGCCGCCCATGGAGGTGGAATCGGTCGGCTACGGGGCCGGGACCCACGAGCTCGACTTCCCCGACGTCCTGCGGATCATGGTGGGCCCGGAGGTCGAGCGTCGGCCGGCCGCGGAGAGGCCCGAGGCCACGGGCGACGCGGTGATCGCCACCAACGTGGACGACCTCAACCCCGAGCTGTACGAGTTCGTCCTGGAACGCCTGCTGGCGTCCGGGGCCCAGGATGCCTGGCTCACCCCGATCGTGATGAAGAAGAGCCGGCCGGCGGTGACGATCTCGGTCCTGTGCTCGGTCGCTCGGGAGGAGGAACTCCGCCGGATCCTGTTCCTGGAGACCGGGACGCTGGGAGTCCGCTCCACGCCGGTGGAGAAGCACGCACTGGACCGGGAGACGCTGAAGGTCGAGACGTCGGCCGGTCCGGTCGCCGTGAAGATCGGCCTGCTCGACGGCCACGTCGTCACCGTGGCGCCGGAGTTCGAGGACTGCGCCCGAGCGGCCCGAGAGACCGGCCTCCCGGCCCGCCGCATCTACGAGGAAGCGGCCCGCCTGGCCCGCCAGGATCTCGACCGCGCCGACCGCGCCCACCTCCCCCCCACCGGCCTCCAGGACGACGCTTGACCGTGGCATTACTTCATTACACGGAGTCGGTGCTAGGCTCGATCCGTGGCCGAGATGGCGTTTTTGCACACCCTGCTGGGGGACGGACAGGGGCCCGCTCCGGGCGAGCCCGGGGCTGACGGCGAAGCGGACGGGGCGCTCGACGCATACTCCCGGGTGGTCACGGCCGTGGCGGACGGGCTGTCGCCGTCGGTGGCGAACCTCCGGGTGTGGCGCCGCCTCGGCGGGCGGGGGCGGATCGAGGGCGGGGGGAGCGCGGTGGCCGTCACCCCGGACGGATTCCTGCTGACCTCGGCCCACGTCGTGGCCGAGACCGACCGGGGCATCGCCACACTCACCGACGGCCGGGAGCTCGACATCGAGATCGTCGGCACCGACCCGCTGTCGGACCTGGCCGTGGTCCGGGCCTCGGGGTCGAACCTGCAGACGGCCACGCTCGGCGACGCGTCGGCGCTCCGGGTGGGCCAGCTCGTGGTGGCCATCGGGAACCCGTTCGGGTTCGCCGGCTCGGTCACGGCGGGCGTCGTCAGCGCGCTGGGCCGGTCCTTCCCCACCCGGGCCGGGTCCGTCACCCGGCTGGTGGAGAACGTGATCCAGACCGATGCGGCGCTGCATCCCGGGAACTCCGGCGGCGCGCTGGCCGACGCGAAGGCCCGACTGGTCGGGATCAACACCGCGGTGGTCGGCCCGGGGATGGGCCAGGGCCTCGGGCTGGCCGTCCCGATCAACCCGGCCACCCGCCGCATCGTGGCGACCCTCATGACCGAGGGGCGGGTCCGGCGGGCCTATCTCGGCATCGCCGGCGGCCCCCGACCGCTGCCGCCCCGGCTGGCCTCAGTGGTCGGACGCCACCGGGGCGTGGAGATCGTCGAGGTCGTTCCGGGCAGCCCCGCAGACCGCGCCGGGATCAGGTCCGAGGACCTTCTTCTTGAAGTGGAGGGCGCGCCCGTATTCGGCATGGACGACCTACAACGGCTCATGGACTCGGACTCGATCGGCCGCACCCTCACGTTCCGGCTCCACCGGGCCGGCCGCACGTTCGAGGTCTCCGCCACCCCGACCGAGCTCCAGGTCGGGCGGACGCCCCTCTAAGCGCTGGAGTCGGCGAACCAACCTCCAGGTGGGGCACCGCGCCGGGATCGGCTCCCAGGTCCTTGGGATAGTGTGCGGATCGATGCCGAGACCCGACGTGTCCGTCGCATCGCCGTGACAGAGCCATTGGCCGGCGGCTCCGCGGATTCCCTCGCCGTTCGCCGTGTCCTCCCGTACGTCGGGCCGGCGGCGATCGTCCTCGCTGTATTGGTCGTCCTGCACCAGTTGCTGTTCGGCAGCACAATCGCCACGCACATCGACCTGCTCTCGTTCTGGCTCCCCCAGTATTGCTTCCTCGGAAAGGCCCTCGCCGCCGGTCACATCCCGGCCTGGAACCCCCACGTCATGATCGGGATCCCCTTCGCCGCAGACCCGCAGTCCGGTTGGATGAATCTCCCGGCGATGCTGCTGTTCGCCTCGGCGCCGTGCGGCACCGCCCTGCGCCTGTACCTGTTCGCCCAGCCGGTGATCGCGGGTCTCGGCCTGTACTCGTTCCTGCGCACCGAAGAGACGTCCCGGGCGGCGGCCACCGCTGGAGGGCTGGTCCTCGCCCTGGCTGTCGCGGGCTCGTTCATCGGCTCGTACGTCCCGTTCTCGTCCTCCCTGGCTTGGACGGCCGTGCTGCTGGCGGCGGGAGCCCGCTACGTTCGATCCGCCCGGTGGAGCGGCCGCCTGGCGTGGGCCCTGGCCGCCGCCCTGGCGTGGGGACAGGTAGCCGCCGCCCATCTCAGCGACGGCATGGTCCTTGCGTCTGTGGCCCTCGGCGTGTACGTCGCCACGCGTACCGTTCAACAGGTCCGTGAGGGGGTGGTGGGGTGGAGGCTCGCGTCCAGCCGCTTCCTCCTGCTCTATGCGGTCCTGCCCCTCGTGAACCTGGCCTTCCTGGCCCCCCGGCTGGCCTACCTTCCCAAGACCTCGCTCGGGCTCGGCTACGAGCGCTTGGATGCGATGTCCAGACAGCTCACCGGGTATTCCGGGCACACCTTCCTCACGGGATACCGCCTGGTGGCCAGCTGGCCCCTGGACCTGGTGCGGTCTCCGGGGCTGTACCTGGGGGCGACAGGCCTCGCCCTGGTCGCCCTGGGGTGGGCGTCGCGAAGGCATCGCCCGGTAGTGGTCGGGTTCATGGGCTTCGGACTGCTCTGTTTCGTGCTCTCGATCAACGCGGTGGCGAAGAGGCTGTTGGGAACGCTGTCGTCGTCGCTTGCGGCCGCCTACCTCCACGCTCCGAGCAGGTTCCGGTTCGGAGCCGTCCTGTGCCTGGCCGTCCTCATCGGGTACGGGGTCGAGGGGTGGAGGGCCGCCGAGACCTCTCGGATCCGGCTCCTGCTGCTGGCCCCCGGCGTGCTCGTGTGGTGGGTGGGAGGGGTGCTGTTCGACAGGCCCCTCCACGAGCTCGTGCTGTTCCTGGTGGCCGCGGCGGGGGCCATCGCCGCACTCGCCGCAACAGCCACGCGGCCGGCGCTGCTGGCCCTGCTTCCACTGCTGATCGGGGTGGAGCTCGTGGCCAGCGGTGTGACTGCCTACCCCGACGTCGCCCCCACCTATCCTCGGCCGGTCGAACTGGAATCTTGGCTCCACCCGCCCGGGATGGTGGAGGCCCTGCGCCACATGGGCCCGGGACGCTACCTGTCCTACGCTCCCCGAACAGCCCACCGCTCCGGAGGGTATCTCGGCCACCAGGAGCCTTCCGATGGTCCCTTCCTCGCCAACGGTCAGTCGATGCTCTTCGGCCTGCGCGAGGTGCAGGGGTACAACCCGGTCCAGCTCCTGCGGTACTGGGAGTTCATCCGATCCGGGTCGAACTTCAACATCAACTACAACGCCTCGTTCCTGAAGGAGGTACGGCCGATTCAGATCGACCTGCTCCAGGTGGTGGCGATCATCCAGGTCGCCACGGCCAAGCCCCCGGTTCCCGGCACTCTGGTCAGGAGGGAAGGGGCGTGGAAGCTCGTTCGTGTCGAGCACCCCGCGCCCAGGGCCACGCTCCTCACCTCCTGCCGCACCGTCCCCGGCCCGGAGGAGGCGCTTCGCGCTGTGTACACCCCAGACTTCCCATCGCGGCGGGTCGTCGTGCTCGACTCAGGACCCGCCGTCGCGTGCGGTCCTGAACGGCCGGGGGGGACGGTCCGGTACCGGGAGCTCGGTCCGCAGCAGGCGGCCATCGATGTGCAGGCGCCGGCCGCGGGCGTCGTGCTGGTCCGGAACTCTTGGGACGACGGATGGCACGCTACCGTGGACGGGCATGCCGCACCGGTCCTTCACGCGGACGCCCTGCTCCAGGGCGTGCCCGTGCCGGCCGGGGCGCACACCCTGGTGCTGTCCTACGACGACCCTTTGGTAGGCCTGGGGCTGCTCGGCTCGGCTGTCGCGGTCTTGGTCCTGGTGGGGGCCATCGTCCTCCTCCTTCGGATCGAGCGATCGCGCCGAGCGACAGCGGTTCGGCTGCGGGTGTCGGCGCCCCCGGAGGGCGTGGACGAGGAGGCACCGGAACCCGTCTAGCCTGGCCCAGGGCTCCCCAGCCCGGACCGGCGTGGCGTCACGGGGGGACGGAAGTAGGTGTGGGGAGCGGGCTCGGCGCAGGGCCGATGGGCTTGAAGGCCTTGGGCGGCGCGGGCGAGAACGTGGGCCCGACGCAGTCGGTCCGTTCCGGCCGGGGGTCGGGCGGCCGGGGGTCCTGGTGGAAGTCGAAGGCCTCGTGGAGGTTCCCGGCCTGCCGGTCGCGCTTGGTGAGCTGGGTCAGGCCCCAGTTGTCCTCGATGAACCGGAGCACGCTCGAGAACTCCCCCCGCCGGTGGTCGA
>WNFV01023497.1_pt1 | contig 13116 bp, 14 predicted proteins | sample 5400101 | NCBI WGS metagenome assembly WNFV01 (sample SAMN13153361, study PRJNA577476) | soil metagenome | isolation source: 115 cm soil or saprolite under grassland replicate 1 | place: USA:California | collected 2016-06-15
GCGAACATCTCCGCGGCCTTGCGGGTGTCGATGAGGACCATCTCCTCTGGGACCAGCACGAAGAAGAAGGCGGTCTTCTCCCGGTCGGTGAGGATGCGGGAGGCCGCGTTGATCCGCTTCCGGATGTCCTGCAGCTCCGCCAGGATCAGGTCCTCCTGGAGCTCCTGGTCGCGGCGGATCCGCGCCGCCACCTCCTCGTACTCCCGCATCTCCTCCCGGAGGTGGGTGATCTTGCCGATCCACTCGTCGTACACCTTGGCCATCGACAGGTAGTAGAGGGCGTGGCCGAGGGGGACCAGGTCGTAGATGTAGTAGTCGTAGTCGCCCGCGACGACGATGTCGACGACCGAGTCGAAGATGGCGCTCTCCTCCATCGCCGGCTCGGCGCTGGCCGCCTCGATGTACTCCTCGATCTCGTCGGGCACCTTGTCGAGCGAGTACATGTCGAGGATCTTCTGGCGGATCTCGTCCTGGTAGTCCTTGATGCGGCGGTCGGCGTCGATCTCCTGCGCCCACAGGTTGTCGACGATCTCGACCGGCCCCTTGCCGAAGATGTCCCGCTGGAAGATGTCGGAGAGGCTCGCCTGGGGGTCCACGGAGAACACCAGCACCTTGTTCCCCCGCCGCGCCAGCCACCAGGCGGTCGCCGCCGAGAAGGTCGTCTTCCCGAGCCCGCCCTTGCCGCCGAACATCACGTAGCGCCGTTCGGGGTGACGCGCGAACACCTCGGCGAGGGAGGTGCGCGGCTCGGCGGCGCTCATCGGCTCAGAAGATCGCGTCGGTGACGTCTTTTTCTCGCAGCATTCGACGCTTCCACGTCGAGATCTGCGGGACCACGTACGGCGTCAGCCGGAGCGAGTAATAGGGGGGAAGGATGGGGACGCCGAGCATGTCGCCCATGGTGATCAGGATGAACAGGTGCTCCATGCTGGCGCGGGTGCGCATGGCCTGGCGCGTCATGTCGTGGGCGGCCATCCCATAGGTGATCTCGCGGAGCTTGCCCAGGAAGCCCTTTGCCCGCCTGGGCTCTTGACCCGCCTCGTCCGGCATCCGCCCTCCTCACATGCCGTGCAGCTCGTACTCGTGGGATTCGCCGAACATTCGCTCCCTCAGTACCCGACGCTTCCAGGAGGAAACCTCGGGGACCACGTACGGCAGCAGCCTGAGGGAGTAGTACGGCGGGAGCACCGGGACGCCGACCATGTCACCCACGGTGATGACCATGAACATCGCGCCGAGCGAGGATCGCATCTCCACGGCGTGGCGGCTGAACTCGTACCCGCCCATGCCGTGGAGGAACTCCCGGAGTCCCTGGAGGAGACGCCGGGCGCCCGTCGCACGTCCCGTCCCAAACTGCTCCATACCACCCTCACGCGCACGATAGCATGCGGGGGTGGCAAGTTCGCTGCTGCTGCTGGCGGTCGTCGTGGTCCTGCTGTGGTTCGCCCTCGGGACCGGCCGCAACATCCGCAAGGGCAACGAGCTGCTCCGCTGGCTACAGGGCGGGCTGCCGCTGCTCGGGAGGCGGACCACCATGCGCTGGCTCGGCAGCTCGGCCGTCCGGCTGGAGATCGTGGACCCGGTCGCGCCCTTCCGCGAGGCGGAGGTCGTGGTGGTCCTCGAGCCCAGGGACGTGGGGCTGCTGTGGGCGTGGGCGCGGGCCCGCCGGCGTCGGGACTTCCTGATCGTGCGGGCCCGTCTGCAACGGGCACCGCGGTTCGAGCTGGTGGCGGCGGACCCCAACGGATGGACGGGCCGCGACGCCATGCGGGGCATGGACCCCGAGGCCTGGAGCTTCGCCGACTGGACCGACCCGCCGGTCCGCGTCGCGCACGGACCGGGCGCCGACCCCGACGCGACCCGGCGGATGTGGGATCGCCTGGCCCTGGCGAGCGGCGGGGTCTGGCGGCTGTCGATCCGGAGGGCGCCTCCCCACCTGGAGGTCCACCTGCTGCCCCCGGACACCGGCGCCGTCACGGCCGAAGCGCTCCTCCGGACCGTGACGGAGCTGGCGCGGGCGGCCACCGCCTGACGCGCCGGCGCCCTCAACCCGTCGGCGCCGGCCTCGCCTCGGCCGCCTCCCGTCCCCGGTACCTGACCCAGGCGCTCCAGCCGTCCCACGCGATCACCAGCGCCGCCACGAACAGCAGCACCGCCACGCCGATCATCGCCCAGCCGCCGAGCACCGAGATGGTGGCCACGCCCGCCTTGGTCGCGACCGTCTTGTACAGGTTCCAGGCCGTCACCAGCGTGGCGGCCATGGTCGTCACGTACATGAACACCATCGGGATGCCCGCGTAGGCGGGGTTGCGGCGGGTCGCCGCCAGCCACACGGTGACGATCAGCAGGCTGAGGGCCGCCATGAGCTGGTTGGAGGCCCCGAAGAGCTGCCACAGGTACACCCACGTCCCCGACAGCACGAAGAACAGGACCACCACCGAGGAGATGATGGTGGCGATGTGCTGGTTCTTGAACCCCACCCAGGCGTCCCCGAGCCATTCGCCGAGCGTCACCCGCATCACCCGGAACACGAGCTGCACCACCGTGAGCACGATGACCACGAACACCCCGAAGCCGAGGGCGGTCCCGTAGGTGACGCTCAGGGCGCCACCGGTGACCACGTTCAGGAGATTCCCCACCCCGTTGGCGAACCCGGCGACGCCGGTCAGCCCGGTGATGGCAACGGCCACCAGGGACAGCAGGGCCAGGGTGTTCTCGGTGAACATCCCGCCGCCCCCGACCGGCAGCGCGTCGGTCTCGTACTCGATCTGGCGGGCCGTGCCGACCGAGCCGAACAGGGCATGCCACCCGGAGATCGCTCCGCAGGCGATGGTCACGAACAGCATCGGCCACAGCGGCTGGATCGCCCCGGTGACCTGCGGGGGCGCGAACGAGCTGAAGGCGTCGATCTTGAACCTCGCCACGCCGGGGTCGGTGAGCGGGGCGATGACCGCGCCGACGGCCGACAGCCCGATCGCCAGGGCCGTGACCCAGAACCCGATGTAGTTGACCGGTTGGGCGAAGCGCCAGATCGGCAGGTTGGCTCCCAGGTAGCTGAACACCAGCAGGAAGACCGCCCACAGCACGTAGCTGGGGAACACCTGGATCGTGCCGGTCTTGGCGTCGTAGGTCCTGCTGCTGATCGGCTTGGCCTTGGCGTCCCTGGTGATGCGCGGGTCGGCGCCGGTCGGGTCCTGGACGCCGTACAGGGCGCCGCCGCCGTTGACGTTGCTGTTGATGCTGTTGACCACGCCGCTGATCGGCCCCTCGCTCCAGGTGGGGGGCTTGCCGGTGACGAAGGTCACCCCGATCGGCCCGAGCGTCATCGCCACCAGGGTCGCGCCGACGACCACCGCGGTGACCAGCATCAGGTTCGCCCTGGCCCGGTAGATCATGTAGCCCGCCAGCAACCCCATGAGGGCCAGGACCAGGACGCCGAACGGAACGTCCGGCCGAGCGTCGAGGATCGCCGCCATGATGCCGACGAAGGCCGCGCCGACGAGCAGCAGGTAGAAGAAGATGAACACGAACAGGATCGTCCGCGTCCTCGGCGTGATCAGCCGGTGGGCGATGGCCGACAGGGAGTTCCCGTCGTTGCGGACGGCCACCATGATGGCGCTGTAGTCGCTGGCCCAGCCGATGAAGCTGACGCCGAGCATCAGCCAGATGATCGCCGGCAGCCAGCCCCACAGGGCGGCGGCGGTGATGACCCCCACGATCGGGCCGGCCGCGGCGATCGACTTGAAGTGATACCCGTAGAGGACGAACCGGCTGGTGGGGACGAAGTCGGCGCCGTCCATGTACATCCTGGCCGGCGTGGTGGTGCTCGCGTCGGCCTGGATCACGGTGCGGTCGATCCGCTTGGCGTAGAGGTTGTAGGCGGCCGTGATGATCACGGCCCCGATGACGACCACCCAGAACGAGTTCATGCGCCCTCCTCCCGAACCGCGCTCTCCAGGCGGTCACGGAGGGCGGCGTCGACCGGTCCCAGGTCGAGGCCGACGTGCCGCTCGGTGCCCTCGATGATCACCACCGGATAGCGTCGTAGCCGATACCGCAGTGACTTCCAGAATCCCTCGATGGAGGCGGCGTCCACCAGCCTCACGCGGACCGCCCGCCCGTAGCGCTCCAGCAGGTCATGGGCCCAGCGGGCCAGGATCTCGTACTCGAGCTGGAGGTCGGCGGGCAGCGCCTCGCGCGCCTGGCTGCGGTGGACCGCCTCGCCCACGCCGATCTCGCGGAAGGTCAGCTCGCAGTGCTGGCAGTGATAGAAGAACGTGGGGGCGTAGGTGATGACCTCGATCCGTATCGGCCGCATAGCCGCACCCTCGAGTCCCGACCACTGTCTACAGTATCCGAGCTATCGGAGTTCGCTAATCATACTCCATGGGGCGAACTCGCCGATCGGCGCGGCGCGGCCCGGACCGGTGCGCTGCCGGTCCGGGCCGCGGCGGGGAGGTCAGGCCGAGCCGACCCGCCCGGTGGGCTGCTCGCCGAAGCCGACCGTGACGGTCAGCTCCTCGGTGCCGCGCAGCACGCGCAGCTCGAGGGCCTGGCCCTCGCCGACCTGGTCGAGCGCCTCGTAGAGCTCGTCGGCGTCGGTGACCGCCCGGCCGCCGGCCTCCACGAGCAGGTCGCCGGTGCGCAGGCCCGCCCGGTCGGCCGGGCCGTCTTCCTCGACCACCCGCACCAGCAGGCCGTCCCGCTCGGGAAGACCGACCGCCCGGCGGAGCTGCCTGGCCACCCGGGCCGGCGCGATGCCGACCCCGAGCCGCGGGCGGGCGGGGGACTCGCCGCGGCCGAGCGCCTCCAGCCGCCGGCGCAGCTCGGCGTCGGCCGGCAGGGCGAGGTAGAAGCCGTCGCCGAGCCGGTTGGTGTTCAGGCCGAGCAGGTTGCCGGCGGCGTCGACCACCGGGCCGCCGGAGGAGCCGCGCGGCAGCGGCGCGGTGTGCTCGATGCTGCCGGCGATGCGCCGGCCCCGCGGTCCGCGGAAGGCGCGGCCGACCGCCGACACCAGCCCGAAGGTGACGCGGAGCTGCCCGCCGGGGTTGGCGACGGCGAACACGGCGGCGCCGACGCGCGCGGCGCCGTCGTCGGCCCAGGCGACGGCAGGGGCGCCGCCGGTGTCGACCGAGATCACCGCCAGGTCGGCGTCGACGTCGACCCCGGCGACGCTGCCGACCACGCTGCGGCCGTCGGCGAAGACGACCGTGGTCTCCTCCCCGCGCAGGTTGTGGGCGTTGGTGGCGACCCGGCCGTCGGCCAGCACCACGCCGGAGCCCCGCCCACGGCCGCGGCCGATGCCGACCACCGCGGGCCCGACCCGCTCGGCCACCTGACCGACGGCCCGCTCCAGCTCGTCCAGGACGCTCATGGCGTTCCCTCCTGTCTCGCTAGTAACTTGTGAATTGCAAGTTACTAGTCTTGTTGAAGGGACGCAACCATCGCCACGCCGTACGATGTCGGCATGTCCGAGACCCCCGCTGCCGCGCCGCTCGACGAGGCCGTCGCCAGGGTCGGGGACCGCTGGACGCTGCTGATCGTGCAGGCCCTGCTCGCCGGGTCGCGCCGCTTCAACGACCTGCTGGACGCCCTGCCGGGCATCGCCCCCAACGTCCTGTCCCAGCGCCTCAAGCACCTGGAGCGCGAGGCGGTGGTGGTGAGCCAGCCCTACTCGCGGCGGCCGCCCCGGTTCGCCTATGAGCTGACCGCGTCCGGCCGCGAGCTCGCCGGCGCCCTCCGCCTGCTCGCGCAGTGGGGCGCCGAGCGCTCCGGCGAGGGCGAGGGTCTGCGGCACGTCGCCTGCGGCACGCCCCTCGAGGCACGACGACGACGCCGGCGACCTGCGCTTCGCCTGAGCCGCGACGCCCCGGCGCGGGCGGACCGGCCGATCGAGGCACCGAAGCCAGTCGATGCAATCGGCGTGGAACAGTTGAACCTGGCCGAGCGAGAACGCCGGATCCAATCGTCCCCACCTCGGGTGGGGAGCATAGACGCCCCAGGCTAGGCGGGCGGGCGGGCGCTGGTGAGCGCGGGGCGGCGCTCCAGGGCGGCGGCCACCTCGGCGCGGAGCTCGGCCTCGACGAACGGCTTGGCGACGAAGCCGGCGGCGCCGGCGGCCATCGCCCGGTTCCGGGCGTGGCGGTCCTCGGGGTCGGCGGCGACCAGCACGGCGGGCTCGCCGCCGGCGCCCGCTCGCAGGGTGGTGAGCAGCTCGACCGCGTCGACCCCGGGCAGGTCCAGGTTCACCACCACCACGTCGGGCCGCTCGCGGTCGTCGTCGAGCACCAGCACCTTCGGCGGGACCTTGACGGCGGGAGCGGTGGGTGCCGTGGCCGCCTGCCGCTGTCCCGCCCGCTTGGCCCGGTTCGGGTCGGGCGGGGTGACCCGCAGGACCTCCTCGAGGGTGGTGCGGCCCGCGAGCGCCTTGGCCAGGCCGTCGGAGCGCATGCTGCGCATGCCACCGGCGACCGCCTCCTCCCGCATGGCGCTCTCGCTGGCGCGGGCGACGATCAGCTCGCGCATGGTCCTGGTGACCCGCACGACCTCGAACAGGCCGAGGCGGCCCTTGTAGCCGGTCTGCGAGCAGAACCCGCAGCCGGGCCCCATGCGCAGCTCGGCGTGCTCGACCTCCTCGGGCTCCAGCCCGAGCAGCTCCAGGGTCCTCGGGGCGGCCTCGACCGGCTCCGAGCATTTCTCGCAGGGCACGCGGGCGAGCCGCTGGCCGACCACCAGGGTCAGCGAGGAGGTGATCAGGAACGGCTCGACGCCCATGTCGATCAGCCGGCTGACCGCCGCCGGCGCGTCGTTGGTGTGCAGGGTCGACAGCACCAGGTGCCCGGTCATCGACGCCTGCATGGAGATCGAGGCGGTCTCGGGGTCGCGGATCTCGCCGACCATGACGATGTCGGGGTCCTGCCGCAGGATGGTGCGCAGCCCGCTGGCGAAGGTCAGCCCCACCCGCTCGTTGATCTGGACCTGGTTGACCCCGGCCATCTGGTACTCGACCGGGTCCTCCAGCGTGACGACGTTGATGTCGGGCCGGATCACCGTGGCCAGGCCCGCGTACAGCGACGAGGTCTTGCCCGACCCGGTCGGCCCGGTGATCAGCACCAGCCCCTGCGGCTCGGAGAGCGCCCGCTCGAACCCCTCCCGGTCGTGGTCGGCCAGGCCGATCTCGGCGATCGTCTTGGCCTTCTCGGCCTCCTTGCGGAGCAGCCGGATCACCACCGTCTCGCCGTGCATCGTCGGCATCGACGAGACCCGGGTGTCGGCCTCCAGCCGCTCCAGGCGGATGCGGCCGCGGCCGTCCTGCGGCTTGCGCCGCTCGGAGATGTCCATGCCGGACAGGATCTTGATGCGGGAGATCAGCGGGCCCTGGATCGGCTTGGGGACGATGGTGATCTCCCGCAGCAGCCCGTCGATGCGGAAGCGGACGTGGACGTCGCGCTCCTGCGGCTCGATGTGGATGTCGGAGGCGCGGCTGTGCAGGGCCTCGCCCATGATCGCGTTGACCAGCCGGACCACCGGGGCGTCGTCGACGTCCCCGACCTGCTCGAGGTCCTCGTCCTTGTCCTCGGTCGCCTCCAGGTCGACGTCCTGGAGGGCGCCGAAGGTGTCAGCCACCCCGCCGCTGGCGCCGGCGCCGCCGTAGTACCGGTTGACCGCCTCCTGCAGGTCGGAGGCGGTCGCCACCGCGGTGCGGACCGAGCTCAGCTTGGTCGCCAGGCGGATGTCGTCCAGCGCGAGCACGTTGGTCGGGTCGGCAAGGGCGACGGTGAGCACGTCGTGGGCGAGGGTGATCGGCACCGCCACGTGCCGAACCGCGACGTTGCGGGGCAGCACCGCCAGCGTCTCGTCGGCGATCGGCAGGCTGCCGAGGTCGACGAAGGGGAGCCCGAGCTGGTCGGAGAGCGCACGGGCGATCTGCACCTCGTCGGCCAGGCCGAGCGCGGTGATCACCTCGCCGAGCCGCCGCCGGCGGCCGCCGGCGTCCTCCTTCTGGGCGCGCAGCGCGTCGCCGAGCTGTTCCTCGGTGAGGACGCCGCCGGTGACGAGGACCTCGCCCAGGCGGCGGCGCCCGCCGGGCGCTCCGCCCGCGGCCAGGCCGGTGCCCATTCGGCGGTCTCCTTCGTGAATCGCTTCTCGCCTGGTTCTATCGGCAGGCGGAGGCCCCGCGTTGACGTGCGAGAAGCCCGGCCGGGGCGGGTTTGCGCCGCGGTCAGGACCCCGGGCCGCCGAGGTCCAGGACCGGCCGCACCTCGACCAGGCCGAACCCGGCCTCCGGGATCCGCGCGGCGATCGCGATCGCCCGGTCGGGGCTGTCGCACTCGACCAGGAAGAAGCCGGCCAGCTGCTCCTTGGCCTCGGCGAACGGGCCGTCGGTGGTGATCGTGCGACCCTCCCGCACGGAGACGCGCGTGGCCGCCGACGGGTCGGCCAGGGCCTCCGACACGATCATCTCCCCCGAGGCGGCGAGGTCCTCGCCGATGGCGGCGTAGAACCGGAAGCCCTCGGCACGCTCGGCGTCGGAGAAGCTCTCCCACACCTTCCGGGATGTCGGGTTGCTGTAGATCAGGATCACGTACTTCACCGGTGCCTCCCGTTCAGAACCTGATCGTGGTCAGGGTGAAGACGTGCCTGGAGGTGTGCGGCGCGTCCAGGTCGGAGACCTTGTCGCGCATCTCGGCCCGCAGCCGGGTGACGGCCGTCTGCCACACCTCGTCGGGTAGGCGCCACTGGTAGGAGAAGCGCCGCCCCTCGACGTCGCGCAACGCCTGCGCGTAGGTCTCCTGCTCCTCCCAGGTGACCGGCTCCAGCTCCTCGGCGGCCCCGCCGAGCGCCACCAGCGCCTCGACCTTCTGGGCGTCGGTGGCGCCGACCTGCCGCGGCCCGCCGCCGCCGGCGGCCGCCAGCTCGTCGAAGCGCCGGCGGGTCCGCTCCCTGGGGCCGTCGCCGCCGCCGTGACGCCCGCCACCACGGCCGACCAGCACCACCCCGCCGGGGACCAGCACACGGCGCGCCTCGGCCAGCGCCTCCCGCCAGGCGGGGACCAGGTGCAGCACGTGGACCTCGAGCACGGCGTCGACGCAGGCGTCGCGGAACGGCAGGCGGGTCGCGTCGGCCCGCAGCACCGCGGGCGGGGGCAGGCCGAGCGCGGCCGCCTTGGCGCGGTAGCGGTCCAGCATCGGCAGCGACAGGTCGACCCCGACGACGCGGCGGCCGCGGCGGTGCAGCGGCAGGGCGACACGGCCGGTGCCGACACCGAGCTCCAGCAGCCGCGCACCGTCGCCCACGGCCGCCTCGATGCGGTCGGCGACCAGCTCATCCACGCCGGCGGGCAGCCCGCGGCTCTGGTCGTAGTAGCCGGCGGCCCGGTCGAAGGCGATCGAGCCGCCCTCGCCGGGGGCGTTCGGGGGACCCCAAGGGAGTCCCCCGGTGGATCGGGTCGCGGTCATGCGGGCAGGACCACCCGGGCCGCGACCGTGGCCGGGGCGGCGTCGGCGGGCGGCAGCGGCCGCCGGGCGACCAGCCGCTCGATCCGGCCGAGGCGGCGCGTGACGGCCAGGCGCCGCTCCCACAGGGTGACGACCACGCCGTCGCCGGTGGCCTGGACGTCGACCCAGTTCACCGGATAGGTCGGCACGAACACCGGCGGCAGCGACAGCCATGCCCGCACCGGCACCAGGCCGCGCACCCAGCAGCCGCCGTCGACCGCCACCCGGCCGCCGGGCAGCCGCACCACCCTGGGCTCGTGGGTGTGGCCGGTGATCAGCACCGTCGCGTCCGGGTCGCGCTGCTCCAGCAGCTCGGGCAGCTCGCCCTGGCGGCTCTCCGCCTCCTCGGAGGCCTCGTCGGGCGACGGCAGCCCGTAGGCGGCCGCGGCGCGGCGGAAGCTGCGGCCGAGGAACGTCGACAGCACCGCGAGCAGGGCGAGGTTGGTGAGCACGAACGACGACACCCAGCGCACCGCCCGGTTGCCCAGGTAGGCGATGCGGCCGAGGTCGCCGACCAGCAGCCCGACCACCAGGTTCAGCGCGATCGTCAGCAGCACCAGCGGCAGGGCGAAGTCCCGCAGCGCCCGCCCCATGAACTTGTAGAAGAAGTTGGACACCAGCCACCACGGGACCAGCAGCGCCGGCCGGACGTTGTCGACCTCGTCGAGGGCGAGCTGCGGGTAGCGGCCGCTCGCGGCCTCCAGCCGGTTGACGAACTCGCTGACGACGTGGTCGCCGACCGGCACGTCGAGCGGGTCGAACGGGTCGGTGCGACGGTTCCAGGGGTCGAGCGCGTCGCCATGCTCGGCCACCACCACGACCTCGCCCGACCCGTCCTGGTGCTGGACGCGGATGCGGGCGTGCAGCGCGAACTCGGTCACCCCGAACCGGTCGGCGACCAGCTTGCGGGCCGCGCCGTCCCAGGCCAGCACGGAGTCGTGGTTGCCGACCAGGTACAGCACGGTCACCCCGGGCCGGGCGGCGAGGTGCTGCAGGGCGTCGCCGACCCTGACCGCCACCGGGCCCTCCAGCGCCCTCGCCACCCGGTCTTCCTTGGGGCCCTCGACCTGGAGCAGGTCGAGGATGTCCCCGCCGAGGGCCAGCAGCACCTGGCCGGGATGGTCGTGGAGGGAGCCGAGCAGCTCGCACAGCTCGGCGGTGGCCTTGAAGTCGTCGGCCGGCCCGGTGGCGCATCGCAACAAGTCTACGGATCTGGCGGTCGGGGGTTCGAATCCCCGCGCGACGTGGGTTAGCTTGGCGTTAGGGCGGGCTGCAAGCCTCCCCTCGTGCTGCGCGTTCCCCCTTCGCCTTCGGACTCATGGCGGCCGGCTGGCTCTGGCGGCGGCAGGCGGATGCTGGTCGAGTTGCTGGCCGCCGCGGTCGCCGTCGCGCTCACCATCACGATCGTGGTCAGCGAGCTGCGGGTTCCTCCCGAGTCCCGAGCAGCCGACCGGGGCCTCCGAGGGGGTGGCGCCGGCCCCACCACCAGCGGCGGCGCCGGTCCCCGACCTTCGGCGCCGCCGCCACGGGCGGCGGGCAACCTGCTGGAGGATCCGAGCTTCGAGGACGGCCTGGGCCGATGGCGGGCCGGCCGTGGGACGCGCCTGGCACGGGTGGCCGACGCCAGGAGCGGGGCGTGGGCGGCCAGCCTGACGGCTGGGACGTCGTCGAGTCCCGGCATGGGGATCAGCGAGGCGGGTCGCTGCCAGGCAGGCAAGCAGTATGCGGTCACGGTGTGGCTGCGAGCCAGTCGAGCGGGCACCGTGGTGCGGGTCGACCTGGCCGAGGAGTCGGGCGGCAGGCGGTATGCGGTCGACACCACCGGCGCCGTGCTCGGCGGCGACCGCTGGGAGCCGCTCGAGGTCCGTCATGTCACCCACCAGCCCGGTGCCGCGCTCGCCATCGAGGTCGCCGCCGTCGAGCTTCCCACCGGCGGTCGCGTCCTGGTGGACGACCTCACGTTGCTGGCGTCCACCGCGCCGTCCAGGCCATAGCCAGGTTACTAGCAGGCGCAGTCGTCGGGGACGTTGCCGCTGACGACCGTCGAGTTGAGGGTCAGGCTGTTCACGTCCAGGATGCCGCCTCCCGGGCCGGCCGCGGTGTTGCCGGTCACCCGCGAGAAGTTCAGGACGGCGGTGCCCTCGTTGAACAGGCCGCCGCCGCCCCCGCCGGTGGTGTTCCGGGTGAGCCTCGACGAGTTCAGGGTGAGGTCGCCGAAGTTGTAGATGCCGCCGCCGTCCAGCGCCGCCCGGTTGCCGGTGACGGTCGTGGAGTTGAGGGTCAGGTCGCCGCCGTTCTGGATGCCGGCGCCGACGCGGTTGGTCGCCGAGTTCCCTCGCACGGTCGAGGAGCGCAGGGCGACGGTGGTGCCCTCACCGACCTCGATCCCGCCCTCGCCGCCGGCGGTGACGACCAGCCTGGCGAGGGCCACCGTGACGGTGGAGTTCAGTTGGGGGCGCACGGTGAGGACCCGGCCGCTGCCGCGCCCGTCCAGGGTGGTGGGCGCCGTGGCCTGCGTGTTGCCGAAGACCCGCAGGCTCTTGTCGATGACGTAGTTGCCACGGCAGGTCCCGAAGACGTTGAGGCGGTCCCCCGGGTTGGCGGCGGCGATCGCCCTGGTGAGCGCCCGACCGTCCTGGGTGGCGAACCAGGTGTCCTGGGTCGGGTTCTTCACCCGGCAGGCGGGCTGGACGGCGGCGCCCGCGGCGGGGGCGAGCGCCGCCACCAGCATCGTGCCGACGGCGATCGCGCCGAGGAGAACCGCTGCCCTCCGCTGGGCCGTGCGTCGTCCCATCCCGAAGCTCCTTGGGTCTCGCCGGGCCGCCTGGGCTGCCCGCTCGTCGTGGGTGTCATCCTCACAGCTCAGGGCCGTGGTGTCGCCTGGCTGACGCCGTAGCTCCGCTACGGGACAGCGCGTAGGGACCGTCGGTCAACCGGACCGCCTCAGCGGCGGCGCTCGGCCACGGTGGTCGCGAGCAGCGCCACGGCCTCGTCGAGCTGGCCGTCGGCGAGGTTGCCGTAGCCGAGCACCAGGCCCGGGCCGATCGCGTCGTCGCGGCACCGGTAGGTGTCCAGGTTCGCGACCCGCATGCCGCCGGCAGCGGCACGGCTGACCACCGCGGCGCAGTCCACCGCGCCGTCGAGGTGGACCAGCAGGTGCAGCCCGGCGGCCACGCCGAGGAGGCGGGCATCGGGCAGGCGCTCGGCGAGCGCCCGGACCAGCCGGTCGCGGCGCCGGCGGTAGCGCTTGCGGGCGGCGCGCAGGTGGCGGTCGTAGGAGCCGGCCTGCAGGAAGGCGGCGAAGGCGAGCCGGTCGAGCGTCGACGGCCAGGCCAGCCCCCCGGTCGCGGCGCGCAGCGGCTCGATCCAGGCCGGCGGCGCCACCATCCAGCCGATGCCCAGCGCCGGCGACAGCGTCTTGCGCAGCGACCCGAGCAGCACCACCCGCGACCGGTCGGTGCCCTGGATGATCCCGACCGACCGGCGGTCGTAGCGGAACTCCGCGTCGCGAAGGGGCCGGCGCGCCGCCAAAACCACCGGATCCCGTCGGCGATCAGGTCAGGGGCTAGGCGGCGCGCCGGCCCCTTCGGTCGTCCTCGAGGATCACGCCGTCGACGCG
>WNFV01012857.1_pt1 | contig 13115 bp, 9 predicted proteins | sample 5400101 | NCBI WGS metagenome assembly WNFV01 (sample SAMN13153361, study PRJNA577476) | soil metagenome | isolation source: 115 cm soil or saprolite under grassland replicate 1 | place: USA:California | collected 2016-06-15
GCTGCGTCGCGCGCGGAGCATGGGCATGCTAGCTCGCCTCGGCTGTGAACGGCAAGCGTCGACAAGCGTCCGGCGCCAAAACATCGATCGGCACAGCACTCCGAAATCAGTTACTTTCCTCGTGCTCGTTCCAGACGTACGCCGCGAGGGGCGGCGGCTGGATAACCGGGCGCAGGTTCTCGTCCTTACTAGATGCAGGAGCCTCGTTTGAGGGAGGGAAGGGCTCGGCACCAAGGTGCCGAGATGCCCGCCGCCGGCCAGAAAGGCCGAGGCGGACGTTGATCGGGGTCGTGGAAAGCCGCGCCGCTGCGCGACTGGGCGCGTCGGTGGCCGGCTGCGCGGCCGGGCTGGGACTGGTGGTGACACTGGTTGTCCAAACGCTGGGCACGCTGCCGGACGCTGTGATGGGCCCCGGCCAGGTAGCCCCCGTCCGACCGACATTCCAGGCCGTTGAGCCGCGCATGCTCGGCGCACAGCGAGTCGGCGAGACCCAGGTTGTGGTGCAGCTGCCGCTGTTCACGCCCGTCGATCAGGCGGCACAGTTCGGCGATCGATACGGTCTCGGCTTGGAGGACTCGTTCCCGGCATTCGGCAAGTACGTCTTCAACCTCCCGCAGATCTCGGTTCAGCCCGGGACGCAGCCGGGCACGGCCGTCATCTACTTTCCCGCGCAGGCGTCGCTCGCCGACATCCACGACTATCTGACGTCGAACCGGCTCACCGTGCGGCGCTGGTATCACGTCAACGATGGTGGCGGACAGACGCCGGCGAAGGCCGCGCTGGTTCTGCTGCCGCGGGTGAGGCTCGAGCTGGTCAACGCCGCCCGGGGCATCTGGCGCGCTACGCTCCCGGCTCACCTCGACCTGGCCCGACTCAACGAATGGGCAGCCGGCGTCGGCATCCGGATCATCCGCTACGACGCCGGCACCGGAGTCGTGCTGATCAAAGGCCCCGCGGTGGCCAGGCCAGCGAGTGTGACTCGAGTCGTGCGGCGCGTCATCTCGCGTCCGGCGATTGCGACGCCAAAGCCGAGGACCGTGTCGCCCCCGGCCGGGACAGCTCCGGGTACGAACCTCAGCCCTTCTCCGTCTTCAGACCAGCCGCCCGTTGCCACGGTTGCTGAGCCACCCACTCCCGATCCAGGCATCAACCTCAGCTCTTCTTCATCTTCAGACCAGCCGCCGGCCGCCACGGTTGCTGAGCCGGCCACCCCCGATCCCAGCACCGTAACCAGCCCTGCCGGCTCTCCTGACCAGACGCTGACTTCCGCGAATCCATCTGACCCCCCAGTGACGAGCTCCAGCCCGGCCGCCCCAGCGACAGCATCGGACAGCGCAACGGCTGCTACGGCCGCGGACGGAACGCCGGTAGCGAATGCCTCGCTCGCCGACGGCTCAACCGCCAACGCTTCCGGCGGTGACCCATCGGGGGGCGGAGGCGGCGCGGCTGCGTCAACGCCGGCCCAGCCGCCGGCGCCGCCCGGCCCCGGCACCGGATCCGACAGTGTCCCGAACACGCCGACGGCCGCCAGCGAGCCGTCCACGACGACGTCGGTCACTGACGCCGACCCCACGGTGCAGGCCGACGTGTCGATCACGAAATCGGGACCGGCGACCGCGGTGGCCGGGAGCCAGATCACGTACTCGATCACGATCACCAACTCGGGCCCAGACGCGGCTGAGAACGTCGGTCTCAGTGACATCCTGTCGCCCGGGATGACGGTGATCTCCTTCACCCAGGACTCGGGACCGGCGCTGGGCGGGACGCTCGCGATGGGGGAGATGATGGCCTTCACCATCGACGTTTTCGTGAACGGCGGGAACGCTCCCGGGACGATCCTGACCAACTCGGCTTCTGTGTCCTCGACGACGGTCGACCCGAACCCGGGCAACAATTCGAGCACTGCAACCACCACCGTGGTCGAAGTCGCCACCGACCTGGTGCTGACCAAGGCCGGTCCGGCGAGCGCGAACGAGGGCGGCAGCGTCAACTACATGCTGAGGTTGACCAACGACGGGCCCGCGGACGCCGTCAACGTGGTCCTCCTGGACACGCTGCCGCTGGGGCTGTCGCCGACCCTCTTCAGCCAGCTGTCGGGTCCGGCGGCGAGCCTGAGCTTCGACGGCGTGCGCACATTCATTGCCAGCTTCAGCAGCCTGCTGGCGGGCGCCAGCGCCGAGTTCCAGGTCGGGGCCACCGTCAACACTGGGACCGGTGGCAGCACGCTCACCAACACCGCCAGCGTCGGCAGCGACACCTCCGACTCCGTCCCCGCCAACAACACGGCTGTCGCCACGACCGCCATCTACGGCGCGGACCTGGCACTTACCAAGGCCGGCCCGGCGAGCGCCAACGAGGGCGGCAGCGTGTACTACGAGCTGACGCTGACCAACCTCGGGCCCGCCGACGCCGTCAACGTGGTGCTCGCGGACACGCTGCCGCTGGGGCTGACGCCAAGCCTGTTCGCGCAGCTCTCGGGTCCTGGTGCGAGCCTTGCCTTCGACGGCATTCGCACCTTCACGGCCACCTTTGGCAGCCTGGCCTCGGGTGCCATTGCGATGTTCCGGGTCGGGGCCACCGTCAACACTGGGACCGGTGGCAGCACGCTCACCAACACAGCCGGCGTCGGCAGCGACACCTCCGACCCCGTCCCCGCCAACAACAGCGCCAGCATCGACATCACCGTGTCGCCTGCAGCACCGCCCGCGCTGTCGGCGCCCGACCTTCTTGCGGCTGATGACTCCGGCGTCTCGAGTACCGACAACCTGACCAACGTCACGACCCCGCACTTCGCGGTTCATGGTCTGCCACTGCTGCGAATCGCACTGCTCGAGGCCGCGGTCGAGCTTGGTTCAGCCTTCGCTGACACGCTGGGCGACGCGCTGATCGAGGTCGCGACGGCGCTCAGTGATGGCTTGCATCCGATTTACGCTCAGCAGTTCGCGGCCGACAGCACCCCGAGTGATCCCTCCGAGTCGCTCACGGTAAGGATTGACACCGCTGCCCCCGCGGCGCCGCTGCTCGACCTGCCGGCGGCCGAGGACTCCGGGGTCTCCAGCTCCGACAACATCACCAAGGTCGACGTCTGGCACTTCTTCGCCGCGCCGCCGACAGAACAGACGGTGACCGCGATCACGGAGCTGGCGCCCAACGGTCGCCTCGACACCTCGAGCTGGCCGGGCGACCCCACCAGCGCCTGCCACTGCTACTACTTCCCGGACACGGGTGGTGGCCTGGGGGCGGACAACCGGCAGGGGCTGTGGACCTACACCGCCAGCTTCACCGACCTCGCCGGCAACGCCTCGACGCTCTCCAACACGCTCGCCATCAGCTTCGACTCCATCGCCCCGGTGGCGCCCGTGCTCGACCTGCCGGCATCAGAGGACTCGGGCTTCAGCAGCACCGACAACGTGACCAACGTGGCGAGCTGGAACCTGGTCGGGAGCACGCCGGAGGCGGGCACGGACCGCTTGCTCCTGCACGAGTCGGCGCCCAACGGGCGGCAGCTGGACGGTGGCCCCTATTTGGGCAGCCTGGGTTGGAGCGGCCTGGTCGCGTTCCCCGACAGTGGGGGCGGGCTGGGGCCGGACGGCCGCCAGGGCCTGTGGACTTACACCGGGTTCGTGCGCGACCTGGCGGGCAACCAGAGCGACACCTCGAACACGCTCGCCATCAACTTCGACTCCATCGCCCCGGTGACGGTCGCGAGCATCACAGGCAACCCTGGCGACAACGGATGGTGGAAAGCCGGCAGCCCGACCATTCTGACTCTGACCGCCACCGACGACCGGAGCGGTGTGGCCGCAACCACGTTCACGGTCAACGGCGGGGCGACGCAGGTCTATAGCGGACCTGTGACCTTCCCCGATGGCATCTACCACGTGACCTTCAACTCCGCCGACATCGCCGGCAACACCGAGACTGCCCAGGCCGCGGACTTCATGGTCGACCAGACGCAGCCTGTCGTCACCATTGGCGGCGTGACCGACGGCGCGACCTACTTCCTGAACGGCGCGCCTACGCCAACCTTTACGGGCAGTGACGCGCTCTCCGGAATCGCCACGCAGTCAGCCACGCTGACGCCGCCGTCAACAGCTTCGGGCGCCGGCTTCTACGTCTATCGCGTGACCGTCACAGACAGCGCCGGCAATGTTACCGTCGCCACCGCGACATACCTGGTCATCTATCGCTTCAGTGGATTCCTTTCCCCGCTGACTCCCGGCGGCACGTACAAGCAGGGGCGGAAGCTGCCGGTGATCTTCACGTTGCTCGACAGCGCCTTTGCACCGGTTGCAAACGCAAATGGCACCTTGTACGTCGACGGCGCCCGAGTAGGCGACTTCATCTATATGGGGTCCGGCATCTACCAGTTCAATCTGAACACATCGAGCCTGTCGCTCGGCCGCCAAGCCCTGGATGCCGGCGCCATCGCCGTGGCCAGGAATCCGCGCACCTGCTCGCCAAACGTCCTGGTGTCGATAGGCTTGGGGATGTAGCCGGTGCAGCCGGCAGCGAGCGCCTGCTCGCGGTCCCCGGTCATCGCGTGAGCCGTGAGCGCGACGATTGGAATCGCCGCCGTGTCGGACGAGGCCTTGAGCATGCGGGTGAGCGCGAGACCGTCAAGTCCGGGTAGCTGGATGTCCATCAGGATGAGGTCGGGCTTGCGAGTGCGGAGAATCTCGAGCGCCTCCACCGACGAGCCTGCCAGCTCGACGCGATAGCCCTCGCGCTCGAGCACGGAAGATGTCAAGAGCTGGTTCGTGATGTTGTCCTCGACGACCAGGATCAGGGAGCTGTCGCCCATGCTTCGGCGGCGACGTTCTGCATGAGCGCGATGACGTCCTTCATCGGACGTCAGGCGGCGCTCAGACGCTGGATGGTGGGCAGCTCAGACACGAAGAGCTCGACCAGCCTGGGGTCCCACTGCCTCCCCGCGCCTCCGATCAGGATTTGAATCGCCTTTTCAACCGAGCGGCTCTTGCGATAAGGGCGATCGTTGACCAGCGCGTCGTATGCATCGCAGATCGAGACGATCCTCGCCAGCAGGGGGATGTCGTCTCCGCGCAGGCCGTCGGGATAGCCGCGCCCATCGAACCATTCGTGGTGGTGACGGATGATCGGAATCAGGCCGGACCCCGAGCGCAGCGGCTTGACGATGTTGGCGCCGATCACGGGGTGCGCGCGCATCAGCACCATCTCCTCCGGGTTCAGGGGTCCGGGCTTGCGGAGGATTGCGTCGTCGACGCCGATCTTGCCGATGTCGTGGATCATTCCCCCGCGATACAGGGCGTCGAGATCGAGCTCGGCAAGACCCATGCGCGAGCCCAGGTGTCGCGCTGATTCGGCGACCCGGTGCGTGTGGCGCTCCGTGTGCGAGTCCTTCGCCTCAACCGCGGCGGCGAGGGCGAAGATCACCTGCTCGGCGCTGTCGAGGCGGTCGTACACGGACTTCAAGCGCAGGGCCGAGCGGACGCGGGCGACGAGCTCGACTCGCTCGACCGGCTTCGACATGTAGTCGTCCGCGCCCATTTCCAGGGCTTTGACGCGATCGTCGGTGCCGTTCATCGCGGTGATCATCACCACCGGTACCAGGCGGAGAGCCGGGTCAGCCTTGATGTGGGCGCACACCTGATACCCGTCCATGCCTGGCATCTGGACGTCGAGAAGCACCAGGTCCGGTGGTGTCGACTGGATGATCCGCAGCGCGCTTGGCCCATCCTCGGCCAGCACCACCCTGCAGTCCACCTCTGCGAGGCAGGCCTCGATGAGCTCGCGGTTCGCCTCGCCGTCGTCGACCACCAGCACGGTGGGGATGTGATGTGGAGCGCTGGGTCGGGGACGCCGGTGCGCCGCATCAGTCATCTCCTGCCGCGTCTGGCTCGGCCACGCCGCCGGCGTCAGCGCCTGCACGAACTCGCTCGCGCTCCGATGGCGATCGGATGGAACCTTGGCCAGGGCCTGACGCAGCGTCGCCTCCACATGGTTCGACAGCTCGCCCACAAGCTCCGGGGTCGGCGGCATCGCCTTGTTCATGTGCGACAGCAGCACAGCTGCGGGCGTTTCGGCCTCGAATGGAACTCGGCCGGTCAGCATCTCGTAAGCGACCACCGCCAGCGAGTAGAGGTCCGAAGGCGGACCGATCGGCTCTCCAGCCGCCTGCTCGGGCGACATGTACTCAGGCGTGCCCATGACCGTGCCGCTCGCCGTGAGCCTGCGGATCGAGTCGGCCATCTTGGCGAGCCCGAAGTCGCCGAGGACGGGGGTGCCATTTTCGTGGATGAGGATGTTCGACGGCTTGATATCCCGGTGCAGAACGCCAAGCGCGTGCGCGTGGTCGAGCGCGGCTGCGATCGGCCGCAGCATCGCGACCACGTCCTGTAGGTCCATGCGGTCACGCAGGCGGTCGCCCAGGGTGCCACCGGCGACCAGCTCGAGGACGAGGTACGTGATGCCGTTTTCCTGTCCGAAGTCGAACACGCTGAGGATGTTGGGGTGCCTGAGCCGCGCCACCGAGCGGGCCTCGTCCTGGAAGCGCTGCCGGTAGATCTCATCCTCGGCGAAGAAGTCGGGCAGGACCTTGATCGCGACGAAGCGGTCGAGCGCCGGGTGATGGGCCCTGTACACAGTGGCCATGCCACCGCGCCCGATCCGATCGACGATCCTGTACGGTCCGAGCGTGGCGCCCGACGCCAGGCTCATGTGTTCTGGCTCGCGCGAGCCACGATTACCGCCAGCGGACAGACCACGGCCAGGCGGCCGAGATCGAGGTACGGCTTCACGACCTCACTCCAGCCAAACCAACGCTGAAGCTGCTCGAAGATCCCGGCGTCGAGGATCGAGATCGACCCGATCAGGGCAGGCGTGACAACCAGCAAGAACGCCGCCCCAAGCAGGGCGAGCACGACGAGTGCTCGCCCTTGCGGATCGCCCACCACCGCGCACTCGTCGACAGTCCCCGAGGCTTGGGGAACCTCAGCGATAGGGCATTGCCGGAGCGGGGTGCTCTGAGTCGGGTGGCGGGCATGCATGGGTGGGAGCGCCGTGCAACATGCGCGACGACAATTTGAAGGCTAGGCCACGGCAAGTTCAGACCGTGTTATCTGATGGTGTTAATTCAGTGTCCGATCGGGTCAATTCCCATAGCCGATCGGCTATACGAGGCTAGAACCAGCCTTCTTGGGTCGCCTTGCGGGCGAGCTCTGTCCGGTTGCTGACGCCGAGCTTGTCCAGCAGCTGGCCGACGTGGAACTTGACGGTGTGCTGGCTGAGGTGGACCTTCTCGGCGATCAGCCGGTTTGAGAGTCCCTCCACCACATAGCCCAGGATCGCCTTCTCCAACCGGCTCATGTCCGGCACTGGCAGCCGGGGCTTGCGGGAGCCTTCCGCACCTGCCAGCTGAAGGCGGCTGTGCATGGCTGCGTTGTCGATGGCGATGGCGGCGTCGCTGCCGATCGCGTCCAGGAACTCCAGCCATTCCTGGTCGGGCTGCAGCTGCGACCGGTGGAACACCTCGAGGACCCCGGCGAGCTTGCCGCCCGCGATCAGCGGCACGGCCCCGTACGCCTTGAACCCCTCTCGCGCGAACAGCGATCGGCGCCGGAACTGGCTGAACGCGCCGAGCACCGTCACCGTCTCGATGCGCCTCCGGTGAAGGGCGCGGCCGGGCAGGCCCTCATCGATGGGAAGTCGGTAGTCGGGGACTGAGGTGGACTGAAACCCGGTGCTCGCCACTGCCTCGAGCATCCCATCCTTCTCATCCACCAGCAAGATGTCTGCGGCATCGACCCCCAGCCCGGCCGTCGCCTGGTCGAGGATGACCTGCAGCGTGAGGCGGAGGTCGGGGCTGCCCGAGATCGCCAGACGCACGCTCCGCAGCGCTGTCAGGCGTTCGAGCCGGTGGATGGCGTCAACGTAGAGCTGAGCGTTGTCCGCGGCGACGCCGGTGCGGTCGGCAACGTCCTGAACCCACCGGATGTCCCTTTCCGTGAGCGGGTTCGAACCCCGCCTCTCGAACAGCCCGAGCGTTCCGACGGTCGACCCTCGCGCGCGCATCGGCACGACGAGCACGCCCAGGTGTCGCACCGGCGAAGAGATTGGGGGACGGTTTCGTTCCACGTACGCGCGAATCTCCTCGCTCAACGTGCCCATGAAGTCTTCGTACGGGATGCTCGGGATCAACAGCGGCTCACCGCTTTCGATCACGTGTGTCGAGATCGGCGTCGTCATCGACTCTCCGCCCGACATCTGCAGGGTCTCGACATATTCGGCGATCTCGGGGTCTGCATCGCTGGCGGCCACGATCCGCACCGTGCGCGGATCCTTGTTCATCATGGTCGCCACCCAGGTTCCCGACCGCAGCCGGCTCAGAGTGGAAGTCACCGTTTTGAGAATCGCCTCGGGGTCGAGGCGCGCTCCAGCCAGCTGCTCGGTGACCTCTGCCACCGCCTCGGCGCCGTACGTCGGCCGAGGGAGCCGGACGTCGGTGAGGATCCTGGAGACATCGGCCAGCGTCAGGACGACATGACTGACTGCGGCGGTGTCCGTGAGGACTGGCACCGCGTCCACGTGGATCCAGGCCTCGGAGCCATCCGGCCGCGTGACCCGTGCGACCACGTCCCGTTCCGGCCTCCGGCTGCGCATCGCCGCCAGGGCGGGGTGCAGGTTCTCGGCGTCCGGCCAACCAGCGGCATCTGTGAGGAACCAGCCGGCGCTTTCTGCTCGGGAACCGATCAGGTCATCGACGCTGGCGCCGAGCAGCTCTGCTGCGGCTGGGTTCGCGTTGATGACGCGCCCGCCCGCGTCGTAAACGACCAGCGCCCCGGGAAGATCGTCGAAGTCCAGGTGCAAATTCGGGCTCACGGCCGGCACTGCCTCAACGAGGGCGATCGGAAAGTGACTAGTAAAAAGATGGTACGAAATCCAAGACCACAATAGCCCACGCGCCGACGAATTCGATCTTGCAATCCGGCGTTTCGTGCGCTCCGATGGCTCGATAAGCGAAACCAATGGCCGCCGCCAGCGGTTGCATTAAGCGCTCGCCTTAGTCTCCTCCTCGCTCCGGGGGATGGTGGGCAGGCGGCGCCGCGCCGGCCACAGGAACAGCGGCAGCGAAATCAGCATCACGGCCGGCATCACCCATATCGCTGCGGCGTAGCCATAGCGCGCAGCCGAGAGGCCGAGCAGGACTCCTCCCAACGAAGCTCCCAGGTCGATGGCGCTGTTCCAGAGCGCGCTGATCGGTCCCCAGCCGGCGCCGCCTCGCTCGACCATGACGAGGTAGACCGCCGTCTGCACCGCGCCATAGCCGGTTCCGTAAGCCGTCGCGGCCATGACCACCCCGATCGGTCCGCTCGGAACCGCGAGCGCAACCAGACCCAGGAGTGTGATGGCGATCCCTCCCATCAGAACCAGTCGGGCCGGCCGGCGGTCGCCGAGCACGCCTGCCAGCCACCTGCTCGCGGCCCGAGTAGCGCCCGCGATAAAGAGGAAGGCCGCCGCCGAGCCGAGCCCTTCGGCCGGCAACGCCACAGGCGCGTAGGTGAAGACTCCGCCGAAACTGCAGCTGACGATCACAAATCCGGCAAACAGGGCGAGCAGGCCAGGACGCCGCGCTGCATCGATCAGATTGCCCGCGCCGGGAACCCTGGCCGCCGAGCTGAGCGGCAGCAGCACCGCCAGCGCGGCACCAAACAAACCACTGGTGAGCGCAATGATCGCCGCCACGTCGATCCGGCCGGCCTCGACCAGCGACACGCCGAGCGACGGCAGGACCACGCCTGGCACGCTGAGGGCCAGGCCGTAGTAGCCGATCGCGGTGCCGCGGCGGTGGGGCTGCGAAAGCTCGGCCACCAGCGCCACGGAGACCACGATCGAAACACCGAATCCCAGGCCGCGCAGGCCGGCCGCGGCCAGCATGGGCCAGGTGGTGACAGCCGGGATCACGTAAACGAGACTGGGGACGGCATAAAGCAGCTGCCCTCCGATCAGCAGTCGCGTCGAGGTCCACCGCGTCAGCAACCAGGGCGACAGCAGCTCACCAAGGACTGCGCCGAAGAACAGTGACGCCGTGGCAGCGCCTGCGGCTCCGTGGGGTCCGTGGCGCTCCACCAGCACCGGGACGGCCGGCAGCAGGATCTGAAAGCTAGAAGAGATCGAAGCGGCGATGCCGGCGAGCACCAAAGAGGGGTTCGGCCGGTGTGCGGTCGAGGTCAGCTGTTGTCGAACCGCCGGCAGTGGCTGCGCGGCTGCTGTGGTTGGGGGGTCACTTTGGCGAGGTGCGCTTGCACGAAAGCAGTCGGGTCGACGAAGCGATGCGGAAACGCCGGAAAACCGTCGCACCGCGTGGTCGGCAGCGCTCCTCGCCATGCGGTGGCTTCGAAGTCCCCGACGAAAACAGCAAAATGAAAATGCGTGCGCGAGCCCATGTCGGCGATGTCGGCGAAGGCCTGACCCTTGGAGACAGTGGTGCCGACCTTGAATCCAGCACGTGGCCACACATGCCAGTACTGCGTGATCACGACGCCCTGTGATGTCTGGTGCCGAATGAGGACCCCTCCTCGGAAGGTGGGATCAACGATGTAGCCGGCGATGACCCCGTTGGCTGCCGCCCTAACCGGTTGAATTCCGGTGCGGACGTCGAAGCCCGTATGCAGCCAGACCGCGCCCGTAGTCGGGCACGTCCTCAAAGCGGTGCCATCGCAGAGTCGCCACTGGCTGCCAAAACCAAGACAGTGCCGGGTCCATGTCGGAAGCGGGAACTGAAAGCTGTCGGCCGGTGCCGCCGCCAATGCCCGCTCGACCGCGGCCGGGGCCGACGCAATCCGCGGAGCCGGCGTGAGCGCCCACGCGGCAGTCATCAGAATCGCCACCGCAGCAGGTGCTCTGGCGGCCAGCTGCCTCACCCCAAAAGATTATGCCGGGCTCACCTTTCAGCGGCGCGACCATCCGGGTGTATTGGAAGAACCAGAGTGAAGGTCGTCCCCTGCTCCAGATCGCTGCTTTCTATGGTCAGGCTTCCCCCCTGTGCTTGTGCCAGCTGGCGGCTGATGTAAAGGCCGAGGCCCGAGCCGGCGACATGGTCGAATCGAGGATCGCGGCTGCGCAAGAAGGGCTCGAACACGCGCTCGCGCTGCGCGTCGGGAATCCCCACTCCGTTGTCAATGACCCGGACCAGGGCGCGATCGGCATTGCTCGTGGCGCTCATCGACAGTCGCGCCGTCCGCGTCGAGTAGGCGAAGCTGTTGTTGATCAGGTTGTCAAGAATTCGAGCGAGCTGGTCGGCATTCGCCTCTACCTCGATTGGGTCCCGCGGCAGCTCGAGCTGGATCTTGGCTCCGATCAGATCCGCCCGGGGCTGAGCCCGTTCGGCAGCCTCCTGCACGACCACTCTCAGGTCAATCCGCCTGCGGTTCCCCGCCGTGGTGTCGGCATCGATGCGGGCGGCCTCGAGGAGGTCGTCCATGATCTTGTTCAGCTCCTGAGTCTTGGTGGCGAGGATGTCCAGCGTTTGGCCCCAACGCTCGGGAGGCGGGCCGAGCTCGCCGGAGGAAAGGAGCGACAGATATCCGTTCAGCACCGTGAGCGGGCCCCTGAACTCGTGCGCCGCCAGGCTGAGGAATTCGCTCTTGGCCTCGATCGCCTGCTGCGCGAATCGATACCGGCGAGACATCTCCTCGTGTCGCTCGCGGGCGTCGACAAAAGCTGCGAGCACGAAGGAGGCGAGCGCCACGCTGACGTTGAAGACCTGCAGCGTGACCATCTTCTGGAACAGCGGCTCCGATGCGAAGGGGCCGGTGCCGCTCACAGCGGCCCAGATGGCAACCCCCGAAGCGACAAGCGCGGCTGGAGCTGCTCCGCGCAGTCGAAACCGCAACGCGGCGATCATGATCAGGGGCAGGACGAGGTACTCCAGCCTCAGCTCGTTCTGGAAGAGGAGATAGGCCGCGACTCCGATCCCGGCGAGAAGCACTGTCAGCTCGGCGAACTGGCGCCAGGTCAGCTGCGCCTGCCCCGGGCGGGGACGCAGGCTCAACAGGAAGGGAGCGACCAGCAGCACGCCCATGGCGTCGCCCGTCCACCAGACCGCCCAGGTCGGCAGGAAGTCGGTTACAGGGACGGCGCCGGACAGCGTGAGCACCGCAGTGCCCAGCGTCGCGCTCACCGACATGCCGCCGAGCGCGGCAAGGAAGACGATCGCCAACGCGTCGCGCAGCCGATCGAGCTCCAACCGGAAACCCACTCTCCTCAGCAGCTCAGCCGACGCCAGCGGTGCGAGCGTGTTGCCGGCCGCGATGACGGCCGCGCCGGCAACGGAAGGACCGATCGGAAGGTTGACCAAAAAGGCGGCCAGGGCAATGGCAGGCCACACCCGGCGCCCGAGGATGAGGATCGCGACCAGGGCGATTCCGGTCGGGGGCCAGATCGGAGTCACCTGGCCGTGAACCAGGGCCAGGTTCAGGCTGAGGCGCGCCGCGACCCAATAAGCCAGCGCGACGAGCGCCAGCTGCAACAGCGCTTTGGCCGGCGCTGCCCGACGCAGAGATCCGATCCTGGTCCGCATGTTGTCGTCAACCACCAGTGCTCTTGTCGACACCCCGTCGCCGCACACGCTGCCCGAGCAGCCGGGCGCATTCGCGCATCAGATCCAGGATCTCGGCCTCGATCTCGACCTCGCCTTTGCTGGCACCGCACAGCGTGCCGAAGAACTTTCCGTCCGCCGCAAAGACAGGATAGGAAACGAACGTGCGGATCTCGAGCAGCCGAGCGACGCTGCTCTTCGGAAAAGCCCTCGGCACGTCCTTCGAGTAGTTGGGACCGCCCTCGACGACGAAGCGGCAGACCGCTTCGGACCACGGCAGCGTCACGCCTTCTGGGATGTGAAAGATCTGGCTCGTGTTGTGGGAGAACAGGATGAGCTGCTCGTCCTCCCTCAGTCGGGTCTCGGCGAGGTAGGTCGAGCTCAAGCCGGTGAGCTCAGCCAGCCTGGCGAGAAGTCCCCGCGCGACCGACTCCAGATCATCTCCGGCAGCGGCTTCGGCCAGGAGCTCTCGCGCGGTGTGCCTCACGGGCCGTAACGGTAACTCTGGCGCACCACAGGTTGATGACGTTCGGCATCT
>WNFV01009531.1_pt1 | contig 13112 bp, 8 predicted proteins | sample 5400101 | NCBI WGS metagenome assembly WNFV01 (sample SAMN13153361, study PRJNA577476) | soil metagenome | isolation source: 115 cm soil or saprolite under grassland replicate 1 | place: USA:California | collected 2016-06-15
ATCGACCCCGCCGCGTTCGTGTATCCCGATCATCGCGACGATCGGCGTCTCGAGAGTAGGGGCGCCGCGTGCTGCGCCCCCACATTGGCGCACTAGGGAGAAGGCTCGGCGAGCCGGCCGCTCCGCGCAAGGGCCGGCGTCACGTCACGCGCTCGCCGGAAGATATTCGCCGCAGCGCGATTTTGACAATGCGCGAAACCGCCGGTATTTTTCGCGCGTGCCCTCCCAAAATTGGATTGAGGCCGTGCGCTTCGGGGACGATGGACTCGTCCCCGTCGTCGCTCAGAGCGCCGTCCTGGGCGAGGTCCTGATGGTCGGTTTCGCCGACCGCGAGGCGCTCGAGCAGACCCGCGCCACCGGGCAGGCGCACTATCACAGCCGCTCGCGCGGCCGCGTGTGGCGCAAAGGGGAAACGTCGGGCCACACGCAGGAAGTCCGGGAGGTGCGCGTGGACTGCGACGGCGACGCGGTCCTCTACGTGGTGCGCCAGCACGGACCCGCGTGCCACACCGGGGCGCCGACCTGCTTCGGCGAGCCCACGGGCAGCACGCTCACCCGGCTCGCCCGCACCGTCGCCGAGCGGGCGCGCAACGGGCCCGCCGGGTCGTACACGGCGCAGCTGCTCGATGCCGGGCTCGCCCGGATCGCCCGAAAGGTGGGCGAGGAAGCCGTGGAAACGGTGGTCGCCGCCACCGCGGAAGACGTCCCCCGCCTGGCGAGCGAGGCGGCGGACCTGCTGTATCATTTAATAGTGCTGTTCGAGGCGAAGCGGCTCCCCCTCGAGCGGGTGTTCGAGGAGCTCGACGCCCGAGCCCGGTAGCCCGAGATGGCGTTCGTCCACCTCCACACCCACAGCGAGTACTCCCTCCTCGACGGCGCCAACCGGATCCCCGAACTGCTCGACCGGGTCCAGGCGCTGGGCATGGATTCCCTCGCCCTCACCGACCACGGCAACCTGCACGGGGCGTGGCAGTTCTACTCCGAGGCGAAGGCGCGCCGCATCCGGCCGATCCTCGGCTTCGAGGCCTACGTCGCGTTCGGCAGCCGGCACAAGCGCGAGCGGCCCGCCGACGCTCCGGCCCCCTACTCGCACCTCGTCCTGCTCGCCACGAACCGCACCGGCTACAAGAACCTGATCAAGCTGTCCTCCATCGGGTTCCTGGAGGGCTACTACCGCCGGCCCCGCATCGACCGCGAGGTGCTGGAGCAGCACCGGGAGGGGCTGATCGGCCTGGCGGCGTGTCTCTCGGGCGAGATCGCCCTGTACCTGCGGCAGGGGAACTACGACGCGGCCAGGGCCAGCGCCGAGTACTTCGCCAGGGCCTTGGGCACGGGCGCCTTCTGGCTCGAGGTGCAAAACCACGGGATCCCGGACGAAGCGACCGTCACGGCGGGGATGTTTCGGCTGGCCGCGGAGCTCGGTCTCCCGGTCGTGGCGACCAACGACGCCCACTACCTCAGGAAGGACGACGCCGAGGCGCACGACGTGCTGCTCGCCATCGGTACCGGCAAGGACTTGGACGACCCGAACCGGTTTCGGTTCCTCGGCCGCGAGAGCTACGTCAAGTCGGAGGCGGAGATGGCGGCGCTGTTCCCGGACCACCCGGAGGTCCTGGCCGAGACGGCGCGCGTCGCCGAGCTGTGCGAGTTCGACTTCGAGAAGCGGTACTTCCTGCCCCAGTTTCCCAGGCCCGCGGAGTTCGCCTCCGACAACGACCTGCTCGTGCACCTGGCGCGCGCGGGCGCGGCGGCGCGCTACGGGGACCCCCTGCCCGGGGCGGTCGAGGAGCGGCTGAGCTACGAGCTGGGCGTCATCTCGCACACGGGGTACGCCGGGTATTTCCTCATCGTCGCCGACTTCATCACGGCGGCGAAGGAGCGCGGCATCCCCGTGGGGCCGGGGCGGGGCTCCGCCACGGGCTCGCTCGTCGCCTATGCGCTCGGGATCACCAACGTCGACCCGCTGAAGTTCGACCTGCTGTTCGAGCGGTTCTTGAACCCCGAGCGGATCTCGATGCCGGACATCGATCTCGACTTCTGCTTCGAGCGGCGCGGCGAGGTGATCCAGTACGTGCGCGAGCGCTATGGGCGCGAGTCGGTCGGCCAGATCATCACGTTCGGGACGCTCAAGGCGCGCGCGGCGTTCCGCGACGTGGCGCGCACGCTGCGGGTCGAGCCGGGGGAGGTGGACCGCTTCACGAAGCTCATCCCCGCGGGCCCCGGCGTGAGCGTCTCGCTCGCCGAAGCGCCGGAGCGCTCTCCCGAGCTGCGGGCGCTCGCCCGCCAGGACGAGCGGGTGCGCAAGATCCTGGAGCTGGGGAGCCGGATCGAGGGGCTGGCGCGCCATGCGTCGGTGCACGCCGCCGGCATGGTGATCGCCCCCGGCCCGCTCACGGACTACGTCCCCGTGTGCCTCGCCCCCCAGGAAGCGGACGCGATCATCACGCAATACGACATGGTCGCGCTCGAGCAGGTCGGGATGCTGAAGATCGACATCCTCGGCCTGAAGACCCTGACCGTGATCCACGACGCGGTGCAGATGATCGCGGAGCGTCACGGCGGAGCCACGCTCGACATGGACGGGCTCGACCTCGAGGACCCCGCGGTCTACGAGCTGCTGCGCTCCGGCCGCACCGCCGGGGTGTTCCAGTTCGAGTCCCCGCTCGCCACCGACTGTCTCCGGAACATGCGGTGCGACCGGTTCGACGACCTGGTCGCCGCGAACGCGCTGCTGCGCCCCGGGCCGCTCGACACCGGGATGCACCTGGTGTTCATCAACCGCAAGCTGGGCCGCGAGCCGGTGCGCTACCCGCACCCCGCGGTGGAGGAGATCCTCAAGCCCACCTACGGCGTCATCACCTACCAGGAGCAGGTGATGCGGATCGCCAACGTGCTGGCCGGCTACAGCCTCGCCGAAGCCGACGTGCTCCGCATGGCCGTGGGCAAGAAGAAGAAGGAGCTGATCCAGCAAGACCTGGGACGATTCGTCGAGCGCGCGGTGGCGCGGGGCCACGACCGCCGCGTGATCGAGGACATCGCGGCGCAGATCGAGACGTTCGGGCGCTACGGCTTCAACAAGTCGCACGCGGTCGCCTACTCGGTGTTGTCCTACCAGACGGCGTGGCTCAAGGCGCACTACGCGCCCGAGTTCCTGGCGGCGCTCCTGTCGTCCGAGATCGGCAACACCGACAAGGTGGTGCAGTACATCAACGAGGCGCGGGAGCTGGGGCTGGAGGTGCTTCCGCCCGACGTGAACGAGTCGGGCTTCAAGTTCACCGTGGTGGGCGAGCGGCGCATCCGCTTCGGGTTGGGGGCGGTCAAGAACGTCGGCGCGGGCGCGATCGAGTCCATCATCGCCGGGCGGACGGCCGGCCCGTACCGCTCGCTGGTGGACCTGTGCGAAAGGATCGACCTCCGGCTCTGCAACAAGCGCGTCATCGAGGCGCTCGTGGACGCCGGCGCCTGCGACTCCCTCGGCGGCCACCGCGCCCAGCTCGTCGCCGCGCTCGAGACCGCGTTCGCGGAGGCGCAGGTGCTGCAGCAGGAGCGGGCGGCGGGCCAGGGTGCGCTGTTCGGCGACGCCGCACCGCTCACCGCTCACCACTCACCGCTCCCCGACGTGCCGCCCTGGACCGAGCACGAGCGCCTGGCGCGCGAGAAGGCGGTGCTGGGCTTCTTCATCTCCGGGCACCCCCTCGCGAGATACCGCGCGGAGGTGGAGCTTTTCGGGAGCCGCACGACCGCGACGCTCGGCCAGTGGAGCGACCAGCGGGTGCGGATCGCGGCGGTGGTGACGGTGGTGAAGCGCCAGACCGCGAAGCGGAGCGGCGCCGAGTACGCGCGGCTCACGCTCGAAGACTTTCACGGCACGGCTGAAGCGCTCGTGTTCCCCGAGGCGTGGGCGAAGCTGAGCGACGCGATCCGGCCGGACCGAGCGCTGCTCTTCACCGGGAGTCACAGCGCGCGCGACCGCGAGGAGGAGCAGGCGCCGTTCATCGTCGAGGCCGCGCAGCCGCTCGACGAGCTGCGGGCGAGCGGCGCGATCGGCGTGGCGATCGCGTGGTCGCGCGCCGCGCCGCCGCCGCCCGACGCGGCCCGCGCCGTCGCCGCGCTGTGCGCCGCCCATCCCGGGCCCGCGCCCGTGCTGGTGGAGTGGGCGGATGGGGCTGACCCCGGGCTCCACCCTTGGCTCCACCCCGGGGCTCCCCCGCCGCTAGCCATCGCCCGGCTGCGTAGCCGCTCGCTGCGCGTCGCGGTCGCCGACGACCTGCTGGCCGGGCTCCGCGAGCTCGTCGGCCCCGACCACGTCCATCTCGTGAGGGCCGGCTGACCGATGGCGACCCATACCCTGGACTTCGAGCGCCCGCTGCTCGAGCTCGAGCGCCAGATCGAGGAGCTGAAGCGCGTCGCCGGCGAGACGGCGATGGACGTCGCCAAGGAGCTCGCCCCGCTCGAGAAGAAGCTCACCGAGCTGCGCGTCGAGATCTACCGCCACCTGACGCCGATCCAGCGGGTCCAGGTCGCCCGCCACCCGAAGCGCCCCTACACGTTGGACTACCTCAACACGGTCTTCACCGACTTCGTCGAGCTGCACGGCGACCGCCTGTTCCGCGACGACCCCGCGATCGTGGGCGGGTGGGCGCGGCTCGACGGGCAGACCGTCATGGTGATCGGCCACCAGAAGGGCCGCGACACGAAGGAGAACCTGCGCCGCAACTTCGGCATGGCGCACCCCGAGGGGTACCGCAAGGCGCTGCGCCTGATGCAGCTGGCCGAGAAGTTCGGCGCCCCGGCCATCACGCTCGTGGATACGCCCGGCGCCTATCCCGGCCTGGGCGCGGAGGAGCGCGGCCAGGCGGAGGCCATCGCCCGGAACCTCGTGGACATGGCGACGCTCCGCACGCCGATCGTCACCGCCGTAGTCGGCGAGGGAGGCTCGGGGGGGGCGCTCGCCGTCGGGCTCGCCGACCGCGTGCTGATGCTCGAGAACTCGGTCTACTCGGTGATCTCCCCCGAGGGGTGCGCCGCGATTCTGTGGAAGGACGCCAGCCAGCGGGAGCGGGCCGCCGAGGCGCTCAAGATCACCGCCCGGGACCTCCTCGACCTCGGCGTGGTCGACGAGATCGTCCCCGAGCCGCCGGGCGGCGCCCACGCCGACCCCGACGCCGCAGCGTCGGCCCTCGGCGAAGCCCTGCGCCGCCACCTCCGCCACCTCCGGAAGATCAGGATCGAGAAGCTCCTCAAACGGCGCGAGGAGAAGTACCTTTCCATGGGTGCACTGAGCGAGAAGTGAAGTTGACCTCGGTCGTCGAAGTCCGGTTCAAGGGGAACCGCAAAGAGTACTTCACCTGGCCGTCCGACGAGCCGCTCGTGCTGCACGATCCCGTGATCGTGGAGGCCGAGCGGGGACAGGACTTGGGCCGGGTGTCCGCGCTGGGCGCCATCGCCGCGCGGAAGTGCGGCGCCGGTTGCCAGGGGTGTAGCGTCTCTTCTGCCACCTCTGCGGCCCCTGCCGCCCCCGAGCGGCGGATCCTGCGTCGTGCCACCGGGGCCGACACCCGCACGGCCGACCAGCTCCAGAGCGAGGAAGACCAGGTCCGCCGCACGGTGCTGGACCAGGTCAGGCGGCACGCCCTGCCGATGAAGGTGTCCGACGCCGAATGGCAATGGGACCGGAAAAAGCTCACCGTGTACTTCACCGCGGAGCAGCGCGTCGACTTCCGCGCGCTGGTGCGCGATCTCGCGAGCCTGTTCCACACACGGATCGAGCTGCGCCAGATCGGCGCCCGCGACGAGGCGAAGCGCCTGGACGGCGTGGGCCGGTGCGGGCGGCAGTACTGCTGCTCGAGCTGGCTCCCCGAGCTCCGGCCGGTGAGCCTGTCGCTCGCGAAGGACCAGCACCTGTCGCTCAACCCGTCGCAGATCTCGGGCGGGTGCGGGCGGCTGCTGTGCTGCCTCCGCTACGAGCACGACTTCTACGTGCAGACCCGGAAGCGCTTCCCCAAGGAGGGGAAACTGCTGCGCACGCGCGTGGGATCAGAGAAGGTGCTGGCGGTCGACATCTTCCGCGAGACCGTGACGCTGCGGGCGGAGGCGGGAGACACGCGCGTGGTGGCCCTCGAGCAACTGAAGGAGGAGGTGGAGCGGTCAAGTTCTACTTGACGACCGCGATCGACTACTCGAACGGCGAGCCGCACCTGGGCCACGCCCTCGAGAAGGTCGGCGCCGACTGCATCGCCCGCTATCGGCGGCTGCGCGGGGACGGCGTCCATTTCCTGATGGGGATGGACGAGCACAGCCAGTCGGTGGTCCAGGCCGCCGGGCGCGCGGAGCTGACGCCGCAGGAGTGGGTCGACCGCATGGCCGACAGCTTCGCCGGGTATTGGCGCCGCCTCTCCTGCAGTCACGATGACTGGATCCGCACGACCGAGGCGCGGCACGCGCGCGCGGTGACGGCCCTGCTGGAGCGCATCCGGGAGCGCCGGCCCGACGATCTGTTCGAGGCGGAGTACGAAGGGCTGTACTGCACCGGGTGCGAGGAGTTCAAGACTGGGACGCAGATCGCCGACGGCCGCTGCATCGAGCACCCCACCCTCACGCTCGTCCCGACCAAGGAGCGCAATCACTTCTTCCGGTTGAGCGCGTACCGCGACGCGGTGCTCGAGCGCATTCGGTCCGGGGCGTTCGCCGTCGAGCCCGAGATCCGCCGCAACGAAGTCGTGCGGCTGCTCGAGGACGGGCTGCAGGACCAGTCCATCTCCCGCCAGCGACAGCGGTGGGGCATTCCGTTCCCCGGCGATCCGCAGCAGACCGTGTACGTCTGGTTCGACGCGCTCATCAACTACCTCTCGGCCACCGGGTTTCCCGACGAGGGGTTCGACCGGCTCTGGCCCGCGGACCTCCACGTGATCGGCAAGGGGATCACGCGGTTCCACTGCATCATCTGGCCGGCGATGCTGCTGGCGGCGGGACTCGAGCTGCCGCGGCTCGTCTGGGCGCATGGCTACGTCCAGTGGGAAGGCGCGAAACTGAGCAAGACCGCGGGCGCGGGCGTCAGCCTCGACGCGGCGATCGACCATCACGGCGCGGACGCGCTGCGCTACTTCCTGCTGCGCGAGGTCGGGTTCGAGAACGACGGCGATTTCACCTGGGAGCGCTTCGACGCGCGCTACGTCGCCGACCTCGCCGACACGCTGGGCAACCTCGTGAAGCGCGCGCTCGACATGATCCACCGCTACGGTGGCGGCTGGGTGCCGCTCGAGCCGGCGCCGCGCACCGGGCCGCTCGAGGACGCGGCGAGCGAATGCGCCGCCGCGTACCGGCGCGCGATGGACGAGAACCGCCTCCAGGAGGGCGCGGCGCAGTGGCTGGAGCTCGCGACCCGGGCCAACCGCTACATCCAGGAGACCGCTCCCTGGGAGCTCGCGAAGGCCGGCAAGAGCGCGGAGGTCGACGCCGTGCTGGCGCACCTGGCCCGCACCGTCGCGCGGCTCGCGGTGCTCGGGCGGCCCTTCGTCCCCGCCGCGGCCGACACCATCTGGTCGCTGTTCAGCGCCGTGCCGCCGCTCGGCCTGGTCCGCCTGGCGGACCTGGACGCGCTGGACGTGAGCGGCGCCCAAGTCCAGAAGCCGCCCATCCTTTTCCCCAAGCCCCGGCTGGTCGCGGAGTGAAACCCCAGGGGTGACCTGGCTCACATCCGGCCGTTCGTGACCTGGCTCACGCCCGGTCGTGTTGACGCGCGTCCGATCGACCCGTACCTTTGAGCACCCGCCGAAACCGGACGCACGCCCTAGTCCGGATTCGTCTGTTCGGCTCTGTCGGTCGTTCGAGTACCGGCGCGTGCGCGCCGGGCCATGTGGTATCACGCGAGGTCTGAGAGGGCGGAATGCGCAAGAAGGCGGAGCGACGCTGGACGCTGATGATGGTGCCTCACGGCTCGGGGTCGTCCCGCGCCGTGGAGGTGTCGCAGACCGTCGTCAAGACGCTGATCGGGATCGGCAGCGTCGTCGCGCTGACGTTCCTCGTCCTCGGCGTCGCCGCGATCTCGCGCGGCGTCAGCATCACGAAGAGCCGCGCGCTCGAGAACGAGAATCGCCTGCTCGCCGGCGAGATCCAGCGGATGCGCGAGCGGCTCGCGAGAATCCAGGACACGCTCACCCGCTTCGGCGAGCGGGAGCAGGAGCTGCGGCTGCTCGCCGGGCTCACCCCGACCGACCGTGGCGTGCAGCAGGCGGGGATCGGCGGGCCGGCGGGGACCTGGTCCGAGCGCGACAGCCTCGCGGCCTTGGGGCCGAGCGGCCAGCAGGCGCTCGCCGCGCGCGTCGACGTGGACGCGCTCAGTCGCCGCGCCAACGTCCTGGTGCGCTCGCTCAATGAGGCGTACGACTCGCTGTCCAGGCACCAGGCGCGCCTCGCCGCCATGCCGTCGATCATGCCGACAAAGGGCTGGCTCACGAGCGCCTTCATGCGCGAGCGGGTCCATCCGATCCTGCACCTCGCGCGCCCGCACGAGGGGATCGACGTGACGGCCCCGATGAGCGCCGAGATCGAGGCGCCCGCCTCCGGCATCGTGACGGAGGTGCGGTGGGAAGAGGGCTACGGCAACATGATCACCCTCGACCACGGCTACGGCCTGGTCACCCGCTACGCGCACTGCTCCAAGATCCTGGTGGCCCGCGGGACGCGGGTGAAGCGCGGCCAGACGATCGCCCTGGTGGGCTCGACGGGCCTCTCGACCGGGCCGCACCTGCACTACGAGGTGTGGGTGAACGGCCATCCGGTGGATCCCATCAAGTACGTGCTGCCGGACGCGATTGTGGATTGAAGGCGGGCGGACGGGCGGACCGGCGGACGGGCGGACTGAAAAGGGGGCACCGAGCAGGGTGCCCCCTTTGGTTTTGCTGACCGGCGCGGTCTAGGGTCGCTTGTCCACCAAGAACACGATGTTCGGGATCGTAAAGTCCGCCGCGGTGAACGACACCGGATAGATCCGATAAGCAACCGTCCCCGTCGCCGGAGACGTAGGCGTTCCCGTGATCCGGTATCTGAACCTGAAACGCGTAGTCGCAATCGCATTCGTGGCCGCGCAGCGCGTCGTCGTATCGCCCGCATCGGTCGGGATGCAGGAGAGGGAATCGGCGAGCTGCATGACCACTTGCCAGCCGTTGTACTCCGGCTCCGCCGCACCGGTCACCAAAACATTGTCCAAGAGAGCGACGCCTGTGGCCGCTCCCGTACCGGTTGTCGCCACGGTCGAGTCGGGCTTGGAGGGGGAGCGATTCGTGAGAATCGAGATGGAGCCGCTCTGCAGCGTGACGGTGTCGTTGCTACGGGTCACCAACTCGACGGCCTTGGCCGTCGGCCGGCCGCCCTGGGGTGCGGGGCTCCCTCCGACTGAGCGAGGAACAATCACTGCCGTAATCACCGAGCCGGGTGCCAACGACCCTGCGATCGGAGCCGCTCCGGCGATTCCCGGGGGCAGCGTGGCCTGCACGATCACTGGACCGATCGTTCCCGTCTGGGTCAACGCGATGCGATAGCGTCCCGTATCGACCTGCACGTACGGCGACGTAGCTCGGTACGCCAGATTTGCCGCGTCCGGGCTTCCACCGACCGCGGCGGTGAGCCGCCGTACAAATGCATCCGAGCGCACCGTCGTGTCGGCGAGTGTCGGGGCGGCTCCTGCAAACGACGGTGCCAAGTTGACGACGCGGATCGCGAATTTCCCGGCCGAGGGTGTGGGCAAGACGCCGTCACTCAAGATGAACGCGCCCAGCGCAGAAGACTGGCCAGCCCGCGCGAACCCGGACAGCATGAAGCTGTAGTGCTCGCCTTCGGTAAACGTGTAAGTGGTATCGAGCATCACCTGCGTTGCCAGAACCACGTCCGTGGTGTCGAAGAACACCCGGATGCGTCTCGTACCGGCCTCTATCCCAACCGGAAACGCCGTGCCGGCACGAAAGGTCGCCCCGAACAACCCGGCGTCCGAGACGATATCCACGACGCGGAACGCCAGCTTGTTCGTATCCGGCACCGCGTTCACGAAGCTGATGCCCGCCACGGGGGTCCGGGGCGAGTCCGTGACGGCGTCTTCGTGACACCCGACTGCCGAGACGGCGAGAGCGCATACAAGCGAAGACCGAAATGGATTCATTGCACGCTCGAACTGAAAGAGTGGTTGTAGTCGTTCATTGGTTGTCGCCCCCACCCCCACCGCCGGTCTGCAGGATTCCCCCGCCGCCGCCGAGCGCGCGGGTCGCGATGAACGCCGCGATGCCTGCCCCGACCACGCCCGCCGTGAGATAGGTGCGCGAGCGCGAGAAGCGGCGCTCACCCGCGTTCCCCACCCAGGCGCGTTGCACGCCGACCTCCTCGCCGCTCCACTTGCTACGTGCCCCGCGCACGTCGGTCACGCCGGCCACCCGCACCACGTAGGTCGAGTCCGTCGCACGGACGAGCGTTCCCTCGATCCGGTCGAGGCCGTACCCCAGCGTCGGGCCCGCGCCCACGCGTCCCTGATCCGTGAGCTGCAGGGACACATAGGTCGCGGGGGCCGGATTCACCGTGGCGAGCGGCGTGTAGGCGTAGCAGGCCCCAAGCACGGCCGGCAACAGCGCCGCCCCCGCGCGCCGCGTCAGGCCGGCCATCAGTACACGCCTCCCTGGAACAGCCCATAGTTGCCCTTGGCCGCCCCGCCGGGCTGCGCGACGCCGCCGAGCGGGTAGAACAGCTCGGCTGCGCTTGAATTGCGTCGGCCCCGGCGTGGAGTCGGGCACGCGCGGGATGCAGGCGGTGCCGCCAGGCACGACCGTGCTCGTGTCGGCCAGCGTCAGAGTGTCGAGCGCGGGCAGGCCACCCGTCTCCACGCGCGACCGGTTGATGAGTCGCGCCGCCTGCCGGATGTCCGCCGGCGTGCCACGTCGCAGGTACCCCTCGGCTGCGAGCAGGCGAATCTCCGCGGCCGTCATGATCGGATAGTCGCCGTTCCGGTTGGCGACATTGAATGCGGTCGGACGCGCGAAATCATACATGGACATTTGCAGCGCGTCCGCGGGTCGGTCGGCGCCGGGGGCCCGGTTCCGGAAGTACGGCAGAGTGGTGAAGGTGCCCGGGACCGTCGCCGCGTTCTGGGCGGGCCGGTCGAGGCCGGGAGGGAACCGCCGGTCCGGCGTCACCACGGCGAACGGCGTACGAGTCGCCAGGGGGGTGTTGAGCCACGCGTCATAGCCGCCTGACGTGTCGGCCATTCCCATGAAGAACTGCGACATCTGATGCCATTCGGAGCCCTGGAACAGCGGCGTGGCAAAGCTCACATCCCAGCCGTTGGAGGGCGACATCGTGATGTTGAAATCGCTCGTGATCCCGGCGTTCGCATCGGCGATGACCGCGTTCCAGTCGGCCGCTGCCCGCTCCGCCGGCGTGCGGGCGACGCCCGCCCGGAACCGCGCCTTGTACGAATGCACGAACTGGATGAATTGGGCCGCCGAGAGCGCCCGGCCGTTGATCCACGTGTTCGGCAGCGGGAAGCCGTCCGCGCCCGCAGGCGCGGCCTGCGCGGTCGCGATCGCCGAGTCGAGCACGGACAGGGCGGTCGTCATCACGTCCTGGTAGCCGGAGAGTGGGATGACCGCGTCCTCGGTGTTGGCGTCCGTCACGATGACGGCGGAGTCGTAGGCGAGCGCCAGATTGCCGAGCCCGGCGCCCTGGACGAACAGTGCGAAAGCCCGCGCCCGCGCGTCCCGCGCCGGCGACCCCAGCGAGCCCAGGGTCCTGAGCCGCGTGAGGGCGATGGTCGCGAGCCGAGCCGCGCGGTGCTCGATGGTGTAGTCGCGCAGGTTTCCGGTGTTCCCCAGGCTCCCCGGAGTATTCTCGATCGGATTGCGCGGCAGCGTGCTGCGCGGTCCCATCGCGAAGTTGTTGAGGCCCGACACATTTTCCATCGACATGGTCAGCATCTGCGGTTGTACGGCGTCGTTCGAGCCTAGGGTACCCGAGTGCACGATGGCATACGTGCTCGCGAGAAAGGCCTCAAGGTCCGCCGCCGTCGCGAGCGCACCGTTGCGATCGGGATTGTTGGAGTTGTCGACGACCAGCGGATCGCTGCAGGCCACCAGAGCGACGGTCACCGCGCTATACAGTACGTAACGAAGAGCTTTCATCAGTACGTAACGAAGAGCTTTCATCAGTCCTCCCCGACACAAGAGCGATGGCGATACCGCCGCAGCGTCCGCCCGGCGCCACTGCGGCGGTGCCCGCCTCGGCCTAGAAGCTCGTGGATATCCCGAGCGTGAACGTGCGGAGGTTCGGGAACGTGAACGCGTCGATCGCGTTGAGGGCGCCGCTGTTCGCCTGGCCGCCCGCCGCGGGGTTGGCCACAGGGCCGACACCCACCTCCGGGTCGAACCCGCGGTAGCCCGTGATCGTGTACAGGTTCCGGCCGACGACGCTGACCTGCCAGTCACCCCACCCGCCGATGGAACCGAAGCGGTAGGAGACGAGCAGCTCTCGCAGCTTCGCGTAGCTCGCTTTCTCCACCGAGTAGTTGTTCGGGCCCAGGATGTCGTACAGGCCGCCGATGCCGTTGCCGTTCTCGGGCTGCCCGGCCCGGTAGTAGTAGCCGATCGGCTTCGCAGTCGCGACCGACTTGCCCACCTGGTCCACGTCCTTGGACAGGAAGTCGAGGTGCGCCCAGTGCAGGCCCTGGTTCCAGACGCTCTGGCCGATCGCGGCGTCAAGCAGCCCATACACCGTCAGCCGCCGCCACGTCAGGCTCTGCGTGACCGCGAAGCGGAAGTCGGGGAGCGCGTGGCCGAGCGCCACCTGCTTGGCCGTCTGGCCGTTCGCTCCGTCGCCGCGCAGGATGATCGGCGTGCCCCAGTTCACCGCGACCCCCCAAGGTGCCTGCGCGCCGGGGAGCTGGGTCTGCCACAGGTTGTTCGTGATGCCCATCCCCGGGTTGTTCCCCGCGCCGACCCAGACGAGCCAACCGTCATCGTTGGACTGGAAGGACTTGCCCGAGCCGCAGTCGTCCCGGAACGCCTGGGTGGGCAGCTCGCCACAGCTCGTCAGGAACTTGCGGCCGTAGAACGTCCCGACCAACTCCCCTTCCCTCG
>WNFV01012126.1_pt1 | contig 13110 bp, 11 predicted proteins | sample 5400101 | NCBI WGS metagenome assembly WNFV01 (sample SAMN13153361, study PRJNA577476) | soil metagenome | isolation source: 115 cm soil or saprolite under grassland replicate 1 | place: USA:California | collected 2016-06-15
CGGCAACGCGGTCACGACGCTGGATCGGAGGACCCGGATGGATCGACGCCAGCTCGAGTACTTTCTGGCGGTGGCGTCGCACGGCAGCTTCACGAGCGCGGCGTCCGCGTTGCGGGTCGCGCAGCCGTCGCTGTCGTACACGATCACCGCGCTTGAACGGGAGCTCGGCACCCGGCTGTTCCACCGGCTGGGCCGCGGGGTCAAGCTCACTCCGGAGGGGCAGGCGCTTGTAGGTTCCGCTCAGCAGGTGCTGCGGGCTTTCGCCTCCGCCCGGTCGTCGGTGCAGCAGGTCAGTGGGCTGCAGGCAGGTCGCCTGGACATCGTCGCGCAGACCACGCTGGCGGTGGACCCGCTGGCTCGTCTCGTCGGCGCATTTCGTCGCGCCTATCCGGGGATCGATGTCCGAATTGAAGACCCGGAGCATGCGGCAGCGGTGGCGGAAATGATACGGCTGGGTGAATGTGAGCTCGGTCTCGCGGATTTCTCTGTGCCCTCAGCGGGCTTGCGAGCCTTGGAGCTCCGTGAGCAGGAGGTGCTTGCGGTTCTGCCACCGGACACCGAGATCGAGCCGGGTCGGGTGCTGCGGATCGCCGAGGTCGCTGCGATGGACCTGATCACGACCCAGCCCGGGACCACGACGCGCATGCTGCTCGAGCAGTCGCTCGCGGGGGCCGGCATACCGCTGCGCATCGCGGTGGAGACCCCACATCGCGCCGCGATCGTCCCGTTGGTACTCGCCGGTGCCGGCGCGGCGCTCCTTCCCCGGCCGATGGCTGAGGACGCTGCCCGTCAAGGCGCCCGTACGGGACTGATCGACCCGCCGATCGTGCGCCGTGTGCGCTTGCTTTGGCGTTCCGAGCCGCTGTCGCGGGCGGGACAGGCGTTCGTCGAGATGGTGACGCAGAGCGTTCGGGGGTCCGCACGCGACGCCCCGGACACCTCGACAAGCACGCCATAGAGGCTGTCTATGGCTGCGGTCGAAAAGCGGTCTGGCTTGCCTCGCCGATCCCGTTGACTCTCCCGGCGGCGTCGAAGAATGCTTTATCGAACGCAAAGACATGCAGTTCGGACCCGAGCCGGCCGGATCAAAACCGTCGTATCGGAATTCACTCGTCCGGTTCATTTTTGCCACGGCTATTTGTGATTGCGGACGCGTGCAACGAGTGCCGCTGCGCCGGAGACACACCGGAAGGGACATCGCATGGGCGGACATCACGCAGGTGGAAACCATCACGTGCACAGCTGCGGGGTCGACCACCACAGCGGTCAGTACACCGCCGAGGAACGCGCCGATCTCGAGCGCGTGCTCGCGTTCAACCGCCGGATGGCGTCGGCGATCGAGGACTGCCACGATGTGTCCGGCGTCGAGGAGCTGCTCGACCCCGACCCGCTGCGCTACATGTGGGTGGACGAGGGGGGAGGCCGGCTGGGTGAGTTCATCGAGCGGGCCGAGGCGGCACTGGACTCGGCGCCGCCGCTGGACGGGCACCGGCGCCGGCCCGGACGCACGGTACGGGACTCCGGTGCTGCGGCACGGCCTGCCGTGGCCACTACGCCGGACGGTCGCGTTCTTCACGTCTGGGTGGAGTGGGAGAAGGACACCGGCGACCGGGTGGTCGCTCTGCTCCTCGACAGCCCGGGCGCCGAGGGAGAGCCGGTCGTTCTGTCCGGCGAGCCGGCCGACTGCTTCCGTCCCACCGCGCTCTTCGACGCCAGTGGTGGCGCGTGGGTGTTCTACGCACGGGCGCGCGACGGCGCGGTCTCGGTGTGGTGCCGCCACCATACAGATGACGCCTGGACTGAGGAGGAACTGGTCAGCACGACCGAGCATCCGTCGTTCAACCATGAGGTTGTCTCACATGTCGACGGCAGTGTAGAAGCGTGCTGGCAGGGCCCACTGGGCAAACGGTTCGGGGTCTACTCCCGGCGCTGGCGTGACGGGCTCTGGGGCGAGACGCGCCTGGTCAGCGAGGGCGTCGAGGGCAACGTCTGGGATCCCGCCGCTGTGGCGGGTCCGGGCGGCGGGACGGTCTATGCGTGGTGCGAGTACACCGACGGCGCCTACCGCATCGCCCTTCGGACGACCGATGCCGCGGGCGTCCTGGCGGAGCCTCGGCCGCTGACCAGCGGCGGCGACTATGCCCTGCATCCCAGCCTCGCGGTCACCACCGACGGTTCGGTCTGGTGCGCGTTCGACCTCATCACCGTCGCCGGCCACGGCGGGTCAGGTCCGACCCGCCTCCGCCCGGCCGCCCAGCTGGCCGAGGCGCCGCACATCTCGGGCATGAGGCAGAGCGGTGACTTCATCCCGCCCGAGCTGCTGCCGGAGATCTCGGCGTCGATCCGCGTCGTGCGCGTCGACGAGGACGGCCTGTGCGAGGCGGCAGGCGAGCTCGCCGCGAGGCTGGACGTCGTACCGAGCGGCCTCCCGCGCCTCGTCGCCGACCCGGGCGGCGGCCTGACCGTCGCCTACCGCGTCCATCGCCGGCTACCGCTCATGACGTACTACTGGGAGGTCGCCGTCCAGTCACTGGGCCCGGACGGGTGGTCGCCACCGACGACGTTCGCGGGCAGTGACGGCACGCTCGAGGAGCCGGCCGTCGCGCCGCTGCCGAGCGGTGCACTCGTCAGCTGGCAGGCCGACGGGCGGCTGCAGCGTGGCCTGACCTGGACCGAGGGCTTCGGCGGACGGGAGTGCCCGTTCCTGCTGGAGCATCACGGCGAGGTGATCTGGCACGGCATGCACGGAACAGGGTCGATACGGGCGGCCGACGTGGTAGCGACCGGCCGCGCCATCGCGGTGCACCGGCTCCCTGTCGTGCACAGCGACGTCCGGCGTGAAGCTCGCGCCTGGGTGGACGCCGACCGCGGTCGGTACCGCACGACACTGGGGGACACCGACTACGCGCTCTACTGGGGCGATCTGCACCGGCACTCGCTGATCAGCCGCTGCACATCCGGTGACGAGCCCTCGCTGGAGGACTTCTACCGCTACTCCTGGGATGTCTGTGAGTACGACTTCTGGGCCGTGACGGACCACTCGGAGAACAGCACGGACTACCAGTGGTGGTCGATCCAGAAGATGGCGGACCTGTTCCGCATGGACGGGCGGTTCGTGCCGCTCTACGGCTTCGAGTGGACGGGTCTGATGGGCCACCAGAACGTCATCTACGGTGACGTCGAGCGCGGCGCGCCGATCTTCTCGGCCTATGCGGAGGGCTCCGAAACCCCGGCCGGGCTCTGGCGCGGTCTTGCTGAGCATCGGGAGTTTCCCGCGATCACGATTCCTCACCACCCCGGCTCGGCCATGGTGCCCTTCGACTGGGACTACCACGACCCACGGTTCGTGCGGGTGGTCGAGGTGTTCCAAGCCTGCCGTGGCAACTACGAGGACGACGGCTGCTTCCGGCAGTACTCGGACGGGACCCTGCCGGGAACCTTCGTCCTCGACGGCCTCCGACGCCGCCAGCGTTTCGGGTTCATCGCGTCCTCCGATCACGGGCACGGTGCCAGCTATGTCGGCGCCTATGCCGAGCGGCTCGACCGGGAGTCGGTCTTCGAGGCGCTGTACAACCGGCGGGTGTTCGCGGCGACCCAGCGCGGCATCGTCGTCGACGTGCGGATCGGCGACGTGTTCATGGGTGGACAGGCGGTGCTCGACGGCCCGGTGGAGGTCGACGCGTATGCGTCGGGATACGGCGACCTGGCCCGCATCGACGTCGTACGCAATGGCACTGTCGTGCACAGCGTGCTCCCCGATCTGGGCCTTCCGGTCGGTTGGATCGCTGTACCGGTGCGGGTCGAATGGGGGATGAGACACGAGACGACCGACTGGAGCGGCGGCGTCACCATCGACGGCGGCGAGGTGCTGCAGACGCCGTACTGGAGCCCTGAGATCACCGAGGTGGACCGGCAGCGGGTCTGCTGGGTCAACACGACGAAGAGCTTCGGAGAGCCGTACGGCGCGCAGCGCGGCGGGATCGAGTTCACGCTCACCGGGCCGGCCGGCGCCGTAGTCGTGGTCAAGACGCTCCAGGGTGAGCTGACCACAACCCTCGGTGCGCTCGACGGGAACGTCGTCGACGTACCGATCAGTGGGGAGGGGCGCCTGCGGCTGCAGCCGGGTGTCGGCGGTCTGTCCGCCCTCGGAGGGGGAGAGCAGCGTCTGCACTGGACGGACCGGCTGGCCGAGCCCGCTTGGTACTACATCCGCGCCTACCAGACGGATGGCGAGCTGGCCTGGTCGTCGCCGATCTGGATCGACAAGCCCCTGACCGGCCGCGAAGAGAGAAAGTGAGCACACGATGTCACGTAAGCCGTTAGGCGTCACGGCGCTGGTCGCCGCGATAGCTCTGCTCGTCGGATGCAGTAGTACGACGACTGAGGGCTTCGCGGGCTCCGCCAAGGGAAAGCACACGGCCAGGTTCGTCCAGCAGCCCTGGGGCGACCTCGTCGTCGAGACGGAGATTTCGAAGCAGATCTTCACGAAGCTCGGGTACGACGCCACGGTCCAGGAGGTGTCGGTGCCGCTCGCCGGGCAGGCTCTGGCCACCGGGCAGGCCGACGCATATCTCGGCAACTGGTGGCCGAGCCAGAAGCCGGTGTTCGGGTCGATCCTGGACGCCGAGAAGGCAAAGGTCGCCGGAACCCTTCTCACCGGCACGCAGTACGCGCCCGCGGTCCCCGGCTACGTCGTGGACAAGCTCGGGGTGCGATCGCTCGCGGACCTGGCCGCACATGGCGATGAGTTCGGCCACGAGATCCTGGGCATCGAGCCCGGGGCACCGGGGAACAAGATCGTCAGTGACGCGATCCAGAAGAACGCGTACGGCCTGGAAGGCTGGAAGCTGGTCCAGAGCAGTACCGAGGCGATGCTCGCGGAGGTCTCCCGCCGGGCGACGAAGCAGCAGCCGGTGGTCTTCCTCGGATGGAGCCCACACTGGATGACGCTGCAGTTCAAGCTGCACTTCCTCGACGATCCCCAGCACGTGTGGCCGGGGGCGGGCCAGATCCGGGTCCTCGCCCGCTCCGGTCTCGAGAAGGACGACCCGAACCTCTACCGGTTCCTGTCCCACGTGCGGGTGGACTCCGATACGGCGTCGCAGTGGATCAGCAACCTCGACAAGGACAAGAAGCCGGCGGATACCGTCGCCAGCGAGTGGATCCAGGCCCACCCGGACGTGGTCAAGCAGTGGCTCGCAGGGGTGACCAGCGTCGATGGCAAGCCGGCGGCGGACGTGGTGCTGTCCGGGGGTTCGCGATGAAGCGCGCGCGTTCGTCAGAGGAGGTCGTCGGATGATCGAGGTCCAGGACCTGACCAAGGTCTACGGGCTGCCGCGGAGCCGGGCTGTCCGCCTGCTGCGAGAAGAGCGTCCACGCGAGGCGGTGCAGGAAGCCGGCGGGTTCGTCGCCGCCGAAGGGGTCGACTTCACCGTCTCGCGCGGCGAGCTGTTCGTCATCATGGGACTGTCCGGGTCGGGGAAGTCGACCGTGCTCCGGATGCTGAACCGGCTGGTGGAGCCGACGGACGGAGTTGTCCGCATCGACGGCCGGGACGTGCCGGCCATGGACAAGGACGAGATGCGGGACCTGCGCAACCGCAGGATCAGCATGGTGTTCCAGCACTTCGCGCTGTTCCCGCACCGGACGATCCGCGAGAACGCGGCGTACGGGCTGAAAGTGCGCGGTGTCCACGCGAAGGAGCGGCTCGAGCGTGCTGACGAGGCGCTGCAGCGGGTGGGTCTGGGCGATCGGGGCGACGCCCACCCCGAGGCCCTGTCCGGTGGCATGAAGCAGCGGGTGGGTCTGGCCAGGGCGCTCGCGACGGATGCCGGGATCCTGCTCATGGACGAGCCGTTCAGCGCCCTCGACCCGCTGATCAAACGTGACATGCAGGAACTGCTGCTGAAGCTGCAGGCCGAGGACCAGCGGACGATCGTTTTCGTCACGCACGATCTCAACGAGGCGATGCGGATCGGACAACGGGTCATGGTGATGAAGGCCGGCCGGGTCGTGCAGTGCGGTACCGGCGCGGAGATCATCTCCTCGCCGGCCGACGACTACGTGAGCGACTTCGTCGCCGACGTGGACCGCTCCCGCGTGCTCACTGCCGGCTCCCTGCTGCATCCCCCACGGCTGACCGCGCGGATGGACGAGCGTCCCGACGACGTCCTCGAGCGGTTAGAGGACGCCGAGATGAACGGCATGTTCGTGCTCGACGATCTCGGCCGCGTCCTCGGTGTCGCGCGAGACGGCCTGCTGGCGAAGGCGGTCCACAACAACGACGACGATCTCCGCAACTGCCTCGTCGCGGACTACGAGACGGTTCCGGTCGACCTGCCCCTGATCGAGTTCTGCCATCTCGCGGGCCGTCACAGCGTCCCGGTCGCCGCCGTCGATGAGCAAGGGCGGCTGCTCGGCGTCGTACCCCGAGCGGCCATCCTCTCGTCCCTCGCGAGCCCTAGGAAGGTGGCCCATGCCTAGTCTGCCCGTCGGCGCGTGGGTGGAACGCGCCGTGAACTTCCTGGTCGAGAACTTCTCCGGTCTCTTCGACGGCGTCGCCGCCCTGGTCCAGCATCTGGTCAACGCCGTGTACTTCGTTCTCATCCGTCCGCACCCGCTGGTGCTGGTGGCCGTGTTCGTCGCGATCGCGTGGCTGGCCGCCCGCCGATGGCGGCTGACGGTCACGACCGCGGTCGCCTTCGGGCTGGTGCAGTCGATGGGTCTGTGGGCCGAGACGATGCAGAGCCTCGCGGTCGTCGTCGTCGCGGCCGTGGTCGCGATCGGCATCGGTATCCCGATCGGCATCGCCGCGGCCCGCAACCGCCACACCAGTGTCGCCGTCCGGCCGATGCTCGACTTCATGCAGACACTGCCCGTCTTCGTCTACCTGCTGCCCGCGGTGTTCTTCTTCGGGATCGGTGTCGTTCCCGGCGTGGTCGCCACAACGGTCTTCGCCGTGCCACCCGCCGTACGCCTCACCGAGCTCGGCATCCGGCAGGTCGACTCGGAGGTCGTCGAAGCCGCACTAGCGTTCGGATCGCGCCCACGCCAGGTCCTCCGCGAGGTCCAGCTGCCGCTGGCCATGCCGTCGATCATGGCCGGGGTGAACCAGGTGATCATGATGGCCTTGTCGATGGTCGTCATCGCGGGCATGGTCGGTGGAGGCGGCCTCGGCGCGGTTGTGGTCCAGGCCGTCACCCAGCTCGACATCGGCCGCGGATTCGAGGGCGGGTTGGCTGTGGTGATCCTCGCGATCTACCTCGACCGGGTGTCGGCCGCATTCAGCGCGCGGCGCCATCGGTCGTCGAACCGCGTCCTGCGGCGACTGCGTCGTCCGCTGTCTCAGTCCGTTCCGACACCGGCTGTTGATGGGCAGGCTGCGTAGCCGGGACTCGACTCGCGATGGCTCGCTGCGGACGAGGGTGATCCCGCCTGCGCCGTGCCGGCCGGGTGGAAGCCGACGGTCGCAGTGAGCAGGACCGATTGCCCGTCCACCCCGACCTGCCCGGCGAGGCACCGAACGGTACAACGCGAGCATCCGCCCGCAAGCGACCTGAGCGACGTGTGCGGTCTCACCTGATCCTTGACGTTCCTGTCCCAGCTGATACTTGGCGCCGGCGACCACCAGTGTCGGGCAGGAGCCTGTCGAGCTCCGGCTCGGGTGTCTCGACCCACGCGTCCATCATCCCTCCTTCGGACGCTGCGGCTCTTGACCTTGGAGTGCAGTCCAAGGTCTACGTTCAAAGCATGACGATCAGCACCACCGCGCGGGCACGACGTTTGCGGGTCGCCGAACTCGCCTCGGCGGTCGACGTCTCACCCGACACGATCCGCTACTACGAGCGCGAAGGCCTCCTTCCGGCACCGGAGCGCTCGCCCGCCGGCTACCGGCTCTACGACCGGGCCACGGTCGAACGCCTGCGGTTCATCCAAGGGTGCCAGCGACTCGGTCTGCGGCTGCGGGAGATCGGCGACCTGCTCGCGATCCGCGACACCGGCTCATGTCCGTGTGAACCGGCCGCCGATCTGCTGCATCGGCGCCTGGCCGAAGTCGATGCCGAGATGGCCCGCCTCGCCTCGCTGCGGGAACAAATCGTCACCATGGTGCGCGCCCTGCCCGCCGACGACTGCCCCCCCACCGCCGGCCCCGGACACCACCTGGTGCCCACCCACGCCCGAGGGGAGGTGAACCCCAATGCTCGAGCTGCTCGACGACACGTTCTGCTGCTGCGACGACCCCGACTGCCCACCCGACTGCGGATGCGGCTGCGACTGCTGAGCCCCTCCTTCCTGCAGAAAGGCCTAGCTCCGCTGAGCTGCCTTTCTGCAGGCCTCGGGGGTTGGGGAGGCCGCGCGCCTGAAGGAGTGTTGCGCGGACCACGAGGTCACGCCATCACGCAATGCCTTGGTCGCGTCCGCCAACTCCGTCGGCCGGCCCTGTCAGCCTGCATGAGGGCGTCCTGGACCGGCACAGCCTCTATCCTCAGGGTGGCCGCGACGTCGCTGGCCGCGGCAGGGTCAATGTCCCCGGCGAACAAGCCGAGGTGCCCACCGCCGAGTGGCCCAACAGGCGCCACGGGTCGGCGGCCAGTTGCGCGACAGTGTACGGCGGCGGGAGCGCCCGGCTGGCGGCCGTGGCCACGCAGGTCGGGCACGATCACGCGATGCCGAGCCGCGAACAGCTCGACCACCGGTGCGAACATCTCGCCGGTGACCATCAGCCCATGCACGAGCAGCGGCGGCGGCGGCCCGGCACCGCGTTCGGTGAAGTAGATGAGCCCCGGGCTCGGTGCGCGTCCCACATGTCCGTGGTAGACGCACCCCGCCTATCCGGCAAGGGGACCCCGGCCGAAGGCCCGCGTGACGTCTGTCGCGGTTCTGCGCGGACTGTCGCAGGGCGGAGGGTGTGGTGTCCTGGCTCAGCACATCGGCGACAGGTGTCTCACGACATCGGCGACACGTGTCTCGGGTGATCGGCGACGGCGTTGACGGGCTGGATTCTCGGCTATGTCGAAAGCTCGGTTGGTCATCACTGCCTTGTTCGTCGAGGGCCAGGCCGCGTCGGAGGTCGCCCGCCGCTATGGCGTGCACCGCGCCCGGGGCTACAAGCTCACGGCCCGCTAGGAAGCCGAAGGGATACCGAGTTCGAGCCGCGGTCCCCGGCGGCCGAAGTCCTCGAGCTATGTCACAGCCGGGGCTGCCGTCTTGTCGTATGGGGTGTAGATGATCCCTCGATCAAGGAGCCAGTGATGCGAGTGCTTGTGGCAGGTGCGACGGGAGCGATTGGAAAGCAGCTGGTGCCGCGTCTGGTTGCCGCGGGTCATGAGGTTCACGGCATGACGCGCAGCGAGTCGAAGCAAGCGATGCTCCACGAGCTGGGCGCTGTGCCGGTGGTCGCGGACGCGCTTGATCCCGATCAGGTCGCGGAGGCCGTGGCGCGAGCCAAGCCGGACGTGATCGTCCATCAGCTGACCGCGATCGGTGCGGTTGACCCGCGTCACTTCGATCGGGACTTCGCGCTGACCAACCGTCTGCGGACCGAGGGCACCGACCACCTGCTCTCGGCCGGGCAGGCGGTCGGGGTGCGGCGGTTCGTGGCACAGAGCAATGGCGCGTTCGCGTACGCACGAACCGGTGGGGCGGTGAAGAGCGAGGAGGACACGCTCGACCCCACGCCGGCGCGCGAGATGCGCGCGATGGTGGCCGCGGTTCGCCATCTCGAGGAGGCGGTGCTGGGCGCCGACTGGACGGAGGGGATTGTGCTGCGTTACGGCGCGTTCTACGGACCGGGCACATCGATGGCGCCGGGCGAGGAGCAGTTCGAGATGATCCGCAAGCGCAAGTTCCCGGTGGTCGGCGACGGCGGCGGCGTGTGGTCCTTCATCCACATTGCCGACGCGGCGGAGGCAACGGTGGCGGCGGTCGAGCACGGCAGTCGCGGCGTCTACAACGTGGTCGACGATGACCCCGCACCCGTCGCCGAGTGGCTGCCGGCGCTGGCGCAGACGCTGGGCGCCACGAAGCCGATGCGCGTGCCACGGTTCATCGGACGGCTGTTCGCCGGGGAGGTCGGCGCCGTGATGATGACCGAGCTTCGCGGAGCCTCCAATGCCAAGGCGAAGCGCGAGCTCGGGTGGCGCCCGGCACACCCGAGCTGGCGGCAGGGGTTCGGTCTTTCGTAGCCATCCGAATGGTCATATCGCCTCGAGGAGAAGCGAAATGTCAACAGACCAGGAAGCAACCAACAAGGCGACGTCCAAACGTTTCCGTGACGCCGTCAACACCGGGGATGCGGAGCTCATCTCGAAGACGATCGACGAGCTCGTCGCGCCCGACGCGCTGATCCGCACACCGTTGCCCCTCGAAACGACAGGGGCGGAAGCACTGAAGCAGGTGTTCGCGCGGCTCCAGCGGGCCTTCCCCGACCTTCACATCACCATCGAGGATCTGGTCGCGGAGGGGGACAAGGTCGTCAGCCGCAACACGGTTACCGGGACCCACGAGGGCGAATACATGGGCGTCCAACCAACCGGCAAATCGATCACGTACAACGAGATCTTCGTCTTCCGCTTCAAGGGCGGGCGAATCGCCGAGACCTGGGGGGTCGTCGACGTCCTCTCCCAGATGAAACAGCTCGGCGTGATTCCCGCCCAGCGAACCTGACCGGGTCCGCTCAGGAGGACCGCCACTCAAAGGCGGCGGTCGGCGCCGACGACTCAACTGCCCAACCTCAGAGCCAATGGAACGGGGACACGCGGTTCCGGCCGCGATGCCTGCGTGCCCAACCGCGTCGACTTGCCTGGTAGTACATCCGGTCTTTGTCGTTCGCTGCGTTCACATCGGCGATGCAGAGCGCACTCGGAAGCCGGCTATCGGCTCGGCAGCGATCGCGGTAGCCCGAAGGAAGGAAGCACGCTGTTGTCGAAGCGGGTCATGGCGCAGATCCGGTCGCCGGCAAGGGCGAGCACGTAGAGGCCCATCCCGTAGCTGATGCCATTGGGGGCGCGCAGGTAGGCCCCGAACGCCGGTTGACCGTTGGCTCGCGTCCCCACGAGGTCGAACCTCCGGCCCGCGCCGAAGAGGCTGGCACAGAAGCGGGCCACGACATCTCGGCCCTCGTACTCGAAGGGCATCGGCGGCATCGAGACGAAGGCGTCGTCCGTGAGAAGGTCCACGAGCGAGTCGACGTCGGCGGACTCCCACGCGCGAACGAATTTCGCCACGATCGCATCCTCGACGGGTGAGTCCGAGGCGGGAGGCGGCTCGCGGTCGGCGGCCTGCGGCCGTCGGCGCTGCATGCCGGCGCGCGCCCGCTTGAGGGCGCTGTTGACCGACTCGACGGTCGAGTCCAGCATCTCGGCCACCTCGTTCGCGTGGAATCCGAGGACATCGCGCAAGACGAGCACGGCGAGCTGGCGAGGCGGCAGGACCTGAAGGGCGGTCACGAACGCCAACGAGATCGACTCGGTCCGCTCGTAGCGGGCCTCCGGGCCGAGCGACACATCGATCACCCCCTCGAGGAGGGCATCGGGAAATGGCTGGAGCCAGACAACCTCACCGAGCCGGGTCGGCTCGGGCGGTTCAACATTGGGCACGTCCCACTCCTTGGCCGCGCGCCGGCTGGCCGAGCGACGCGCGTTGAGGCACCGGTTGGTCGCAATCCGATAAAGCCAGGTGCGCAGGGAGGACCGTTCCTCGAACCCTCCAAACCCTTGCCAGGCAGCCAGCAGCGTGTCCTGCAGGGCGTCCTCGGCGTCCTGCAAGGATCCGAGCATTCGATAGCAATGCACCAGTAGCTCTCGGCGATGCGGCACGGTCAGCTCGCGGAACGCGTCGCCGTCCCCGGCCCGCGCCCGCGACATCAGGTCGTCGGCTCCCACCCTCGCGTCACCTTCTTCCGGTAGCTGGCCGCACTCCGTACAGACACCGACCGAGGGGCGAACTGGGCGGCCGGTGCGCGCCCACTTTCCCGACCTCGCGGCCTCTACATCAGTGGTAGCTGACAACACCACCGAAGGAGAACCGAGATGGGAAAGATCATCATCAGCGAGAACGTCACGCTCGACGGAGTGATCCAGGACCCGACCGGTGACGAGGGCTTCAGGCACGGCGGCTGGGTCGGTCGTATCGGCGACCGGGGTCGCGAGGAAGCGGCCAAGGTCGCGCTCGACGAGGCGCTGGGCACCGAGGCCATGCTGCTGGGGCGACGCAGCTACGAGTTCCTCGCCGCCCGGTGGCCGTCCCGGACCGGCGCCCTGGCGGACCGGTTGAACAGCAAGCCCAAGTACGTCGTGTCCTCCACCCTCGAGAATCCCGACTGGAACAACACGACCGTCCTCGAAGGCGACGTCGTGAGCGCGGTCTCGAAACTGAAGCAAGAGGTAGCCGGGGACATCGTCGTCGCCGCCAGCTTCCAGCTCGTGCACACGCTGATCGAGCACGACCTCGTCGACGAACTGCGGCTGATGATCTACCCGGTCGTCCTCGGGGCCGGCAAGCAGCTCTTCGGCGAAACCAGCGACAAGAAACCCCTGCGCCTGGTCAACACCCGCACCGTCAGTGACGACCTCGCCTACCTCATCTACCAGCCCGCCCGAGACGCCTAGCTACCGCCGTCACAACACACCATCGAAATCGTCAAATGAATCCCTGACGGCAACCAAGGGATACACCAACAAAGGAATAGTCCTCCTACTGGCATGCGCGGCCTGGGGAACTTCCGCGCGGATTCCGCGCGGTTGGCCGTAGATCGCCGGTGAAGATCGGGTCGAGGTGTGCCTGCGCGAGCCAGGTCAGCTACAGCGCGTTGGGGTCCTGCTCAGGGTGTGGCCGGTCTGGGCGTGTCCGGCCGGTCGGCGGGCTGGAACAATTCGATGAGGTTGCCGGCAGGGTCGGTGAGCAGGATCTGGCGTCCGCCGGGGCCGGCAACCACGTCACTGCGGAACGACAGACCCGTGCTGCGCAGCCGGTCGATCTCGGCATCCAGGTCGTCGACGATCAGATGGATGCGGTTGCGTCCGGGAGTGGTGGCGTCGTCGGGGGTGGCGCGGGCGCCCGAGCTGGCCGGCCCGGAGAGCAGCAGCCGTAACGGGCCGCGTACGACGTCGG
>WNFV01007056.1_pt1 | contig 13108 bp, 9 predicted proteins | sample 5400101 | NCBI WGS metagenome assembly WNFV01 (sample SAMN13153361, study PRJNA577476) | soil metagenome | isolation source: 115 cm soil or saprolite under grassland replicate 1 | place: USA:California | collected 2016-06-15
CGGCGACGTCCCCGGGGGCGAGGCAGCCGCGGCCCCTTCGTCAGCCATGCCGGGCAGTGTAGCCGCGCGTCCGGCGCCCCACGCCGTGGCCCAGCGGCGGTGCGTGGCATGTGCCGACGCTCGCGCCTCTGCCGACGCTCGCGCCCCTGCCTGCCCTCGTCAGAGGATGGTGACCGTGAGGCCGGCCCGGTTCGTCCCGCCCGCGCTGTCCCGGGCACGGATATAGACGAGCGCCGACCCGGTTCCGCCGGCCGCGACCGTGAACGACACCCGGAACAGGCCAGTGGACAGGACGGTGGCGGTCTTCGCCACGGCCGAATGGCCCGGTTGGGTGAACGTCACGACCGGCCGCGTCGCGAGCGGCTCCACCGAGCGGATCGTGACCGTGAGCGTCTGGCCGGCGCGAAGCGTCGTGGACGACGGCGTGACCACGAACGCGCCGGCGAACACGGACCGACCCAGTGTCGCCGTCCCGTAGCGGCTCACGACCGTGAGCAGGGCAGCGTAGCGCCCCACCGGCGCCCATGCGCCGTTCGCGAGCTTGCCGTTCCACGTCCAGCCCCACGCGCCTGCGGCCTGGCTCCGATTCGTCCAGGGCGTTCGAACGACGTGGCCGCTGCCATCGACGATCACGAGCGTCGTGGTGGCGCTGCGGATGAGCCGGAATGTGACACGCGACGTGGGGAGCAGGCGATCGCCGTCCTGCGGGTCGAACATGCTCGAGGACCAGCGCAGGAAGCCCGCGGTCCGGTCCACGATGACCGCCCGGTCGACGACCGTTCGATTGCCGGCAACATCCAGGACGTCCACGCGCATGAAGTAGTGCCCGTCCCCCACCGGCCGGCCCGCGGCGTCAAGTCCCGTCCAGCGCACCGCGCCGCCGGTCACGCCGCTCACCGCCCAGCGCCGAACGAGCGTCGTTCCATGGCGCACGCTGACCCAGCCGGACACTCGCTCCGTGCTCGTCCAGCGATCGACGGTGCTGTCCGCGGCCCCGTCGCCGTTGGGAGAGATCAAGGTGGGATCCAGCGAAGCGGCCACGCCGGGGGCCACCGTGTCCTTGACCGCCGTCCAGCTCCGAACCGTCCGGTTGCCGGCCAGGTCGGCGATCCGCAGCGTGAGTCGATAGGCGCCGTCCGGCGCCACCGCGTCGGCGTCGGTTCGACCGGTCCACGTCACCCGCGCGCTCGTGCCCGAGCCACTCAGGCTGCGCACGGGAGCGCCGACGGTGGACCCGCTCAGCGGCGACGCGCTGAAGTCCCAGGTCGCTCCGCCGGCCACCGCGAGGGCAACCGTCAGGCTGTCGTTGCGACCGTCGCCGTTGGGCGACAGGTACGTTCCGCTGACCGACGCCGAAACGACGGGCGGCGCGATCCGGTCGACGGTCACCGCGTAGCGGGCGACCTGGGCGGCCGTCACCGGCCGTGCCGAGGGCGCCGAGTAGGCCTTCGTGCCGATCATCCCGACGAGCTGGAGGACGTACCGGCCATCCGCCGGCGCGCCGATGCCGGTCAACGCGCCGTCCCAGTCGAAGACCTGGTCGCCGATTCCCACGTCGGCCAGCGCTCGCGATCCGACGAGTGACCCGTCCAGCCGGTACACGCGAAGAGCCATCGAGTCGAGCGCGACGTGATTCGTCCAGCGCAGCCGGAGCCCGTCCTTGGACGCGTCGCCGTTGGGGCTGAACGCCCGGGCCGCAAGCGCCGCGGCCGACGTGCCCAGGCTCGCGCCCCCCGTATCGCCGAAGGTGAGCCCGTCGACTCCCGCGTCGACGAGGGTGGCGTTGGGTGCCGTGACGGCAGCAACGAAGGTCTCTGTGGTGCTCCGAACGGCCATCCAGACGCCGCTCCGGGTGAAGTTGACCGTGTTCCACTCGGTCAACGGCCCGGTGACCTCGTACCAGGTATACCCGTCCGCGCTGACCGGGCCGGCGATGATCGCGACCCGGGCGCCGGCAGCCAGGCTGGCGACCCGCAGGGAGGACGTGTCGGGCGAGACGCGCTGGCCCACGCCGTCGGCGACGACCCGGCCGAAGCCGCCGATCGCCAGTGCCGGGGTCGCGTCGTAGATCGAGCTGACATCCCAGGCTCCCACGTTGCCGTAAGCGTCGGTGGCCCGGACTCGGAAGGCATAGCCATGGCCGTCCGCCCCGAGGAACACGTCGGACGTCGCCTTCGTGCCCGTGAGCCAGGTCATCCACGCGCCGCCATCTGTCGAGACCTGGACGTCGTGGCCGCTGATCGCCGAGTCGTCGACGGTTCGCCAGCTGACCACGAAGCCCGAATCGGTCGTCCGGACCGGCATGACCACGATGCCGGATTCCGGCGCCGTCGTGTCGTGGAGGTACTTCAGCGAGATCGCGCCGTATAGCTCCGGGCGGGTCCCGTCGTAGCCCAGGGCCCAGATCCCTGACCCCCGCAGGCCGCTGCGGATGACCAGGTCGTAGCGCGCCTTGAGGGACTGCGCGTCGTCGAAGTAGACCTCCCGCCAGGACGTGACGCAGCCGTAGGTCGCCGTGCAGTTCTGGCGCTGGTAGGCAAACCAGGGGCTCTGCTCGATCGAGTCGTAGCGACGGCCGTAGACCCGCACGAGGTCCGCCGCCGTGTCGTAGATGACCGAGGCGGAGTAGCCGTACTTGGCCCCGCTCTGGTTGGTGGCCCGCAGGGCGCTGGATGTCGTGGACCAGGCCCGGCCGTAGTAGGGCAGCCCCAGGATGAGCTTGGAGGGCGACACGCGAGCGCTGTAGGCCTTGATCGTGTCGATCAGGGTGTAACCGGAGCCGTTGAGAGGATCGATGGACCCGGCCGTCGCGGAGCCTGCCGTCCGATAGTCGTAGCCCATGATGAAGATGGCGTCCGCGCCGCCCGAGGCGGTGGCGCCTTCGATCGGGTAGTTGCCGATGTATCCCGTCGTGTCGAACGTCAGCTGGTAGCCCGACCGAATCCGGTTCAGCTCCGCACGTACCGTCCGCACGAACGTCGTGTACTCGTCGGCGTAACCCGAGACGATAGGCTCGAAGTCGAGGTTGATCCCGTCGGCCCCACGATCGCGGACGGCGGCCGCGGCCTGCCGGGCGAGGTTGAGGCGGGCCGTCGAGCTGCCCAGGAGGGCGGCCTGCTTGGTCCTCTGGCTGCTCGTCCAGGCGAAGACCGAGATCGTCAGCACGACCCGGGTGTGATGCTGGTGCGCGGCGGTGATGACGCTCGTCAGCCGGGAGCTGGTCCAGCCGCCCCAGCCCGTCGTGAGCGAGCCGTCGCTGTTGCGCTTGAGCAGGTTGCCCTTCACGTCCGCGCCGACGCTGAAGTAGGCGATCGTCGAGAGGTAGTCGTACTTGAGGACGGTCGTGCTGTCCGAAAGCGTCCAGTACGGGAGGAATCCGAAGACCTGGCGACGAAGGCCGGAGACCGCCGTGCCGGCGGCCTGCGTCGTCTCGGTGGCCGGCCCGGCCAGCGTCGGCTCGCCCGCCACCACGACGCCCACGGGCGCCGCGCCGTCGACCGGCGCGGAGGTGCCGCCGTCGAGCGGCGCGGAGCCGCCGGCGCTGTCGACATCGTCCGGCGGGTCGGTGGCCCACCGGCTGCCCTGCGGGGCGCGCGCCATATCGATCCCGCTCGCCTGGCCGGCGGGCAGGCTCTGCGGGCCGCGGCCGTCGACCGGCCAGCCGTCGTCCGCCCGAGGCGTGTAACCAACCTTGACGCGATCGCCCGGCGTGAACCGGTTGGGATCCTTGGCGTGAGCGTGCGATTCCTCGTACTGGATGGTCGGCTCGACGCCGAGCGGCATGTCGGACGGATCGGTAGTGGCTGGCGCAGGAGAGGCATCCGCCGGGGCCGGCGCTCCGCCGAACGGGTCGACGCCGCTGCCGGCTGTCCCCGGGTCGGAGGCGAGCGCTGCGGGCCGGGCCGTGCCCGGCGCCGAGGGCGGGGCCGCATCTGGTGCTGCGGGCCCAGCCGTCTCCGGCGCGGTTTGTGGCTGGGCGGCCAGGACGCCCACGGCCCCGGACGAGGTGGCGAGCAGGGCGAGGACCATCAGCGAGACGAGCCAGCGCATGAGACGGGCGCCCGGCCGGGCGATGGGCCGGCGGCTCGCCCGGCCTGCCGGAGCCGGGGTGGCAGCGCGACCTCGAATCGGCGATCGGTTGGGCATGTGACGGTCCTCGGCGGGGGCGATGCCAGCGAATCGCCGGTGCGAAACGAGGGCGCCACCGTAGGCCGATATGGAGGATATGGCAATCCTGACCATCGTCCCGGATATGGGTGGTACGCGGTCGAGCGGGTGGCTCCGGGGCGCTGCGGGGCGGTCAGGGAGGGCCGGGAGCTCAGCCGTCGTCGATGGCGGGTCGGCGACGAACGGAATGGTCGGGACAGAGACCTCGCTGCCCGGCTCGCTCAGTGGAGCGCGAGCCGCAGGTACGATTTGTTGGTCTGACCCCCGCCGTCCAGGCCGGTCACCCGGAGGACCAGCGTTCCGGTCGAGCCCGACGAGGCCAGGTGAATCTTGATCCGGTAGGTACGCGTGGCAATCTTCGTCATCGTCACGGTGTAGGCCGTGCGCCCAGGCTGATAGACGCGGAGCCGGGCGGATGCCACGTTTTCAGCCGAGACGGCGGTGATCGTCAGCCACTGGCCGCGAGCCGGGGTGGTGTCGGACGAGGTGACCCTGAAGGCGTCCGCCAGGACCGAGGCACGCTGCGTGATCGTGGCGGTCCCGTCGGTGGCCGTGACGAAGGATGTGTACAGGCCGCGCGGGACGAAGCTGCCCGCGGTGGTCCTGCCATCCCACGCCCAGGCGTACGCTCCGGCGGCCAACGGCACATCCGCGTAGCGCGTGGCGACGACCGTGCCGGCGGCGTTGCGCACGGTCCAGGTGACAGTGGCCTGCCGGCTCAGCCCGAAGCCAAGCGTGGCCGACCTCGCATACGCGTCGCCGTCCTGCGGGAAGAACAGGAGAGGAGAGGCGGTCACCGATCGCAGCGCGGTGTAGATGACGACCGGCCGGCTGCGCGCCGCACCCAGATTGCCGGCCCTGTCACGCGGTGCGAGGAGGACATCGTACGGACCGTCCGGCGCCGTCCCGCCAGCGTTCATGTCGCCGGCCCAGCTCACGGCGCCCGCACCGGCCGCCGCGGTCGCGGCGAAGGAACGGACGAGCGCGCCGCCCTCGTCGCGCGCGGTCACCAAGATCGAGCCGGCTTCGTTCGTGGAGTACGGCAGGCTCACCGAGTCAGCCCAGCCGTCGCCGTTGGGGCTGAACGTGACCGGCACGGCACCGGCAAGCGGCTCCGGGCCCAGCTCCGGCGCGACCGTGTCGACGACCAGGGAGCCCGTCCGGCTGCCCTGGGGGTTGCCCCAGCCGTCGGTCGCGGTGACGACGAAGCCGTACGTCCCGTCCGGCACCGGAGCGCCGTCGACCATGCCGTTCCAGCCGGCGACGTAGGTCGCCCCGGATCCCGAGACGGTGTGAAGGACCGCGCCTTCCGCCTCGGTGAAGGCGACCTGCCAGCTGGCGCTCTCTGAGAGCTGCCCGGAGACCCGCGCCGAATCCTGGCTGCCGTCGCCGTTGGGCGAGAACGCGCCGGTCCCGGTGTCGGCTGTCCAGACGTTGGGTCCGGCGCTGTCGCGCGGTCGCAACACCGCGGCCGACATGAAGCCGGAGCGGGCGCCGTCAAGGCTGTGCACCGCGAAGACCGCCGCGCCATTGACCGGGGCGTATTGGCCGTCCAGGCGCAACCTCGTGTCGAATGGCATGCTGGCCGGCGGGAGCCCGGTTTCCGCGTTCGGCGTGAGGGCAGCGTCGTCGAACAGGCCGGCGCCATCAACGCTGACGGAGGCCGCGCCGGGCACCAGAAATGTGGGCGGATCGACATCGGTGGCCGCATACCGGGCGCCCGTGATGTCGTCAGTGCGGAGGTCCAGCTTGGCCACGATCGAGCGGCCGAAGGGCGGCGCATTGACGCGGTCGGGGTCCATCTGCGCCGTGTATCCGGCGGTGCGCGTGGAGGCGAACCTCAGGACGTGGTTGTTGAAGTTGGGATTGGCCCGCCAGATCTGGTCGACGGTCCGGTGGGTCGTGAACAGCTGCCGGACGTACCAGGCCGCGCCGCCCCACATGCCGGAACCGTACACCTCGGCGATGACCGCTCGAGCGCCGGTTCTGAGCCAGCCCGCGGCCATGTTGTCGACGCGCTGCTTCCCGACGCTGAGCGTCCCTTCGGGCAGACCCGGCTCCGAGTTGCCGGCCGAATAGCACAGATGGTGAAGGAGCACGACCGCGTTCGGCGCCAGATTCACGTCGCGGGCGAGGTAGTACTCGCCCCAGTACTTCGTCGTCGAGTTGTCGGTCGTCGTGTCGACCGGGTTCAGGCCCAGGCCGTCCTTCGTGTACGGCTGGAAGGGGCCGTAGGGGCTGGGCCAGCCATTGCCGTGGCCCATGTAGATGACCACCGAGGCGCCCTGGAGGGCCGCTTTGGCCTTGGTCCATGTGGCGTGGGGCGTAGACCTTCACGACGTTGGTCGTGTACTTCCTGGCCTCGGCCGCGGCTGCGTCGGCGTCGCTCTTGTAGTAGCTCGTGGACCCGGCGACCGGGCCCACGATGATCACGATCTTGGGATTGATCGGGGGCATCGCCGCGGCGGCACTCGGGACGGCCAGCCCCACGATAACGAGGCAGCTGGCGGCGACCGCGAGGAAGAGTCTGCGCACGACGGCGATCTCCAGGACACGGGGGTGGTTCGCACGCGGTGAGCACGTGCCCCTGCAGCCTCGCGCCAGACGGTCGCCGGCTCAATCGCGGGATGGTCCCGAGCGGCATGGCCCCATCGGCGGACAGCTGATGCGGAGGTTGGAGGAGCGGACCGGTGGGCTGGACTCCGGGCCCACGGCCGAGCCCTCCGGCCCAGGTGCCGTCACGCACCACCTCGAGCCGTGTTCGACGGGCCGTCAGCCGCGCAGGCGGGCGACCAGCTCCGCGAGCGGCGGGTTGGAACGATCCCGCTCGGACAGGATCGGCCGGCCGTCCGGGGTCATCGACAGACCCGGCCAGGGCACGCCAACGTCCGGATCGTCCCAGGCGAAGCCCAGCTCGTCGCTGCCGTCGTACTCGTTGGTGACCAGGTAGAGGAGCTCGAGCGCCTCGAGGGCCAGGAACCCGTGCGCGACGCCGGCCGGGATCACCACCCACTCGTCGGCCAACAGCTCGTGCGTCTCGACGAGGGCGCGAGGTCCGCTTCCGTCCAGTAGCGGTCGCACGTCCACGAGTGCCACGAGGGCCGCGCCGGTCGTCACCACCCAATAGTCGAGCTGCCTCCGGTGATAGTGGAGGCCGCGCAGGACGCCCGCCGCCGAGTTGGAGAGGTTGGCCTGGACGAAGCGGGGCGGTCCGCCTCCGAGGGCCCCGAACGCGCTGGCCCGCCACAGCTCGCGGAACGCACCACGGTCGTCCTCGTGGCGAACCAGCCTGCCCAGGCGGACGCCGGCCAGGCCACTCGGTGAGCCGGCGTCGCTCATCGGGCGCCGGCTTGCCGCGGCCGGATCAGGCTGGGGATGTAGTCGGCAAGCGCCGCCTGCCACGCCCGGAGCGGCTCCCCACCGGGCAGGGGCGTCGGTTCCAGCACGGCCCAGGCCGGCGCGGCCGAGTCGCGGGGCCAGGTCGCGGCGCTGATCTCCTCCATCGGGACCTCCACCCGGGACTGCCGGAGGACCTCTCGGGCCCAGCCGGCACGAGACACGGCCCCGGCGTTGACGACGTGATGGACGCCCTCGATGCTGCCCGACCCGACGATCTCCACGATCGCCTCGGCGAGATCCGGCGCGAACGTCGGCGAACCGGTCTCGTCCGCGACGACGCGCAGCGGCTCGCCGGCCAGCCGGGCCCGGTCGGCCGCAGCCAGGATCTTGGCCGGGAAGTCGTTGCCCGGGGGGCCGAATAGCCACGCCGTCCGGACGATCGCGAGGCTCGAAGTTGCCCCACGGAACGCCTCAGTGGCGGCGCGTTCGCCGGCGAGCTTGCTGGCGCCGTATGGATTGATCGGATCGGGTGTGTCGTCCACCGCATAGCCCCGTCCGTCGCCGCGCCGCCCATCGAAGACCTCGTTCGTCGAGACGATGACGAGGTCGATCCCACGGGCCGCGCAGGCCGCCGCCAGCTCGCCGGTCGCCTTGCCGTTCCGCCGTCGGCAGAGCCCTGCATCTCGCGCGCAGGCCTCCGTGTCCGTCCAGGCCGCGGCGTGGATCACCAGCTCGGGTCGGTCGCGGGCCACGAGCCGAGCGGCCGCGACCGGGTCGTCCAGGTCGTAGTCCGGTCGACCCCAGCCCAGCGGTCCGGCCGGTCCCGTGAACGGGGCGTCGCCGAGCGCGGCCATGAGCGCCCGGCCCAGCCGCCCGCCGGGCCCGGTGACCGCCACTCGCACCGTCAGTCCGCCTGCGTCGAGCCCGCCAGGCGAGCCCCGTACTGGCGGTCGTAGTAGTCATCCCACGAGCCGGACCGCGCCGCCCGCCACCACGGCTCGTTCGCGCGGAACCAGTCGACGGTCGCGGCGATCCCGTCGGGGAACTCCGTGGCGTTCCGCCAGCCCAGCGCCGCCAGCTTCGAGCCGTCCAGGGCATATCGCCGATCGTGGCCGGGCCGGTCCGCCACGGTGCGGACGAGGTCCCACGGCTTGCCCAGCCGCTCGAGCAGCGCCGCCACAACCTCGCGATTGGTCATCTCGGCCGACCCCGCCACGTTGTAGATCTCGCCGCCAGTGCCATTGCGGAGGACGAAATCGATCGCGCCGGCGTGATCGGCCACGTACAGCCAGTCGCGTCGCTGGAGGCCGTCACCGTAGAGCGGCAGTGGCTGGTCGTCGATCGCGTTGGTCACGAACAGAGGGATGAGCTTCTCCGGATGCTGATAGGGGCCGTACGTGTTCGCGCCACGGGTGACGAGCGCGTCCAGGCCGTAGGTGGCGACGTAGCTCCGGACGAGCAGGTCCCCGGCGGCCTTGGCGGCGCTGTACGGCGAACGCGGTGCGAGCGAGTCGCCCTCGCCCGACCGGCCGGCCTCGACCGAGCCGTACACCTCGTCCGTGGAGACCTGGACGAAGCGCGGCGCGGCCCGCTGTCCGGCCGCGGCCCGTTCGAGCTCGCGGCGGCAGGCCTCCAGGAGGACGTGGACGCCGATGACGCCGGTCGTCAGGAACGCCGCCGGATCGAGGATGGAGCGGTCGACGTGGGACTCCGCCGCGAAGTTGACGACCGCATCGGCTGCGTCCACTAGCGGCCCGACCGCCGCCGGGTCGGCGATGTCGCCGCGGACGAAGCGCATCCGCTCCGCCTGCTCGGGATCGGCCCGCACCGGGGCGAGGTTGGCCTCGCTGCCGGCGTAGGTCAGCTTGTCCAGCACGGTGACGCGGGTGCCGTCCCGCCGCGCGAGCACGTTCCGCACGAAGCAGCTGCCGATGAAGCCGGCCCCGCCGGTCACCAGGAGGTGGGCGCCGGGACGCGCCCAGGGACCGGCCTGCGCCGGCCGGGCGGAACCGTCCGTCACGCGTCGACTCTGGGCGGCAGCTCCACCGGATCGCTCCGTCGCTGGAGCGGCCGCTGGGTCGGGACCGCCAGGCGGCCCGCGGCGTCGTCCTCGGCCGCGAGCTCCGCGGCACGCAGCAGGGAAGAGACGGTGCCGGCGTCCGTCCAGTGGCCGTCGTACACGCGGGTAAACAGCCGACGGCCCGGGATGTAGTGGTTGAGGACGTCGGTGATCTCGAGCTCGCCGCGCCCCGAGGGCGCGAGGTGCTCGATGACCTCGAACGCGTCCGGACGGAGGAAGTACACGCCGATCGGGATGAGATCGCTCTTCGGCCGGGCCGGCTTCTCCTCGAAGCCCACGACGTCCCCCGATTCGTCCAGCTCGGCGACGCCGAAGCGCTCCGGATCGGGCACCCGGTACAGGAGCGTGCCGCCGCCCCACGGGCCCGACTCGAACTCGCGAGCCGTCTCGGCCAGCGGCTCCCCGCGCAGGATGTTGTCGCCGAGCACGCAGCAGAAGGCGTCGGCGCCCACGAAGTCGCGGGCCAGCCCGATCGCGTGCGCGATGCCGAGCGCTCCGCGCTGGTAGCGGTAGGTCAGGTCGAGCCCGAAGTGGTTGCCGTCGCCGAGCAGCTCCACCACGTCGCCGACGCTCTTGCCGCCGACGATGACCAACACCTCGCGGATGCCCATCCCGGCCAGCGTCTCGATCGGGTAGTAGATCATCGGCCGGTCGTAGATCGGCAGGAGATGCTTGTTCGTGACGATCGTGAGCGGGAAGAGCCGAGTCGCGGTCCCGCCGGCCAGAACGATCCCCTTCATCGCGCCACAGCGTAGCAGGCGGCCGGCCCGCTACGGCTGGGCGGACGGCGAGGCGTCGGGCGACGGCTGGGGCAGGCCGCCCTCGTAGTCGGTGATCACGAGGAGGTACTCGGCCTTGGACAGGTCCACCGCCGGCGCCAGGTAGGCGGTCTGGACGACGGCGTTCGCGTCGCGCTGGACGTCAAAGACCTGGCCGATGGGGAGGCCCTTCGGGTAGGGAGACCGGACGCCGCCGCCCAGGACGATGCCCGCCGTGACCACCTCGTCGCCGATGTTGACGCGCTCCGTGGAATCGATGTTGGTCATCACCAGCACGCCGCCCAGCTGCCCCGCCACATCGCCGGTCGCCCGGTTGCTCTGGACCATGCCGGTAACGGTCGCCGACGGATCGTTGATGAGCGTGACATGGGAGCTGTTCGGAGCGAGGCCGGTGATCCGGCCCGCGAGTGCTCCGCCGGGCCCCACGACGACGTCGCCCATGGCCAGGCCATCATCCGAGCCGCGATCGATCGTGACGACCCGGGCCACGTCCGGCCGCTCGCGGGCGATCACCGTCGCCGCGATCGTGTGATAGGCGAAGCCCGTCCGGACCTGGAGCAAGGCGGTGAGCTGGTCGTTTTCCGGTTGCAGCGCTCGCAATCGGGCGTTCTCGGCGGCCAGCTCGTCGAGCCTGGCGCGGAGATCGCGGTTGTCCTGTCGCAACCGGTCGATCTCCCGAATCGACTCGACGACCGAGCCGACGGTGGACGCGACGCCTGCCATGGCGCCCTGCAGCGGCCGGAACGCGTAGCCGGCACCGTTCTGGAGCTCGCGGACGGCGGCCGACGTGGAGAATGCCATGCACAGGACCGATATGCCCACCAGGATCGTGAAGCTGATGGCCCGCCGGCGAGCGATGCGGGTGCTTCGTGTGGTGATCGGACCTGACATCGCGATCGTCCCTCAGGGGGGCGGCGGACTCCTCAACGCGGGGCGCGCGCGTACGTGTCGGCCACCAGCACCCGCTGCATCCTGTCGAGCTCCTCGAGGACGACCCCGGTCCCGCGGACCACGCAGGTCAACGGATCGTCCGCCACATGGACGGGCATCTGGGTGGCTTCTGCCACCCGCCGGTCGAGCCCGGACAGCAGCGCGCCGCCCCCGGCCAGGACGATCCCCTGGTCCATGATGTCCGCGACGAGCTCGGGCGGCGTCTCCTCTATCGTGTCCTTGATCGTGTCGACGATCTGCTGGACGGAAGGCTCGATCGCCTCCCGGATCTGATCTGCCCCCACCTCGACGCTGCGCGGCAGCCCCGTCAGGAGGTCGCGACCACGGAGCGTGACGCGCTGCACGTCCCACTCGCCGGGATACGCCGAGGCGATGGCGATCTTGATGTCCTCCGCCGTTCGTTCGCCCAGGAACAGGTTGTACTCGCGCCGGGCGAACGTGACGATGTCCTGGTCCATCTCGTCGCCACCGATCCGGATGCTGCGGCTCACGACGATGCCGCCGAGGCTGATAACGGCAACCTCCGTCGTGCCGCCACCGATGTCCACGATGAGGCTGCCCGACGGCTCGCTGACCGGCAGGCCGGCGCCGATCGCAGCGGCCATTGGCTCCTCGATGAGACGGACCCACCGGGCGCCGGCATTGAGACCGGCGTCCCGCACGGCCCGCTTCTCGACCTCGGTCACGCCCGAGGGGATGCCCAGGATCATGCGCGGCCGCGGAATCAGGCCCAGGCTCTTGTGGACCTCGTGCACGAAGTAGCGAATCATCTGCTCGGTCACGTCGAAGTCGCTGATGACCCCGTCGCGGAGAGGGCGAACCGCGATGATGTTGGCCGGCGTCCGGCCCACCATCCGCTTCGCCTCGGCCCCGATGGCCAGGACTCGCTTGGTCTTGGCCTCGATCGCGACGACGCTCGGCTCGCTCATCACGATGCCTCGGTTGCGCACGTGGACGAGCGTGTTGGCCGTGCCGAGATCGATGCCGATGTCGCGCGAAAACAGGCCGAGCAACGCGTCAAACATGAACGAGCTGGTCCTTCGGTGGTGGGCGACGAGGCTGCCGGATGCGTGATGGCCCGCACGGTCGTCGCCAGGGAGGGTCGCGGGAGAGCGGGTGCAGTATACCTGCGCGTTCCGTGCGCCGGCCGTCCGGCGTCCGTTAGCGGGCGGGGCGGGGACACCGATCCCCGATCGGGACCTCGGCCTACGGCAGCAGGATGATGGGCGACGAGGTCGGCATCGGCGTCGGTCGAGGGGTGGGCGAGGGCGAGGGCTCGAGCGTCGCCGGTGCCGGGGCCGTGGTCGGGGCCGGCGTGACCGGCGCGCGAGCCACGACCTGCTGCATGCCGCGCAAGGCGAGGAACACGCCGGCACCGACCAGCAGTGCGGCGACGATCAGGGCGGGCCCACGCTGGCGGCGCGGCCGCGGGCGGATTGGCCGTACGGCCTCGGGAGCGTTCTCCGCCAGCGCGGACTCCGGGTCCACCAACTCCGCCGCCGGTCGGCCGACGGTGCTGTCGTCGATCCCTCCGGATTCCATGGGTGCGGCCAAGTCGGCATGCAGCTGGTCGGTAGGCTCGGTCATGAGACCCAGTGTCGCCGATGACCGGTGCCGCTGGGTCCGTAGGCGTGTTCGTGCGTCGACGTCACGGCTGCGGCCCGCGGAGTCTGTGAAGGTTGCACAGAAGTTGGCGCACCAGTTGCGCGGCGGTATCTGCGGGCTCCCGAGCCGAGCGGCCTGGATAGGTAAATTCTTCGTTCATTAGGCGATATTGACCGTTGCAGCCGGA
>WNFV01017394.1_pt1 | contig 13105 bp, 6 predicted proteins | sample 5400101 | NCBI WGS metagenome assembly WNFV01 (sample SAMN13153361, study PRJNA577476) | soil metagenome | isolation source: 115 cm soil or saprolite under grassland replicate 1 | place: USA:California | collected 2016-06-15
GGTGACGTCCGGCTTGATCGAGGCATCGTTGAACCGCGGACCGCGCGACGTGAACGGCGCGAGACGGTCCGGAATCGGCTTCTGGTTCACCGGGTCCAGCGTGAACGTCGTATCGGCATCGATCGTGGCCGTCAGGGCCACGCCGTCGGCCCGGCTGATCATGACGGCGGGGATCGTCACGCCGCCGACGCCACCCATGACGATCGGGTCTCCGACGACGCTGTTGTAGACCACGACGGCGATCGCGCCGGCGGCCTGCGCGTTCTCCACTTTCAACTGGAACGTACAGGTGCCGCGCGACACGAGTGGGATCCTCCCCGTGAGGCTCCCGGCGGGAAGGGCGGTGCACAGCTGCGCCGCGGGCGAGAGGAAGTCGCCGAGCCTCGCCGCGAGGCCGGACTTCGTCCCCGTCTCGGCGAGGGGCGGCGTGAACGCGCCTTCGACGGATTCCTTGTCCCCGTCCGTACTTCCGCTGTTCGCGACCGTCAGGAGTTGGAGCTTGATCCCGGGATCGTTCCCGGCCGCGACGCTGATCGCCTCGGTCGCGGCTGCCGGGGCGCCCGTGATGTATGCGAGGTTCCCGGAATTGCCCGCCGATGCGACGACGATGACGCCGACATCCACCGCGGCATCGGACGCTTGGGCGCCCGCCTCGGTATCGCGTCCGAAGGCGCCCCCGAGGGACATGTTGATGACGTCTGCGTGGTCGGAGGTGTCTCCGTCCTGGTTCGGGTCCGTCGCCCACTCGATCGCGGCGATGACGTTCGCATTCGAGGTGCTCGCGGTCCCGTCGACCGCGCACCCGCTGAAGATCTTGATCATGTACAAGGACGCGCCCGGCGCGACGCCGTGCGGCGTCAGGATGTCCCCGTCCTCGTCCTCGACGGTCATGCCTGCGGCCGTGTCGGACGAGTGCGTCCCGTGGCCGTTGACATCCAGGGGATCGGGGTCGGGGTGAGGGGTCGCGCTGCACGCGCCGCCGGGCGCGTTCGCGCCGCGGGCATCGTAGAGCTCGCCGACGAGGTCCGTCCCGCCGATCACCTTCGCGGTCGGGAACGTGCCGTCCTCGATGACGGTCGGGTCATTCGCCCCGTACGCGTCGGGAATGCCGCTTCCGCCGAACGCCGCGTGCGTGTAATCAATCCCGGTGTCGATGACCGCGATGCGCACGCCCGTGCCGTCCGCGCCGAGCTCCTCGTACGTCTTGTCGCCGAGGATGAACGGCACGCTCTGATCGAGGGCGATCGTGGCGACCTGCGTCGGGGAGATGTGGACGATTCCCGGCATCCCCGCAATCCGGAGGAGCGCCGCGCGATCCAGGACCGCGGCGATTCCGTTGTAGACGATTGCGTAATCGTAGCGGACCGTCCCGCCCGCCGCCATGATCGCCGTGCGGACATCCGCATGGGACGCGCGCACCGACGCGACGTACGCTCGCTGCGCGGCTCCATCGAGGGAGGGCATCCCCATCGCCGCGCGCAACGACTGCTCGGCCGCCAGGGAACGGCCACCAAGTTCGATGATCACTTCGATCGGTCGATTCACGTCCGAGAAGACCGGACGGACGGCGACGGGCCCGCCATCCCAGCGCTGCAGGCCTCGCAACGCCTCGGCCGCCTCCGCGCTCGCGAGCGCCAGCGCGTCCGAGTTGGCCGCGCGTCCAACCGCCTGCGCGAGCGAGGCGACCGGCACGACGCCGATCGAGCCGACCATCACGATCGCAAGACACAACGCACTGAACGAACGAAAGGTATCCCCCATGCTCCCTGCCCCCGTGGGGGTAGGGAGGGGTGGCACGGGCTAAATAAGTTCCCCAGAATGGCCAACGCTCTCGACGTTGAGAACGTCCGGCTACCGCATGATGTCCAGGAGTTCGCGGATCTCTTCCGAGTTCAGGCGCATGATCCAGCTGAGGGATGCAGGCTCCGTCTTCGGGCCCGCGACCGCCGCGAGGGTGCATCCATCCCCGAGGCTCAGGATCACGACGTTCCAGGAGCCGGCGTGGATCGTGATGTCCTCGGGATCCGGGAGGGAGAGGCTGTGTGTGATCTTGCCGGCGGCGGTCATGGCGAGCGTCGCCATCGCCGTCGCGGCCATCGAGGGGCGTCCCCGGAGGGAGGAGGCGATCGGCAGGCCGTTGCGGTCCCCGATCACGATCGCGTGCACCCCGTAGACCTGGGCCGAGATCTCCTCGAGGATCTCCGCGAGGCGGGCGTCCGGCGTCATGATCGTCTCGAGCTGCTCGACGTCGCGTTCTTGCATCATCAGTTTTCCCGAGGTCCCGAGGCGCTCGAACGGAGATTCGTTCCCGGCCGGCTCGAGGGTAGTCTTCATGCGATGGGTGTCGGCGAGGGGGGGTATAACCGCCTCAGACAAGTGGGCTTGACTCAGGTCAAATTGACAAGGGGGGAGCGCACGCCGACGGGCCTTTCGCGGGCCGAAAGGACTAACTGACGGAGGCGCCTATGCGTCGAGGGCGAGGGGTCGCATGAGCGGGAAGCGGGTGGCGGTCGTAACGATTGCGTTCGCCGCCGCCCTGGTCGCCATTGGGGACCTCGCGTGGGCCACGGCCGTCGCGACCTCCGGGGCGTGGTTCTCGCCGGCGGCCTCGTCGCAGACGTATGTCGTCACCCTCATCGCCTCGACCCTGCTCGTCGTCGGCTTGGCGATCGCCGCCTCGTTGCACGTCTCCTCGATCGGCCATGCGGTGGCGGAGCTGGATCAGCGCATCGCCGTGATCCGCGGCTCCGCCCGGGCCCAGATTCAGATCCCCGCTCTGGACGCGGGGACCGACCGGGACGTCGAGGACGAGCTCGATGACATCCTGGGCGCGATGGAACGGGACGTTGCGATCGTCGAGGTCCGCCCGTCCCCGTCCGTCATCGTACCTGCGTCGGGGACGATGCACGAGGCTCGAAGCCTCCTCCGGGAGCTCGTGAGCGAGCGACTGACGGTCCGGCGGGGCCTCTCCGGAGTCCGCTGGGCCATCGCCCCTCCGATCGCCGCGGCGATCATCTTCGGCGCGATCGCCTCCGCGATGCTCCCGGCCGTGGACGGGTCATTCGCGCTCGATCACTTCCAGCTCAACACGGCCTTCCTCCTGTTCCTGGCGTACGGATGGCCGGTCCTGGTGGCCTGGGCGGTCACCGCGGTCGCGGTGTCGAGGCACATCAAACCGCTGTAGACCGTCCCCGGACGCCGACCATCGCGGGATCGACTTGCCAAACTGAACTTAACAAATCCTTTTTATCCCTCCTTCCTAATACTACCGCCGAGAAAGTCGTCGTGGGGGAGAGGGTTCCGAATCATGGCTCAGTTGGAGGAGCGCGGTGCATCCATCCTGTCGATCGTCGATCCAGACGGTCCGCTCGACGCCGCGTTACTGTTGCGTCAGACCGGCATTTTGGTCGCAGGCTGGACGCGGAACCCGGTGCCGCACGAGGTGCTCACCGTGATGGCGGCGACGATGTTCGCCTCCGTGCAGACGATCGCCGAGACGCTCGGAGACGCGAGCCCTTCGACCATCGTCATCGAGACGGAATCTCGCCGGCTCCTCGCGACGAAGTTCGGAATCGATGAACTCATCCTCGTGGCCCCGAAGGCCGCGACCGAGGGGTTCCTGAGGCAGGTGGCTAGGAGGATCGTGCGGAAGGAGTTGCAGCGTGCGTCCGCAGAACCGCGCTCCCGTGCGTCGATTGTCGTCAAGGGGTAACCGCGGGGTAAGCGCAGAGCATGCAAGGCAACCGACCGATTCGACCTTCGAGCGTATCCGCCCCGAACCGGACGCCCGCGAGTCCGGGACGTCCCACTGACGGGGCCGCATTGCCCCAACGCCTCGGCCCGCGCCAGCAACTCGAGCAGGCGACGCGCCGGCGGGTGTACGAGCACTTGCTCCTACTCCCGGGCGACCACTTCCGGTCGATCGTCCGGTCTCTCCGCATCGGGGTCGGGACGGCGCGGCATCACCTCCAGGTGCTGGTGCGCGACGGCCTCCTGTACGAGCGGAAGGCGGACGGGCGGTCCCGCTACTACGTCAGCGGAGATTCGGAGCAGCTCGCGAAGAACGATCTGTTCGGGAAGCACTGGGGCTTTCGGGATCTGCGCCTCCGCATCTGGAATGCGTTGAACCGCAGCGGCGAGAGCACGGCGACCAAGATCGCGACGATCCTCGGGATCACCCGCCAGCTCGCCGCCTACCACTTGGGGCGCCTCGAAGAGAAGGGGCTCGTCTCGTCGCAGAATCGCCGCTACCGGGTGACGAGGTCGTCCTCGGCCGCGGAGCGGATGGACGACACCGAACGCAACTCCTGAATCAGATCGACGACCCCCTTGACGTCGTGGACGAGCGGCGTCAGGGATTGCGCGGCGAACGGTACACCCTTGAGTTGTTCCCGCAACGCACGGAGGCTGAGGATGCATTGACGCGACGCGGCGAAGAGATGCTCCTGGGTTTCCTTGGCGCGGTCGAGCTGGGCCGACAGCCTGCCGACCTGCGCGAGCGTGTTGAGGCGCAGGAGCCGGTCCCGCTCGAGCTCGGCCGCGAGCTCCGTGACGCGCATCTCGAGGGGCTCGTGGGACCTCCGCTCCACGTCGAGTTGACGCTCGAGCGCCGCAACGCGATTTCGGAGTGCCTCCCGCTCGGGCCGATCCAGTTCCAACGGGAGTCCATGGACCTCGAAAGTCTGTACGATTGTCCGGACCTTCTCGCGGACCGCGTTCGTCAACGCCGGATCCTCCATGCCGGAACCCGAAGGAATCGCCTCGAAGCCGCGACCCCGGCCTTTGCCCCGGAACGATTGGAGGGCGATGTCGGTGCCGCTCCCGGACGGGAAGGAGCGGAGACTCGAGGACTTCCCACAGAGCGGACAGACCGCGTGCGTCGCCGTGCCGAGGGCAACGTTCAGGGTACCGTAAACCTACCGGTCTCGGGCGGAACTTGAGGCCCTACAACGGATACTCTTCGAGCGGTTCCTCGAGATTCTCGTCGACGGACGGCGCCTCAACCGCCACGCCCGGCGCGGCCCGCGTGCTCTCCGCATGCCGCACGAGCCGGCGGTTTTTCCGGGAGAGGACAATCGCGACGACGGAGAGGAGGATCGTGAGGACGAACAGCAGCAAGCCCGTCGGCATGCCGAGGATCCTTTCGGGAGGGAATCCCGCCTCCACGACCGTGACCCCGACCGTTGTCGTCTTCGTCCCGGAGCTGACCGTGAGCGTGCCGCTTCCTGTCTGGTCCCCGCCCGACAGCGAAGCGCTGCGGCCGTCCGCCGCAACCTGGAGCGAGCCGATCGTGGACGACCAGGCGAACGTCACGTTGCCGACCTCGTTTCCGTAGCGGTCGAGCGCGAGCGCCTGGAGCTCGATGCTGCCGCCGACGCGCACCTGGACCGTCGAAGGGATCACCAGGATCCGTTCCATCGCGCCGCTGACGATGCGCACGCTGACCGGCGTCGACAAGGGGCCCGAGGAGACGGTGATCGTGCCCGTTCCCGCCGCAACGGGTGCGCGGAACAACGCGTGCATCCCATCGACGTCGATCGGGGTCACATCGCCGATCGTCGTGGACCAGGACACCGGGACGCTGGAAATCGGGTTCCCGTACGCATCCTCGGGGAGCGCCTCCAGGACGACCGTGGCGCTGGCCTCGGCGACGACCGTCGCGGGGGAGATCGCAATCGACGCGAGCGGCCCGGCGACGACCTGGACGACCGCGCCCCCGGAGATCCCGCCGCTGGTGGCCGTGACGGTGCCGGTGCCGAGGGCGCCTCCGGCGGTGAAGAGCCCGTTCGAGTCGATCGTGCCGAGTCCGCCTGCGGTGCTCCAGGCGACGGAAGACAGAGAGACTGCGTTGCCGTTCGCATCTTTTCCGATCGCCGCAAACTGCCCGGTGCCCCCGGCCGGGACCGTTCCGGTCGCCGGAGTCACGTCGATCCGGTTGAGGCCGCCCGGGGCGATTCGGATCGTCGCGAGGCCGGACACGCTTCCGTTCGTAGCCCTCGCGGTGTCCGTGCCCGCGACGGTGCCGGCCGTGTAGACGGCCCGGTCTCCCGACCCCGTTGCGGGCGTCAACGTGCCGAGGCCTCCGGTGGAAGACCAGGAGAACGTCACCCCGCCGACCGCGTTGTCAAGGGCGTCGTACGCATGGGCGCCCAGCGCGACGGAGCCCATCAACGCCACGTCCGCGGTGGAGGGGTCGACCGCGATTCGGCGAACGGTCCCCGCATCGGCGAAGCTGAACGCGCTCATCTTTCCCGACTCGTCGCCGACGACGAGGTAGCCGTCCCCGATCGCGACGGAGGACGTACTGCCCGCGGGCGAGACGAGCACCGATTGGAGCGCAGCGCCGTTCGACGCCTTCCGGGCGTACAGCATCCCGTCCCACGCGGCGACGAACACCGTGCCGTTGTCGTAGGCGACGGAGGCGGCGACGGGCCCCTTCACCATGAACGACCTCCAGACGATGGACCCCGTCGCCGCGTCGAGGGCGGCAATCCGACCCGCGCCCGTCTCGGTCGCGAAGACGCCGACGAAGACCAGTCCCTCGGCGACGACCGGGGAGGAGAGGTCGACGGCCTTCCCGACCAGCGGCGCCTTCCAGATCGTCGATCCGTTCAGCGGGTTGATCGCGTGCACGGAGCCCTTGTAATCTCCGACGTACAGGACCCCGCCCGCGAGCGTCGGCGCCGATGTGATCGCGGACCCGACGCTCGTGCGCCAGAACTCCGTCCCGCTCGGGGCGTCGATTGCGAGGACGTCTCCCACGCCATCCGTGACGTACACGATCCCGGCCCATACCGTGGGGCCCTGGAACCCTTTGTCCGGCATCGGGTACGTCCAGCGGTCGGCTCCATTCGCGACGTCTGTCGCATGGAGCATGCGTCCGCTGTAGTCGTACCAATAGACGGTCGTCCCATCCACCGCGGGGGTCGTGAAGGCGTTCGCGGCCGGAGCGGGGGACGCGTGTCGCCATCGAATCGCGCCCGTCGTTTCGTCGAGCGCGAACATCGTCACCGCGGTACCGCCGCCCGTCACCATCGCGACGTAGACGCTCCCGGAGTCGACCGCGGGCGTGCCGTGCACGTACCCGAAGTCTCCCAGGAACGCCTGCCATTTCACCGCGCCCGTGCCCAGGTCGAGCGCGGTCACGGTCCTGTTCCACCGAGCGGTGAGAGGCATCGCATAGGGAGACGAGCCCACGCCCCCTCGTTCCCCGTCGTGATGGAACTGCGGCCATTCCGAGTCCGGCGGTGACTCGGGCGGCCTCGAGGGGGTGCGGAACGAGTAGAACGCGCCGCCGTTGTCCGCGCGGGCCGTGTTCCCCGCCTCGTCCGTCGACAGCACGTAGTAGTAATAGGTCGTGCTCGCCGCGAGCCCCGCGATGATGATCGCATGGTTCGTCACGCGGCGCGCGTCCGATTTCGGCGTCGAAGGAGCCCCCGTGCCCCAGTATACCACGGAATCGCTCGCCTCGTCGGTGGTCCAGGTGACCGTCGCGCGGAAGAACCGGACGGTCTGCGCGCCGACGTTCGCGATGATCGGCGGTGCGTCGTCGACGAGCGCGTAGTCGTCCACCGGTCCGCTTCCGCCGAGGCCGTCGTCCGCGTCGAAATATTCTGCGCCGATCGTGTCGCCGTTCTGGACCTGGAGCCGGCCGTCCGGAAGCGGGATGGCGCTCCTCGTGAGCTGGATCGATCCGCGGAAGACCGCGGTCGATGGACCGGTCTCGGTGAGCGTGAGCGATTCCGGCACCGCCTCGGTCGTGCTGGACATCGACACGGTGGCCGTGTCCGGCGTCCCCGGGTCTATATTGAGATCCGCGTCGAGCACCTGGACTTGCACGGATGCGCTGGATTGGTAGGAGTTGCGATCCATCTGGACGATTCCCTTCTGGCGCGTGATGCCGCCCGTGGCGACGACCGCGTAGGGCTGCGGTCCTTCGGGCACGTTGTATCCGGAGACCGTGATGGTCCAGATGCCCGATTGCACGCCGGTGCGCGCCAGGACGCCCTCGACGTTGTTCAGGTGGTCCGCGCCGGTCGCGTTCCGTTGCGACTCGCCGGGATTGTAGCCCGTGTATTGGTTGCCATCGTACGTTGTGCCATCGGGCCCCGTCACGACGAGGTCGAGATCGTTCACTAGGTTCGGACTCGACATCGGTGCGCCCGCGAAATCGCTCCAGACGAGCGTGACCTCGACGGGCATCGACGCGTCCGCGATCGCGATCTGGTACGTCACCGATCCGCCCGTGTCCACGCCGGCCCGGTAGTCGTCGAGCCAGAGGGTCCGCGCGTCGCCCTGGAAGAACAAGGCGTCGTCGAGGAGGATGCGCCCCCATCCCTGGTTGAAGTTCGGGTAGCGGTTCTCTCCGTTGTCGTACGCCCCCGTCCCCGCGATCTCCGTCGCGCCGTTGATCAGCGTCGCTTTGACGAGAGCCGCCGAGGGGACGAATCGATCCGAGGACTGCTTGGTCCCCGTCGGGTACCATCCGTCCGTGTAGTATTGCCGGAGGAGCGCGACCGCTCCCGCGGCGGTCGGCGTCGCCATGCTCGTCCCGCTGAACTGGACGTAGTCGTCGCATTGTCCGCCGGGATCGCAGCCGTGTGCGGACCAGATGAAGACGCCGGGGGCAAGGACGTCCGGCTTCAACCGTCCATCGGCCGTGGGTCCGCGGCTACTGAACGTGGCCATCCGATCTCGGCTCGCTCCGTTCTGGGACGCGCCCACCGCGATGACGTTCTTCGCGACTGCGTAGGGGTTGAGCGTCGAAAGGCTGGGGCCGGAGTTCCCCGCGGCGTAGAGGACGACGAAGTCCGGATGGGTCCACACGAAGTCGTCCGTCTGGGACGCCTCGGAAATGTAGTCGCTGCAGCAGGAACCCCAGCTGTTCGTGTGGATGGACGAGTTGCGGTCCGAAGCCGCTTGGTACATGTCATGCAAATCGGAAGGAGGATTGATCGTCGCGCCATCAGTCGAGAGGTCTTGCGCTTGGACCGTCGCATCGAACGCCTGGCCGTCGTGAGGTCCCGCGGTTCCGTTCGACCCCGTCGCGTCTCCGTCGTACACGTGCCACGTGCCGTCGTCGCCCGCCACGGTCCCCGCGACATGCGTGCCGTGGTTGATCCCGTTGTCCGACGAATCCCCGCGGGCGTCCGAGGGGACGTAGTAGTCGGTGACCTTGCGGTGGTCCGGTCCCGGGACGGAGTGGAGCGGGTCCTCGAACGCATCGTGTTGATAGTCGAGTCCCGTGTCCCCGACCGTCACGAGCTGACCGGTCCCGAAGATCCCGTGAGCATGGACCGGTGTCGCGTACGTCGTCCCGTCGCCACTCTGGATCACCCACCTTGCGATGTCGTTGAACGTGTGCGGGCGGACCTCCCGATCGATCCACATCACGTCAGGGTTGCGCGCAAGCGGGACGAGGGCGTCTCGACCGATCTCCGCGCGGACCACACCGGAGGAGGACGCCGACCAGAGAATGTCGGTCGCCCCGAGAGCCGCCATGGCTTCGGCGACGTGCAACACTCCCGATCGCTCGAAGGACAGAACGGTAACGCGGAAGCGCGATGTCGCGGACGAATCCGCTGCGGTATCTCCGACCACTCGGCTCGCGGTTCGTTGAGATGGCGTCGACCCCGCAAGGGACGGCGTTCCGTCGGCTTCGATAGCTGTCCGCGTGGACCCGAAGTCGGTCGGCTCTTCTTCCAGGAGGCGAGGGCTCAGCTTGAACGCCGGCTCGAACGCCCCGATCCAGCGGACTTGTGGAAGATTGTTCGCTCGCGCGAGCGCCGCGGGATTCGCTTTGACGACGAACGCATTGGAACTGACGTAGGCGAGCAACGAGAACCCGGCGGCGACGAGTTCCGCTTTTGCCTCTCGTGTGATCGGCGGATGCAGTTGGACAATGTAGAACGAAGATCCATCGGCCGTGGAATCCGCGTCACGCAACGAAGCCGGAAGATTCGGCGGATCGACGAGAGGATCGAAGTGGAACCCGTTCACGTTCAGAAAATGGGCGGCGTCGGGAAGGAACGGGGAATCGAGAGCCGTCCACGACACGCCAACGCGCGTTTCCGGTGGCGCGAGAAGAGCGACGGCGCACAGGACGAACGCGAGGACCGTGGACCGGACCCGGGACCAGCGAATTGCGTATGTGGGCACCGCCCCGAAGCCTCGCCGGGCGTCGCAGCGATGCGTCCTGGGGCCCGGCCCGCCGCCATCGCGGTGCCTAGGTGATAATGGGTCCGAACAAACATTCGACCGGTGAAAATCAGCCCTCGGTGAGAATCATTAACGATACCGCTCCTTTGGAAATTAAGGTACCCTAATCGGAGAGGTTTCCGCTACGTTCGGGTCGGGTTGACGGCTCACGATCTGCCGCAGGTTCGACACAATGAATTTCCGAGAACTCGGTGCGATCGCCTCGTCATGGTTGGTGTGATTTCGGCTCAGAAAATGCCCCGCGAAGGGCGCGCAAATTCTGTTCCACAGCCCTCATATCAGTCGCTCATAATCTGCTCTCGGTCTGCGGTGGGTTGATTGCCCGCCGCACTAAACAACAGGAGGGGGCATTCGATTATGTCAGGGTTCGATGTCGCACGAAGTAGAACGCTCGCTGGAACTGGGAACGCGTCCGATGTATCGGAGGCACGGGATCGACTGATCCGGAAAGCCAATCAAGTCCGGTCGCTGGTCCGCGCTGCGAGCGCGTTCCAAATTCCGATGGCTGCGTATTTCCCGCAGATCGCTCTCCTCGAGCTGGAGCAACTCGAAGTGGATCTCCTTCGAGTTTTTGTCGGACGGGTTGCCGTAGACCGGCGACCGAAAGAGGAACCGAGTCTCGCGTCGACGACCGTTCAGGTCGCGCCCGTTGCGGAGAGTCCTGTCCCCGCTCCCGTACGAGCTGCGCCAACCCCCGCACCCAGAATTGCAGTGCGCAGTACGGGGCCGAGCTTGCCGGTCCGGCGCGTGAAAGCCGTTCGGCCAATCGCCGCGCCCTCGAGGGTCTCGCGTCCCGTGAGGGTCGCAGATGCTTCGCGCGACCGGCATTCCGTAAGGCGCGCCACCTACGCGGCGCTGCTCATCGGTGTCATGGCCCTTGCCGCCATTTCAGTCCCAACGACTCACGCGGTACACAATGACGATCTATTCGAACTCGGCCCCGGGACGGGCGAGGGCGGCCTGACGAACATCCTCGGCGACGCAAATGCGCTCAACGGACCGGACTGGGCCGACATCTTCGACGGATTCGGCGTCTACCATCCCGGCGGCTTCGGCGGGCTCGCCGGAACCTTCATCAAAGATGATCTTTCTCAAAGTGGGTTCACCGACCGGTCAACCTTCTCCGGCGCCGGCGGGTCGAACAAGAACAACGATCCGATCGCCCCTCCGGGCGACACGTGGCATTGGGACACGGGGAATGTGCCGGCGAAGGACGACCTGGTGAACGTGTATGCGTACGCAACCCTGAGTCCAGGCGGCGACTTGATCATCTACGCGGGTTTCGAGCGCCTTGACCCGAGCGGTGACAGCCACATCGATGTGGAGCTGTTCCAGGACCAAGTCGCGCTGGATGGCAATGACACCAACGGATTTTGCGACACGAATGATGTCGACTCCCACAACGGGTGCCACTTCAAAGGCGACCGAACGATCGGCGACCTCATCGTCTCCATGGACTTCCTGAACGGTGGAGCTCTTGGGAGCGTCACCCTCCGGGAGTGGACAGGAACAGGGTACACCAACGCGGTTACACTCACAGGCTCGGGTTGCAACAGCGCCGACACGATCTGTGCATTCAACAACGGCGGCACGATCAACGGCGGTCCGTGGCCGAACTACGACCGTCACGGCTCCGAGATCATGAGTCTGACGAAGAACTCCTTCACGGAGTTCGGGTTTGACGCGACCGCGTTGTTCTCAGAGACGCCTTGCATCACGTCGATCATGGGCAAGACTCGCAGCTCCCAGTCCTTCACTGCAGAACTGAAGGACTTCGCCGGACCGACTCCGTTCCCGATTTGCGCAGCGAACATCCAGATCGCTCCAAACGATGTGAACGAGATTAACGATCCGCACACATTCACAGTGACGGTCACCCAGACCTCGGGAGGGTCGTCGACCCCCGCGCCCGACGGCACGATCGTGACCGTGACTCTCACGGCAGCGAATGGCGCATCGGTCACTCCCATCTCGGATGACTGCGCGTATCCCGGAACTGTCGGCGGCATCTGCACAGTGACATTCTCGTCGCCATCGGCGGGCGTCGTCACCGGCAGCGCGGAGGCGGATGTCATCATCGCCGGGAATTCCGTTCACGTGAAGACCGACGGCATCGCACCCAACTCCGGCCCCGCGACGAAGGTCTTCGTCGACGCATCCATCACGATCGGACCGTCCGCCGCGAACGAGGTCGGAACCGAGCACACGTTCACGGTAGCGGTCGAGGCGAACTCCGGGGACGGCGCGGGCTTTGTCCCCGCAATCGTCGGCCACGTCAGCTTCACCCTGACGGATTCGAACGGCGCATCCTCTTCGTTGAACGCAGGAGCGAGCACGTGCGATGATGCCGGCGACAACCTCGACAGCCTTGGCCAGTGCACGATTGTCTTCACGTCAAACGACGCGGGACTGGTCACGGGCCATGCGTCCGTGATGCTCGACGTCCTCGGTGTCTCCTTGACCCGGTCCACGGATGGCGTCTCGCCGAACTCGGCGGACGCCGTCAAGAGGTTCGTCGACGCGTCGATCTCGATCTCGCCGAATGCGGTGAACGAGGTCGGCGTCGTGCACACCTTTACGGTGAGCGTATTGGTCGATCGGGGCGACGGCCTCGGTCCGGTGGCGGCTCCTGATAATACCCCGGTCATCGTCGTGTTGACGGACGCCGGAGGCGCGAGCCACATAATACTGTCGGACGTATGTATCGCCCCCGGCACCTCGACCGGCGCCTGCACGGTCATGTTCTACTCGAACAGCGCCGGCACCGTGACGGGTCACGCCGCGGTGACGCTCGTCCTCTTCGGGGTGACGCTCTCGCGGTCCACGGACGGCAACGCGCCGAACTCCGATGATGCGACCAAGCGGTTCGTCGACGCATTCATCACGA
>WNFV01007339.1_pt1 | contig 13103 bp, 18 predicted proteins | sample 5400101 | NCBI WGS metagenome assembly WNFV01 (sample SAMN13153361, study PRJNA577476) | soil metagenome | isolation source: 115 cm soil or saprolite under grassland replicate 1 | place: USA:California | collected 2016-06-15
CCAGCGGCCGCCCGGAGATCGGGAAGTTCTCCACCGCCCGTTGTGTCTGCGCCCGCCACAGTGCGGACCGCGGAACTCGTACCTCGCCCATCGTGTCGTGCTCGATACGGAAGTCGTCCATGCTGGCAGCGTACGTCGAAGCCGTCCGGTGGAGCCCGCACGCCAGAGAGTTCACCCAGGCGTTGGAGATCACCCCTCCCGCGTACGTAACCTCGCGCAACCTGCTAAGACGGCCGGCGGACCCCCGAAACTAAACGGATGTGCTCGCCTCGTACACGTAGTAGGTCTCGTCGCGGCCCTGGAGGTCGACGGGGACGGCGCGCTCGGCGCACGAGCCGAAGACGCTCGTCAGCGCGTCGGCGAGCGGAGCCGACCGGCTCGACGACCACACGGTGAGCACGCCGCCCGGGTGCAGGACTCGCCGGCACTCGGTGAGGAACTCGGCCTGGTACACCGCTGAGTTCGCGTCGTACACCAGGAAGTCCGGACCGTTGTCCACGTCCAGCAGGATTCCGTCGTATGACGTGTCCGGGCAGGTGCGGACCGTCTCGCGGACATCGCGGACGCGGACCTGCACGCGGTTGTCGTCGAGTACCGACGGGATCACGCCGGTGCGCATCCAGGTGACCAGGGCGGGCTCGATCTCGGCGACCGTCACCAGGCGCACCCGGGTGTCGCGGAGCAGGGCACGCACCGTGTAGCCTGCCGCACCGCTCACCCCGTTTCGAACTTGGATGAAGAATGTCGCCCCAAAATGTCCATGTCCGGACCTACTCTGGAGACATGAACACGATCGAGCTGGATGACCACGAACTGCGGCTGGTGCGCCACGCCCTGCGGTCGTACCTCGATGGATTCGGGCACGACCAGGCCGACGTCCTGCGCGCCGCGAAGTCCCTCCTCGCACGTCTGCCCGATCCGATGGCGACGCCGACCGGCTGACCTCGAACCGGCGGCGGCAGACGCGCGCCGCCGCCACATCCGGGGCTGTCAGCTGCGCCGGCGCACCGTGAGGGCGACCGGCCGGCTGGTCTCGGCGAAGAAGTCGTTGCCCTTGTCGTCGACCACGACGAACGCGGGGAAGTCCTCGACCTGGATCTTCCAGACGGCTTCCATGCCGAGCTCGGGGTACTCCAGCACCTCGACCGACTTGATGCAGTCCTGCGCGAGCCGGGCCGCGGGGCCGCCGATCGAGCCGAGGTAGAACCCGCCGTGCTCCTTGCACGCCGCGGTCACCTTCGCCGATCGGTTGCCCTTGGCAAGCATCACCATCGAGCCGCCGGCGGCCTGGAACTGGTCGACGTACGCGTCCATCCGGCCGGCCGTGGTCGGCCCGAACGAGCCTGACGCATAACCCGAGGGCGTCTTCGCCGGACCGGCGTAGTAGACCGCGTGGTCCTTCAGGTACGACGGCATGCCCTCGCCGGCGTCGAGGCGTTCCTTGATCTTGGCGTGCGCGATATCGCGCGCCACCACCAGCGGGCCGGACAGCGACAGGCGGGTCTTGACGGGCAGCCGGGACAACTCCGCGCGGATCTCCGCCATCGGCCGGTTCAGGTCGATCCGGACCACGTCGCCCGCCTCGGACAGGTGCGCGGCCGTGGTGTCGGGCAGGAACCGCGCGGGCTCCCGCTCCAACTCCTCCAGGAACACACCCTCGGCGGTGATCTTGGCCAGCGCCTGCCGGTCCGCGGAGCACGACACGGCGATCGCCACCGGGCAGGACGCGCCGTGCCGCGGTAGCCGGATCACCCGGACGTCGTGGCAGAAGTACTTGCCGCCGAACTGCGCGCCGATCCCGAACTGCTGCGTCAGCTCGAAGACCTGCTTCTCCAGGTCGGTGTCCCGGAACCCGTGCCCGACCGGCGAGCCGGACGTCGGCAACCCATCCAGATACCTCGCCGACGCGTACTTCGCCGTCTTCAGCGCGAACTCGGCCGACGTGCCGCCGATGACGATCGCCAGGTGGTACGGCGGGCAGGCCGCCGTACCCAGGGAGCGGATCTTCTCGTCCAGGAACTCCAGCATCCGGTCCGGGTTGAGCACCGCCTTGGTCTCCTGGAACAGGAACGACTTGTTCGCCGACCCGCCGCCCTTGGCCATGAAGAGCAGCTTGTACGACGGGTCGCCAGCAGCGGGTGTCGAGTAGAGCTCGATCTGCGCGGGCAGGTTGGTGCCGGTGTTCTTCTCGTCCCACATGGTCAGCGGCGCCAGCTGCGAGTAGCGCAGGTTCAGCTTCGTGTACGCGTCGTACACGCCCCGGCTGATCCACTCCGCGTCGTCCGCCCCGGTCAGCACCCGCTCGGACTTCTTGCCCATCACGATCGCCGTACCGGTGTCCTGGCACATCGGGAGCACGCCGCCGGCCGAGATGTTGCTGTTCTTGAGGAGGTCTAGAGCAACGAACCGGTCGTTGGGGGATGCCTCGGGGTCCTCGACGATCCGGCGCAACTGGGCCAGGTGCCCAGGCCTGAGGTAGTGCGAGATGTCGTGCATCGCCTCCGCGGTAAGCGCCCGCAGCGCCGACGGCTCGACCCGGAGGAACGTCTCCCCGCCGGCCTCGAACGTGCTCACCCCGTCCGTGGTCACGAGCCGGTACGACGTCTCGTCGGCACCGAGCGGCAGCAGGTCGGAGTACGCGAACTCAGGGGATCCGGCGGACACCGGCATACCTCCAGTGACGGGTGATCAGGGTGCCACCAGGGTAGAGCCGGGTGTCCGCGACCGTACGACGACCTAGAGTTGCGAGCGTGGACGACGCACTGCCGGACCGGACCGAACCGGACGACCTGACCCTGCGACGCCGGGTGTCGGACCTCGAGCGCGAGGACGCCGCCGAGCGGCTCCGCGACGCCGCCGGCGAGGGCCGGCTGTCCTACCTCGAGCTGGAGGACCGGCTCGGGCAGGCCTACGGCGCCAAGACGTACGGCGAGCTCGTGCAGGTCACTGCCGACCTGCCGAACGGGTTCGTCGAGTCCAGCGCCTCCGTCACGCACCTGCCGGCGCCGAAGACGGTGAAGGTGCTGCTGTCGGAATCCAAGCGCACCGGGCCGTGGGTGTCGCCGCAACAGCTGGACGTGTCGGCTGTCCTAGGCGAGGTGGTGCTGGACTACACCGAGGCGCAGATCCCGTACCGCGAGATCGACATCGACGTGACCGCGGTGTTTGCCGACGTCACGATCCGCGTCCCGGCGGACGCGATCGTCGACCTCGAAGGCCACCCGATTCTCGGCTCGATCACGGAGCACGGCAGCCGCAAGCACGCCGTCCAGCCCGCGACCGCCGACTCGCGCGTGTTCCACATCCGCGTGAAGGCCGTGCTGGCCGAGGTCAAGGTCAAGCGCGGCCCGAGCGCCGCCAAGCGTCTACTCGGCCACTGACCTCCACGCCGCCAGCAGCTCGGCCTCGGCCTCGTCGCTGAGCGGCGGGATCCGGTACGGCGTCCCACCGGCCGCCGCCAGCTCGCGCAGCCATTCCGCGGTGTCCCGGACCGTGTCCGCGACCGGCCGCACCGGCATGCCGGCCGCGAGCGCGGCGGTGTTCGACATCGCCATCACGTACTCGATCTCGCCCTCGGCCCACAGCGGCAGTTGCAGCTCGCCGCCCGGCTGCGGCCGCGCGCCCTTGTCCTTCAGCCACGCCGCGTCCACCCAGACCAGCCGGGTCCCGTCCGGCCCGACCGTCCGCACGATCTCGTCGAGCAGGTCGCCGAACGTATAGCCCACGGGTGTGCCGATCGAGTTGAACGCCCCGGCCTGGCCGCGCTCGGCGAGGCCGACCACCAGCACCGCCTGGTCGCGCGCGTCGATCAGCTGGAACGGCGCCTCCCTCGGCCCCGGAGCGAGCACGTCGCCGCCGCGGCCGATCCGGTCCACCCAGCGGGTGAACCGCCCGGTCGGGTCGTACGGACCGACCACGTACGTCGGCCGCACGATCGCGACGCTCTCGTACGACGCCTCGGCGACCCGCTCGCACTCGACCTTCAGCGGACCGTACGTCTCGCCCGTGATCTCCTCGGTCTCCGCGTCGTCGAGCTCCAGCAACGTGCTCGACTCGTCCGCACCAGGCGCGCCCGGCTCGTCGTACACCGAGACGGTGGAGATGAACACGTGGTGGCCGCCGCGTTCGCCGAGTGCGGTGGCGAGGGTGCGGACCTGGCGCGGCACGTAGGCGCAGACGTCGACGGTGGCGTCGAACGAGCGGCCCGCGAGCACCTTCGCGAGCGCCTCGTCGTCGTCCCGGTCCGCGATCAGGTGCTCGACGCCGGCGAACAGGTCCGGGCCGGTCTGACCGCGGTGCAGCACCGTCAGCTCATGCCCCCGGCCGAGCGCCTCCGCGACGATGTGCCGCCCGACGAACCTGGTGCCACCGATGACGAGGATCCGCATGCCGCGAGCTTAGGGGGTGTCCGACGGGCCCTGTGCGAGCTCGGCGACGGTCGGTGGGTTCGCGCCCGGCCTGGTGCAGGTGATCGCGGCCGCGCGGGTCGCCGTCGCCAGCACCTCGGAAAGGTGGGCCTGGATGCCGTCCAGGCGCACCGGGCCGAGCAGGTCCCGGGTGTGGAGCCCGGCGATCAGGGCGGACATGAAGGAGTCGCCGGCGCCGACCGTGTCGACGACCTCGACGACGGGCGCGGGCACCCGGACCGTGCCGGCCGCGGTGACGCCGAGCGCGCCGTCGCCGCCGAGCGTGATCACCACGCAGCGGGTGCGGTCCGAGAGCAGCGCGGCGGCGACGTCCTCGGGGGACAACCCCGGGCGCAGGAAGGCGCAGTCCTCGTCGCTCAGCTTCACCAGGTCGGCGTAGCCCGCGAGCCCGGTCACCGCCGCCCACGCCTGCGCGGCGTCCGGGGTGATCGTCGGCCGCGCGTTCGGGTCGAGGAACACCGTTACCGGGGCGCCGGCAAGCGACCGGACGAAGTCGGTGACCTGCGCAGCGCCGGGCGGCAGCACGGTCGCGATCGAGCCGGTGTGCACCGCGACGGCGCCGTCCGGAAGCCGCGGCTGCGCCGGGCGCCAGTCGATGTCGAACTCGTACGACGCCACGCCGGCGGCATCCAGCGTCGCGGTCGCGGACGCGGTGCGTGCCGCCGGGTCGACGGTGCCGGGAGCGAGCCGGACGCCGTTGTTCGCAAGGTGTTTCGCCATCAGCACGCCGTACACGTCGGTGCCGATCCGGGTCGCGAGCTCGACCGGGACGTCGAGGCGGGCGAGGCCGACGGCGACGTTGGCCGGCGAGCCGCCGGGGGTGGCGTGTCCCTCGACGACGTCGACGATGGCCTCGCCGATGACGAGGACGGGGCTGGTCATCGGGCGTGTTCGAAGTCGATGGCGGAGTACGCGCGCAGCTTCGAGAGCCGGTGCTCGCTCTCGATGCTGCGGATCGTTCCGCTGCGCGAACGCATCACCAGCGAGTGCGTGCGGGCGATCGAGCCGCGGTACCGCACGCCGCGGAGCAACTCGCCGTCGGTGATGCCGGTGGCGACGAAGAAGCAGTCGTCGCCGCTGACCAGGTCGTCGGTACTGAGCACCCGGTCCAGGTCGTGGCCCGCGTCGATCGCCTTCTGGCGCTCCTCGTCGTCGCGCGGCCAGAGCCGGCCCTGGATCAGGCCGCCCATGCACTTCATCGCGCAGGCGGCGATGATGCCCTCCGGGGTGCCGCCGATGCCGACCAGCATGTCGAGGCCGGTGTCCGGGCGGGCCGCCTCGACCGCGCCGGCCACATCGCCGTCGGAGATGAACTTGATCCGGGCCCCGGTGTCGCGGATCTCGCGCGCCAGGTGGTCGTGCCGCGGCCGGTCCAGCAGGACGACGGTGACGTCGTCGACGCTGGAGCCCTTCGCCTTCGCGACCCGCTTGATGTTCTCCGCCACCGGCAGCCGGATGTCGACCACATCGGCGGCCTCCGGACCGACGGCCAGCTTCTCCATGTAGAACACCGCGGACGGGTCGTACATGGATCCGCGCGGCGCGACCGCCATCACCGCGATCCCGTTGTTCATCCCCTTCGCCACCAGGGTGGTGCCGTCGACCGGGTCGACCGCGACGTCGCACTCCGGGCCGTCGCCGGACCCGACGTGCTCGCCGTTGTACAGCATCGGGGCGTTGTCCTTCTCGCCCTCGCCGATCACCACCACACCGCGCATCCCGACGGTGCCGATCAGCGTGCGCATCGCGTTCACCGCCGCGCCGTCGGCGCCGTTCTTGTCGCCGCGGCCGACCCAGCGGCCGGCCGCCATCGCCGCGGCCTCGGTCACCCGGACCAGTTCCAGCGCCAGGTTGCGGTCCGGCGCGTGCTCGTCGACCTCGAGGTGGGCGGGTGGTGTGGTGGGGTCGCTCATAGCGCGATCGTAACGAACAGCGAGACTTGCCCCATGGCCGGTGAGCAGCAGGACATGCGGACCACGGACCGCGCGCGGTACCGCACGATGTCGAACATGGTGTGGGGCCTGCTAGCCTGCCTGGTCCTGGTGTTCGCGCTCGCCGCCCTCGCCTGGCGCCCGCACAGCGAGACCGTGCGGGCCGTCGACTACAGCGCCGAGCTCACCGAGGCCCGCCGGGTCGCGCCGTACGACGTGCTCGCGCCGTCGCCGATGCCGGACGGCTGGCAGGCCACGAGCGCCCGGGTCGGCGCCGAGCCCGGCGAGCCCGTCACCTGGCACCTCGGTGTGGTCACCCCCGACAAGCGCTACGTCGGCCTGGAGCAGTCCAGCGCCCCGTCGGTCGTCGGCGAGAAGCTCGGTGCCGTCAGCGACGACGGTACGACGACGGTGGCGGGCCTCACCTGGCAGCGCAAGCGGCTCACCGACCGCAAGGACGAGCGCGCGATCGTCCACACCGGCTCCGGCGTGACCACCGTCGTCACCGGCACCGTCGACTACGCCACCCTCGAAACCTTCGCCGCCACCCTCCACTGAGCCCGCCCGAACGTCAGCGAGGGGGTGCGGCGGACCAGCCGGACCAGCGGGTGACGGTGATCGCGACGACCGGGCCGCGGGGTGGATCCGCCTGGTACTGCGGGTACTTCGCGGCCAGGGCCGACAGTGCCTCGTCGCGTTCGTTGCCGTCAGCAAGGATCGCGCCGGTGCCGTCGGCGCGGACCCACCACAGCCGCGTCCAGTCGTCGGAGTAGTGGTCGCACAGCACCGCGACGGCGGGGTTTGCTCGGATGTTGCGCAACCGCGCGAGGTCGGTCGTCGACTTCGGCTTCTGGTCGACCGCGGTGACGATCAGGTCGGCGGGGGAGTCCTCGCCGGCTAGCTCCGCGGTGAGCGCGAACGTGATCGGCACGAGGTGCGGCCGCCCGGCGTGATCGGTGGTCGCCAGCCGCGCGACCCGGGCGCCGGCGACGTGCCGGCGGCAGTCCGCTTCCGCGAGCCTCATCCCGACGCGTCCCTGCGGACCCGCGCCGGGATGGCGTCGAACTCGGCGAACCGGTCGCGCAGGTCCGTCGTACGCGATCCTGCCGGCAGCCGGTCGAGGATGCGGCAGGCGGCGGTGGTGTCGAGCACCGGGTTGGCGAGCCGGTCGTCCGGTTCGTCCAGCAGCCGGACGAGCTGGTCCCAGAAGGCGGGGTCGTGGTCGGCGAAGCCGCCGCGCCGCCGGCCGGTCGTGGACGCCGTCTCCCAGGCGGTCCGGCAGGCGCGCCGGAACCGCTCCGCACCGACGTGTTCCGCAAGCCCGGCCAGGTCCACACCCCGACAGTGCCACAGTCAGGCGGCCTCGGCGGCGCCGCGCAGGTGCCGCAGGGTGACCTTCGCGACGCGGGCGCCGAGCGTGTGCGCGGTGCGCAGGTCGGTCTCCGGCGGCGCCTTCTCGGCCGACAGGTCGGCGTCGGACTGGGCCATCGCGCCGAGCCAGGAGCCGAGCCGGTTCAGGTCCTCGATGCTCGCGGTGCTGTCGGCCCAGCCCGGGTAGAGGTCCAGCCCGACCCAGATCATCCCGTGCTGCGCGGCGAACACGGCCATGTCGACGAGGCTGTTCAGCTTGTCTCCGGACATCGCCTTCGAGTTGGTGAAGCCGGCGGCGATCTTGTCCCGCCAGGCCAGGTCCTTCGCCCACACCGGGCCGACACTGGCCTCGGCGAACGCCTTGAAGACCGCGCTCGGGCTGCCCATGTACGTAGGCGCGCCGAACACGATCGCGTCCGCGTCGTTCAGCTTCTGCCAGGTCTCGTCCGTGAGCTCGTCGAGGCTGATCAGCTCCGACGTCGCGCCGGCGACCGACGCGGCGCCGCGGGCAACGGCCGCGGCTTGGCGTCCGGTGTGGCCGTAGCCGGAGTGGTACGCGATGGCGATGTGCGCCATGAAAGTTCCTCTCGGGTCATAATCGGACTAGAGTCCGTCTTGTGAGCGAGAGTAACGGACCGCAGTCCGATTCACAACACGATCTTCCTCTTGCCGACAGGGGAGCCCGGCCCGAGCGCGCCGACGCGCGGCGGAACCGGCTGAAGGTGCTGGCCGCGGCCGAGCGGCTGTTCGCCGAGCACGGCGTCCGCAACGTCTCGTTGGACGCGATCGCGGTAGCCGCGGGTGTCGGCAAGGGCACGGTGTTCCGCCGCTTCGGCGACCGCGCCGGACTCGCGGTCGCCCTGCTCGACGAGCGCGAGCGCGAACTCCAGGAGCGGATGCTGTCCGGCCCTCCGCCGCTAGGCCCCGGCGCGTCGCCGGCCGAGCGCGTGCTCGCCTTCCTCGACGCGTACGTCGGCCTCCTGGACACGCATTCCGACCTGTTGCTGGACAGCGAGAACGCCGCGCTCGGCGCTCGCTACCGGATCGGCGCGTACCGCTTCTGGCACCGCCACCTCGTCGTCCTGATCGAGCAGGCCCGCCCCGACCTGGACGCCCCGCTCACCGCGCACGCCCTGCTCGCCCCCCTGGCCGCCGACCTGTACGACGCCCTCCGCGCCGAGCACTACTCCAAAGACCGCCTCAAGTCCGGCCTCCAGACCCTCGCCACCGCCGTCCTCACGTGACTCGCGGGTGCACCCCCTCTGGGCTGCGCAAGACCGGGGTCGGGGCGTCGTGCGGGGCCGGGCTGCAGGGCGAGGGTGTCCCGAGGGCGGTGGTGCAGTCGGGCCAGGCGAGGGTGGGGAGGAGGTCCCGGAGCTGTCCTGCGAGGTCGAGGAGCCAGGTGCGGAAGGTCTCGCCGGGATCGTCCAGGTGCAGGTAGACGTCGAGCTCGTTGGCCACGGTGAGCGCGGCGAAGGGGCGAAGGTCGTCTGCCGGGATCGCGGCCTCGGTGTCGGCGAAGCGGTCGTGGAACACGATGTCCGGGCGGTCGGACAGGTGCGGGTAGGTGCGCGTGCGGCCGCAGCTCGCGTAGCGGTACACCTCGGCCTCGACCTCCGGGCCGACCACCGCGCGAAGGTCATCGCGCTGGTCGAGGGTGAGCAGGTGGTCGGCGAAGCCGTCGGTGCCGTAGCACGCGTGCGCCATCGCGATGGTCTGCACGTCGTCGTCCGCGCCCCAGCTGGCGAGGCGTTCGCTGGTCCGGGTCAGGTGGTCCAGCAGGGAGCCGCCCGCGTGCGGGATCCGGTCCGCGCCGAGTGCGGTCAGGAAACGGCGGAGCTCGTCGGTCGGCATCGACTACTCCCCGGACGATTCCGCGGAGTCGTTCTTCATGGCCGCGTCGAGCCGCTTGCGGGCGCCGTCGAGCCACTGCTGGCAGATCGCGGCCAGCTCCTCGCCGCGTTCCCACAGCGTCAGCGACTCCTCGAGCGTGGTGCCACCGGCCTCGAGCTTGCGGACCACCTCGACGAGTTCCTCCCGGGCCTGCTCGTAGCTGACCTCCGGCGCCTTCTCGCTCACTGCTTCTCCTTCCCCGTGGACTCTCGCACCTCGACGTCGAACCGGCCGTCGCTGACCCGGGCGTGCAGCACGTCACCGGCGCTGACCTGGGCGACCTCGCGGACGGCCGAGCCGTCGTCGCGCTGGAGCACCGCGTACCCCCGCTCGAGCGTCGCCTTGGGTGACAGCGCCCGCACGCTGGCCAGCCGGTGCGCCAGGTCGTCGGAGGCCCGGTCGAGCCGGTGCGTCAGCGTGCGCCGGCTGCGGTCCACCAGCGCGGTGATCTCGTCGGAGCGCCGGCGCAGGCCGTCGGTCGGCGCGGCCAGCGCCGGCCGGCTGCGGACCGCGGCCAGCGCGTGCGCCTCGCGGTCCAGCCAGGCCCGCACCGCACGACCGCCGCGCTCGCGGAGCTGCCTGACACCATCCAGCTCCTCGCGAACATCCGGTACGACGCGCTTCGCGGCATCCGTCGGGGTGGACGCGCGCAGGTCCGCGACCAGGTCCAGCAGGGGCGAATCCGGCTCGTGCCCGATCGCGCTCACCACCGGCGTACGGCAGGCCGACACGGCACGGATCAGCCCCTCGTCGGAGAACGGCAGCAGATCCTCCAGCGAGCCGCCGCCGCGCGCGATCACGATCACGTCGACGGCGTCGTCGGAGTCCAGCCGGCGGAGCGCGGTCATCACCTCGGCGGCGGCGGACGGGCCCTGCACCGCGGCGTACTCGATCCGGAAGGCGACGGCGGGCCAGCGGCGCTTCGCGTTCTCGAGCACGTCGCGCTCGGCGGCGGAGTCACGGCCGCAGACCAGGCCGATCGTGTGCGGCAGGAACGGCAGCGGCCGCTTGCGGTGCGGCGCGAACAGTCCCTCGGCGGCGAGCAGCTGCTTGAGCCGCTCGATCCGGGCCAGCAGCTCGCCGATCCCGACGTGCCGGATCTCGCTCAGCGCCAGCGCGACGGTGCCGCGGCGCGGGAAGAAGTTCGTCTTCGCGTACACCACCACGCGCGCGCCGTCGGTCACCGGCGGGTCCACCGACTCGAACAGCCGCCGGTTGCAGGTGAACCGGATCGACACGTCCGCGTCGGTGTCGCGCAGCGTCCCGAACACCGTGGTGGTGCCGCGGTTCGCCGAGATGTCGGTCAGCTGCCCCTCGACCCAGACCGCGCCGAGCTGGTTGATCCAGCTCGCGATGCCGTTCGCGATCGTGCGAACGGCCGCCGGCGCTTCCGGTGAGGTCTGCAGTGCCACCCCGCGACTCTACGACCCGCCACCGACCATCCGGACGCCGTACGACGAAGTTGTGGACAGCGAGATCCACCCCGGCGATCGTCGTACGACGGGTTGGCGGGCGAAATCCCTTTGACGGTGGGGAATCGGGGCGTCATCGTTGGCGTTGTCCCTGACAGACACCCTTGACGTATGGAGAGCAGACCAGTGGCCCGGATGCGGTACGAGCAGCAGGCGGAGCGCAGCGAGCGCCTCGCCCTGTCGTCACGCTCGCACTTCTACCTGGGCAGTGGCCTGGCTCGCGGCGGACCCGAGACCTGACGACGTACACGTCAGCACCGGAGCCGCCCGTCGGGACACCGACCAGGGCGGCTCTTTTCGTTGTCCCCGGCACCTATCTGCACCTTGAGAACTGAACAGCGATATCGAGATGTGTCTTGCCCTCGTGGTCCAAAGGAGAAGACGCCTGGCTACGAACCAGGAGAGTGCGGGTTCGATTCCTGCCGAGGGTGCGCAAGTCTCGCGAACGTAGCGCAGCAGGTCAGCGCGCCACCTTGCCATGGTGGAGGTCGCCGGTTCGAGCCCGGCCGTTCGCTCTGTGTCCGAAGCCGAAGCGATCGAGGCACCGGGACGTGACCCCGGAGGAAGCGGGTTCGAGCCCCGCCAGACACCCCATGCCAGGTGGGCGACGGCGTCCCACCCTCGGTTCTGACCCGAGGCTCCGCAGGTTCGAGCCCTGCCCTGGCAGCGAAGGCGAGGCCAGCCGAGAGATGGCGCCGGCCGCTGTCCCGAAAACAGTCGGTCCCGCAAGGGACGTGGCGGTTCGACCCCGCCCCTCGCCGCTCGTCGTACACATCGGGTGGGAGCGCCACCGGTTGGAGAGGTGGGACGGGCTGTAGACCCGTTGCCTTCGGGCTGAGCGAGTTCGACTCTCGCCTCCCGCACGTCAACACACACCGAGAAAGGAGGACGCAGCCATGGCTGCCAGATCATCGAGACGAGTACCTACCAACAGGACCGGGGTGCCGGTGCGGCCCGGCCACGCCATGCGCCGCGTCCGGCTGGAGTGCGGTCACGTGCAGCGCGACCGGCTCGCGCACAGCGGCGATCGCGTCTGGTGCGACTCCGGCTGCGGCGACTTCCGCCGCGTCGTGGCCGTCGAGGAGTGACACCAACTGGTGAACGCGCCCTGACCGCAATGTGCTGACATCGACCTGCAACGCAGCCGCAACGCGGTCTCGCAATCTTGCGGCGGCAGCAGGGCGTCTCCCAGGGCAGGTGGTCCGCGACGAGCGCGGACCCTGGACGGGAGGGAAACGCCATCATCAGCACGAAGCGTTCACGCATCATCGGCACGACGGTCGTCGTGGCCGGTACGACGGCGGCTCTGGTAGCCGCAGCCGCGCCGGCCACCACGGCCGCGGCCGGCCAACCGCAGCCGTCGCTGCGTCTGGCGGCCGCCACCTCGGCGGTCACGCTGGACAGTTACGACGGCCAGGTCACGCTCGACCTCGGTACGCACGTGGTCGCAGGTGACGAGCCGTTCGAGATCCGCGCCACGCGGCCGAACTACACGAGACCGATCGTCGCGAGCCGCGTTGCCGACGGCAAGGAGACCGCGCTGCCGGCGGGGCTGGTCACGAGCTTCGAGGGGCTGTCCCGGTTCCTGCACTTCACGGTGACCAACTCCGCCGGCCGGGTCGTGGCGCAGCGGGACCAGGTGTTCTGCCCGAACGGCGACACCGCCCGCACGCGCCCGGACGCGCCGGACCGGTCGCCGTATCCGGAGTACTGCGGCGACAACCCGTTCACCCTCGGCGGCGTCTGGGGCATCCAGAAGGGCTGGTCGACCGCGACCGGCGGTGGCCCGGAGGTGAAACTGCCGGTCGGCACGTACACCGCCACGGTGTTCATCCGGCAGGCATACCGGGACGCGTTCGCCATCCCCGCCAGCCAGGCCGCGGTGACGGTCCGGGTCACGGTCCGCAAGGGCCACGACGGCGGCGACGCCGGCCACGACGGCGCCCGCGACGGCGGCCACGACAAGGCCTTCCGCCGCGCCGGTCTCACCGGCTTGCAGCCGGGGGCAC
>WNFV01007060.1_pt1 | contig 13101 bp, 15 predicted proteins | sample 5400101 | NCBI WGS metagenome assembly WNFV01 (sample SAMN13153361, study PRJNA577476) | soil metagenome | isolation source: 115 cm soil or saprolite under grassland replicate 1 | place: USA:California | collected 2016-06-15
CCACGGCCACCATCCCGGCCGTGGGCACCGCCACGACCAGACGCGATCACGACCATGCACACCGCCATCCCGCCCCAACGGCCCGCGTCAACACCAGCGGCAATGCCGCTCCCATCACCAACGAGGCCGTCGCGCAACAGCCTGCGGCTGGCCGGGCTGGAGTTCGACTGCTGGGAGCCAGCCGAGTCGCGCCTGGCTCACCATCACGCGGTTGCGCTGGTGCGCCTGGCCCGTGAGCCGGTTCCCGGCCAGAGCGGCTGGGTGTGTGAGCGGGAGCTGTGGCGCCGCCGCGGCCGAGCGAGCTGGCACCTGGCCGACGGCGCCCTTCCTGCCCCCGTCCCTGCCGGCTGGCGAGAGATCGACCAGGCGTGGGAGCTGGTCGAGGTGGAGCTGCACCAGAAGGCCCGCCCCCGCCTGCTGGCCGCGCTCAAGACCAGGGCGCCCCACACCGCCCGCGTCACCTACTACGTCCCCGCCGCCCTGCACGCGGCACTGTCGGCGCAGCTCGCCAGGGCGGTGCGGGAGCTGGGCGGCCGGCCCGAAGTCCGAGTGGAGCCGCTCCCGCAGGTCCCGGGCCTTGGCTATCTGCACATGCGGGGTGATGCCGCGTGAGCTGGCATCCCGATGACCCCCGGAGCTGGGGCGGCTGGGCGCCGCACGATCCGCGCTGGGGCCGCCACCAGCCCACCTGGGGCTGGGGACACGCGGCCCGGCCGCTGTACGACAACCAGCTCGGCCAGCGGATGCCCACCGGCGGCCCGCCAGCTCGTGGCGAGCTGAGCATGGTGGTCGCCCTGGGGCTGTTCATGCTGAGTCCGCTCACCCTGTTCGCGTGGGCGGCCGGCCAGGCGCTGCTTCGGGTGACCGGCCTGCGCTGGTGGAAGCTCGCCCTGGCCGCCCTCGCCATGCTCACCGGCGTGGTGGTGCTGCAGGGCGGCCCTGGTCCGGCGCTGGCACACCACTTCTCCGGCTACGTCGACTGGCTGCGCCAGTACGGCGCCGCGGAGCTGCACCTGCCGATGCCGGGCGCGTTCCTGGTGCCGCAGCTTCCCCTCGCGATCCCGGTCGGGCTGCTGACCGCCGCGCTCAACCTGGCCGGGCGGCGGCAGGCGATCGACCCGGGCGAAGTCCGCAAGCGGCAGCGCGAGGGCCAGCGGCGTCTGGCCGCAGCCGTGAAGAGGGCCGCCCTGGTGCGTGATGCCCATTTCGGCCCTGTCGCCTTGGGCGTGCGGGTCGACGGGGACCTCGGTTGGGCTGACAAGCGCGGCCTGGTCACCGTCCCCCGGTTGATGCAGGGGCGGTCGCGGCTGATCGTCGGCACCTCCGGCACCGGCAAGACCGTCGACATCGAACGCGAGGCGCTGGTCGCCGCTCGCGATGGTCGCAAGTTCTTCGTCATCGACGGCAAGGGCACCGATCCCGGCTTTGTGGAGCGCGCCCTGGCCGGCTACCTGTGGGGCAACCCCCACGCCCGCGTCGGCATCTGGCCAGAGCTCCCGATGGACGGCTGGCGCGGGACTCCGGCCGCGATCCACAACCGGCTGGTGGCCATGCTGACCTGGCTGGAGCCCTACTACAAGGACATCGCCTCTCTGCTGCTGCGCCTGGCGCTCAACGCGCCCGGGGAGGACGGCCCCGTCAGCTCGTCCATGGCACTGATGGCGCGGATGGACCCCGAGCTGCTGGTCCACCTCTACGAGCACGACCCCGACCGCCGCCGCGAAGCCGAGAGCCTGGTCGGCCGCGACCAGGCCCGAGCGGTGCAGGGGGCGATCAGCCGGCTGGCCAACTTCTTCGCCGCGGTGGCCGGCGGCTTCGACGCGGGTGAGGGCGGCTGGAGCTTCGAGAACGTCGACTTCGGCTACTTCCGCGCGCCCTACCTCGCCGGCCGCGAGGACGCCGACGCCTGCATGCGGCTGCTGCTGGAGGACTTCGCCCACTACGCCACCTTGCGCAAACCTCGCCGCGGTGAGGACGGGGTGCTGGTGTTCGACGAGTTCTCGGCCATCACCGGTGGGCGAGAGGCCGCCATCCAGCTCACCGAACGCGTGCGGGATGCCGGCTGCGCGGTCTACCTGTCCGCCCAGAGCGCGGACGGCCTGGGGGATGAGCGGCAGCAGGCCCGCCTGGTCGGTGCCTGCTCCGGTGGGCTGCTGCTGCACGCCCAGCCGGACCCTGCTGGGCTGCTGGCCGCCGCTGGTGTGGTGAAGGTGGTGGAGCAGACCTGGCGGCTGGACAGCGACGGGCCGACCGGCAACAGCTCCGCACGGATCGGCGAGCGCCCCCGGATCGAAGCGGGCCAGGTGCAGCAGGCCCGCGAAGGCGAGGCGTGGCTGATCGCCCGCGGACGCTACGAGCACCTGATGGTCGCGCAGACCCGGATCTCGGACGGCTACCGCGCACGCGCCCACGCCATCGTCGCGCTGGCGCGCTCCCTGCGGCCGGGAGAGGTCATGCCGGGCGCCCGTACCTGGGCCGAGGCCCAGGCGGGCGGCCCAGAGGCCCTCAGCGGCCTTGCGGGACATCTGGCGATCCCGCCACCCGGCGACGGCAGCCAGCCGCCGCGCTCACCTACCGCTCCCATCCCACCAGGGCCACCACCGGTCGCCGGCTACCGGCTACAGCTCGCCGTCGCCGCCGCCGCCCGCGACGGCGACCAGGCCGCCACCGCCGCCATCATCCGCGAAGGCGCCCGCCAAGGCCTCGACCCCGTCCAGTTGCTCGCGGTCGCCGCCCGCCACTGGCCCACCCCGCGGCTGCCCGTACGCGCCTACAGGGCCAGCCGCCGCTGGGCAGCAGCCCGGCTACGGCGACTGCACCGGCCCCGCCGAAAGGCGCGGGTACTGGTCGAGCAGGAGCGGCAGTCATGACCGCGGCCACCACCAGCGTCCCGGCAGCACCGCGCCACCGGCACCACGACCCTTACGGGCAGGGATCGGCCTACCCGCTTCGCTGCCGGCTGGGACCCTGCACCCAGCCGGCCCGGCCGATCCGAGCGGAGGGGCGCCGCACAGCCCTTACCGCCTCCGTCAAGCGTCGTCGGAATTCGTCCACAGATTCTTCGCGGCACGGAGCCGCCTACGGCGGCAATTCGATCCATTCCGCGAACAATCTGCTCCCGAATTCCTCCTCCCTGCTTGACCTCGGCGGGGCTGTGCAGTGGTGCTGCGCACCCTTCCCCCCGGTAAGGAAGCCAAGTGGCGCCCATCCGCTCGGCACCCCGAGCTGATTGACAACTCCAGAGAGGACGGCAGGCACCAGGGCCAGGACCACCAGCCCGATGGTCGGTTCGGCCTCACACGCACAGCCCTGGCAGGACCCGTCAACCCAAGCCACCCATGAGCGCGAGGGGGCCGGCAGGCCGGCCGCACAGGTCGGGCCGGTCCCCTCACCAACCACCCCGAGGAGGTGACGCCAAGCATCCCGGCCCTTCGTGACCGGGAGGGACACCCACGTCCGCTCCCCCCAGCAGCCAGCTTCGAGCCCTCAAGGAGGGACACCATGCCCGACACCTATGTCTCGCTGATCGGCAACCTCACCGACGACCCCGAAGTCCGGTTCACCCCCGGCGGTACTCAGGTCGGCAGCTTCCGGCTGGCCGTCACCCCCCGCGTCAAGGACGGGGAGGGCTGGAAGGACGGAGAGACCTCGTTCTTCCGCGTCAACGTCTGGCGGGACCTGGCCGCCCACACCACCGACTCGCTGTCCAAGGGCGACCGCGTCATCGTCCTCGGACGGCTCAAGGCCCGCTCCTGGGAGACCCCCGAGGGCGAGCGCCGCAGCGTGGTCGAGGTCGAGGCCGAGGAGATCGGCCCCAGCCTCAAGTGGGCCACCGCCACCCCGCAGCGTACCCGCAAGGCCGGCAACGGCCCCAGCCGGAGTGGCCAGTTCAACGACGACCCGCCGTTCTGATCGCCCGCGGGAGTGAGGCCGGGGCGGAGCTGACCCGTCCCGGCCTCGCGCACCACAGGAAGTGAGGACCCTCTGATGCATCCGTCACCCTACCCCACGCACCCGCAACCAGCGCCGGCACTGCATCTGCTGGCTGGGCTGTGGGTCGCCTCCTGCCCCACCTGCGGATTCCAGCTCACCAGCGCCCGCAGCCAAGCCCGCTGCGAGCGCCGGGCCGCCCGCCGGGCCTGCCCCGTCTGCCGAGAGGACGCCTGATGCCCCGGTTCACGATCCACGTCGGCGGGCGCGAGCCGATGGACGCCACCATCAGCAAGGCCACGCCCATCGGCCTGCTACCCACCGAGGCCATCGTCCGGCTCGGCCCGGCCATCATCACCGGCACCGCCACCGCGCTGCGGGCGCTGGCCGACGCGCTCACTGAGGCCGCCGACATGGCTGAGGAGTACGACGCCGACCCCGACGCCTGGAACCAGCGTGAACAAGCCGAGCGTGCCGCAGACAGCTAACCACCCAGCGCGGCCCGGCTCGGTCCCCGGGCCGCCCACCAGCGGAGCGGGTCGGACAGCCGCCGCTACAGCGAGCACCCGGCCCATACACCAGCACCCCAAGGGGCTCCTGATGCACGAGGAATCCAACCACACCACCACCGGAGACGGGACTGCGAGCCTGCTGGTGGCGGCCCTCGAACACGCCTGGCGGACCATCCGCACCCGTCACCCCGACGTGCCCGACGCCGTCCTGGTGGTCGCCTCCGGCTCGGAAGGTAAGCGGCTCAACTGGGGCCACTTCGCCCCCCACCGCTGGCAGGTCAACGGCGCCGACCGTCACGAGGTCCTGGTCGGTGGCGAAGGCCTCCAACGCGGCCCCCTGGACGTGCTGGGCACGCTGCTACACGAGGCCGCCCACGGCCTGGCGCAAGCCCGCGGCGTGCAGGACACCAGTCGTCAAGGGCGGTACCACAACCGCAGGTACGCCACCCTCGCCCGGGAGCTCGGCCTGGAGGTCGCCAGCGTCAAGCCGATCGGCTGGTCGGCCACCACCGTCCCGGAGGCGACCGCGGCCGGCTACGCGAGCCAGCTCGAGGAGCTCCAGGCCGCGCTGGTGCTGTGGCGCCGCCAGGAGCACCGCATCGGCACTGGCACCCGCTCCCGCAACCTGCTCGCCGCCGTCTGCGGCTGCGGCCGCCGCATCCGCGCCGCCAAGGCGACCCTGGCCGAGGCGCCGATCCTCTGCGGCGCCTGCGAGCATCCCTTCGAGCCCGCAGACTCCGACGAAGATAGCAATTGACGCTTAAACGTCAACCAGGAGACGACCTGGCCCCGGACCGCCGCGTCCGAGGCCAGGTCCCGTCCAGTACACCCTAAGGAGCCCGCATGGCTGCTCGTGCTGCCCAAGACCGCGACCGCATCGACCGCGCCATCCACCACGCGAGCTGGCTGGGCGCCTTCGCCATGTTCGCCTACGGCGCCGCGCTCAGCTTCGACGTCCTGCACGCCATCGCCCAAGCCGCAGGACTCAGCCCCGTCCTGGCGTGGCTGTGGCCGCTGGGCTTCGAGACCTTCATGGCCGTGGCCGCGGTGGCGGTGCTGGCCGAGCAGCGCAGCCGACCCGGAAGGACGCCGTGGTATCCGTGGGTGCTGACCGCGCTGGCGGCGGGCAGTTCGATCGCGCTCAACTTCGGCCACCCCTACATCCCCCTGGATCCGCCGCCTCGGCTGCTGGTGGCCTGCGTGTACGGTGTCCCCCCGGTGACCGCGCCGTTCGCCTGGCACCTGTTCCTGCTGCGGCTGGCCCACCGCCGCCATCAGGACGGCCACCAGGACACCCAGGACACCACCGTCCCGAGTGGCCAGCAGGACGATGCAGCCGTGGTCGTCGAGGCCGCCGGCGCCATCTCGGCCAGGAACGGTCAGGACGGCGAGCCGTCCCGCGCTCTGGTGCGGGTCCTGCTCGCTGGCGAGACACCGGATCGGCCGGTGTCCTGGCAGGACGTAGCCGGCCACACCGGACTGTCCCGTAGTCGCGCCTACGCGCTGCTGCGCGAGGAACGCGGCCGGCTGGCCGCCGGCAACGGTCACCAGCCCACCCTCGACCTTGCGCACAAGGCGCCATGACCGCGCCGCGCCAACGCGAGAAGGAGCACCGCCATGCGGGTTCGTCTGCGCGTCCTTACCTCTGGGACTCGGGTTCGGGTCCGCCGGCCCGGCCGCGGTGAGCGTGGCCTGTGGGTGGTCGGTGACCGGCTGGTTGGCTCCGGCCTCCAGGATCCCGCTTACGAGCTGCGCCATCAGCGCAGCGGCCGGGCGCGCATCCTGCGCCGCTCGCGGCTCCGCCTGACCCGCACGACCAGCAGCAGTAGGAGGTGACCCGAATGCCCGACCCTCGCCAGCTCAACGACCAGGAGGCAATCCGGCTCCGCCATGTGTGGCTGGACGGCCGCCACCGCTGGAACCGCGACCTGGTCGTGGTCCTGCTGCGGTATGCACCCGAGGTCGACATCGCCCGCGCGCTGGACCAGCTCGCCCACGGTGAGCTGCAACACCTCGCCCGCCTGCTCGCGGCTGCCACCGACCTGCACCAGGTCGCCCGCCGCATCGCCATCGACCTCCAGGAGCACCTGGACGGCCGCCAGGCCGGGCCGCCACGCGGCCCGCCAAGCCCCTCCGCGGTGGCCCGGCGCGCCCATGACTTGGGCGGCGCTTGAGCTGCCCGGCCGCCATGGCCCCTCGACTCCGAGGGGCCTTTTGTTGTGCGCGCTTCGGCGGCGGCGCTCCCACCGCGCCCGAGGTGGGGGGTGCCGGGGGGAGGACCCTCCCCCCGGCGTACTGGCCACACGGGTCGCCCCGAGCATGGTGGCGCAGGTCGGGCGCGATGCCCCCGGTCAAGCGCGATGGGACGGCCGGGCTCGTTGGCTGCTGAATCAAGTCGCCGCCGAAGGCGGCGCCACGCAGCCAACGAGTCCGGCCGCATGCCTTGATCGCGCTTGACCGGGACCACCGCCAGCCGTCGGCCACCTACCGTGGTCGGGTGGTGGGACGCGCCTTCGGCGCGTGCTGCTTCGCTGGCAAGCTCCGCAGCCCTGCCCCGCCCGCCGGGCGACCCGGCGCACTCGGCTCATGGTGGCCGGCGACCCCCTACGTCATTCCCTACGTCAACCCCCACGTCATTCCCTACGCGCGCGGGGTGCGTACCCCCTCGCCGGCCGGACGGCGGATCACCGCTGGTCATACCCCCTCGGGGGGCCAGTCGGCCGCAAAGACCGCGGCCGACTGGCCCCCCTCAGGGGGAGTGGAGCGGCCGCGCCGAGTGGTGCGCTTCGCGCGATTGATTCAACGGCACGTCCGCGTTCTTGGCGGACCTTCGGCCCGCGCCGCCTTCGGCGGCAATCTGAGCCGGACCTGGTAGCTACTCAGTGTGGTGCGGCGAGCTGTCGCGGGCAGCGCTCGCCGAGTCAGGTCGAGGGATGACGACGGTCGACCGCGAGGCAGATCGCACCAGCTTGGAACGACGAACGGGTCGGAGCCTCAGGATGCCTTGGGGACCTCGGACTCGATCAGCACCTTGATGTTGCGGAGGGTCCGCTCCAGCAGGGCGGGATCGATCGGGTTGGTGCTCCCTGGGATCTCGATGGCGATAGTGAGGCGCGTACCACCCTCACCCCTTGGCTCGATCCCCATCCGCCTAAGGATCTCGACCGGACCATCGTGGATCACCACGCCGAACGCCCGATCGGGTTCGTACTCCACGACCTCCATCGAGCCCTCGATCGGCTCGCCGTAATGCGTGTGCCGGCGGCGGATCACCGTCCCCACGCCGATCGGACCGTCGGTCAGCTGTTCCAGCTCCATGTCCAGATCCCACCGGGGGTGGTTCTGCACGTGGTTGACCGCGTAGAAGCGGAACACGTCGGCCGGTGGCCGGTCGATGACCTCGCTGACGTCAAGCCGCATCGTCCCTCCCTGGTCACGACCACATCTGCCGACATTACCTGATGCTGGTGGGGCAAGTCCGACGTGAAGGACGACGGCGTTGTCGTCGTATCGCGGAGCTGGCCCCCCTCAGGGGGAGTGGAGCGGCCGCGCCGTATGGTGCGCTTCGCGCGATTGATTCATCGGCCGGTCCGCGTTCTTGGCGGACCTGCGGCCCGCGCCGCCTGCGGCGGCATCTCAGCCTGACCTGGTTGCTACTCAGAGTGGGACAGCATGCTGAGGCCGCGTAACGGATCAGTCTTGCCGAGAACGGCCCACCGGCGGGCTAGCGGCCGCTATCATGGCCTGGCATGACCAATGCGAAAGGAGCACGGATGTCCGAGGTGACCCAGGTTGGATCGGTGATCGCGCTCAGCGAGACTGCGGCGACCAAGGTCCGCGACCTGCTGACCCGTGAGGGCCGTGACGACCTCGCCCTGCGTGTCGCGGTCGAGCCGGGCGGCTGCTCCGGGCTTCGCTACGCACTGTTCTTCGACGACCGCGCCCTCGACGGCGACGTTCGCGGCGAGGTCAGCGGCGTGGCGGTCGTCACCGACAAGATGAGCGCCCCCTACCTCTCCGGCGCGTCCATCGACTACCTGGACACCCTGGAGAAGTCCGGCTTCACGATCGACAACCCCAACGCCGGCGGCTCCTGCGCCTGCGGCGAGTCGTTCCACTAACCCGGCTCCGCCGTCGAGTTCGCCCCGGACGAGGGCGACGCACCGGTCGCAGCGAAGCAGGTCGCTGTCGATCCAGCGGGCGTCGTCGCTGATGCCCGGAGGGTAGCGCGACCGTGACCGCTCACGCCGCCTAACTTCGCCCCTGACGGTCCTGCGTGAGCTGCGAAGATGCGGGTCCGCATGGCGCTCACCCCCAACTCGCTCGCACGGAGGTAGCCACGATTAGGGCGGACTGACGGAGGCTCGACCCTAGAGCACCAGATTTCAATCTGGTGCTCTCAGCAGTGGAGCTTGCCTTGCTCGGTCAACGACGCGGTCAATGTTCTGCCTTGCTCTACCTGGGCCTACCTTAACGGTAGACCCTTCCTAACCTGCTCTACCTTTACAAGACGACGCTAGCTTTCCGGCCGCCCCCAGACTACGGATCTGGTGATTGGTTCGCCCTGATTACCCCTTGTCAGCTCGCAGTGTTGGTGCTACGACGCTCCGGTAGGCATGCGCCTTGGCCGAGCAGCCGAGGAGAAGCCTCGGACTCGACCCGCGCGTCTGTGACGGCAGGAGGTCGGGCATGAGCGAGGCGATCGGACAACCTGGCGAGGCGGCACTGCCCCGCCCGCTGGGCATCGGCGAGATCCTGAGCACCGCATTCCAGCTCTACCGGCGGCACTGGCGGACGCTGCTGGCCATAGCCGCAGTGGTCGTTGTCCCCCTCACGCTGCTGCAATACCTGTTCGGCGATCTGATCCGCACCCAAGGCGAGACCACCCGCAACGGGGTGGTGGTGGAGACCGCAACCTGGTCGGTGGGGATCGCGGGCCTGCTGGCCGCGCTCGTCGGCATCCTGATGTACCTGGTCCTGACGGGGGCGATCACCAGGGCGGTGGCGGCCGAGGTGGCCGGTGAGGACCCCAGCGTGGAGCAGAGCTACCGCTTCGGCTTCCACCGGCTGGGATCGGTGCTGCTGGTGAGCGTCCTGGTCGGGCTGGCCATCATCGGTGGGCTGATCCTGTTCGTTATCCCGGGTATCTACATCGGGGTGCGGTTGGCGGTCAGCATCGAGGCGCTGGTGGTGGAGGGCCGGCGGGGCACGGAGGCGATGGGGCGTTCCTGGGGGCTGGTCGGTGGGCACTGGTGGCATGCCTTCGGCACGCTGCTGGTCGCGGCGTTGCTGACCGGGATCGTCAATGCCGTGATCACCGCGCCGTTCGGCGCCACGGGCTGGTTTGTCCAGGGAGTGGCGGCCGCGGTGGCGACGGTGGTGACGCTGCCGTATGGCGTGCTGGTGGGGGTGCTGCTCTACCTTGACCTGCGAGCCCGCAAGGAGCGCCTGAGCCTGGAGACCCTGAGGGCGGACCTGCAGGCCTCGGCCGCCTGATCCGGTCCCAGCCACGGGAAGCGGCCGCTCAGTTCCGCGGAGGAGCGGTCGCGGGTTCGAGGCTGCAACTGAGCCCATAACTGCGGCACCTACGGTGTTATGCGACCTGGGAAGACGTGGGTTAGCACGGCGGTGGGCCGCCGATCCATGGTAAGGATGGGGCCACCGGCCGGATCGTAACGCCGGCACGGCAGCAGTCCTCTGCTACTCCAGGATATTGCGGCCCTGACGCTCGCCCGCGACCTGCGTATCCTGCGGTTAGCGCAGCGCTCAGGCGCGTGTAGTCCGCGACTACCTGGAGTACGCCGGGGCTCGACCGCCGTGCGGTTATGGCCCCGGGAGCGCAGCGGAATGGAGCGGACAGGCCGGCCGCCACGCCTTCGATGGGTCCCGTGCTGGGCGGATCGTTACCCACCCTCCTGGCGAGAGTCACGGTCATAGGCTTCTGCAAAGGATTGCACGGCCGATTCAAGCCCGAGGTAGGTCGTGTCAATGCGTTCCCGAGGAAAGACTTCGGCCAAGCGTTCGCTCAGGCTAGCGTCAGGATTGACCGGTATGATTGTCGCTTCGCTCTCTATGAGAGCAAACATGAAGTTAACGATTAGGTCGCCCTGAGGAAGCGAGTAACCAATGATGAAGATGCGCGCAGCGTCTGCCAAGGCTCTTCTAGCCAGAATCCACTGACTCCTAACTGTCTCATTATTGAAGTAGAGAGACTTGTTCAGTGTGGGTGGAACGATTAGAGGCACCTTGTCAATTGCTCGCTTCTCCAACTCTTCCTCGGAGTCGGTATGGTCTGGGGACCAGCCACGGTTTAAGAGAATGTCATAGATCTGCTCGCCATAGAAGCTGCTAGAACCAGAATAGTACCAATTGAGCGACCCATGCAACTTTAGGAGCTGAAATGTTTCAATTGGCTCCGCAGCAAGAGTCCCTGCTGTGCGAAGAAGGATGTTCGTTATCGGGACCGGATACAGAAGCGAGTACAGGAAGGGTTCTCCCTTCCCGACAAGGATGGCTGACGCTGCCTTTTCGACTAGCGCATCGTAGTTGAACGTAATTATCGCAGTTCGATCCCTTTGCCATGCCCTTACCAGATCGGCTAGCCACTGTGGCATGTCAGCACGCAGCGCGGAGTTCTGCGAATCAAGGATAATTGCCGCTATCGCACGCGACACTTCAAGAAACTCTGCGCGGTTGCGGAAGTTCTCGGCTTCAGTAAGCCAAGGCTGTTCTTGAGCTAAGAAGGAGAGCAACAGCTCTAAATCTTCTACAACGCGCGGAGAGTCAGCATCTTTATCCCTCCCAGTTCCAAGACCAACATGCTGTCCGTGAGCTAGCCGGTAAGCGAGGGTGGCGGGGTACAAGTCACGAAGGAGGGGCATATGTTCGCAGATGGCTTTTGAAAAGCCAGCTCCAAGGATAAAGACGTCCTTCAACGGTCCAGCACTAGTGTAGACACTGAACAGATGACGCCACCCCGCTGGCCGGTGCTGCGCCGAAGCCGAGCGAGCGCGTGAGCCTCGCACCCAAGACCTTCAAGCTCGTTGACGATCGGGATGCGTGCCGCTGACTCCTTCGGCGAGAGGCCACCGACCGTTACGCCATTGATCGCGGCGAGCAGCACTGGGCCGCCTGCTTTCGGACGAGCCGGATTGGCCTCGGCCACCGTCAACCGAGCAGACAAGATTGCCTCCTCCTGCCGGTTGAGCAACCGAGCCAACAGGTCTTGGTGTGCCTCGACGCCGAGCACCGTGGCGAAGCTATCAGGCGGCACGGTAACAGGGAACGGGTAAGGCTTGTCAGGTCGCTCATAGCCGCCAGTGAAGAGACTGATGCCGATCGATGGCCTATCGGGTGTGCCACCGTTCACCCGCGCCCAGCACGTAGCGGGCGAGCCACGCTCAGCCAACCGCGCGAGGGCCCTGTAGAGCGATTGGCCCTCATAGCCTTCGTAGCCGAGATCGTTGCGACTGATGTAGCCAACGTGATCCGTCCCCACAAAGACGGCCACGGCACCACCATGATGGGGATTGGTTCGGTCGCGAACCAGTTGCGCCAACACCAGCCGATGCGGGCCGACTCCCGCCAAGACCCGTCGCAATGCGTCCTGGCGGTAGCTCTCACCGACAACACGCAGGTACCCCTCTGGGCGTAGGGTGGGCATCGTCGCCGTCCAAGCGGGGTCCACGGGCTGTTTTGGGGGAGCCGGGATGTACGGCTGGCCGGCCGTGCTGGTCTGGCGCGGTGGTCGCGGAAGGTCGGTTGCGTAGCCTGGGGCATCTGGAGTGCCGAGAAGCTTCCTCAACCAGCCCATCCTGGTCACCTCACGGATTCTCTGCGCCCTCTTCTCAGGTGGCTCGAAGCTCGCACTCTACATCGGCCTCCTGCACAACGGGATACCGCGCGTGCCGTCCGACTCTTTGTCGGAAGGCACTTGATCATCCGCTTGATCATCCAGACGATCCAACAGGACCCGTCTGGATCCGTCTGGATCGACGAGGCACCCAACGTGAGCAGGCCAGATCCGTCTGGAGCCGACCAGATCGACGCAGAGCACCAGGCTACGGATCTGGTGCCAGGGTGTTCTCGTTCTCGGCACAGCCTAGAGCCCGGATGGATGGTCCGGTCCCCGAGCCCGTACCAGATGGTGATAGCCGGACGCCTGTACTCATATGCCCGAGCGGCGCAGTAAGACTCCTCCAACCGACGCTCTCCGCGGGACTTGGGGTAGCTTCCCGGGCTGCTCAGCCGATTTGCCCTGGTAGCGGGACGAAGGAGGAAGGAGCGCGGCATGTCGCAACAGCCACCCGATCGGCCGTCCGAGGGTTGGCAGCCACCACCGCAACAGCAGACTCAGCCACTCCCGGAATGGGGCCAGCAGCCACCCCAGCAGGGCCAGCCGCCTCAGTGGGGACCACCAGGCCAGCAACCACAGCCGGGATGGGGACCGCCACCACAACAGCCACGACGGCGCCGCAGGGTCTTCATGTGGGTGATCCTCGCCATCAACGGGTTGTTCCTCTGGTGGATGATCTCTGCCGTTGGAGGCATTGCAGATGACTGCGCCGGCAAGGTGGGCTCAGACCTTGAGGCTTGTCAGACAGGGACGGCCATCGGCGGTGGGATCGCCTTCATCTTCATTCTGGTGCTCTGGGCACTG
>WNFV01007062.1_pt1 | contig 13100 bp, 11 predicted proteins | sample 5400101 | NCBI WGS metagenome assembly WNFV01 (sample SAMN13153361, study PRJNA577476) | soil metagenome | isolation source: 115 cm soil or saprolite under grassland replicate 1 | place: USA:California | collected 2016-06-15
CCCCCGCCGTTCTAGCGACCGCGGACACGTGCGCCTCGGGGACGGCGCTGGAGCTCGTTCCTCGAACCCAGTGCTGGCCTCGGCGCCGGGACCCCGGAACCTCGATCATGTCTGGGTTACTTGCCACATCCGGCGCGTCCGGCGGGTCCGGCGCGTCCGGCCTATCCGGCGCGTCCGGCGGGTCCGGCGGGTCCGGCGGGTCCGGCGGGTCCGGCGGGCCCGGCATATCCGGCGCGTCCGGCACATCCGGGGTGTTCAACGCGTCCGCCGCTGAGCCGCGGCGCATGATGACATCTGCGTGCGGGCTCGCCCCAGATCCCGATGCTTGGCGCTCGGGCGATTGGAGCCCGGCGATGGGCGGCTCGGCACCCACCCGCCGCCGTGTGTCGATGCGTCGAACGTGGCGGCACTGTCGGTCTGCCCGTAGGGAGGCGAGAACCAAGCTCGGTCGGCGTACGTAGGCCGAGGTCCCTTCGCGCTCTGGTGAGCTGCCATCTGTTTGGATCTCGCTCGCTGTTTCCGCTGTCCAGCCTGTGGGCCGAGCCGTCGCGTCCGGCGCGCAGCGAATGAGTTGGGCTTTGCCCGGTTCATACTTCGTGCGGAAACACACCTGCGGTCGCAGGACGACGGAGGGGGCGGAGCAGCATGTGCCGGTATGCGCCGATCTGGATGTCTATCGCACGCGCGTTGGTCGAGGCGGGGCGGCGGTGAGCGCGGTGGACGGGGTCCGGATCGAGCGTGTGGACGGCGAGACGATGCTCCGGGACTGGCAGTACGTCCACAACGAGATCATCCCGACCTACGAGTGCCGCTCGACGAGGTGCGGGAGCGCGCGCAGCGCAACCAAGCTGGAGGTCGCGTATCTCGGTGACGTCCTCGTGGGTTGCTCGACGGCGCCCGCCGGCGGACGACCCGGAGGCGGCAACCGTGATCGCCAGGGTCCTCCCCGGCTACCGGCGGAGAGGGATCGGCGGCGAGCTCTATGCCCGTGGCGTGCAGCAGGCACGGGAGTTCGGTGCCACCGCGATCGAGACGATCGTGCTGGCGTCCAACGTTGACGGGCTGCGGTTCGCGCAGGCACGCGGGTTCACCGAGATCGAGAGCTACCTTCTGCCGGGCGACACCGTGCCGTTTCTGACGCTCAGGAGAGCGACGCTCGACTAGCCGGAACCGAGCCGCCACCTCAGAGCTGTTCGAGCTCCGTGATCGCGTCCTCCAGGTGGCCGAGGAGGTGCTGGAGGTGCGGGACGCGGCGGCGGCAGCCGGTGAGGCCGACGTGCAGGTGGTGGTCGGAGCTGGTGACGGTGATGTTCAGAGCCTGGCCGTTGAAGACGACGCTGGCCGGGTACATGCCGTCCAGCCGGGCGCCGTTCCAGTAAAGGGTCCGGTCGACCGGGCCGGGCACGTTGGAGATCACCAGGTTGTACGGCGGTACGGCGCGGCCGGCCAGGCCGGGCACTATCGAGCCCGCGCCCGCGGCGCCGAGACCGAGCGCGCCCAGGATCAGGTTCTGCGTCGGCGACAGGCTGGACAGCATCTCCTTGCCGCGCTTCGTGGACGCGCGCACCCGTGCCAATCGGGTGGCCGGGTCGGGTTCGTCGGTGGCCAGGTCGCAGAGCAGCGTCGCGAGCGCGTTGCCGCTGTTGTCGCCACCCGAACCGCCGTGGGCGTCGATACCTTTGGCACGTACCGACACCGGCACCAGCGCGATCAGCGGCTTGGCCGGTAGCGCGTCCTGCTCCAGGAGGTACCGGCGCAGCGCGCCCGCGCAGACCGCGAGCACGACGTCGTTGACGGTGGCGCCGGTGGCGGTCCGGATGTTGTCCAGCCGCTCCATCGGCCACGACTGGGCCGCGAACCGGCGGGCCGCGCTGACCGGCACGTTGAGGATGCTGCGCGGCGCCGTGAACGCCGACGCGGACGGATCGGTCCGCGCGCGCAGCAGGCTGCGGGCCGCGAGCGGCGACAGCCCGACGGCGTCACCGACCACTCGGGCCACACCGGCGGCGGTCTTCCCGGCGCCGGCGACCGCGCGGCCGGCGCCGACGGCCAGCGCCTGCACCGAGCGGCCGTTGCCGGACGACGGCCCGGCGAGGCCACGCGGCGTCACGGGGAGCGCGTACGTCAGCGGCATCCCGGTCCGCTCCGGGTCGGTGGTCAGCGTCGACTGCAGCAAGCGCAGCGCGCTGACGCCGTCGATCATCGCGTGGTGCACCTTCGTGTAGATCGCGAACCGGCGGCCCTGCACACCGTCGATCAGGTACATCTCCCACAGCGGCCGGTTCCGGTCCAGCAGGGTGCCGTGGAGCCGGGACGTCAGCTCGAGCAGCTCGCGGATCCGTCCCGGCCGCGCCAGCCCGGACAGCCGGACGTGGTACTCGAGGTCGATGTCCTCGTCCGGCTCCCACGACCACAGGCCGGCCGGGCCGCGGCGGACCCGGCGCGCGAACAGCGGGTGCACCTTCACGTCGCTGATCAGCTCCCGGTACAGCGCGCTCAGGTAGTCGGGCCCCGCACCCTCCGGCCGGTCGAAGAGCAGCAGGCCGCCGACATGCATCGGCTGCTCCCGCGACTCACCGACCAGGAACATCGCATCCTGCGGTGCGAGCACATCCATCCCGTCCTCCCGACACCTGCCGTCTCAACAGTCCCACTGTGCACAACGACCGGACGGCCCGCGAGTTCTACAGTGCCAGCCGAACCTTGACAGGCAACCAAATGGTTGCCTATTGTCGCAGACGTGGACGAGGATCTGGATGCCGTGTTCAAGGCGCTCGCCGACCGCAGCCGCCGGCTGGTGCTGGACAAGCTGTTCGAGCACGACGGCCAGACCCTGGTCCAGCTCTGCGCGCACCTGGACATGAGCCGCCAGGCCACCTCGAAGCACCTCGCGATCCTCGAGGCCGCCGGCCTGGTCAGCGCCGTCCGGCAGGGCCGGGAGAAGCTCCACTACCTGAACCCGGTGCCGATCAACGCCATCCACACGCGCTGGATCAGCAAGTACGAGCAGGCCCGGCTCGACGCGCTCAGCACCCTCAAATCCGCACTCGACGACCAGACCGAGGAGAAGAACGATGCCTGAGGCAACGACCGAACGCACATTCGTCTACGTCACCTTCATCCGCACCACGCCCGAGCGGCTCTGGACCGCGCTCACCACGCCCGAGTTCACCCGCCAGTACTGGTACGGCCGGGAGATCGAGTCCGACTTCCGTCCCGGCTCCCCCGTCCGCTACCGGTACGACGACGGCGCGGCGCTGGACATCGAGGGCGAGGTGCTCGCCGCGGACCCGCCGCGGCTGCTCTCGTACACCTTCACCGATCCCGGCGACCGCGAGCGCGGTGACAAGCCGTCGCGGGTCACCTTCACGATCGAACCGGCCGAGGACTTCGAGGGCGTCGTACAGCTCACCGTGACGCACGACGAGTTCGCCCCCGGCAGCCCGACGTACGAAGGCGTCGCCAACGGGTGGCCGGGCGTGCTCGCGGGCCTCAAGTCGGTGCTGGAGACGGGCGGCCCGCTGCGGTACGCCGGTGAGCAGGCCGGGCCAGTGCGGGTGCCCGATCTCAGCGGCCGGCCGAACGACCTGGTCGTCGAGCACGACTTCAGCGCTTCGCCCGAGCAGCTCTACGCGGCCTGGACCGAGCGGTTCGACCAGTGGTTCGCGATCCCCGGCACCGTGCGGATGACGCCGCAGGTGGACGCGCCGTTCTACTTCGAGGTCGAGTACAGGCCCGAGCAGAGCGCGGTGTCCGAGCGGCATCCGCACTACGGCCGGTTCCTGCGACTGGAGCCCGCGAAGCTGGTCGAGCTGACCTGGGTCACCGGCCGCGGCGGCACCGAGGGCGCGGAGACCGTCGTCACGGTCGAGCTCAGCCCGCACGGCGACGGCACCCACCTGCGGCTCAGCCACCGCGGCTTCGCTGACGCGGCGTCCCGGGACGGGCACGAGAAGGCCTGGCCGTTCGTCCTCGAGCAACTGGACGATCGCATCGGGTGACCGCTCCGGCCTCGGGTTGCCAACAACCCCGCGCGCCGGAATCATCGGCCGGGCCCGTCGTGTTCCCGCCCGGACCCGGAGGAAGCTGTCCCCATGCACGCCCGTCCCGTCGCCGCTGTGCTCGCGGTACTCGCCGCGGGCACGGCCGGCTGCGGATTCCTCGGCCACGACTCGGCCGGCAAGCAGCCGGCCGACCAGACCAGGTCCGCGCCGAAACCCGTCCCGGCACTGAGCCAGCAGGCCGCGCAGGACGCGGTGAAGAGCTACCTGGCCGGCATCACCAAGGCCAACGCCAAGCTCGACCTGACGGTCGCCGCGAAGGTGCAGACCGGGTCGGCACTGCAGGTCAACACCGCGCAGTACGCCGTGTTCAAACGCAACAAGCTGCGCTACTGGAAGGTGCGGTACACCGACGCGCTCGCCGCCGCGCCGCTGGAGTCGGGCTACCCGCGGTGGTTCTTCGCGGCCGCCACCGACAAGGGCGCGGCACCCGCGACCCGGGATCTCCTGGTGTTCGTCCAGCAGAAGAAGGGCGCGCCCTGGAAGGTGACCTACGCGCCGTACTCGCGGACGGCGACCGGTCCGCTCGGCCCGGGGATCGACGTGGCCGACAACCCGAGCCTGGTGGCGGCCACCGACGCCCGGCTCGTCGTACCGCCGGGGAAGCTGGCGGCGGTGCTGGCCGACGTGGTGACGAAGGGGTCGAAGAGCGTGTTCGCGCCGCGGATCGCGAGCGGGCGGTTCCTCACCTCGTCGCGCCAGTCGCTGGCCGACAACCGCAAGGCGTTCGCCGGCAACGGCTGGTCCGGGACCAGCCGGGCAGTCCCCGCCAAGATCACGGTGTACGCGCTGCAGACGAAGAACGGGGGCGCACTGGTCTGGTTCGGCGTCGACTTCCAGCACATCTACAAGCGCACCGGCACGAGCAGCGGGATGACCTGGAAGACCCCGCAGTACGGCGACCTGCACAAGGGTTTCGGGATCCCGTCGACGATCATGTCGTACGTCAACCGGACCGAACGCAACGAAGTGGTCGCGTACGTCCCGCCGAAGGGCGCGGGCAAGATCGTTGTCCTCGGCAACCGCTGGTTCCCGGTCGCGATCGTGGGGCGTTAGCTCAGACGGCGGTAGTTCAGCCCGAGCGCGTCCAGACGGTCCAGGTGCGGGCTCAACCGGGTCAGGAATGAGTCGTACGACGTCCGGGGCGAGCCCCAGGCGCGCTCGGCGAACGCGCACAGCCGCGGGAACAGCATGTAGCCGACCTCGCGAGGCCCGGCCAGGTACTCGGTCCAGACCTGGCACTGGGCGCCGACGATCCGCGCCTGCTCGTCCTCGGTGAGACCGGCCGGCAGCACCTCGAAGTCGTAAACCTTCTCCAGCGTGGTCAGGCCGCCGATCGCGAGCGGCTCGCCCGCCTCGTCCGCCTGGTAGTGGTCGAAGTAGGTGTGCGACTGCGGCGCCATCACCACGTCGTGCCCGGCCTTCGCCGCCCGGACGCCCTCGTCGCCGCTGCGCCAGGCCATGATCGTGGTGTCGGCCGGCGGCTCGGCGTACTGGATCTCGTCCCAGCCGACCAGCCGCCGGCCCTGCTCGGCCAGCACGGACGCGACCTGCCGGGTGAACCAGCCCTGCACCTGGTGCACACTGTCGATGCCTTCGGCAACCATCCGCTCGCGGACCTGCTCGGACTGCTCCCACTGCACCGTCGGGCACTCGTCACCGCCGAGGTGCACGTACCGCCCGGGGAAGATCTCCAGCACCTCGCGCAGCACGGTGCGGATGAACTCGATCGTGGCGTCGTCCGTGTTCAGCACGTCGTCGCTGATCCCCCACTCCGCGCGCACCCCGACGACGCCATCCGGGTGGTTGCCGAGCTCCGGGTACGCCGCCACCGCGGCCTGCATGTGCCCCGGTAGGTCGATCTCGGGTACGACGGTGACGCCGCGCTCGGCCGCGTACGCGACGATCTCGCGCAGGTCGTCCTTGGTGTAGAAGCCGCCGTGCGGCTGGTCGTCGTACCGGAAGGGCTGCTCGCCGCGCTGCTGCTCCTCGGTCATCCGGCCGGCCATCGACCGGTCCCGCCAGGCGCCGACCTCGGTGAGCCTCGGGTAGGCGTCGATCTGGACCCGCCAGCCCTGGTCGTCGGTGAGGTGCAGGTGCAGCACGTTCATCCGGTGCAGCTCGAGCGCGTCGACGAGCCGGAGCACGAACTCCTTGGGCATGAAGTGCCGGGCCACGTCGAGCATCACGCCGCGCCAGGCGAACCGCGGCGCGTCCGCGATCCGCACGCACGGAACGCCGTCCGCACCGGCGGAGCCGACCAGCTGGCGGTAGGTCTGCTCGGCGTGCCGCAGGGCCTCCTCGGAGCCGGCCTCGAGGCGCGCGCCGCCGGTGGTGACCTCGATGCGGTACTCGGCGGCGGGCAGGCCGGGGGCCAGCGCGCGCTCCGCGTCCGCCGCCGGGTCCGTGGCCTTCCAGTAACCCGCCGTGCGGACCAGCTCACGCGGGGCGGGGACGATCACGATCTGCTCTGACATCGATGGCACTCCACTGCGGTCGGGCGAACATCGCGACCCTACAGTGGGCTGGTGACCGCCACCGCCAGCCCGTCCGTCGCCGCCGACCTGCAGCGCCGCACCGTCCGGGTCCTCGTCGTGAGCAACGTGCTCGGCGGCGTCGCGATGGCGAGTGGTATCGCCGTCGCCGGCCTGCTCGCCGAGCGCATCTCCGGCTCCACCTCGATGGCCGGCCTGGCGGCGACGACGATGACGCTCGGCGCGGCGCTGCTCGCCGTACCGCTGGCGGGCCTGGCCCGCAGGCGCGGCCGCCGGGTGTCGCTCACCACCGGCTACCTGATCGCGCTGGGCGGCGCCGTCTTGAGCATCGTGGCGGCCCAGGTCGACTCGCTGGCGCTGCTGCTCCTCGCCGGCTGCATGTTCGGCAGCGGCTCGGCCGCCAACCTGCAGTCGCGGTACGCCGCCACCGACGCGGCCGACCCGCGGCACCTGGCCCGGTCCCTGTCGGTGGTGGTGTGGGCCACCACGATCGGCGTGGTGCTCGGTCCGAACCTGTCCGGCGCCGGCGGCTCGCTCGGCACGTCGCTCGGCGTCGAGGCGCTGGCCGGTCCGTACCTGTTCTCGATGGCCTCATTCGGTGTGGCCCTGCCGGTCGTGTGGTTCGGGCTGCGCCGGCTGCAACGCGCCCGGCCGGTGACCGACGTACGGCCCGAGCGGCAGCCGCTGGCCGCGACCTTCCGCACCGTGGCCGCGCTGCCGCGCGCCCGGCTCGGGCTGCTCGCGATCGCCGTCGCGCACGCGGTCATGGTTGGGGTGATGTCGATGACGTCGGTGCACCTGCGCCACCACGGCGCCTCGCTGACCATCGTCGGGTTCGTGATCAGCGGGCACGTGGCCGGCATGTATGCGCTGTCGCCGGTGATGGGGCTGCTCGCGGACCGGATGGGCCGGGTCCGCACGATCGGCCTCGGCGTCGGCATCCTGGCGCTCGCGATGCTGGTCGCCGCCGTCGCGCCCGACGCCGCGCACGGCGTGACCGCGACGGCGCTGGTGCTGCTCGGCCTCGGCTGGTCGGCCTGCCTGGTCGCCGGTTCCACGCTGCTCTCGGAGTCGGTGCCGGGTGACATCCGGACCTCCGCACAGGGCCTGTCCGACCTGACGATGGGCTCGCTCGCGTCGATCGCCGGCACCGCGGCCGGTCCGCTGCTCGCCGCGTACGGCTTCCACTGGCTGGCGATCATCTGCGGGCTGTTGCTGATTCCCGTCGCCGTGCTGGCGGTGACGTGCCGGAGATAGCCAGCGGCAGCATTCCGAGCCCGAACATCTGGCACAGCCCGGCCGTCTACGAGCTGGAGAACCGGGCCGTCGACCCGGACGGCGTGCTCGAGGCCGCGATGCTTCAGATCCGCGACTGGGCCGGTGCGGACGTGCTCGACATCGGCTGCGGAACGGGGTACCACCTGCCGCGGTTCGCGGCCACTGCGCACACGGTCACCGGGGTCGAGCCGCACCGTGCGCTGGCTGCCGCGGCCGTGCGGCGTACCGTTGCCTTGGGCAACGTCTCGGTCAGGCAGGGTACGGCGCAGGCGCTGCCGGTCCGGGAGGCGTCAGTGGATGTCGCGCACGCACGCTGGGCCTACTTCTTCGGGCCCGGCTGCGAACCCGGTCTGGCCGAACTCCAACGGGTGATGCGGCGCGGCGGGGTGGCGTTCGTGATCGACAACGACGCCACGCGATCCACGTTCGGCGGCTGGTTCCAGCGCGCCTACCCGTCGTACGACGCCGTCGCGGTGGAGCGGTTCTGGTCCGCGCGCGGCTGGCGGCGTACCCCGCTGGAGACGCGGTGGAGCTTCGCGCGGCGGGAGGACTTCGAGGCGGTGGTGCGGATCGAGTTCAAGCCCGAGGTGGCCGAGCGGGTGATCGCCGAGCATCCGGGCACGGAGGTCGACTACGCGGTCAACCTGTGGAGTCACGTGCTCTGACGAGGGCCGGCCAGGACGGCCGCCGGCCCCCGCTTGTCAGCGACCCTTCAGCTGGACGGTGTGCTCCTCGAAGTCGAACCCGCACTCGAAGACGCCGCAGGCGAACGCGAACGATACGCTCGCCGCCTTGCCGCCCTTGAAGACGCCGTTGTCAGCCACAACCTCGGCGCTCCACGGCCGGCTCGTGCCATCGCAGGTGAGATCGGTGAAGCCGCTGCCGTTGATCTTCACGCGCCCGACCTGCTGGGTCAGGAACGTGTCCAGCTCGGCGAACTCCGCGGTGGAGTCGCAGGTCACCGTGCCGCTCACGATCGCCGAGCCGGTGCTGGTGAACCGGGCGGTCGGGTTGACGGTGATGTCGATCGACGGTGGCGGCGGGATGACGTCGATGTTGACGACGGTGTTGCCGCCGTTGCCGGCCCCGTCGAGCTGGTCGTCGAAGACCAGGATCGTGTACGTCGTTCCGGCGACGGCGTTCCAGCCGACACCGCCCGGCGCACACCGCTCGAGAGCCCAGTTGCCCGGTGCGCCGGTCGCGACTATCGCGCCGGCCGAGTAGCTCGACTGGGATACGTCGACGACCATGCCGGCGGAGGTGGACGGCGTGATCTCGTACCAGATGCTGGCGTCGGTGGCCGGCGCTCCGCAGGTGGCGTTGAGGTCGGCGTCGTCGGCGTCCGACGTGGCCTCGGTCGTGTCGAGCGTGTCGGTGAACGGGATGCCGGACACGACCGTCCGGCCGCCGTACGTGTCGTTGCCCGGGGCGGCGGCGTAGGCGCGCGGCGACGCGCCCACGAGGACGAGGCCCAGGACCGCCGCGAGGACCGTGCTGCGGCGTAACGCGATGATGCTCATGAAGTAACCCTTCGGGTGATTCGGGGCGCACCGTCGGTTCCGGCAGTGCGCCCGCGGGCGTCACTGGTCGCGCGGACGGCCGTACGTCCCGCGGGGCCGCATCCCTCCCCAGGCCCGGCAGGGGCACCGGCGAAGCTCTCCCCGAGCGGACGTCTGCCGCCCGGTGTGCCCCCACAGGTGGAGACGCCACGAACGGGCGATTCGTTTTGATCCGTGGGGTGTCTCTTCGCGGACGTTGTCGGTGGGGGCGTCTAGGTTGACCGGCATGGCGAAGACTGCGGCGAAAACCGGCCGGTCCCCGTACCAGTGCACCGAGTGCGGCTGGACCACCGCGCGCTGGATCGGGCGCTGCGGCGAGTGCCAGGCGTGGGGCACGGTCACCGAGGTGGGCGCGCCGAAGGCCGCCCGGGTGACGGCCGGGCCGGTGTCGTCGCCGGCCACGCCGATCTCGCAGGTGAGCGCGGTCGAGGCGGCCTCCCGGCCGACTGGGCTGGCCGAGCTGGACCGGGTGCTCGGCGGCGGCATGGTGCCGGGCGCCGTGGTGCTGCTGGCCGGCGAGCCCGGGGTCGGCAAGTCCACCCTGCTGCTCGAGGTTGCTGCCCGCTCGGCGCGGTCCGGCCAGCGCACGCTTTATGTGTCCGGCGAGGAGTCGGCCGCCCAGGTGCGGCTCCGGGCCGGCCGAACGGACGCGCTCGTGGACGAACTGTTCCTGGCGTCGGAGACAGACCTGTCCGCCGTGATCGGCCACGTCGACGCTGTGAAGCCCGGCCTCCTGGTGGTGGACTCGGTGCAGACAGTCGCGCACCCGGAGGTGGACGGCGCGCCCGGTGGCGTCACCCAGGTCCGCGAGGTGACCGGTGCGCTGGTCCGGCTGGCGAAGGAGCGCAACGTCGCCGTGGTGCTGGTCGGGCACGTCACCAAGGACGGCGCGATCGCCGGGCCGCGGATGCTGGAGCACCTGGTCGACGTGGTGCTCGCGTTCGACGGCGACCGGCACTCCGGGTTCCGGATGGTGCGCGCCACCAAGAACCGCTTCGGCCCGGCCGACGAGGTCGGCTGCTTCGACCTGGTCGACACCGGCATCGTCGAGGTCACCGACCCGACCGGGCTGTTCGTGTCCCGGCACAGCGAGCCGGTGCCCGGCACCTGCGTGACCGTGATGATGGAGGGCCGCCGGCCGCTGCTCGCCGAGGTGCAGGCGCTGGTCGGCCCGTCCAACGCCCCGCAGCCGCGGCGGACCACGTCCGGGCTGGAGTCCAGCCGGGTCGCGATGGTGCTCGCGGTGCTCGGCAGCCGGGTGGGGGTGCGGCTCGCCGACTCCGAGGTGTACGTCGCCACCGTCGGCGGGGTGAAGATCAACGAGCCGGTGGTCGATCTGGCGGTGGCGGTCGCGGTGGCGTCGTCCGCCTGCGGGATGGCCGCGCACCCGGGCCTGGTCGCGATCGGCGAGGTCGGCCTGGCCGGTGAGGTACGACGCGTCGGCGGGCTCGAGAAGCGGCTCGCGGAGGCGGCCCGGCTCGGGTTCACCAAGGCGATCATCCCGGCCGACGTGCCGAACTGGTCCCGCGAGATGAAGCCGATCGACATCCACAACAAGTACGGGCTGAAGGTGTATCCCGCCGCGGACATCCGCAACGCGCTGCTGGCCGCCGGAATCAACGGCTGAGACGGGCCGCGCGCCGGGCGCCGGAACCGTCGTACCGTGGTGGCTCCCCGACGAAAGGCGCCAGCGTGTCCGGATCCCGCGTCGTTGCCCTCGGCCACCACCAGCCGTCCCGCGTGCTCACCAACGACGAGCTCGCCACCATGGTCGACACCTCGGACGAGTGGATCCGCAGCCGGGTCGGCATCAAGACCCGTCACATCGCCGGTCCCGACGAGCCGGTGGACTTCATGGCCGCGCAGGCCGCCGGGAAGGCGCTCGCCAACGCCGGGCTGGCGCCGGCCGACATCGACATGGTCGTGGTGGCGACCTGCACCGCCTTCGACCGGTCGCCGAACATCGCGGCCCGGGTGGCCGCGCGGCTCGGGCTGACCTCCTCACCCGCGGCGCTGGACGTCGGAGTGGCCTGCTCCGGGTTCAGCCACGCGATGGCGACCGCCGACCACGCGATCCGCGCCGGCGCCGCGACCAAGGCGCTGGTGATCGGGGTGGAGCGGCTCACCGACTTCGCCGACTGGTCCGACCGGTCCACCTGCGTGCTGGTCGGCGACGGCGCGGGCGCCGCGGTGCTGGTCGCGAGCGACGAGGCCGAGGTCGGCCCAGTGGTGTGGGGGTCGGTTCCCGAGATGGCTGATGCGGTCCGGATCGAAGGACGGGACGGGACCTTTCAGCAGGAGGGCCAGAGCGTTTTCCGCTGGGCCACGACGGCGCTGCCGTCGATCGCCCGGCAGGTGTGCGAGAAGGCCGGTCTCGCCCCCGAGGATCTCGGCGCCGTCGTACTGCACCAGGCGAACCTGCGGATCATCGAGCCGCTTGCGAAACGGCTCGGCGCGGTCAACGCGGTGATCGCCAAGGACGTCGTCGACTCCGGCAACACGTCGGCCGCGAGCATCCCGCTGGCCTGGTCGAAACTCGTCGAGCAGCGCGCCATCCCGACCGGCGCGCCGGTGCTGCTGTTCGGGTTCGGTGGCGGCCTGGCGTACGCCGGTCAGGTCGTCAGGTGTCCGTGAATCGTCTTCCGAACGGCCTGCCGCTCGGATAAACACCGCCGTGACGCCCGGCCGCGCATAGAATCTTGCATCGTGGCGAACCTCGACAAGAACAGCACCGACGCCCGGATGCGCGCGACCCTCGCGGCGGTCGCGCCCGGCACCGAGCTGCGCGAGGGCCTGGAGCGTATCCTGCGCGGCCGGACCGGTGCGTTGCTCGTCCTCGGCCACGACCGCACCGTCGACGCCATCTCGACCGGCGGGTTCGAGCTCGACATCGAGTTCACCGCCACCGGCCTGCGCGAGCTGAGCAAGATGGACGGCGCGCTCATCCTCGACCGCGACGTCACCCGGATCCTGCGCGCCGCCGTGCACCTGATGCCGGACCCGTCGATCCCGACCCAGGAGACCGGCACCCGGCACCGCACCGCCGACCGGGTCGCCCGGCAGACCGGCTTCCCGGTCATCTCGGTGTCACAGTCGATGCACATCATCGCCCTGTACGTCGACGAGAGGCGCTACGTACTCGAGGACTCCGGCGCCATCCTGTCCCGCGCCAACCAGGCGCTCGCCACGCTGGAGCGGTACAAGCTGCGCCTCGACGAGGTGTCCGGGACCCTGTCCGCGCTGGAGATCGAGGACCTGGTCACGGTCCGGGACGTCGCCGCGGTCGCGCAGCGGCTGGAGATGGTGCGCCGGATCGCCACCGAGATCGACGGCTATGTGATCGAGCTCGGCACCGACGGCCGGCTGCTCACCCTGCAGCTGAACGAGCTGGTCGCCGGTGTGGCCGGCGAGCGTGAGCTGGTGGTGCGCGACTACATGCCGCCGACGACGGGGCGGCGCGCCAAGACCGCCGAGGACGTGCTCGCCGAGCTCGACGCCGTCAGCCCGACCGACCTGCTCGACATCGGCCAGGTCGCCCGTGCGCTGCAGCTCGGCGGCGCCGAGCAGCTGGACGCCGCGGTCACGCCGCGCGGGTACCGGCTGCTGGCGAAGGTGCCGCGCCTGCCCGGTGCGGTGATCGACCGGCTGATCGACCACTTCGGCCACCTGCAGAAGCTGCTCGCGGCCAGCATCGACGACCTGCAGAC